>PVMK01122693.1_pt1 | contig 54553 bp, 50 predicted proteins | sample 1853481 | NCBI WGS metagenome assembly PVMK01 (sample SAMN08533507, study PRJNA380276) | Marine sediment metagenome, whole genome shotgun sequencing project.
TTTATCCCAACGCAGCAAATTTGTAACAGTTATGATAATCAAGAGTATAGGCTTGCTGATTACATATAATTATTCTTAGAATTCCGTGAAGTAATGTCTTAATGCTATTTCCCTCTTATCAATACTTTCGCAACAGGCAGGATTTCATTTACTTATTGAAGTTATCGTGATTATTGTTTAAGTCTGGAAATTGCAGATTTCTTAATGTTATCCTCACTTTTGATGTGGGATTAGCAAATTGAATGTGAGTAGATTTTTATTGAGATTAGCTGTTATTTTTCCACCGTGAGATTCAATAATATATTGAACAATATATAAACCAAGTCCTTTTCCCTCAGACCTGTCCTTACCGCGGTAGAAGGGTTTGAAGAATTTTCTGATGTCATCTTTTGTGACACTCTCACATGTATTAGATATTATCAAGGCAGAGCCGTCCCTGCCGGGAACAGACGTTATCTCAATCAATCCGTTTTCAGGTGTATAGTTGACCGCATTGTCCAGGAGGTTTTCTACTGCACGACGCATAAGAGATGTATCACAGTAACAGACTGTATCAGGGGGTATATCAATGTTAAGGCGGATGTTTTTTAAGAGAGTTACCGGCTCATATTTATCTTTCAGTCCGTTAATGATTTTACTTATCCCTACCTGTTCTCTCAATAAATCCAGAGGCTTGAACTTTGATGTAGCCAGAAGGAACAGGTTATTTAAAAGATATATAATGCCGTTTACTCTGTTCAAAACGGTTTTCATGGCATCTCTGTATTCCTCCGGTGACCTTTCTTTTTTGAGTGATACTTCGAGATTTCCTTTTATAGATGTAAGTGGAGAATTAAGCTCATGGGCAATGTTGGAAGCAAAGGTCTCCTGATAAGTTAACACCCGCTTGACAGGATTCAAAGACTGATTGACCATATAACGGCTTAAAAAAAATGAAAGGACAATCATGGCGGGAAGGGTGAAAAGAATTATAAAAAGGAAGTTTCTCTGGAAATGGGAGAGTTCTTCTATTGACAGCGTGACCCGCAGTATGTGTTCACTGTCCAGAGGAGAGTAGGATACCATATAACTGATATTCTCTTTCTTCAGAATTTCAAAAACCTGGCTGCCGGTAAAGGCTGCTTCAAAGAGCTTTTTATTTAATGGTGGGTTTAAATGAACAGAGGATTTAACGTTCAGGACAATATCCCCCTGCCTGTCAATTACCTGAAAATATTCGTCCTCTATAATTTTATTCAGAGTTGCCAGGTCATTGTTACTGTAATGAGGCATGAACTCTGTTGCAGTACTATCAATAATATGATCTTTTACAGAGTCAATAAGTCCATAATGAAGGAAGAAAAAGATGATTGCCAGTATAAGGATGTTAAAGGTGATTATAATGGACAGGAAGATAGTATTCAGTTTTTTTTGCGCGGGATCTATCATTACTATGCGCCCTCTATCATGTATCCCATTCCCCTTACTGTTCTGATTATATCATGTTGAAAAAGAGGAGTAAGTTTTTCGCGCAACGTCTTGATGTATACGTCTACAATATTGGTCGCCGGATCATAGTTATAGCCCCAGACATTTTCAAGTACTTGAGTACGGGTAAGGATTCGTCCCTGATTGCCCAGCAGGAATTTTAGCACGGCATATTCCTTGGGGCGGAGAATGACTTCTTCATTTCTAAAAAAGACCCTGTGTGAAATCGTATCTAATTTCAAATCTCCGAAGATAAGCTCGATTATTTTACCCTGCCGGCGACGCATAATGGCGTGTATCCTCGCCAGGAACTCATCAAAGGAGAATGGCTTTGTGATATAGTCGTCAGCACCGCATTGAAGCCCACTGACCTTATCTTTGACAGAATTTTTTGCGGTAAGCATTATTACCGGTGTCTCTACCCCTCTTTTTCTCAACTCTTTACATACTTCAATACCGTTCATTTCGGGCAGCATTATATCGAGAATAATAAGGTCATATGCACCTCTCTCAATACGTGACAGCCCTTCTCTCTCCACTGCAAGCATGTTCAACAGCGTAGGTCTCTTCCTGTAGTCCTTTGCAGATGAAATCGGCAATATAAGAATCGTCTTCAATTAGCAGTATATTCATGGCAGCCCAAAATTACGTTAATATCTCTTTATGCTTGGCCGATCTTGCCTTTGCCTGCAAAATCAGATACTCATAATGTCTACTTTACGTGTTGCATACTGAAAGATCAATTGAAAAAATGAAGAAAATTTCATCTTCGTTTCATCGCTATTTCATTTTCACAAGTTAAAATGATTATATATTTAGCGAGCTAATAATAGGCTTTTCTAAAACAAAATGAAAGAAAATTAAAATGTTACAACATACGCTTAAACCGGTCCATGAAAGGGCATTAAAACTAAAGGCCCTGTCTGATGAAAATCGCTTGCAAATTATTCATGAACTGATGGTGCATGAATCTTCTGTAAGCCAGCTTGCCAACATTTTGAGTTTAAAGCTATACAATATTTCAAAACATTTGAAAATATTAGAAACCTGCGGACTGGTTGCATGGAGAAAAAAAGGCAACAGCAGATTATATAAAATTTCAGCAAATAATAAATTATATTTGTCCAACAATAATCATATTCTGGATCTGGGTTTTTGTATGTTTAAGTTTAAATTTAGAAATTGAAATATCTTTATTACAGAAAAGCAGTCCATGAAAAACTTAAAAAATGCGAGGCCGTGTTATTGGCTTTATGCTTAGAGTTAAGGCCATCTCTCAGCTTGGAAGGTTTATTTTGATCCCAGGGGTTCAAATCCCCTTGGGGACACCAGCAATATTACGGGGCTGAACCCATTGCGGTTCAGCCTTTTTTTATGATTATATGTTGTTATTTCTGCTGCTCTCACAAAACCCATTACTTCTCTAAGATCAAAGCTTTTGTCTTCTGCTATAATCAAACGAATAGTGCAAACATTGAAAGTCCGGACTCTTGTTAAATAAAGAAACTTCACAACCTGGATTTGCAAATAGTTTTTATAATACAGAAGGCAAACACTCGGGCATTCTCTCCTGGATATTATCTACAGACCATAAAAGAATAGGACTGCTGTATCTTTTTTCAACAACTGTTTTTTTTATAGCAGGTGTAATCATAGGCGTGCTTATGCGCATTGAACTGATTGCACCGGGTAAAACGATTGTTGATGCTTCAACATACAATTCACTATTTACCCTTCATGGAATAATCATGATCTTCTTATTTATCATTCCAGGCATCACAGCATCATTCGGCAACTTTTTTCTTCCCCTTCAGATAGGGGCCAGGGATGTGGCATTTCCACGACTAAACCTGCTGTCCTGGTGGTTTTATATTATCTCCGGTATGCTGGCCCTTGCTACTATTGTAATGCCCGGCGGTCCTCCTGATGCAGGCTGGACATTTTATCCGCCGTACAGCATTAAAACAACAACCAATGTCTCACTTGCAGCTTTCGCAGCTTTTATCGTAGGGTTTTCTTCAATACTAACAGGGCTGAATTTTGTTACTACCATACACCGGCTCAGGGCACCGGGCATGAAGTGGTTCCGGCTGCCCCTGTTTACATGGTCTCTCTATGCCACGTCATGGGTGCAGATACTGGCAACACCGGTGCTTGCCATAACAGTGCTGCTTCTTATTCTTGAACGGAGTCTGGGGATCGGTTTTTTCGACCCGGCAAAAGGCGGCGATCCACTTATGTTTCAGCATCTCTTCTGGATATACTCCCATCCGGCAGTATATATAATGATATTGCCTGCAATGGGTGTTATCTCAGAGATCATCCCGGTATTTTCAAGGAAGTCTGTTTTCGGGTATAAGGCGATCGTATTTTCCAGCCTTGCCATTGCCGGAGTGGGTTATATTGTATGGGGGCATCACATGTTCACCAGCGGGATGAGCGAGACTGCCCGGTTCGTATTTTCATTTTTCACTTTCTTTGTGGCAGTGCCAAGCGGAATCAAAGTCTTTAACTGGATAGCGACCATGTACAAAGGCTCAATTGACCTGGCTCCGCCCATGCTGTATTCACTGGCCTTCATATTCCTTTTTTCATTGGGAGGGCTGACCGGGCTTGCGAATGCATCAGTGGCCATCAATGTGCATATACACGACACCTTTTTTATTGTGGCGCACTTTCATTATGTAATGTTCGGCGGAGCAGGATTTGCTTATTTTGCAGCGCTCCATTACTGGTTTCCGAAAATGTTTGGTAAAACATATAATCATAAGGTTGCAACCCTGGCCTGTATCTGTATGTTCATAGGTTTTAATGTGCTTTATTTCCCGATGTTCATCCTTGGATGGCAGGGTTTGCCAAGAAGGTATTACGACTACTCTCCTGCTTTTCATTCAGGCAATCTTATCTCGACAATAGGGTCATGGATCTTTGTTGCTGGATTAATAATAATGTTCGTTAATTTAGCGAGGGCTCTTGTCAGGGGTTCAAAAGCAGGGGGTAATCCCTGGGGAGGGACCACCCTGGAATGGAAGGTAGAGTCACCTCCTCCAAAGGAAAATTTCAGGGAGATACCGGTAGTAACAAGAGGCCCCTATGCAAGAGATAAAGAGTAGCAATGGATAAAAGTACAGCCCATATAAAACATGTTGATTATACAGGGGCAAAAATGGGCATGTGGATATTTCTCTTTACAGAGCTGATTTTTTTCGGAGGCCTGTTTCTGCTCTATGCGGTTTACCGGTTACAGTATCTGGAGGATTTCCATACAGCGGCTGCAGGGCTTGACAGGTTGCTTGGCGCTGTAAATACGGTTGTTCTGATTACAAGCAGCCTGACAATGGCACTGTCCATTGCAGCGATGAAGAATAATAACAGGAGGCTATCGATACGCTTTCAGGCGCTCACCATTGTGCTGGGCATGGCCTTTCTGGTCATTAAATATTTTGAGTGGAGCGCCAAGATTCACCATGGCATTTATCCGGGTTCTCCCGGTCTTCTGGCACAACCGCAGGGGCAAATAATTTTTTACAGCCTCTATTTTGTTACAACAGGCCTGCATGGCATCCATATATTTGCAGGGATTATAACTCTAGGACTAATGATGAGATGGAGCATGCAGGACAGAATTAATAATAAAGATTTTATCAAACTTGAAAATTCGGGTCTGTACTGGCACTTTGTGGACATAGTATGGATATATCTATTTCCGCTTTTTTACCTGATAACCTGATAACGAAATGTATAAGAACGAAACAAAAGCAGAGACCCGGGGATATGGTACATATATAGCAATCTGGGCTGCACTTTTAGCGCTTACAGGGATAACCGTTTATGTTGCGGGTTTAGACTTAGGCAGGTTTGGAATAACCGTAAATATTCTTATTGCCTCACTGAAAGCGGGCCTGGTTTTATATATATTTATGCACCTGAAAGATGAGTCATTGATTTTAAAGCTTATGTTGCTGATGTCTATGCTGACTTTAACTGTAATTATAGTGCTTACTTTTATGGACGTACTTTATCGATAGGACCTTCATGTTTTTATTAATTAATAATTTTCTGGAATTAATTGGTCGCTTCATCATTCCCTTCTGTAGAGCTCCTATTAAGGGTTCATACCCGACAGTACCAGACCTGGCAGGTAAGGTTAATGATGCCTTTATGCTTGTTCTTGTTATATCGGTTGTGCTGCTGGTTCTGGTGACGTTTTTTATGGTTTACTTTGCTATAAAGTATCGCGCTTCAAAAAATCCAAAATCACAAGAGGTCAAAGAATCCCTTTTGCTTGAAATAACATGGACAGTTATTCCAACAATTCTGGTACTTATCATATTTTATGTAGGATGGGAAAATTATATTTCAATGAGAAGGCCGCCTGAAAATGCGATTCCGGTCAAGGTAACTGCGCGCATGTGGTCCTGGAGCTTCGAGTATGAAAACGGGATTAAAAGCGATTTGCTCAGGGTGCCGGTGGGAAAGCCGGTCAGTCTGTCCATAACTTCCGAAGATGTTCTTCACAGTCTGTTTATACCGGAACTCAAGCGAAAGGAAGACGCGGTTCCGGGCATGGAAACATCACTGTGGACCGTTTTTGACAGCCAGGGAGAGTATGATATTTTCTGCGCAGAATACTGTGGAGAGAGGCATTCATATATGAACTCCAAAGTTATTGTAATGAACATGGAAGAGTTTATCGCCTGGTATGAGTCGGGCAATAAAAAAGAGGACATACCCTTTAGACGCTATTTCGATACTTGATGACAATGGCTGTCTTGACTGCCACAGTATTGATGGTTCTGTCATTACAGGCCCTACTTTTAAGGGTATATACGGAAGAACAACCACGGTGTTTAGTAATGGGAAGGAACGTGAACTTGTTGCAGATTATGTCTATTTAAAAAGGTCGATTCTTTATCCGGATGAAGATATTGTGAAGGATTATCCTGATGTTATGCCTTCATTTGACGGTGAAATATCTGAAGAAGAACTGAAACGGATAATACAATATCTTAAAGGTTTAAAGTAGAGCCATGAATTCAACTGATAAGGTACACGGTTACAGGGCATACGGTAGTCATAAGGCAGTAGAAAAAAAGAGTGATGCTTTAAAAGCATACAGGCAACTTTGCAAGATAAAAATAGCCGTGTTTGCCGCATTGTCTGCAGCGACAGGAAGTATTCTTGTAACAGGGGAAATGACATCTGCAATGCTTATTGCCATGGCAGGAGTGTTCTTTCTGGCCTGTGGAGCCGGCGCTCTAAATCAATACCAGGAGAGAGATATTGATGCCCTCATGATCAGAACACAATCCAGGCCGATCCCGGCAGGTGACATTAAGGCGTCCCATGCGATAAATGTTGCGGCTGTATTATTTATCATTGGTTTCTCGGCTCTTGCTCTATTAGGAAATTTCATTCTCTTAGGTCTCGGGCTGTTTGCTATAATCTGGTACAATCTTGTTTACACATCTCTTAAACGGGTGACGGCCTTTGCCGCAGTTCCGGGAGCGATCGTAGGGGCTATCCCTCCTGTTATCGGTTGGCTTGCAGCAGGAGGCAGTCTGAATGACCGGGCATTATTACCTTTATGTTTCTTTTTCTTTATGTGGCAGGTTCCTCACTTCTGGTTTCTGCTTTTTTCCCATGAAGAAGACTACAAAAGGTCTGATCTCCCTACACCGGTCAAGATATTTAATAGAGATCAATTTTGCCGGATTGCGATCACATGGACGATGGCAGCTGCAGTATCATGTTTTTTGATACCTTTATTCGGCATGGCGTTGTCTGATAGTGCAGTCTTACTGCTCTGTTTGGCTGCAGCATGGCTTATCTGGAAAGGAGTTCGTAATCTGTGGCAATCCAGAGGAGTGCCTGCCTATTCACCTGTATTTAAAAGCATGAATATTTATATGTTAATCGTAATGGCTGTTCTCAATGTAGAAAGATTACTTAATTTATGATTTAATGATATTATTGTTTTGCATAAAGTAATTAGAAATCATTAATTCTGTGAAGGGGAAATCATGCCGGTCTGGCCTTACAGGTATCAACTGAGTTTAAAGAATCGCATCAGGCGATCTGTATATGAAATTTTGCGTGACCAGTTGGATGGATACCTGATGAGACATGCTCTTGTTGAGTCCTACTGGAAATTTATGGATGCAGGAGAATCCTATCCATTTGTGCCAAAGCGCCAATTAAAACCCCGGGCCAAGGTAATCGAAAAAGAATATATCAATCAGAACCACTTTCTCGTTATATTCTGTGAAGGAATGATCCCCGGGAACTTTAAAAAATATATCCGTTTTTTTGACAGCAATAAAGTCACCAAGGAGTCTGTAAATGAACAACTCTTTGATGTACCTCTGTACAAGAGATATACAAAAAACCTGCGGTACTTTGATAATCCCAGCTTTGGGAAACTCCTTTTGAATTTGACCCCTGTGGATTATGCCATTCTTGTACAGCAGGACCTGACAATTAAGCGTCAAAACCGTTATGTAATGACCCACTTCCATGTCAGGGTAGACTGGCCCATTGATGATGCAACAGAGGATATGGCCCAGCAGTTACGATATATATCAAAAGAACTATACGAGAATAACGAAAAGTATGCTGAAAGCCTGCATCACAAACTTTTTGAAAATTATGGATTTCACCATGCTGTAGGAGGCCGACGCACTGCTGCTGTGGTAGCAGCGCAATTTCTGAAGAGGATGCATTTTATATCTACTGTATATGTTGCCAGTGCCGAGGCGCGAACTCTTACCCGTTTAAGTGAGAGGGGTGTCAGCAAGTATGTACTTGTTAAGGTTCCCATGTCTGATATTGAACAATTAAGAAGTGATCGAGGATTAAGTTTCAAAAAGTTCAGAGATATCTTTCTGCTTGATATGCAAAAAGATCATGGAGTTGCAATCCTGCAGGTAGTATACAGCAACTCCATTTATTCAAAACCACCGGAAGACGGCAAGCTTCGCCGGTTATGGCCTGAATATAAATGGTTGAATGTGAGTGACCAGAAGCTTATCCCTATTGATGCGCCTGAAATCGATCCCATCACTTACAACACGATTTATAGTGCTGAGTAAATCAATTTAGCAATTAATGAATAATCCGGACATGAGCTACTTTCCAGGCCATCCCCTTCCCTTTGGGGCTACCTTCATGGGTGAGTATACCCAGTTTTCCATATTCAGCCGTAATGCTACCGGCGTATGCCTGCAGTTCTTTAAAAATGCTCAGGATTCTACACCGGAAGCAGAAATTCATCTTGATCCTGAATATTATCGAACTGGCGATGTATGGCATGTTGCGGTCAGAGGGGTGCAACCGGGAAGTTTATACGGTTACCGAATGGACGGGCCATATGACCCTGTCAATGGGCATCGATTTAATAAGCACAAGCTTCTAGTAGATCCCTATGCCAAAGCAGTTACCGGAAATTTTAACTGGTCCCTGGCTGATGCGCGTGGATATGATATCAACGCTTCTGACAAAGACCTTTCATTTTGCACAGTAGACAGCGCAGGAGGCGCTCCCAAGAGTATTGTCACTCATGATATGTTTGACTGGGGCAAAGACCGGCATCCGAGAGTATCTCTTTCCGATACAATAATCTACGAACTGCATGTTAAGGGCTTTTCTTTTCATCCGTCGTCTCACATAACTCAACCCGGTACATTCAGGGGTATTATTAAGAAGATACCCTATCTAAAAGAACTGGGGATTACTGCTGTTGAACTCATGCCCATTCATGAATTCGATGCAAATGAATTAATCAGCCATAATCCTGTGACTGGGGAAAAACTGAAAAATTTCTGGGGTTACAGCACTATTAATTTTTTTGCTCCGAGGAGCCAATATTCCTCTTCAGGCTCCTTAGGTCAGCAGGTAGAGGAGTTCAAACAGATGGTCAAGGCGCTTCATAAAGAAAACATTGAGGTAATACTGGATGTTGTGTTTAATCATACAGCTGAAGGTAATGAAATGGGACCGACTATCTGTTTTCGGGGGATAGACAATTCAATTTATTACATTCTGGAGAACAATCGTTATTACAAAAACTATTCAGGCTGCGGCAACTCCATGAACTGCAATCATCCTATTGTGCATAATTTTATCATTGACTGTCTGATTTACTGGGTCCTGGAAATGCATGTGGATGGTTTTCGTTTTGATCTGGCGTCGGTGCTTGGGCGGGACCAGGATGGCAATGTGCTTGAAAATCCGCCTATTCTTGAGAGCATTTCAGAAAATCCGATACTACGCGACACAAAGATTATTGCAGAAGCATGGGATGCAGCTGGATTATATCAGGTAGGTTCATTTCCCGGAGAGCGATGGGCAGAGTGGAACGGTAAGTACCGGGATGATGTTCGTGCTTTCTGGAGAGGGGATGATGATTGTGTTTCCAGGCTGGCCACACGTATATCAGGAAGCGCTGATTTGTATGAGCATGCAGGTAAGCGTCCATTTCATAGTATAAACTTTATCACCTGTCATGACGGATTCACACTTAATGATCTTGTGTCTTATGACAGTAAACATAACATTGCCAATGGAGAGGAAAACCGGGACGGAACTAATGATAATTTAAGTTCTTCTTATGGTGTGGAAGGCCCGACAGATGATCCCGGGATTATTGCAGTTAGAGAAAGACAGATGAAGAATTTTTTTCTGACTCTGATGCTTTCACAGGGAGTGCCCATGCTGCTGGCAGGCGATGAATTTAAGCGAACACAGAAGGGCAATAACAATGCCTACTGTCAGGACAATCCCATTTCATGGATCAACTGGGAATATGCTGAATCAAACCGGTCATTTCTGGATTTTGTAAAAAGGCTTATACAGTTTCGTAAAGATCATCCGGTCTTTAGAAGGGGGCATTTTTTTCAGGGTAAGGATCTTAATAATAACGGCCTGCAGGACATCAAATGGATGGATGAGCATTTAAATCACCCGGACTGGGATAAGGGCAGTAAGCACTCCATAGCATTTTCCCTCGACGGTTCACTCATTGAAACCCCTGATAACGATTTCTTTGTTATATTCAACGCCGGTAATAAGGATAAGTGGCAGAAAATACCTGCACCGCCTGAAAATAAAGCATGGTATCAGGCGATAAATACTTTCCTTGATAATATTGAAAGTATTGCGCCTGCAGGGCAGGAACCTCTGGTCAGTAAAGACCGTATTCTGATAAAACCAAAATCTTCCATAGTCCTTTTAACCAGAAAGATATAAGGATATATATCGAGATTGAACCTGCTATGTATTAAAAAGGCCAGACCCTGCTGATTTTTCTTATATCGACTCCCCTGTAGTCACCGGCTTTTAGCATTTCAATTAAATTATCATGTGTAACTTCACTGGCAAATTCTGTATAACATGATCCCACTTCGCGAGGCGCATGCGCATCAGATCCACCTGTATAAGGCAGGTTTAATTCTTCGGCTATCTTAAGAGCTTTCTTGTTCTGTGAATGGTGAGAGTATCCGTTATATCCTTCTACAGCACATAATCCTTTAATATCATTTATTTTTTCTCCAATGCTATTGTTCCCTCTAAAGGGATGGGTGGGAATGACAACGCCGCCCTTTTCATTTACTACATGCACAACTTCTTCAATTGATGCATTTCTGATAGAAAGCCTGTCAGTATTGACACCAAAGACAAGGCAATGTCCATCGGCTGAAGAAAACTCTACTCCTCTGAATATTTTTATATTGTCTGCATGTTTTTCTCTTAACTTTTCAGCAAACTCTGAAATCTCATATGAATAATGTTCAGTAAAGGCCAGACCATAAAGATTTGCTTTTATGGCATGAAGCACAGTTTCTTCTGGTTCAGAATCAGTGTCGCCGCTGAACTTTGAGTGTACATGCAGGTCTATTTTGAATTTCATTTTTATGAAGCTACTGTTTAAGAATGCCTTCTCCCTCAATAATTAATTCAACTTTTTCACCTACCAGCAGCCCCCCGCTTTCCAAAACTTTATTCCATAAAAGACCAAAGTCTTTACGGTTAAGTGTTCCCTTGACAGTAATGCCCATGCGTGTCTCTCCCCATGGATCTTTTACAGGGCCCCGAGTTTCACCTGTCATGGTTATCTCTTTTGTCACATCTTTTATCGTTATATTCCCTGTTATGGTAAGTTTGCCGGAATCGCTATACTTAACAGACGTTGACTTAAAAGTAATGGTTGGATATTTGGCAACATCAAAGAAGTCCGAGCTTCTAAGATGGTTGTCCCTTTTCGCTATTTTTGTATAAAGACTCTCTGCTGTAATTACCACATTTGCATCGGACAATTTATTATTGTCATCGAATTCCAGGCTTCCTTTAAATTTTTGAAAAAATCCTCTAACATTAGCAATTACCATGTGCTGAACAGAGAAACTGAAATCCGTATGCGCAGGATCGATTTCATAAACAGCAGTCTGTGCTGATATTGGTAATGCCAGAATAATGGCAATTATGATGAATATGAGATTTTTCATATTTCCCCTCCTATTTATTGTTAACACTTAATTTTAATATATCTCATTATGAGTATATATTTATATGTTCAATATCATAAAAAAAGGGCTGCCCCATATAAAGGAGCAACCCTTATCAATATTGATAAGTAAGCTAATTAAATAGTTATATCTGCCGGTGCTACAAATGTTCTCTGGGCAAGCTCCTTATCACTTATGAAAAGACCGCCGGGATTGTTTTCATTAAGCTTTAGACTATGCAGCACCTCATCAACAGATTCCTCTTCCTCAACCTGCTCGTCTACAAACCACTGGAGAAAACCGATTGATGCATGGTCCCTTATATCGTGAGCAAGGTTCATAAGGTCATTGATACGTTTGGTCACATGCTGCTCATGCTCAAGTGTATCATCAAAAACAGCGTGTGGATTGTCCCATTCGGATGGAGGGGCCTTAATGGCAGATAAAATGACCCTGCCACCCCGGGCGGTCAGAAAGTCATAGAAACGTTTGACATGGGTCAGCTCTTCCATTGCCTGCGTCCTCATCCAGCTTGCAAAACCCTTGAGATTTACTGATTCACAATATGCTGCCATTGACATATAGAGATATGATGAATACAGCTCCCAATTGATCTGTTCGTTAATAGCATCTTCGATTTTCTTGTCTATCATAATGGTCCTCCTTTGAACGATTTTAGTTTGAATGATATTTTACAATAATGCTTTTTTTATGTCTTCTGTTACACAAATTGCGCAGGCATGCATATTATCATCAGGGCTGTAATGTTTTCCAGTAACCCCTCTTAAACCTGAATGTCATGGCAATCCCCTGGAAGAACATGGATGTGATCATTGCAATCCAGACACCGACAGCACCATAACCGAGTACAATTGAAAGAAGATAGGCAAGTGGCAAACGGATGATCCAGAGAGTTGATAGAATTACAAACATTGCTCCTTTTGTATCACCGGCACCCATCAAACAACCGCCAAGAATTACACTGATTGCCATAAAGGGCTCGGACAGCATTGTGATTCTCAGGTAACGGACGGTTTCTGTTAAAACCATATTATTTTTTGCAATCGGTGCAGATATGGTCCCGGCCCATATAAATATTGGCAATGCAATAAGAGTTACAAATGCAACTCCTGACAGAGAGATTTTCCAGCCTATTTTTTCTGCACGTTCCGGCTCGCTAGCCCCAAGATTTTGACCCGTAAGTACAGATGCAGCCATATTGAGCGCAAACACAGGCAGGTATATAATGGCCTCGATTCGCAGGCCATTTGTCAGAGATGCCATGGCAGTAATACTGCCTTCCTGAAGTCGGCTGAGGATATTGTAAATAATAATATTGCCTGAATTCCATGATATATAAATCAAAGCGGCCGGCCAGCTTAGTGTAAATATGCGTTTAACGAGATCATATGTTATAACCCATGCACCTGAAAATATATTCTTCCACCTGCTCTTCCTGAACAGGAAAAAGCAGATTAACATACCCACTGACATGGAAGTTGCTGTTGCAAGGGCGATCCCCTTGTATCCAAAGCCTTCAAAGGAAAATAGACCAAATACAAATAAAAAGTTCAGAGCAATATTAATCATGCTGACAATAAACATTGCCATCAGCGTAAGCTTGACCTCCCCGCCTGCCCTGAAGATTGCATTTGAGATAATGACAATATAATTAGGTGCAAGGGCAAAAACAAAGATGACAAAGAAGTCCAGGGCTATCTGTCTTGTATTACCTGAGAAACCTGCTATGGCAATAATATGGTTTTTTAATAAAAGCCCCGTAATGGTGAGCAATATGGCGCAGACCATACCAAAGAGCAGAGACTGCTTTGCAGCAGACAGGGCATCCCTGAATTTCCCGGAGCCTACAGCTCTTGAAATTATGGCAACTGTTCCTATGCTTATGGCATTGGCAACTATTATGATAAAAAAGTACAGTTCACCAACAAAACCCACTATGGCCTGAATTTCGGGTCCGATAAATCCGGCAACATAGATGTCAGCAATACCAACGAGAAAGTTGAAAAACATTACAAGCAGCATGGGCCAGGTCATGCGCCATATGTTATCCCATAAACTGCCGGTGGTTAGATCAACAGAACTGCTGTGTTCTGACAATGCGACCTCCCTTTACTTCTTTACTGCAACCATTAGAAGAGCTATTGCTGCAGGTGTGACGCCCGGGATTCTGCCGGCCTGTCCCAGGTTAAGGGGCTGTACTGCTTCCAGTTTTTCAATGATCTCTGTGGAGAGACCATTGATGTTTCTGTAATCAAATTTTTCGGGGATTATCTTTGCTTCAATTTTCTTAAACTTTTCAGCCAGCTCTGCCTGTCGTTTTATATAGCCCTTGTATTTGGTCTGAATTTCTACCTGACTGATAACATCTTCTGAAAGACTGTTACGGGTGTTCTCAACTTTCAGAATATCATGATACTTAACTTCTGGTCTTTTCAGCAGCTTATATATGGCTGATGATTCTTTTATAAGAGATGTCCCAAGCTGTTTCAGTAAGGGGTTAATCTTATCGGGCTTAAGTCTTTTGGTTTTGATTCTCTTCAGATCCCTTTCCACAAGGGATATTTTATTGTTAAATAGATCAAACTGTCTGTTATTAATCAGACCCAGGCTATGCCCCTTTTCCATCAACCTTATATCTGCGTTGTCCTGTCTTAAAAGCAGTCTGTACTCTGCCCTTGAAGTGAACATTCTGTATGGCTCATTCGTGCCTTTTGTTACCAGGTCATCAATTAAGACCCCAATGTATGCTTCCTGCCTTCCGAGAATAAAAGGGTCTTTGTTCCTTATTTTCAGGACAGCATTAATGCCTGCGATTAATCCCTGAGCTGCGGCCTCTTCATAACCTGATGTGCCGTTTATCTGTCCCGAAAGATATAGTCCGTCTATCATCTTGGTTTCTAAAGTCGGTTTAAGCTGGGTCGGAGGTACAAAGTCATACTCAATCGCATAACCCGGTTTATTTAGCTTTGCATTTTCCAGTCCCTTTATACTGTTTACAAGTGCGGCCTGGGCTTCTTCGGGCAGGCTGGTAGAAATGCCGTTGGCATAATATTCGTCTGTATCAATACCTTCAGGCTCCAGCATTACCTGGTGTCTTTCTTTATCTTTAAATCTCACAACCTTGTCCTCTATGGAAGGACAGTAACGCGGACCTATTCCTGTTATGACACCGCTGTAAAGAGGTGAATATTTGAGACTGGAGTTGATAATCCTGTGCGTGTCTTCATTTGTATATGTCATAAAGCAGGGGAGTTGTGGATTTGTTATCTCTTTAGTAAAGAGTGACATTGCAGGAGGTGGATCATCTCCCTCATGAATTTCCATAACAGAAAAATCTATGCTTTCAGCATCTATGCGCGGCGGAGTTCCTGTCTTGAGCCTTCCGATTTTGAAACCAAGATCGGCCAGGCTTTTTGGCAGTTCCAGAGAGGGAGGTTCGTTGACCCTGCCGGCAGGATAATTTGTAAGGCCTATATGAATAAGACCGTTTAAAAATGTGCCTGTGGCAATTATTACAGCCCTTGTTTTATATGAGCATACTGTTGACCTGATACCATTGACCTTGCCACCTTTAATTAAAATCTCTTCAATGCTCTCCTGCTTAATGTCCAGCCCCTTCTGCTTCTCAAGGGCCTCTCTCATAAACTTTCTGTAAAGAGCCCTGTCTGCCTGGACCCTTGTTGCCCACACAGCAGGCCCTTTGCTTTTATTCAGCACCTTAAACTGGATGCCTGCTTTATCAGTGACTTTGGCCATTTCACCGCCAAGGGCATCTATCTCTTTGACAATATGACTCTTCGCAAGGCCTCCTATGGCAGGATTGCATGACATCTGACCGATGTTCTCAAGGTTTATTGTAAATATGGCTGTGCTCAGACCCATACGTGCTGATGCCAGCGCAGCTTCACACCCGGCATGTCCGGCGCCTATTACAATGATGTCATAATCTTTGTTTGGTTTCATTTTTGCAAAGAAAGACGTTGATCAGGAATCAGTTTCTGCCGGGACAATGCTATCGAGGGCCTTAATAAGCGGTGGCAGATCTTCCCTTAAGGTAGTCCAGACCCTTTCAAGATCAACACGGTCATATGCATGAATAAGCACATCACGCATACCAGCCATACTGGACCATGGTATTGATGGATGATTATTTCTAAATGTGTCGGAAAGCCGTTTCGCTGCCTCGCCGATTACCTCAAGACACCGGACAACTGCAAGCTGAGATTTGCGGTCTTTAAGAAAAGTCTCATAATCCATGTCTTCTGTAAATTGTAAGGCGTCTCTTGCCATAAGCTGTATATCAACAAGATAGGCCCTGTCACGCTGCATGGACCACCTGCATGGTGGAAAGGATTTCTTTGCGCCTGATATAATTCCGGCTTTGCTCCACGCCCCCGCGTGTCAGCAAATCCACATTGCGCCGGAAAATTTCTCGAAGTTCATCAGTCATGGATACCAGATCAAAAAGCGAAACGCGTGCTCCGGCTTCAAAATCAACAATGATGTCAATGTCGCTGTCAGAACGAAAGTCGTCCCGGAGTGCAGAACCGAAAATCGCAAATTCCTTTACCTTCCACTTTTTGCAAAACCCGGCGATTTTTTCTTTTGGCAGTTCGATTTGAATTTTACCCATGATTCTATTTATATCTCCGTTAGCCCTTAGCCTCTTCGGTATTTTTCATAAGAATTATACACCTTTTACATTAAATCTCTCCATACATTTGTTGCGACCATTTTTGTCTCTTGTCCGGGGCTGACCTTTTTGGGAATGTCAAAGGAGAATAGCGAAGTATATAAAAGAGAATGACGAATAGCGAGTGCCGAATTACGATTTACGAAGTAAAAAAAGCTCGTCATTCGTAATTCCGTGATCGTCAATCGTCACTCTTCGTATTCCTCCCATTCGTCATTCAACTTTATGAGCAGGAGAACTGACACCCCCACATGATACATAATAGTTGGGTAGTCACTTTCTTATGTTGAGTCCTGAACCCTATCCTTTCCTGGTCTTAATCTTTAAATGAAGAAGTGCGAAAATTAGTTCATGGAGTCAACAACGTCCCCTAATCCTAGCGTTGTTTTAGATTATCATCTAAAACTAAAATAAGGCAACTCATTATTTCAATTATGTACGTAAACAGAACATATTATCCTCGTCCTCCCTGTCAGCAATTCCTGCATCATTCCATGGTGCTTGAGGCGGTTAATGCAGCTGAAGACCTTTATCCGCTCTTCATAAAGGCCATTGAAGATTATCTTGACCTTAGTGAATGAATCCCTGCACTCTCATCTTTCAATCCCCAAATGTTTATTTGATCTAATGCCTCAACATTCAAACAATTATACATTTGAACTTTTTTACAGGGGGAAGGAGGGAGGCAGTTTCAGGGGTGAGGAGGGAGGCAGTTTCAGGGGTGAGATATAAAATAACCTCCAGGCTGGTAGAAGAATACGGAATTTCTTTTGCAGAAGTGGCTCGTCATGTTGGTGTTTCAACATCTGCTATCTTCAAAATAATGAAGAAGTGTGAAAATTAGTTCATGGAGTCAACAACGACCCCAAAGAGTGGTCAGCTTTCAGCAAAGAACTAAGATTTCTATCCTCTTGTTGTATAAGGAAAACTCAGCACTGCTTTTTTACATCAAATTAGTAAATTCTTCTACGGTGAGCCCGGCTTGACGGATGATGGCGCGTAATGTTCTCTTTGCTCATTCTTTATGATTCGGAACAGTTAATCTACGATAAGGTGGATTTTGGTTTCTGAGGATTATATGGCTGCCTGTCTGATGATCAATGAGATAGCCTTTTTTTTCTAATACTTTGGTCGCTTGTTTACCAGATACTACTGGCAGTTTGCTCAAACAGCCACCTCAATGATCTCTTCGTCAATAGCAGGCGGAACAGGTTCATCGTGTTTCCTTAAACTCTCAATATATCCCTTAATAGCATCCTGGATATTCTCGAGTGCGTCGGCCCGTGATTGTCCCTGTGAAATGCAGCCTGGCAAAGAAGGGCATTCTGCAACAAAAAAACCATCTTCATCCTGCTCAATTAAGATTCTGTATTTCATGATATTCTCCTTCTAATAGTTAATAATAACATAGCAGGTTGTTGATTCAAAAGAAACAAGTCCATCGAATCCCCTTATTAAAAGAATCGCTGTCAGGCAAAAAGACACCCCCATAAATGAAAAGGAACAGAATCAAAATCATCCTTTTCTATAAACATCATTATGGCTACCTATATCGAGAAGGATTATTTCCTTTTCAGTTATTTTCAGTGTAAGTGTTAATCGGTAACTATGAGTGATGCTCACAGCAAAAATGCCTTCGAGCTTTCCGCCGAGTACATGCAGCTTAAGATGTGGCTGAAATGGATCATCTCTCAGGCCATCGATCAACATCGCAAAGCGTCCCCTTAAATCCGGATGCTTACGGAGGAACTTCTTTGCGCTCCTCATAAAGTGCCGGGTTGTTACGAGATCATACATTCTTATTCTTCATCTTCTTCATCCAGTGCCTTCAACAGTTCATCAGCACTTTTGAACGTACTCGTACGCCCGGCAGTAACGTCCTCAAGAGAAGCCTTTACCCTGGCCATGTATGCTTCATCCTCAGCTTCGAGAAGCTCCTGGTAACGCTCTTCAGAGACTACAACATATTGCGGGCGGTTATTCTTGATAACATGAACAGGGCCATCCTTTAATGCCTCATCAACAGCGCCAATACCCCTGCGCTTTATGTCCTGTGCTGCTATTGATTTCATTATTGATACCTCCTTTAGCACCTTAATAGGTACTTTAATATTACACTAATAGGTATCTATGTGCAAGCTAAATGTGGTGCTAATTGACAGCGATTACTAATTAGAGTCTGTGTATAAAGTCCGTTCAGTTGTCATACCGGACTTGATCCGGTATCCAGAAGTCATTGAAAAGACAGGATTCCGGCTTAAGGATTACCGGAATGACAAACAAAGAAATACAGTTTATACACAGACTCTAATTATCAATTACGAATTACAAAGAAACGTCACTGGAGATATCGAGGTTGGACCTCGATATGGCCATTTCATCTTAAATTATGGAGGGCATCTGCCAGACGGATAAAATCCTGCATGCTCAATTGCTCAGGTCTGATAGAAGGATCAATGGAAGTGATGTCCAGCGATTCAGTTAGACCATCAAATGATTTTAAACTGTTTTTAATGGTTTTTCTCCTCTGTCCAAATGCTGTTTTAACAATATCCAGAAATAGCGCTGCATCTTTCATAGGAAAGGAGGGCTTTGACGAGACCTGGAAATGCACAACCGCAGAGTCTATTTTAGGCGGCGGGGAAAAGGCCTTTCTAGAGACGAGGAACTTTAGAGAAGGCGTTGTATATAGCTGGGTGGAAAGTGACAATACCCCATAAGTTTTGGTTCCGGCCTTCGCAACTATCCTGAGGGCTACTTCCTTTTGCATTAACAGCGTCATGCTTTTTATTTTTTCCTTATATTCAAGCAGTTTGAATATTAGGGGCGTTGTAATGTTATAAGGAATGTTGGCAACAACACTGAAATTTCCTTTAATATTTTCATAAGAAAATTTTAAAGCATCCATATTGACTACTTCCACATTTTTAAGGTCAGACACATTTTCCTTGAGCTGGCCTATTAATTTTTTGTCAAACTCTATGGCGATTACTTTTTTTGATTTTTGCGCAAGCACCCTTGTAAGCGTGCCAAGTCCTGGCCCTATTTCAACTACAGTATCTTTGCCGGTCACCCCACTGGAGGAGACAATTTTATTAAGAATATTTTTATCAAAAAGGAAATTCTGTCCAAAGGGTCGTTTCATACTTCTCTTATCTTTCCTGTGTGAGTAAATATAATGAATGTTTTCACATCATTGGTATCAAAGAGATCCATTATGGCTTTTTTGTAAACATTAAGCTGGAAGGAGTATCCCTTCAGGTAATGGGCCACCTCTTTTTCCTTCACCGGAAATGTTTTGTAATCATAAATATTATATCTGTTCCCAGACCTGATCACACGGTCAATTCTGCCGGAATATACATTCTCTGTATCTCTTAAAATAAAGGGCAGTTCAGTATATGAATCTGCTCGCGGCATTATAATGTTCTGCCAGATGTCTTTCTCCTGAAGTGAGGAAATCTGCTGTATTATGATAGCAAGCTTATCCTCTGCATCCTTCCCTGAAAGACCCTGCGAGGCAATCATTCTCTCAGCTTTATCATTTATATTCTTATCATTCAATGCACCCTTTGATACTCCTTCAAAAAGTCGATGCATTATATCGCCCAGGAGCAGCCAGTCTTTTCCATGTCTCCTTCTGATATCTGCAGACTCAGTAACACCTTTCCAGGGGGCCTGCTTTTTTACAGTTAATGACATTCCCTGAATGCGTTTGAGAGAAGGGGGATGGGCAGGTCTACTTTTAGAAAGTTCCGGCAATGCCATGATATCCTGTTCAGTTAATAAGGAAAACCCTGGGATCCGGGCATTTGTACTATAGCCGTTTTCCTGCTTTTCAATTTGAAGAGCGCTTTTAAGCATGCCCATAAAACTGTTTGCCCTGCATTCCAATCTCCCTGACAACACCAGGACTTCTTCAGCCCTTGTAACAGCAACATAGAAGAGTCTTTTCTGCTCTTCCTCCTCTTTGGCAAGGTGGAGAAGAAAGTCGTCATCCTCTTTGCGGATTGACGGTTCAGGTTCTGATTTAAAAAAGAACCTGCCATCATGTTCGTATATCAGGTTGTCACCTGCCACATGAAAGAAAGGCTCTTCAAGTCCGGGCACAAAGACAACAGGAAACTCCAGCCCCTTGGATGCATGTATTGTCATAATCTTTACAGCATTCATGCCTTCAGTATTTACATTGGCTTTGGGTTCATCACTTCTGTTCAGGGTCCTCTCTAGGTAATCTCTTATTTTTATTATGGTCTTGCCCTGTGCCTCCAGGTCTTCGATTATACTAATTAACTTTTTAATGTTTGCCCGGCGCTGGGGCGCATTATAGTATTGCCATGCCTCTGTCTGAATAAGTACACTCTCCATCAGTTGGGCAATTGATATCAAAGACAAGTCAGAAAGCCACTTATTAAGCTGCGTACAAATCTGTAACATAAGTGCCTGGCCATTTGCACCAGCCTCCTGCAGTTTCCTGAATAGGCTGCCATTCCCGTTGTTTATTATTTCAAGAACCATATTATCATTAATTCTGAACAGGGGACTTTTCAACAATATATAAAGACTGTAATCATCACCGGGATTGGACAGAAAATACACCAGGGCCCTCAGCATGGCTACCTCTGGTTCCTGATAAAAACCGATGCCTTTTACAGCAACAAAAGGTATGTTGTGATTTCTCAACGCCTCTTCATATGCCCTGAGATGGGTCCTCTTTCGAAGGAGAATGGCCATGTCTTCATACTTACATGGCCTTTTCTGTACATCCTCTCTTCTGGTTATCTGAAAATTATTGACCATGCTTTTTATGTGTCGGGCCATAGTGGCAGCTTCCTGCTTTTTTGCTTCTGCGGTGTTATCCGCGTCATTAGTAAGCATTATCAATTCCACAAGACCAGTGTCCCCCTCTCTGTGGGCATGGAAATCACTGTATCGGGTTATCCATGAGGGACTGTTATCTCTGGCCTGCATGATCCTTGAGAAGATATGGTTTGTGAAATCAATTATTGCAGGGCGGCTCCTGTAGTTTTCCCTGACCTCTTCATAAAGAAATTCATTACCCAGCCAACGGGTCATCTTATCACGTGCATTGGAGAAATTTTCAACATTGGCTCCCCGGAAATAATAGATTGACTGCTTTGTATCACCTACGAAAAAAACTGTCGGTTTGATGCCCTCGTCCCTTTTGGCGCCCATACCGGCCCGCCACTCTTCTGTCAGGCTGTTGATAATTTCCCACTGAAAGGAGTTTGTGTCCTGAAACTCGTCTATAAGAATATGGTCTGTTTTTTCATCAAAGGCATAGAGTATATTTGCCCATTCAGGATTTTCTGTAAGCATTTTATACGTAAGGTATTCGAGATCGCTGAAATCGAGAATCCCCTGGTTTTTTTTCTTGCTCCCATATTTAGTTACACATGACCTGAAGACTTCCCTTATCCTTTCTGTTCTTTGAACATGGGATGATTTTTTTCTCTCTTTCCAAAGCATATACATTCCAGATGCCCAATCCTGAAAGGCAGGAATATTTTTCAGTGCAGCACCGGCCCTCTTTCGGGGTGTTTTAGTCCCGGTCAAAAAGAACTGCTCTATGGCAGAATTATCGGGCATACAATTTTCTGTGAAATAATCTTTATAATCCTCTATGACATCAGCAATGCCGGACCAGGATGCAAGTTCTTCAACAAAGTCTTTGGAAAGTTCTGCAGCATAAGGGAGTATATCTGCATCAAGGGAAAAAGGATTTTTATGGTAGAGATAGTCGACAGTGTTTCTAAGGTAATCCAGACCCCTGAATCCTTTTTCACTGAGTGTATTAAAGAACAGCTCATGCCCTTGTAACCCCTTGCCAGCATCCATAAGGACCTGGTACAGTGCTTCTTCCCAACGCATGGCTGAATCTATTGCATCTTCAACCTTGTAATTCGGATCGATAGATGCCTCGAATGAGAATCTGCGCAGCAGGGTGCCGCAAAAGGAATGGATGGTCAATACTCTCATGAGGGGCATCCTGTGTAGAAGTTTATGGAAAAGCTCTTCATCCTCTTTGCTGAGAATAGTCAGTATGCGCTGCTTCATCTCTGCTGCAGCCTTATCAGTAAATGTGACGGCAAGAATTCTTTCAACATCCACACCTGACTTAAGAAGAGCTATATATCTACCGGCCAGTTTCTGTGTCTTGCCTGATCCCGCAGGCGCCGAAATCATTACGCTCTTTGTTGTGTCTAAATAGTTATCCATATATACATTGCTCAAAAAAAACTTTGCTCAAAATTGTTCAATAATAGTTCAACAATAGCTCAAACCATCTTTGAACAACCGTTGAGCCACTGTTGAACTATTGTTAATCTATCGTTTAGCTATCATTTAACCATCGATTATTTATTACATAATGGGCTATGGCTGCAGTATCTGCACTCTGAAACCTTTAAAGGTTCAGGAGGGAAATAGCCTCTTCTCATATTGCTGATAAGCTCTTCAGCAGTTGCCAAAGAGTCGTTCAAATATTCATCCATGCTGCCCTTTTTCGGATACAAGCTGACCTTGCCTTCTTTAAGTGAATAGTAACCAACCTTATCAACCGGGTCCGCTGAATTTTCTCTCCACATCAGGGCATAGAGGGGCATCTGCAGGCTGTCGCTGTCTACATTTCCGGTTTTATAATCAAGCAGTATGACAGAGTTTTGAGTTTTGAGTTTTGAGTTTTGAATTTCTTTCTCCTGACACCTGACTCCTGACACCTGACTCATTTTGCTGTCTTTTTCCCTTGACCCCTTGGCCCCTTGACCCCTTGACCCCTGCCTTTTATCAATCCTGTCAATCTTGCCCTTTAGCTTCAGGCCATTAATATCAGCAGTCAGCTTTTTTTCCACCATAACAGGGGCAAACCCCTTTATCCTCAAGGCCTGCTCCTGTTCCTTTATTTTTGGGAGGAGTTTCTTAAATATCTCTTTAGCGACCTTTCCCCAGAAATCATCTATCGGAAACTGTTTAAGGGCAGCTTCAAGGCATTGAAAGAGCCTGCCGTCAATATCATCTATCGCAATATTCCCTTCTTTAAAGAGCTGCTCCATGACTTTATGGGCCAGGCTTCCCCAGAGTCTTGCTTCCACTTCAAACTGCGGCGGTCCTTCTGTTTCAAGCTTTAAAACTCTTTCGATATAAAATCGCATCGGACATTTTCTGTAGGAATCTATATCTGTAACATTCAAGTATCCCCTTAACTTTTTATTAATTAGGCCCAGAGATGTTTTGTTCAGATTAAGGTTGCTGTCCCAGAGCACTTTTGAGGTTGTTGCTGCTCCCCTGATCTCTCCTTCCCTGACAAGAACCTCTTCCTCAGAGAATATGTCCAGCTCATTCGGACGGATTTCCTGATCCCAGTTTAGAAAGGGAGATGGCAGGAAAATCTTGTCCCCTTCTGCTGAGGGACATGAGAAGTAGGGAGGGTTTTCAGAAATATTCAGAAGGCGGTTAAAATATTGACGTTGTCTTTTTAAATAATATTCAAGATAAGGCATGCCAAGAGCATGTTTCACCTTTTCAGGCATGATCGGGTCTATTGCAGGCTTGGAAGGGAATTCACCCTCAACCATACCAACAAAAAAAAGCTCTTTTGTTTCAAGGCTGGAGGCCTGATCATATGAGAGCACTCTCACACCATCATTATTTGTATCTGAGCTGCTCAGGCTTTCAAGTACAAAGCGAAGAAACTGTCCGGGATGCATTTTATTGTTTGATAGATCATTGGCCAAAGCAAAATGGTTTAATTCAGAAAACTGCCGGGATATTTTGCCTGCCATACCGACTGTACTGTCTGAAGCGTCACTGCCCAGTGCTTCAAAATAACCAAGCTTTTCCAGTGCTGACAAAAAAGTTGTGACATATGACGGCAGGTCTTTAGAATTTTTTATGCTCTCCATTAATTCGACAACTTTATTAATTCCCTTCTGAAACTCTTCTATCTGTTCCCTGTCTTCATCAGAAAGATTGAAGGTCTCATTTAGCAGGGTCTTTTTAATTGAAAGCCATGATTCCCGGCCTTTAATAATCCCGGCCCGGTATGAAATGCTGACAGCCTGTTCTTTTATGTTCCCGGAAATGGCAGGGAACAATGGAGACGTAAGTACAGAGAGAAAGTCGGTTCGAGGGTAATCATCTTCAATACATGAGATAATCTCATTGATAGCAACTATTGGTTTAGTGCCTGACATTGTATATTCGCCGATACTGACAGGAATGCCATACCTGTTAAAGACTCTTTTGACCATTGGAAGATATTTGGAAAGATTGGGGAAAGAAAGAGAAATTTCCCATGGCATGGTACCTTCAAAAAGCAGCTTCTTAATGTTCTTTGCTATTCCCTCTACTTCATCTTCAATTGAAGGGTAAGTAAAGTAACCGGTGCTGGTTCTTTTTGAAGAAGGCCGGAGAGTTGTAACAGAAAAAGGGCTGCCATTTTTCATAATATCTGAGAAAGGATTTTTATCCTCAACAAGAATCAGCACATTTTCTGATCTGTTGATTAAAGACCATAATACTGCTTTCTCAAGCCGGGTAGGATCATGGAAGCCGTCTATGACTATAACAGCATAAGAAATGTGCTGTTCAATAAATGGAATGGAGGCCTGTAGTATTCTTTCAGAGTCAATGTATTTATTTTCATCGAGCAGATCTTCATAGGCCTGTAATATGTCCATAGCGCTTAATGCCCTGTCCCTGGCCTTATCCTCAAAAATCAGGCTGTCTATCTCTGCCTTAACTTCCTTAAGGTTCCTGTCAAGGATATGGTGTCTGAATTTGTTTAACAGGCCGGCAAGAAGGCGGGCATAACCAAGGTTTTTTTCTACCAGTAGTTGCAGCAGCAAAAGCGTTCTTATCTCATCTGAGATTATTTCATCCGGGCCATTGGTTTCATACAGGTCATAAGAGAGCTGCTTAATTGTTACAGCCTGGAACGGAATATAAGCTTTCCTGTCTCCTGATTTTGCAAGGTAGTTGTAGAAAAGCCTCTTTGCATTTGCCAGGAAAGGGGCATCAGGACCCAGATATAACACAGAGGAATAATCATTTCCCGGGCATAAGTCAAGAATTCTTGCAAAGACAGAATTCTTCCTGTTTCTCGTTCCCGGGGGGGCTATGATTATCTCAGATCTGCTCATTAGTTAATAGTTTTTTTGTATGAAATATTAGCAGTAATGTCAGGGACACCAGATGCACTAAGATCTTCTGCAATGGAGAACTCAATGCTGTGACTGTCTGCATTATAACGACACCCAAAGGCCAGGAGCAATGCTGTCCGGTCAATGGCAAGCAGATCTGTTTCAGGATATATAGGCGATTGCGCCTGGAGCTGAAACAGTAAGTCCCATCTCTGCGATTTTTTTATTTCTATAGCGGTGCCACCATATATATAATTGTTTAAATCAATATTAATATACCCCTTAACATCACCTGGAAATACAGCTCCAATATTCCAGTAGGACATTATTTTATCTGTAAGCAGTCTGTCATATAGAATGTATACTCCGACATCAGTGCTGCCGTTACCATAACCTTCCTTTGCATCTCCAGTTGGAAGTTCAATGTCGCCTTTTATACTCAGAGTATAGTTTTCCGAAACTATTACAGGCTTTTTTAAGGTCAAGCGGATATCTCCTATGCCGGTTCCTGTTTTGCCCAGAATAACTGCTGTATTGCCCTGAACTCCTGAACCTCTTTCTGCCAGGAGATCAGTATATTCTCCGTGTCTGATCTCATATAGAAAATCATTTTTTGGCCTGCCGCTCCTTCCGTATGGGTCAGGAATACCGATCAACTCATGATAGAAATTAAGAAATCCGTCCAGGAAGCCATTGCCAAATGCTATAAAAGGCAGGTCAATCCCGACCTCGCCAATTGATTTAATATTATGCTTATACCGCAGGTTGAGCTCGGTAATTTCCATATCCATATCAATAACCCATTCTCCTGAATTCTGTACAGTAAAAATACTGGAGTGAGAAAGACTCGCAGAAAATGAAGTTTCGGGTATGGCTCTTTCCAGGTATGGCTGGTTTGCATGGATAAAAATAGGGAACTGGTTTTTGACCTGCAGGGGGCCGCTAAAGGCCTGAACAGTCGTGGGCATTGAAAAAAATAGTAGAAGGATAAATAAAAATCTAAACTCCCTCAAGCGGACAGCCTGTGCATTTTGGTCTTGGTTTGCAATAATTTTTACCGGCCATGACAAATAGAGCGTGATATTCATTGAACAATTGTACATCCAGAGGCAGGTTTTTGTGAAATACTTCCTGGAGTTCATGATAACTAACATTCTCTGCAACCAGCCCATGCCTGCTCATAACCCGTTTAGTATAGGTATCGATTACAAATACAGGTTTATCAAGGGCGTAAAGCAGGATCGAGTCAGCTGTTTCCGGCCCTACACCATTTACAGAGAGTAAACTCTTTCGCATAGAAGAAGTATCCACTTTTCTCATTCTCTGCATACTGCCCCTGTAATCATTGCACAGGAAATTTAGAAACGCTTTTAACCTCTTTGCCTTAACATTAAAATATCCGGCAGGCCTGATTAACGATGCGAGCTGTTTATGTGGCATTTTATGCAGGGCTTTTGCATTCATGGCTTTTTTTACATTGATATTTGCAATGGCCTTTTCAACATTACCCCAGTTTGTGTTTTGTGTAAGGATGGCGCCAATAGCAACTTCAAATGGAGTATTGCCGGGCCACCAATGCTGGGGGCCGAAGTGACCGTAAAGAGATGTGTAAATACCTGTTAAAGCAATTTTTAAGTTAGGCGAAGTTTTTTTTGCCATTGTATCGTCGCTCGTCATTCGTCACGGTCTTTACCCCGGCGGCCAGTTCATGGGTCTGCCTGCAAGCATGTGTAGATGTATATGAAATACTGTCTGTCCGGCATCTTTATTACAGTTCATTACAAGCCTGAATCCGCTGTCTGCTACTTTGCGCTCTTTTGCGATTTTGGATGCTGCCTGATACATTTTGCCGATAAGTTCATTATCATCATCAGTGATTTCAAGAGTTGTTGATATGTGTTTACGGGGGATGACCATCACATGAACAGGGGCCTGGGGATTTACATCTTCAAAGGCAATAATACTTTCGTCCTCATATACTATTGTGGCAGGTATTTCCTGTTTTATAATTTTGCAGAATAAACAACTCATATTTAAGCCTTCCTGTTTAAATTAATTATTAAAAATGTAATTTATATTATAATAATGCCGATGGAAAATTTATACATAGAAGAACTGAAAAAAAGTGAATATTTTCTCGAGCATATTCGGTGGGATATTACGCCCAAAATTTTTGTAGACCCGTCTTCTGCCGGAGGAGAATCAGGGGAGCCGGCTGACATTTCCCACGGATACATGTTTTATGTAGATATGATTCATGACAGGCCGGCTCTTGTTGTAATGCAGCTTAAATATGCCTACAGCAAATCAGTAGGATACATTTATGAAATACCTGAGGATCTATTAAGAGAAGCCATGAACTGTCAGGATAGTGAATGTATTGTGGGAATGTATCCTGTTACTGATAAACTTGTTGACTGGCTTAAGAAGGCTTTTGGAATAGCCCAGAGTTAATCTTCGTTTATCTTATAATTTACTGTAACCTCAATATCACTCCGCAATGCGTTATACACCGAGCAGTATTTGTCATGTGATAATGAAATGGCCCTATCCATCTTTTTGGTGGTAATGCCTTCTCCAGTGACCTTTATAAGCAGATCAATAGACTTGTAGTATTGCGGAGGATCAGGTTTTCTCACACCGGTGAAGTCCATTTTAAAGCTTTTCATATCTGCTCTCATTTTCTTAAGAAAATAAAAAACATCTATTGCCATGCAACCTGCAACACTTGCTAATAATGTTTCGGTAGGCGCACATCCCCACTGAAGGTTGGCATCATATTCTATTTCATAGCCCATCTGGGTCCGAACGTTAAAGATCAGGTCCTTTTCCCATTCCAGAGCCCCTTTATTAACCTCAAGAATTTTTTCCTTATATCCGTCTATTGATTCTTCCAGGTTCTCAACGGTATTATCGTCCATGTTAGTTTAATTCCTCCCTAATGTTGATTTTAGTCTGTAGATTCCCGCAGCCACCTCAAATAATCCGGTGAACCCTCTACTATGGGAAGTGCAATAATTTCAGGCACGTCATAGCTGTGGATTTCTCTGACCTTAGCTGCCAGCCTGTCAAAGAGGTGACGCTGTGTCTTTATTATCATAAGAAGTTCTCTGTCATCCTCTATTTTTCCCTGCCAGGAATATATGGACCTGACATTGCTTACCATATTGACACAGGCAGCAAGTTTTGCTTCCACAAGTACACGGGCCAGGACAGCTGCTTCTTCTTCGCCAGGCGCGGTTATGTACACTACTATAGGTTCAGATGGAGGCTGCTTTGACATAGAAATATATTTTGCAGAGAGCAGCTGAAAAATGCAAATATACATTATGCATTCACAGTATTTATTAGAGGCCGGAAATAGACTAAATTATGAATGTTAAAAAAATATTAGGTATGGTATTGACAAAAAGATAAAACTGGTTTACTATTTTGATATATCAATTCTTCTTTTGTACAATCCCGTTTTTGAGTTGAAAGGTTAAAACCTCCAAAGCATAATTTCAAAAACATGTTTTCCCACTAAAAAGAGAAGTTGTAATACCATGGCAAATAAGAGCAAAAATCAAGGAGACAGTATGAATATCACGGAGTTAAAAGAAAAAACCATAGATGAGCTGACAAAGGTGGCTAAAGGGTTGAGTGTTGAAGGCGCGAAAGGGCTCAGGAAGCAGGACCTGATTTTTGCCATACTGCAGGCCCAGACTGAAAAAACAGGACTTATTTTTGGAGAAGGTGTATTGGAGATTCTGCCTGACGGATTCGGATTTCTCCGCTCGCCCAATTACAGTTATCTGCCGGGCCCGGATGATATATATGTATCACCCTCACAGATAAGACGATTTAACCTCAGAACAGGTGATCTTGTTACAGGTCAGATCAGGCCGCCAAAGGAGAGTGAAAGATATTTTGCCCTGCTTAAGGTTGAGGCTGTTAACCATGAGTCCCCTGACTCTAGCATTGAGAGGCCCCTGTTTGATAACCTGATCCCTTACTATCCAACAGAACCTATTAATCTTGAACATAAAAAGGAAGATTACTCCACAAGGATAATGAGCCTTGTTACACCGATCGGAATGGGACAGAGGGGAATGATAGTTGCCTCTCCCAGAACCGGTAAAACAATGCTTCTTCAGTCTCTGGCAAAAGCGATTGTTAAGAACCACCCGGACACCCACTTGATCGTACTGCTCATTGATGAAAGACCTGAAGAGGTAACCGACTGGAAGAGACAGGTAAATGCTGAAATAATCAGCTCTACTTTTGATGAACCACCCCAGAGGCATCTCCAGGTTGCTGAAATGGTCATAGAAAGATCAAAGAGGCTTGTTGAGACAAACAGAAATGTCGTTATTCTTCTTGATTCCATTACCAGGCTTGCAAGGGCATACAATGCAGTAATTCCTGCCAGCGGTAAAGTGCTCTCCGGAGGACTTGACTCCAACGCACTTCAGAAACCGAAGAGGTTCTTTGGTGCTGCAAGAAATATCGAAGGCGGAGGCAGCCTGACTATCATGGCAACTGCGCTGGTTGATACAGGAAGCAGAATGGATGATGTTATATTTGAGGAGTTCAAAGGCACAGGTAACATGGAGCTTCACCTTGACCGGAAGCTGGTTGAAAAGAGAATATTCCCGAGCATAAATATCAATGCTTCAGGTACAAGAAAAGAAGAACTGCTTGTTGATAAGAAGTTGCTCCAGAGAATGTGGATACTGAGAAAAGTTCTTCACTCGCTCAGCCCTGTTGAGAGCATGGAGTTTCTGATGGACAAGATCAAGGGGACCAAGACTAACCAGGACTTCCTTGATATGATGAATAAGTAGCTGTAAGATTAAAATTAGATAATTAATGAACCCCGACAGATTGTCGGGGTTTTTTATTGCAGCTTGACGAATATTCGCTTGAAGAATATCGGCATGAACAAATCGAGTTACATTAATTCCCTGAAGTCATGGATAGTGAGAAATTCCTGTGTTTTCTTTGGCTCCAGTTTTGAACTTGCATGTGCCTTGAACAGAAGGTATTTGATTCCATATTCCCTGGCGGTTTTCATCACATCTTCTGTGTCATCAATAAATAATGAATGCTCTTTATCAAACTTAAGACGTTTCTGGGCCTTCTGCCAGAATTCAATATCTTCTTTAGGATGGCCGACATTAAATGAACAGAGAACATCATCAAAATATTCGCCTATCTGGGTTTTCCGGAATTTTATCTTGACCGTTTTATAATGGGCGTTTGTTAATAGATAGATCTTCTTTTTTTGTTTCTTCATCAACTTAAGAAAATCTATCACATGAGGATGCACCTCTATAAGGTGTCGAACCTGTTCTTTCAATGCCGGAATATCGAGCTTTAACTCGCTTGACCAGAAATCAATATCACACCAGTTTAATGTCTTTTCATGGGACTTATATGTTTTATACAAATAATCTTTTGCAGCCCCGAATGACATATCATGCTTTTCAGCATACTTCTCAGGTACAAGATGCCCCCAGAAATAATCATCGAAGTAAAGGTCGAGAAGGGTCCCGTCCATATCGAGTAAAACATATTTTATGTCATTTAACGGTATTTCTTTGATCATAACTATTTCCCTTCGGTACAATACGGGTAGGGCATTATTGTAACATGTTATGCCTTACTCATATACATTCATGGAGGACTTTAGGTGTACGACAATTTTATTGATAAATCCTCGTTGCAAGAAGATAAAGGATAGAAAGCTTCCCCCTTAGGTTAAGGGGGATTGAGGGGGTTATTATAATAGTCTTCTTTTAATTTCAATGAAGTAACTCCCCCAGCCCCTCTTAACCCAAGAGGGGGGAGATAAAAGGAATGTTTCTACCAATATAATGTCGTACACCCGAGGATTCTGTTGCAATGACTGCAAACAAGACAGAGAATAGAAAATTATTAAATTTATAATTCGATATTTTTCTCTGGAAAAAATACAATAGAACTGTATGATGAAATTACTGGTGACAGGTGCAAGTGGTTTTCTGGGTTGGAATATATGTAATCATGCCCAAAAGGATTTCGAAATATTCGGAACGGTATTTTCTAATCCCCTTGAGATAAGTGGTATTAATATCATTTCGCTTGATCTGACGAACTTCAATGACCTTAAGCGGATCTTTAAGGAAGTTGGTCCTGATGGTGTAATCCATACTGCGGCTGAATCCCGTCCAGCATTTTGCCAGACCAGCCCGGTAGAAAGTAATAAAATTAATGTAGAAGCAACAATAAATCTTGCAGGGCTGTGTGCAGACCGGGAGATTCCCTTTGTATTCACCTCAACTGATCTTGTTTTTGACGGGAAAAGTGCTCCTTACGTTGAAAGTGATCCGGTCAATCCAATTAATATTTATGGAGAACAAAAGGCCCTGGCAGAAGAAAAGGTTCTGGACAGATATTCAGCATCAGCTGTATGCAGGATGCCTATGATGTTCGGTTTATCAAGTCCTGCATATTCAACTTTTTTTCAGCAGACTGTTCGGGCATTAAGGGAGGGCAGGGAACTGACATTATTTACAGATGAGTTCCGGACTCCAATTAGCGGGTATACAGCTGCGAAGGGACTTTTGCTGGCCCTGAAAAAAGCACAGGGGATTCTTCATCTTGGAAGTAGAGAGAGAATATCCCGCTATGACTTTGGCAGGCTGATTGCGGAGTTAATGGGCTTTACTATGGAAAAAATCATTGCCTGTAAACAAGAAGATGTACAGCTGAATGTGCCAAGAGCAGCAGATTTAACACTGGATAGTACAATGGCTTTTTCCCTTGGGTTCAATCCCCCGACGCTTAACGAGGAATTACAATCATTATTGTGAAATCCAACCTAAATAGAAATTATAGTCTAAGTTGGCGATGGTTATAACTATTTGTGATAAAATATATATATTCTTTTTTGTATCAAATTATCCAAATTATTAAAAGGAGGGAGCACTTATAATGTCCGGAAGAAATTATGTGGAGAAACGAGACTATCCCCGTATGTCAATTAAGGCCGACATTACTTACAGTATAGATGGTGATGGTGCTATGTACACTGGAATGAGTAATAATATTAGCCATTCAGGAATTCAGTTTATTACAGAAAGGGCACTGTTACCAGGCAAGTCTATAGAATTCAGGCTTGCATCATTTGATGGTAAAGTTGATCCTCTGGAGGCAAAGGCCCAGATATTACGGGTGGTACCGGCGGACAATAAGTATATTGTTGCCGGAAAAATAATAGAGTACATATCAAGCGACCTGTAAACTATAACCGGTCTTTATTTTACCCTTCGTATAGAGCCGGTTCTTGCTGCCATTATTATTGCCGGCTTCTTTTTTCTGTTTTGCCTCCAGGTACCAATGCCCTCAGCAAAGCGACAAAGACGGCTGGCTATGCTGTTTTTCAGTTCGACAAATAAATCTTCTTTCAAGATTGAAATCATTACTCCCCCTTTCGATGAAATTTAATATTATAATGCAATTACCTTGCCATATTGCACTATTTTACTTTGTATAATCAGCAATAAACATATTGTATTTATTGTTATAAATCCAATAGTTTCCAATATATATTTAGCCAAATACAGATATAAGCCATGTAGCGCTTGCCTAATGTATGAAAATCCATACTTAAAGTAAATTTAATGTATCGAAATTCATACAATAAAAAAATTCACACTTATAAATCGATTTTATATTTACTGTTAAGAGCCCTATATTTTGTTACTGATAAAACTTACTCGTATTTGCTTCTTATATGCTTTGTAAACTCCAGGTCTTTTCTGCTTCTCTCGGCCATTCTTTCTTCCACTTCATTTTTGTTTAGACCCATCATTATCCTGTAAGCATTATATTTGGTCTTGCAGAAATAGATGTCAAAGGGGTCTTTTTTATCATTAGACCTGTAAATTCTTATCCCCGGAACGTCATCAAGCTGTATGTATTCAGACTCCATGTTGACCAGCAGTGGTTCAATATCATATTTATTCTGCCAGGGGATACAGGCGCCTTCCATTGTAAGGTCCGTATCCATGATTGACCTGATTTTCTCTGTAACTCCCCCTACGGCCAGAATGATGTCACCTGTCAAGGAGCCTGTGATCCCGTATTTCTGGGTTACCGGCTGCTGGATATAATCTGAAATTAACCCCACATCCATTGCTACTGAGGCGCTGTCACCTTCTACGCCGCCATGTGCCTGGACATACTCAATATGCATTTCACAACCAACATAAGGGGACTCTATCTTTCTCATGAGTTTTTTTATTGATGCCCTCACATTTTGAGCTGCAGCCTTGGCTATGTCACCGATCTTTCCCGGGGCAGTGATAATATCTGATCCACCAGTATTAATCTGGCAATGAATTGGTAATGGCTGACCGAACATCTGGCCGCTGGCCCTTGAGTTGATCACAGCCAGGCCTACAACATATCCGATAGAATCTGTCATTGAAGTGATATATTTTTTAAGGTCCTTTTTGTGCTCAATTATCTCTTTTGAAACAGCTCCTTCAAGGCTGAGGTGCTCTTCCAGTGCAGTCCTTATATGTTTGGGCTCTACAAATTCAGAGCTGTCTATCATTGCATCTAGCTCAGCAGTTTTAATCACACCATTGATAGGCCTTAATATGCAGCTTAGTTTTCCATCCGAGCTTCGACAGCGCAGTTCCTTGATAATTTCAGCGACAGCATTGCTTGAAAAATCCCGAACCTTCAATTCATAATCAATGGGAAGCCGCTTACCGTAGATTTGTTCGCTTCTTCTTCTTACCCCTGCAGGGCCTTCCTTTTCCAATACTTTACCCCATGTGCTTTCAAAATCCTGTTCCAGATTAATTAATTCCTGTTTAATATACTGAGCAACCTGTTTTATATTGTCTGCTGTTTCCGGAACAGCTGTCTCCATTTGTATTATTTCGCCCTTGTCCTCGATTCTGCTTAAGAACGCACCGTCCCCTTCTTCCTGCAGATGCACTAATGTATCGTGGTTACAGCAGGCTATGATTATGTTGTCTGCCTTAAGATAGTTTTCAGAACGGTCTGCTGCACCACTTCCGGTATTCTTACCGCCCTCAAGCATGTATTGTTTATTCTGCATTATCTCAAGAAGGCTGGACATATATCTCGTTTTAACCAGAGTCTTTAACTCATCAATGTAAATTATAGGTGCTTTTGCATGAGCCCCAAGATAGGCCCTCTTGTGGATAGGAGTTTGCATGTTACCTGACTGATAAGGATCGTGCCTGAACCCGCCCTTCATGTTTTTAGAACTGGGTTCTGATACACTGACCATAAGGTCTTGATCCTTCCGGGGATCATAAAGAACTTCAGGCAGCATGTCTACAATATGTTTAACAGACATTACCTTGCCCTGCTGAGTTTCCTGCTGGATTTTTTCCTGGACTTTATGGTTGTTTTCCTGCATGAACATGAATATTGAGCCGATTCCTGCCAGGCCGGTAATAATAAACAGAGGAGAAAAGTAGATTCCACCTATTATACTGAGACAGGCTCCCCAGAGAAGGTATTTTTTTACTTTGCTGACAGATGCAATCTGGTCTGCTAAAGAGAATTCCTCAAAACTGTTTTTTGCAGTTTCGATCTCAGCTCTGATCTTTACCAGGTAGCTGCCGATTTTTGCAGGATCTTCATAGGCAAACCGCACATGGTTGATGTCTTTACCCGTAAAAGCAACAATAGATTTTTTAGGTCTTATGTAATCACCGAGTGATATGTCCAGCACATGTCTGAACATCCCTGCCAGCAGAGACTTGCCCGTGCCGGGTTTGCCGACCATTAGCATATGTCCCCTGTTTTGTGCGATTTTGCGGATGGCCTTTTTTGCCTTGTCCTGGAATATAACCTTTTCTATTGGATCGTCAGGTATCTTGATCTGGGAAGTGTCTTCAAGGTAGTTCAGATGCTTTTCAAGGGTCTTAGGATAGAGCAATAATTCCTTGATCCATTTATAGTCGTTGTCATTGTAAACGTTAGACATTCTGGTAGCCTCTCATTGAATCAAGCAGATAGAGTTTTCCTGCGTCAGAGTCAGTGGTCTTTTTGATAATTTCTGAATAAACACGGGGAACGCGGTCTTTTATTGATTCCAGTGCCTTGAGGTCATGCATGACAGAAATATTTGTAAACAGCTTTTGCTGGCCCGGGCCTGAAGTAGGGACGTAATTAAAAAACACTATGCTCTGATTACTATTAAGAGTGTCGGTTATAATCTCCATTTCATTGGGAGCGATACTATGGGTAATAAGCATTTTTCGGTATACCATGGGCAGGTGTTTTTCCGAGTAGCTTTGTTCAGACTGTTTTGAAAAAAACAGCTTCAATGGTTTTGCCTTACCTTTAACGCACAGGTTAAGAGCTTCCTTGAGTTTTTGATCGGTCTGAATGGACTGTTCAAACAGGTGGAGGTAATTTATAAGGGTATGGTCATCGACCCAGTAATCAAACTTGTAATCATGGGTTAAAACGCAATATTTCGTTTGATTATTCTGGGAAAACCTGATCAGGTGATAATCGTTGTTTGTATTGAAAGATTCAAAACGGTAACCTCTAAAATCAAACAACCCGTTCAGCAGGTAAGCCTTTTTAATTGTTATCTTTGCTTTTTTCGTCAATGAATTAAGAATAAAATTAATTTTGTCATTGATGCTGCCCTTCAGGTTAATCTGATATCGGTTTCTGCCGATGTCCTCACAGGTCGCTGTTATTTCATTGACACTGTCTCTGTCCAGGGAAGAAAGTTTTTTCTGGACCGGGTTAAAAGGCTTGAGCTGTTCATTGACCCGTATTAAGTGAAGGTTCAGGGCATCATCTTCGAATGATGGGGGGTCTAGTTTGGACGTTGACAGAATATCTTCAGTAAATGCATCTGCTGTTTTTGATGAGGCTTCTTTTTTGAAAGTTAGCTTATTGAAAAACCGCTTTATCATTCCTGTAGGGGGAACTTTATAATGCACTTTGCAGCCAATAACTTTTTCTTCCAGTTTTATGGCTTCTGGATTGAGCATATACCTGGTGATCTCTGATATCCTGAAATCTGTAACCGGCCCTGAAACCTGTTCGGTGGTAATAGTGCTCAGGTCAAGATTATTGATTCTTCCCTCAGAAATTATCCAGATTTTATTGTTTAACTTCTTGTTATCTATACGATTAGACATATTTACAATTAGCTATATATACATATAATTAAATAATTTATACTGGTAACATTAATAATTAATACGGCAGATATTGAAGCTTTCTTGAGAGAAAAGAGAAAAGACAGCGATTTATCCTGTTATTTAAATCGCAAAAAGAGATAAGGCCTGTCTACTAATGCTCATGTAATGATCAGGAAGTGCTTTCGCGCATTTCCTTATATTTATTAATAAGACCGTTAGTAGATGAATCATGGGATATTGTGGGGCTGTCATCGCGCAATTCAGGGAGAATTTTATTAGCTAGAGCTTTGCCCAGCTCCACGCCCCACTGGTCAAAGCTGAATATATTCCAGATCACTCCCTGGGTAAATATCTTATGCTCATACATTGCAATGAGACTGCCAAGAGAGCGGGGTGTTATTTTTTTTAAGAGTATTGAATTGGTCGGCCTGTTGCCTTTGAATATTTTAAAGGGAGTCAGTTTTTGTATATCTTCATCGTTTTTCCCTGATGCCCTTAATTTTTCCTCAACCTCATCTTTTGTTTTCCCGTTCATTAGTGCTTCTGTCTGGGCAAAAAAGTTGGAGAGCAGGATGCGATGATGTTCACCAATTGGATTATGACTGATAGTCGCAGCTATGAAGTCACATGGGATTAACCGTGTCCCCTGGTGTATAAGCTGATAAAAAGCATGCTGGCCATTAGTCCCTGGTTCACCCCATATAACAGGGCCTGTCTGATAGGATACTTCCTTTCCGGACCTGTCTGTATGCTTGCCATTGCTTTCCATATTCCCCTGTTGAAAATATGCGGGAAACCTGTGAAGATACTGATCATATGGCAGAATAGCTTCTGTTTCGGCATTAAAGAAATTCGTATACCATATACCTATTAGTGCAAGAATGACAGGCAGGTTTTTCTCAAAAGGAGTTTCTCTGAAATGTCTGTCCATTGCATGCGCTCCGGCAAGCAGTTCCGAGAAATTATCAAACCCTATATAACACGCAATGGATAGACCGATGGCAGACCAGAGAGAATATCTTCCCCCTACCCAGTCCCAGAAGACAAACATGTTGTCAGGATCGATTCCGAATTTTTCAACTGCTTCACCATTGGTTGACAGTGCTATAAAATGTTTTTTGATATGCGACATATCTTTTGCAGAAGCAAGAAACCAGTCTCGTGCAGTGTGGGCATTGGTCATTGTCTCCTGGGTTGTAAAGGTCTTTGAAGCGATCATGAAAAGCGTTGTTTCAGGTGAAAGGGATTTCAAAGTTTCAGTTATATGGGTTCCGTCAATATTAGAAACAAAATGAACATTAATACCATAGCTGGCATAAGGTTTAAGTGCTTCAGTTACCATGACCGGTCCAAGGTCTGAACCGCCAATGCCGATGTTTACAATATCAGTAACAGCCATGCCTGTATATCCAAGCCAATTACCAGATGTAACTTTATCTGCAAAATCTTTCATCTGGCTAAGTACCTTTTGCACTTCGGGCATCACATCTTGCCCAGCCAGTAAAACCGGGTCTCCTGATGAATTTCGTAGTGCGGTATGAAGTACAGCTCTATCTTCAGTTTCATTTATAAAATCACCTGAAAATAGTTTATCAATGGAATCTTTTAAATTAAGTTCATCGGCAAGCTCAATAAGTAGCGCAACTGTAGTTTTATTTAGTATGTTTTTAGAGTAGTCAAGCAGGATGTCATCAAACTCAATAGAGAAACATGAAAACCTTTCAGGATCCCATATTAAACATGTCTTTCATATGAGTATGTTTAATATCCTGGTGATGGTCTTTAAGACGTTCCCATGAAGTGGTTTTAACAGGATTTGTTTTCTTGAGCACTATGCCCTCCAAAGTGAACTATGAATTCATTAAAACAGAAATTGTATTAGCTTCTATAACAGTAGAAATTATTTAATTGTCAATTATTAACCAAGCACTGCATATTGTCAAGAAAATGAAATTTCAATTAGCCCTGATTATTTATGAATAATGTGGGTTAGCGTAATAATTACCCCGGGATGTAATCGGTTGTAGTATCAATTTTCAATTTAACAAGGATCTGATTTATCTCTTTGTCGATCCTGCGGATTCTTGCCAGAGTCTGCTGAAAATGTTTATACCTCTCTGCGCCATTTAAGACTGAAGTAGCATCGGCTTTTTTAATCATTACTATTTTCTGGCGGCCTTGCCTGTTGACAGACAAGGCAGGGTAAGGACCATGTTTTGTCCCCCTGTTGCATTTGCATGTTTTCTTCCCGCATTTTCTTAAAACCTCGTGAGGCATGCCATGGATCATTTCCTTCCCATGGAGCAGACTATATATATAGTTGGTTCTCTTAATGTTAAGTATGGATAATTTTTCTATTAAGTAGGGTAAAGTCTCTCTGCGCGATTTATTCATGTCTTATATATAAAATAGAGAATTAAAGATAAGAAGTCAATAGCGTTGCTATCATGGAGAGCGTAACAGCATGTGTGAGCCAAATAAATCCAATAAATCAATGTGTTACATCAGAATAGCATGAATAGTTAAAATGTTTCTTCATAGTTAATGCTACAGGATTATTTAGAATTTGATGAAATGTCAAAATAATAATTTGAAAAAATTGAGCAGGCAGATCTAGATTGATATCATAGCCATTGGGTAATAAGGATTCATCTATTTAAAAATATGTCATCGTAGATGTTCGCTTGAGCATTGCTAACCTTTATTATTCATGACTAATAAGGCGATCGCTGTTTTTGCCGTCTGACAGCGTAATATTGTTTTTTTCTCGATCAACGTACAGCAAGTGCCTCTCAAATAAAGCTGTAATGTCTTGGTAGACAATAAACTTGACGATTGCCCCACATTATTTGGGAGAAATGCGGGTTATTGTCATGGATATAGCAGTTAAAAATCACTTTATGGATCAAGATAGAAAGAGGCTGTCTAAAAATTATGCATCATTTTATAGTTAAAGCTAAAAAATGTTGGCAATCAATATGATCACATTGAATGCTAAGTGTTCCACGTGGAACATCGAACACCTATTTATATATAAGAGCAATTTCAAAAGCGGGTTTTCGCTAGTTTCATGTCAAATCTTATCTGTTGGTTGCTTTGCTTGTCATGCCGGCCTAAGTTCCGGTATCTTGGAATTCAGTACGTAAACAAAACTACGATATTACGGTATAAACCTGCCTGCCGGTAGGCAGGACCGGAATGACAGCAAAATTTGGTTATCGGTCAATTTACAGTTGATACGATAGCAGGACCGCTTCGACATGCATTGTCCTTATATTTGACGACACAAGATATTCACATTTGTTTATATATTCTTGAAAAGATACTTTTCACGGGTAATTACTGTACATAAATAACGAAAAATAGTCGATTTCAAGAATAATTGAAAAACAAGCAAAAATTATCCACAATCTACAGTGTTCCACGTGGAACATAGCAGGGGCAGCAGATAAATTGACTATTTATCGATAGTTGTGATAAATTTTCAATATAACTATGAATGAAGGTATGTTGATGAAATGTTAATTTTAGGTATAGACACATCCTGTGATGACACTGCTGCCGCTGTTGTAGAGGATGGGGTCAGGATTGTGTCTAATATTGTTTCAAACCAGAATGAAATACATGTGAAGTATGGAGGTATTGTCCCCGAGCTTGCATCAAGAAGACATGTAGAGATGATAATGCCAGTCGTTAGTGAGGCTTTGGCCAAAGCAAAAGCAGGGTTTAATGATATTGATGCAATTGCGGTCACCCATGGACCGGGTCTTATAGGGTCATTGCTCGTCGGAGTTTGCTTTGCCAAATCGCTCTCTTATGTTCATAGCATACCTATTGTTGCTGTTAATCATCTTGAGGGCCATATCTGCTCATACTATTTGGAGAGTACGCCTGTTTTCCCATTTCTTGCCCTTGTTGTTTCTGGAGGCCATACAAGTATCTATAAGGTAGCGGGGACTGGTAATTATGAGGAAATTGGCCGGACAAGGGATGATGCAGCAGGGGAGGCTTATGATAAGGTGGCAAAACTGCTCGGTTATGGGTATCCCGGAGGACCGATTATTGATGAACTGGCAACAAAGGGAGATCCTCAATCAGTAAAGTTTCCAAGGGCATTTCTCAAGGACTGCTATGATTTCAGCTTTAGCGGACTGAAAACATCGGTATTAAATTATGTTCGAAAAAACCCTGAAGCCAGCAAAGAGGATATTGCTGCAAGTTTTCAGGCGGCAGTGATTGATGTCCTTGTTGGCAGGTCTATAGAGGTTGCCAAAAAACACGGGATAAGCAGGATAGCCCTGTCCGGTGGGGTTTCAGCCAATAAAGGATTAAGAAATGCAATGGCGGAAAAAACGTCAGAGGCTGGATTGGAGATATTTCTTCCATCAACTAATCTTTGCACAGATAACGCTGCAATGATAGCCTCAGCCGGATACTATCATTTCATAAATGGAGATTTTGCAACATTTGATTTAAATCCAAAAGCCTATCTTCCGCTTGGATCAGCCAACGGCTGATCTTGGGAATCTATCATGTGCAGTGTGATTTGAGATGAGAAGCCAGGGCTGAGAAGCCTTTAAACACTTCCCTGCAGAATGGGCATGAAAATTCACCATGCTTTGCCTTGTCAGTGCATTTCTCCCATATGCCCCTAATTTTCGAAATGTCCTGTCCTTTGTTTGGCTGGTCTGCAGTTTCTTCGAGTTCTTTCATGAGTACAATCCCACGGTTAATTTATTAAGTATATCAGATAAAAATCAGTTTCAGAAGTTTTTTAGATGGCCTGAACCGAAAATGTTTGTCCAGAGAAAAAGAATAATCCCGACTGTCAGGGCCGAGTCAGCAACATTAAAGGAAGGCCAATGCCAGCTGTTAACATAAAAGTCAATAAAATCAGTGACTTTTCCGAGTCTTATTCTGTCAATAAAGTTACCGACAGCACCGCCAAGAACCAGTGAAAGAGATATAATCTCCATTCTTTTTTGCACTGTTCTCAAATAATAGACAATAAATAATATGGCAATAATAGATATAATTATAAAAAAGATATTTCCAAGGCCTGCAAATAACCCGAATGCAGCGCCCTTATTTTTGATATGTACAATATTAATAAATGGTAGAACCTTGATGATTTCATGGTGAGCAACTTGTTTTACTATTATCATCTTTGTGATAACATCAAGAATTATAACAAGAATGGCGATGCTAGAAATTAAAAAGTTTTTTTTCAATCTGCTAGCACCTTGTGGCATCTTTTACATAATCCGGGATGATCATGGTGATCTCCAACGCTGATGTCCCAGTTCCAGCATCTCTCGCATTTGTTACCATCAGCCTTATTAACTAGTATGGACAAATTGTCTAATTCAGTACTGCTATAAGCATCATCAGTCGCGTCTTTGAATTGTCCAAGCTCCACGGCAGACACTATAAATAAAGTTGGCAATAAATCTGTATTCTCTTTAAGCAGTTGAAAAGTTGAGTCCTGAGCATATAATACAACTTTTGCTTCAAGAGCATTCCCGATGAATTTTTCCTGACGCTTCAGCTCAAGGGCCTTGTTTACTTCATCACGAATCTTTGATAATCCATCCCATTTACTTTCCAGTTCCAGATCCAGAAATTCAGGATTGACCTCAGGAAAATCAGACAAAAATACACTTTCCTCCCTGTCTCCCGGGAGATGTTTCCAGAGCTCCTCAGCTGTAAATGAAAGTATTGGAGCGATAAGTTTTGTCAATGAAATCAATATGTTATACAGAACTGCCTGGGCTGCTCTGCGCTCGATCGAGTCAGTTTTGAATGTATATAACTTATCCTTGAGAATGTCCAGATAGAATGAACTCATATCCATAATACAGAACCGGTAAATGGCATGGTACACTTCGTAAAAGGCAAATGTTTCATAAGAATGAGATACTTTCTTAATCAGAGACTGCAACATGCTTAGAGCCAGTCTGTCAAGTTCAGTAAGTTCATTTTTATTTAATTTGCCAAGGTTGGCATCAGATGGATCAAGGTCAGATAAGTTGCCCAATAAGAACCTGCTGGTATTTCTTATTTTCCGGTATGCTTCAACAAGTCTTGCAAGTATCTCATTGGAGATGCGCATGTCATCCCTGTAATCAGCAGAAGAACTCCATAATCGCAGGATTTCAGCACCGTATTTTTTTGTTATATCCTGGGGAGATATGACATTACCGATAGATTTGGACATTTTCTTGCCCTTGCCGTCAACAACGAATCCATGAGTCAGGACAGCACTGTACGGTGCCCTGTCCCTGGTTCCAACTGAAGTCAGTAAAGAACTCTGAAACCATCCCCTGTGCTGGTCACTTCCCTCAAGGTATAGATCAGCAGGCTCCGGGAACCTGTCATCAGCTTCAATTACCGCCGCATGACTGACGCCTGAATCAAACCATACATCAAGGATATCTGTCTCCTTGGCAAAATTGCCTGATCCGCATTTTGAACATTTATATCCCTCTGGCAGTAGTTCACTCTCTGATTTTTCAAACCATATATCAGCGCCGGATTGCTCGACCTGTGTGACTATATGGTCCATCACGCTTTTTTCCTTTATGTATTCCTTGCAATCACTGCATTGAATTAGCGCAATCGGAACACCCCATGACCTCTGCCTCGATAGACACCAGTCAGGTCTGCTCTCAACCATTCCGTTTATTCTGTCAAATCCCCACTTGGGAATCCATTTGGTTTTTTTAATTTCCTCAAGGGCTTTTTTTCTTAAATCATTCTTTTCCATAGAAATAAACCACTGTTCGGTTGCCCTGAATATTACCGGCTTTTTGCATCTCCAGCAGTGTGGATAAGAATGGGCTATCATTTCTGCATCCCCTAGCAATGAACCTAACCCTTTGATTTTATTGATTATATGCTCGTTAGCTTTAAATACAAACTGTCCTGAAAATTCATCTGCTTCATCTGTAAAAACACCTTTATCATTAACCGGAGCAAAGACATCGAGTCCATATTTCAGTCCGATTTCAAAATCTTCTTCTCCATGGCCCGGAGCTGTATGCACTACTCCAGTACCCTGCTCAAGAGTTACGTGATCACCAAGAATAGTCTCTACCTCGCGCTCAATCCATGGGTGTTTGCAAACAATTCCTTCAAGAGTGGCACCGGCCCAGGCTCCATTAGTAACAGTAAAATCTTTATCTTCATATCCGATTTTTCCCATGCAATCCTGGATAAGATCCTGTGCAATAATCAACTCGCCGGCTGGTGTTTTTACATGCTGATAATTGAAATCAGGATGCAGTGCAAGTGCCATGTTTGCTGGAAGTGTCCATGGGGTGGTTGTCCATATAACGAAATATGTACCCTTATCAGAGTCAAGCTCGAACTTTCCTTTTGAATCTAACACTCTGAATTTCACATAAATTGATGGTGACTCCTTGTCAGCATACTCAACCTCTGCTTCTGCCAGAGCTGTAACACAGTTTGGGCACCAGTGAACAGGCTTTTTGCCTTTATAGACATAATCCTTCTCAACAAACTTGTTGAACTCACGGATGATCGTTGCCTCATAATCATAACTCATTGTAATGTAAGGATTATCCCAATCGCCAAATACTCCAAGTTGTTTGAACTCATCTCGCTGTATATCAAGAAATCTCTTTGCATACTCCCTGCATAGCTTTCTTTTTTCATTGATGGGCGTGCTGTCCTTTTTAGAGCCCAGTTTTTTATCAACCTGGTGCTCAATAGGCAGGCCGTGACAATCCCATCCCGGAACATAAGGCGCATAGTGCCCCTTCATGGTCTTGTACTTGACGATCATGTCTTTTAAAACTTTGTTTAGTGTATGACCTAAATGGATATGTCCATTTGCATAAGGCGGGCCGTCATGAAGTATATAATTTTTTTTGCTGCCCTTCTGCTGCATTTTCTGGTAAGTCTGGTTTTTGTCCCAGTACTCCAGAAGCTCTTTTTCCTTTTTGGCCAGATTGGCTTTCATCGGAAAGGCAGTCTTCGGCAGGTTTAACGTGTCTTTGTAGTCAGTTCCCATAATAAGTTTTTATCCTGTTTTAAAAGCGTAATATAAAAAATTCCAAACATCAACTCAACCAAAAATTTAACATCCTCATCAAGGTTGTGTCAAGAATTACAGTAAGTTAAAGGGTTCAAGGAGTCAAGGGTTCGAGGGGTCAAGTGAACTATAAAAAAATATAAAGACATACATCACTGGGCCAGTTCTCTTTTATTCAATGAAGCGGTTTTTTATTAAAGAGTTATAAAAAGAATAATGCCGAGAATAAAAAGATTTTTTTATTAACCCCTCGAACCCTTGAACCCTTGACTCCTTGAACCCTATTCAGTTTCTCTTGTATCCTGAAACATCTATCCTGTATCATATATCGCACATGGCTTATAACGATTTAAAAGAGTTTATCGATCTATTGGACAGTAAAGGTCTGCTCAAGCGTGTCAAGGTTGAGGTGGATCCTATTCTGGAGATTGCAGAGATCACAGACAGGATGTCAAAAAGCCCTGGCGGTGGCAGTGCCCTCTATTTTGAGAATGTAAAGGGATCTGAGTATCCCGTGGCAACCAATCTCTTTGGTTCATTTGAGCGAATGGCTCTGGCGCTTCAAGTTGGAAATATCAATGATGTAGCTGCAAGAATCAGGGATCTTATGAACCAGGCACCACCTAATACACTGATGGAAAAACTTGCAATGCTTCCTAAGCTTTTTGAGTTCTCAAAGTATCTCCCTAAAAAGGTCAAGAGAGCGCCCTGTCAGGAAGTTATCGAGAAAGACGCGCCGGACCTGAGCAAGTTTCCGGTGATCAAATGCTGGCCCGGAGACGGACAGCCTGAAGATGAGGGCAGATTTATTACATTACCTATGGTCTTTACAAAAGACCCTGAGACAGGCAGGCCGAACTGCGGTATGTACCGTATTCATATTTATGACAAGACCACTACAGGTATGCACTGGCATATACATAAGGATGGTGCCCGTCATTATGATAAATATAAAGCATTAAACCAGCGCATGCCCGCCGCAATTGCAGTGGGCAGTGATCCAGCGGTTATTTACGCTGCCAGCGCTCCCCTTCCCGAGGCAATTGATGAAATGCTTTTTGCAGGTTTCTTACGTGAGGAACCTGTTGAAATGGTGAAGTGCGTTACATCAGACATTGAGGTACCTGCTAACAGTGAAATGGTAGTAGAAGGATATCTGGAGCCGGGAGAATCCCGCATTGAGGGGCCTTTTGGTGATCATACAGGATTTTATTCTGCTGCAGATTACTATCCCGTTTTTCATGTGACCTGCATTACCCACAAAAAGAAGATGATATATCCGGCAACACTGGTTGGCAAACCTCCGATGGAGGATTGTTATATAGGCAAGGCAACAGAAAGGATTTTCCTGCCCCTGCTTCAACTGGAATTCACCGAGATTATTGATATGCACCTTCCTATGGAAGGGGTTTTTCATAACGCAGCGCTTATATCGATCAAGAAGAGCTATCCGGGCCATGCAAAAAAGATCATCCACGGACTGTGGGGCAAGGGCCAGATGATGTTTGCAAAACTCCTGATAATTGTTGATGATGATGTGGATGTTCAGAATATTTCATACACAGCCTGGCGTGTGCTTAACAATGTTGACTGGAAAAGGGATGTGGTTATTGCTGATGGCCCTGTTGATGACCTTGATCATGCATCCAGTTTTCCCCGTTACGGATCAAAGATGGGTATAGATGCTACCCGCAAGACAAAGGAAGAAGGAATGACCCGTGACTGGCCTGATGAACTGTTCATGTCTGATGAGATTAAAACACTGGTTGATTCAAGATGGAAGGAATACGGCCTGGATTAAGCGTTTCTCCTTATCAGCTCCCGCCTGACATCTTCTAATTTCATAGCAATCCCGCAAATAAAAAAGTTTTAAAAATCATTGTGTTGTGATCAATGGTACATATTATCGCCCCGGATTTAATTTATCATAAATTAGTACCGTATATATAAATATATATGCACTTATATGCTGACAGGACAGGAGCGCAATGACAGATAAAAATACAATTACCAATGCTGCCCAGAAGTTTGCTGCCAGAGGACAGCTTGATGAAGCCATTGCAGAATGGGAAAAACTTCTGGCTGTTAATCAGGATGGCAATGTTTACAACACGATCGGTGATCTCTATCTGAAGAAGAGAGAACAGCAGAAAGCTGTTGAGTCATTTGAAAAGGCAGCCAATATATTCAGGGAAGATGGTTTCTATCCAAAAGCAATCGCGCTATTCAAGAAAATTCTTAATATAGTTCCTGAAGAGGTAAGTGCCCTAATTGCTCTGGCACAGCTTAACGCAGAAAGAGGATTTACCAATCAGGCTGTCGAGGAGCTCCAAAAGGTTGCCGAGATATTTATAAAGAGAAATAACTTTGAAAAGGCCCTTGAAGTTTATGAAAGAATACTCCGTCTAACCCCCCAGGATACAGGTATTAAAATTAAAATCGCAGAGCTTGCCCAACAGGCAGGAATGACAGACAAGGCATGTCAGGGTTATGGTGTTGTTGCTTCAGACCATCTGGAAAAGGGAGAAGTTGATCAGGCAGAAGAATACTATAAAAAGGCGTTGGAGATTGATCCACAGAATTCCAGTGCCCTCATCGGGTTAAGCAATCTTTCTGACAGGATCGGTAACACAGAGCAGGCATTGCAGTATCTGAACCAGGTCATATCAGCTAATCCGGAAGACCAGTCTGTTTTGCTTCGCTATGCAAGGCTCTCCATAAAGGCTGAGAAAATAGATGAGGCAAAGCAGTCCCTTATGAACATGGTTGAAAAAGATCCATCAAACCTGGATGCAAAAAAACTGCTGGGAATCATTTATAACGATGAGGGCCAGATTGAAGAGGCATGGAATGAACTGCAGCCATGCATTGATGATGCTGTTAGCGATAAAAACTGGGCTGATGCCCTGGCCATGCTGAACAACTTTGAAGAAGTCAACTCCATGCCGGTCAGGCAGCGCTTCGTGGATATTTACAGAGGGAATGGAGACAATGAGTCCCTGTTGACCCAGTTAAAAGACCTGGGAACACTTCTTGAAAACAAGGGTTCAAATGCAGAGGCTCTGAAGCTGTATAAAGAAGCGTTAGAGATTAAGTCTGATGATCCTGCAATAAATGACAAGGTAACTGAGCTTGAGAGCACAGTTAACAATAGTGCAGACGAACAGGCAGGGGCTGCAGAAGAAGGGCAAGAAAGCCCTGTAGTGAAAGATGAAGGCATGCCTAATCAGTACCTTGAGGCAAAAAAGACAGAGGCTGATTTTTATGTACAGCAGGGTCTGAATGAAGAGGCAGTGAAGATCTATGAGGAGTTGCATGAAGCTAATCCTGATGATGAGGTAATCATCAAGGCAATGAACTCACTAAAGTCATCTGATGGTTCTCAAGTCAGCAGCAATGAAACACAGGAAAGTCCTGGATCAGCTCAGATTGATATTAACAGTGCAATGAATGAAATACTGCAGGAGGCAGGTGTTGATCAAACTTCTGATGATGTTGATTATGAGGTACACTTTCAGAAAAGCATCGATTTGCGCAGACAGGGACAGCTTGATGAAGCCATTCAAGAACTTCAAAAAGCATCGCGTGATCCGGATAATGTAATAAGAAATTCACGTATGCTTGCTATGTGCTACGTAGAACAGGGCAGTTACGGTGATGCAATCGGGCAGTATGAAAGGGCCGTTAACGAGCTTTCTTCTGAGACTGCCGGCTTTCTGGACATACAGTATGAACTGGCAGAGGCCTACATGAAAAATGGCGAAAATGATAAAGCTCTGATAAGGTATTCTGAAATCAATCAGTACGACTCCACGTTCCGGGATGTTGCAGAGAAGATAGAGTCTCTTCAGCCTGAACCAGAGCAGGTTGAAGATGTTCCAGTAATGAGTTCAGCACAGACAGCAGTGAAATCAAGACCAAAGAAAAACAGGATATCATACTTATAAAGCGATCTATATGGATTTTTTAGAATTTTATAAATTAAAAGAGCACCCCTTCTCAAGCTCTATTGACAGAAGGTTTTATTTCAACAGCTCCCAGCACGCAGAGGCCCTGCTAAGACTTAAATATGTAGTAGATACGATGAAGGGTCTTGCTGTTGTGGTTGGTGGCGTTGGTACAGGTAAATCAACTCTTGCCAGGCGGATGCTTGATGAGCTTGATGAAACTGTTTATGAAGCTGCCCTTCTTATCGTGCTCCATGCCTCTGTTACAACAGACTGGCTGATGAAGAAAATTGCCATGCAGCTTGGAGTTAAGGATATAGGCAGTACCAAGCTGGAGATTCTGGGACAGGTTGCTCGAAAGCTCCATGCAATTCATGATTCAGGACTGAAGACAGTTTTGCTGGTTGATGAAGTCCAGATGCTTAATTCACGGGAGATCATGGAAGAGTTACGAGGTCTTCTTAATATGGAAGTTGAAGCGGGCAAACTCATTACTCTTGTTCTTTTCGGGATGCCCGAACTTGAGGATGTGCTCTCACTTGATCTGCCGCTGAAGCAGAGAATAGCGGTGAAATATAAACTTACCGGGTTTGAACAGAATATAACAGAGGAATACATAAAACACCGATTGAATGTTGCTGCCTGCAAGGAAGAGATCTTTGCTCCTGAGGCAATCCAGGCCATCCATCATTACTCACGGGGAATTCCCCGCCTTATAAATACTCTCTGTGACAATTCGATATTTGAGGGGTTTCTGGTAAAGGCAAAGCCCATTGGCAGGGACATTGTAGAGTCTATAGCGAAGAGTCTTGATTTGCAGCCAACAGATGAAGAGGCTGAAGAGTACAGGCATTTTGGATAGTAAGGACTTTATTAATTTTTATCTAATAAAATTTTGCGTTTCTATTGTCATTCCCGCTTGTCGGGAATCAATCAGTATGAAGATTCTGGACAAGCCAGAATGACAGTCTCACACTTATAATCATTGGCATACCCCTCCCTGTTCGTTTGCAGACCGAAAACAAACAATGGGGCCCCATAATGAATTAAACAACAGACGATTACTCAGGCACCCTGAAATCTGCCTCACCAAGGACAGGATTCTTGATCAACTTTTTCAGTTTCACGTTGAATTTAAATTCATTGAGATTGATCGTTATGATTGAATTGTACCAGTAGCCGTCTGTTTCCTTTGGTTCTTCGTAATTCATTACTATCAGGCCCTGTTCCGAACTGATTATCTGTATAAGAGGCAGGAGAGTATCTCGATCAAGATGCAGCTCCTTGTGTGAGGAGCTGATTATATATTTATCATTATTAACGGTCAAGGCACCATCATTTATATCCTCCCACCAGAATATGGCGTTATGCATCTCTCTACCGAGATTCTTAAGGTTGAGATCTTTTTTGCCTGATAGGATGTGAAGCTGATTGTCTTTTATGACAAAGTCCCTGACCAGTATGCCAAGCTGGTAAACTCTCATATGGATCCAGTCAGGTTTCTTAATGATCGATGATGCACTGAAAGTAGAAAAGTGTTTATCATTCTTCTCTACAATAATATTGCTGATTGCCTTCATGGATTCCAGGTCTGACCCGACCTTTAAAATAATTTCTTCGAGGGAAAGTGAACTATCTTCATAAAGCGGCGGTGGCAGGAGTTTTGGCTTTGGGGCACAGGCAATAAAAATAAAAAGGATGCTAAAAGAAAAGTATTTCAATAGCTTCTTCAACACTCTTTACCCCGATGATATCTATATTATGGTTATCAACAGTATTTGCGTTATTAACAGGAACAACTCCCTTTTTAAAGCCAAGCTTTGCAGCTTCTCTTATTCTAATGCCTGCCTGACTTATGGCACGCAGCTCACCGGACAGTCCAATTTCACCGAATGTAAAGAACTCCCTGCTGATCGCCTTGTTTTTAAAAGATGATGCAATGGCAGCAACGATTCCCATATCAATGGCAGGCTCATCAATTCGCAATCCCCCTACAACATTTACATATATATCCATACCACCAAGTTGCAGTCCGACCCGTTTTTCCAGGACAGCAACGAGCAGATTGATTCTATTGTAGTCAACACCAATAGCGGTCCTTCTTGGAACCCCAAAGCTTGATGCAGTAACAAGGGCTTGTATTTCCACAAGCAGAGGCCTTGTACCCTCAAGGCTTACGGTAACAATTGATCCGGGAACATCATCAGGCTTTTCTGACAGAAAAAGCTCTGACGGGTTGTCCACCTCTTTCAGCCCGGACTCAACCATCTCAAATACCCCGATCTCATTTGCAGAACCGAATCTGTTCTTAACAGCCCGCAATATCCTGAAGGGGCTTCCCCTGTCTCCTTCAAAATATAGAACAGTATCAACAATATGTTCCAGCACTTTTGGCCCTGCAATGGCGCCGTCCTTTGTAACATGTCCAATGATGAATAAGGGTATGTTCTTCTTTTTTGCCAGAAACATCAGTTTAGTGGCGCATTCCCTGATCTGACTTACTGAACCGGGCGCAGAGGAAAGCTCAACAGAAAAGATCGTCTGAATCGAATCAACAACTATCACATGGGGTTTTACCTTTTGAGTGATTGAGATTATGCCTTCCAGAGAGGTCTCCGGCAGGAGAATGATTTTGTCTGATTTAATATTAAGTCTATCGGCCCTCAGCTTTATCTGTTCAGGCGACTCTTCGCCCGATACATATAGCACATTGCCAAGTTTGGATAAACCTCTTAATGACTGCAGTATGATTGTGGATTTGCCTATGCCCGGATCTCCGCCTATGAGCACGACAGATCCCATAACAACACCTCCGCCCAGAGTCCTGTCCAGCTCACTAATGCCTGTGGAATATCTGTCCCCTTCGCTGTGTGTTATGTCAGAGAGCAAAACCGGTTCTGCCGTCTTCTGGGTGTTAAGCTTTGAGACGCGCTCTTCTTCAGTAAAACTGTTCCATTTATTGCAGTCAGGGCATTTGCCAAGCCACTTTGGGCTGGAATATCCACAGCTCTGACATTGATAAATGGTTTTGGTACGAGGCATGCGATATTTTACCAGCTTTCAAAAAATTAAATTATATAACAATCTTGAGGTTCAACCGTGATATCATTTATAAACTTGTGTCATTCCGGCTTGTCCGGAATCTCTCCTTAAAAAGGGCGTATCGCAATACGCCCCTACACCTTACATTCATTCCTCTAACCCATGACCTATAACACATAACCTGTCTGTCAGTAGACTTTGAAAGCTCAATTTTGTTAATATTCTTATTCTCGGCGGTGTAGCTCAGTTGGTCAGAGCACGTGGCTCATATCCGCGTTGTCGCTGGTTCAAATCCAGCCACCGCTACCATTTCTTTTCTTTATGTTCCCATTTGATTCAGTAACTTATGAATTACTTTTTTGATATGTAGTGCTGAATTTACTAACTGTGGTAGTGATGTTCCAAGGGCAGTTATTTACCGTCTGAAGCTCTCCCACATTTAGTATGAGTTCAGTCCACTACATTTTGCTATTGTTCTGCTACACTTGACTATGATAGTTCATAATAGACAAACACTCGAGAGCAAGCAGGTAAAATAATATGTCTGTCTCAAATCCAAAATCAATTGTGAAAACTTGGGTAAATGCCTTTAACCGTGCTGATATTGACGAGATAATGTCTCTCTACCATGATGATGCTGTAAATCACCAGGTTGCAGAGGATTCTGTGGAAGGAAGTCCGGCAATTCGAGAAATGTTTTATCGAGAATTTTCTACTGCAGATATGACCTGTATTGTAGAAAATCTTTTCGAGGATGCTGAATGGGCTATTCTGGAATGGCGTGATCCTCTCGGTCTTCGAGGATGTGGTTTTTTTCATATAGTCGATGGCAAAATTAAACTTCAAAGAGGGTATTGGGATAAGCTAAGCTTTTTAAGACAACAGGGACTTCCCCTGCCAACAGAATAGTATAATGTGTAAAATAGCCTCAAAGTTATAATCATGCAATCTCTTATCTATATACTGGATCTTTTCGGAGTTGCTGTGTTCGCAATCACCGGGTCTCTTGCTGCTGGAAGAAAACACATGGACCTTTTCGGAGTGCTTGTCCTTGCAATCGTAACCTCTCTGGGGGGCGGCACAATCCGGGACCTGGTAATAGGCGCCGGGCCGGTGTTCTGGATATCCGACCCGATTTATCTTTTCGTCGCCTCAGTTGCTGCAGTGGTTACATTCCTGGTGAGCCGATTTCATGACATTCCCCGCTATATACTTTTAACTGCAGATGCTTTTGGTCTGGCCGTCTTTACAGTAGTAGGAATTGAACGCTCTCTGGCATTTGAAATGTTTCCGATCATAGCAGTAGTAATGGGTGTTATGACCGGCGTTGCGGGCGGTATGCTGCGAGATGTATTGTCCGGGGAAATACCTCTTATCTTAAGTCGTGAATTATATGCAACTGCCTCATTGTGCGGGGCAGTTGTTTTTTTTATAATTCTGACAGCATTCCATAGTCAATCTCTTGCGGTATTTGCTTCAATTATTGTAACACTTGCCTTACGTCTCTCTGCAATCAAGTGGAATCTGTCTCTTCCTACTTTTATTTCCCATGATGAGAAAAGTAATTAAATGGGTGGTGGATACATGCTTCAGAAAATATATAAACTGTTGATCTGACATATCCCACTAATGGATATCAATAAAATCCAATAGTCATTTCGTTGCATGATTTAAATCATAGGCATTGTAAAAAATTAGATATATCCTTTAGAAAAGGAGGAAATTATGTTTAAGAAAAGCATGACAATAACTTTCCTTATATTTTTTATTGTTGCAGGATATGTGGCAGCCGACTATATCAAAGATGCTAACGAGAGGGTTAAAGCAGCTAACTGGTCAAAAATGGAAACTATCAATATAAATCTTGATGAATATAAATTTACACCTTCCGTACTTACTTTTAAAATAGATATCCCCTATAAGCTGCATATCACGAACGTTGGCAGCCAAAAACACTATTTCACATCCGAAGAATTCTTCAAGGCAATAGCGACAAGAAAAATTCAATCATCAGATGGTGAAATTAAAGCTCCATATTTTAATGCCATCGAAGTTTTTCCCGGGCGTTCTCTTGATTTATACTTTATACCTGTTAAGAGAGGCAATTATGTTCTGATTTGCACAATCAAAGGACATTCTGAAGCAGGGATGGTCGGGGATATACAGATACAGTAAATGTGAAGATAAGTATGAGCAAACATAAATTCAAATTCCATTTTATATCACTATTGTTGAGTAGGATTCAATGAGTCGCCGCCACACCGATTTTAAGGATTCATCAGTCTTATGAATAATATGAGGTCAGGCTGGATTTCAACGATAATTCTCTCTTATAAATTACTACATAGATGTCTAATGAGCATTAGTGTTTCCGAAATATCAATGATCATTTCCTCTTACAAATTGCAAGATCGTTTTATGACCATTTCATAATATTCAAGTAGTATCCACCACTATCCGAATAAAATAGAGAGTATGGTAAAA
>PVMK01125579.1_pt1 | contig 54542 bp, 56 predicted proteins | sample 1853481 | NCBI WGS metagenome assembly PVMK01 (sample SAMN08533507, study PRJNA380276) | Marine sediment metagenome, whole genome shotgun sequencing project.
ATCCGCGGCATCGGTAGATGTGCATAGGATTCTCGTCGGCCATTACCGGTGGGTTTCATTCCCATCAGTTTCGCATTCTGTTTGTCCTGCATGTAGTTAACCAATATGCCACGTTCGATCAAGGTGGTGCTTTCAGTCCTGGTACCTTCATCATCAATATTCAAGGAACCGCGACGATCGGTGATGGTGCCATCATCGACGATGGTGACTTCCGGGGTTGCGACGCGCTGGCCAATTCTTCCGGAAAAGGCCGACGTCTTTTTGCGATTAAAATCACCTTCCAGCCCGTGTCCAATGGCTTCATGTAGAAGTATGCCAGGCCAGCCTGGTCCGAGTACCACGGTCATGCTTCCTGCAGGGGCATCAACAGCTTCGAGATTGAGCAATGCCTGTTGAACCGCTTCGTCGATATATGAATTGGTCAGTTCTTCGTCAAGAAAATAATCATAGGAGAATCGACCGCCACCACCTGAACCACCTTTCTCGAAACGTCCGTTTTCTTCAACGATGACATTGATGTTTAATCTGACTAAGGGACGCACGTCACCGGCAAACGTGCCATCACTTCCGGCAACCAGGATGGTGTTATGCAAACCTGTCAGACCAATCATCACCTGTTTGACACGATGATCTTTTTGTCTTGCCCGTTGATCAATACTTTTTAGTAACTCGACTTTTTGCTCGGCACTGATCGATGCCAGTGGATCAAATGGTTGATAAAGTGAAGGCTGTGATTGTTGTTTCCAGGCCTGAAGCTTGCCTTCTCCACCACTGCGGGCGATGGTACGTGCAGCGGTTGCCGCATTGGTTAATGCTGGTAATACAATCTCATCTGAGTAGGCAAAACCAGTCTTCTCACCACTGATGGCGCGTACACCCACACCCTGATCAATACTATGAGAACCTTCCTTGACGATACTGTCTTCCAACACCCAGGATTCCGCACGCGATGATTCAAAATAGAGATCGGCATCATCAATATCATGGGCCATCAACTGATCCAGTGTCTTCTGAATATCATTGGTATCCAGACCACTGTTATCCAGCAGATGTGTCTTGGCGACCTCCAGTGCATTACTCATATATTTTTTTGTATTCCGGTTCTGATAAATAATTAATTAGTTAAAACCCTGTGTTCAAGGCAAGGAAAATTCTTGCGCAGATTTTTCTGTTTTTCCAGGTCAATGTCTGCGATGGCGAAGCCCGGTCCCTTCTCAACACAATCAAGAATGTTGCCCCATGGGTCGATGATCATACTATGTCCCCAGGTATCTCGATCATTTATATGTTTTCCTCCCTGGTTAGAGGCTATGACATAACAAAGGTTCTCGATTGCACGGGCACGAAGCAAAGATTCCCAATGTGCTTCACCGGTGGTCGCCGTAAATGCAGAGGGCACCGTGATGATATTAACATCATATTCAAGCATGGCCCGATACAGCTCAGGGAAACGCAGATCATAACAGATGGACATACCGATATTTCCAAACGGTGTCTCGGCCACCACGATTTCATTGCCCGCTTCCAGCGTATTTGATTCCTGATAGCTTTCACCGCTGTCCTCGTCGACGGTGACATCAAACAGATGAATCTTGTCATATCTGCAGGTACATTTTCCTTGCGGATCATAAAGCAGGCTGGCTGGTCGGACCTTGTCTGCCACCGATGCCTGTAAGGGAATGGTGCCGCCCATCAGCCAGATCCCGTGCTTTTGTGACTGTGCAGACAGAAAATCCTGTATCGGCCCCTGTCCAAAAGGCTCCAGTATGGCTACCTTATCGTGTTCTTCATGGCCCATGAACGGGAAATTTTCGGGTAAAAGCAGGAATTCTGCCCCTTGTTCGGCAGCCTGATCGATTAAATCCGATGCAGAATTTAGATTTTCATCTACATTTGCAGTAGAAATCATCTGGATTGAAGCGACACTTGTCATAAATAATTTTCCTGAAAGGCCTTTCTGGATATGACTCTATCCCTTGTATGCCGTATACTTGCACGCTTTTTTAAGTAAGTAGATGGATTGTCAGTTGAACGAAGAATTTTCAAGAATACAACGGTTACCGCCTTACGTCTTCAATATTGTTAACGATCTGAAGATGACAGCGCGTCAACGCGGCGAGGATATTATCGATTTCGGGATGGGTAATCCGGATCAGCCGACGCCCAAACACATAATTGAAGCAATGGTCGAAGCATCCAGGCACGAAGATATGCATCGTTATTCCCTGTCACGCGGGATTACGCCATTGCGTGAAGCAATCTGTAACTGGTACAAAAACCGCTATGACATTGATCTGGATCCAGAAACAGAAGCGATCGTCACCATAGGTTCCAAAGAAGGTCTGGCGCATCTGGCCATGGCTGTTGTGGATAAAGGCGACACTGTTCTGGTACCAAACCCTTCTTACCCGATCCATCCTTATGGGTTTATTATTGCCGGTGCAGATGTACACCATGTGCCGATTGGCCCGGATGTTGATTTTTTCGAAGAGCTGGAAAGATCTATCAAGAATGCATTGCCAAAACCAAAGATGTTATTGATCAATTTTCCAAGTAACCCGACAGCACAGTGTGTTGATCTAAAATTTTTCAAACACGTTATAGAGATAGCAAAAGAACATGGTATCTGGGTGATCCAGGATCTGGCCTATGCCGATATCGTATTTGATGGATATAAGGCACCTTCGATCCTGGAAGTCCCGGGTGCTAAAGATATCGCGGTAGAATTTTTCTCATTATCCAAAAGTTACAATATGCCGGGTTGGCGTGTCGGTTTCATGGTCGGAAATCAGACACTGGTCAATGCCTTAACCAGAATGAAGTCCTACCTGGATTATGGTTTATTCGCACCGATTCAGGTTGCAGCGGTTGCGGCACTGGAAGAAGACCAACAATGTGTCAGTGATATTTGCAGTATCTATCAACATCGCAGAAATATTTTATGTGATGGTCTGAACGCAGTTGGCTGGAAGGTTGAAAGACCGAAAGCCACCATGTTTGTCTGGGCCGAGATTCCTGAACAATTTCAACACATGGGCTCTCTGGAATTTTCCAAGCAACTATTGAACGAGGCAAAAATTGCTGTCTCACCCGGGGTAGGTTTCGGTGACTATGGTGATAAATATGTTCGTTTTGCCTTGATTGAAGATGATGAAAGAACCAATAAGGCCATGCGTGGCATACAGGCGATGCTGCAAGATGATGTCCCATCAGCGGTTTCTGCAAACAAATAAGTAAGAGATGATTAGAGTATGAAACCAGTTAATGTAGGGTTGTTAGGTTTGGGTACGGTCGGTGGCGGTACCGTCAGTGTATTAAGTCGCAATGCTGAAGAAATCGCACGTAGAGCCGGACGCGGGATTCACATCAGTCATGCGGCTGCAAAAGAATACAATGCAGATGCAATTACAGGTCTGGATAAGATCGAAAAGATTTCTGATGATGCCTTCGCCGTTGTGAATGACCCTGAAGTCGAAATTATCATAGAGCTTATCGGTGGTTATTCCCCCGCGAAGGAATTGGTTTTAGAGGCAATTAATAACGGTAAGCATGTAGTCACTGCAAACAAGGCTTTGATTGCCATACATGGCAATGAGATCTTTGCCGCTGCCCAGGAGAAAGGTGTCACTGTTGCATTTGAAGCTGCGGTTGCCGGTGGTATCCCCATCATTAAGGCCATGCGCGAAGGTTTGGCCGCCAATCAGATCCAGTGGGCTGCAGGTATTATTAACGGTACCGGAAATTTTCTCCTGTCCGAGATGCGCGAGAAGGGCAGGGATTTTGATGATGTCTTGAAAGAGGCCCAGGAACTCGGTTATGCAGAAGCCGATCCAACATTTGATGTTGAAGGTATCGATGCCGCGCATAAGTTAACCATCATCGGATCGATTGCCTTTGGTATTCCACTGCAGTTTGAAAAAACCTATATCGAAGGTATCGGCAAGATTGAACAGCAGGATGTCGTCTATGCCTCTGAGCTGGGTTATCGGATTAAACATTTAGGTATTACACGTAAAACAGATAACGGGATTGAGATGCGTGTGCATCCAACCTTGATTCCACATCGTCGACTGATTGCCAATGTTGATGGTGTGATGAATGCCGTACTGGTTAAAGGCGATGCTGTCGGGCCGACACTCTATTACGGTGCTGGTGCCGGTTCTGAACCCACCGCTTCAGCTGTGATTGCTGATGTTGTGGACATTGTTCGCGCCTTGACCAGTGATCCTGAAAATCGTGTGCCACATCTGGCATTTCAGCCTGGCGAATTATCGGACATGCCGATATTACCCATGGAAGAAGTGGAGACGGCATATTATTTACGCATGCAAGCGATTGATCGCCCGGGTGTGCTGGCCGAAGTCACGAAAATTCTCGGAGATTCAGTCATCAGTATCGAGGCCATTCTGCAAAAGGAACCTGAAGAAGGTGCAACACATGTGCCGATCATTTTCCTGACACAACCAGTCCAGGAGAAAAACATGAATGCAGCGATTCAACAAATTGAAGGGCTAGAAAGTATAGAAGGCGAGATTACGAGAATTCGCATGGAAACATTGAAGTGAAGATTTAGTAGATGATAGATGGTAGGTGGGGTTCCCATATTCCATCTACTAATTACCACCTACCGATTGCATAATGAACAATACAATACAGAAAACACAAATAACAAAATGAGCTTCCACCAAAGATACACTGGATTAATAGAACGCTATCGTGATCGCTTACCAATCAGTGACGATACACGCATTATCAGTCTGGGCGAGGGCAATACGCCTTTAATCAAATTAAATAATATTCCTCGTTCAATGGGCAAGGATATTGATATCTATGCCAAGTACGAAGGCTTGAATCCCACAGGTTCGTTCAAGGATCGTGGTATGACCATGGCGGTCACCAAGGCCGTTGAAGAAGGATCAAAAGCGATCATCTGTGCCTCGACTGGTAATACATCTGCGTCTGCCGCGGCCTATGCAGCTCGCGCAGGGATCACCGCCTTTGTATTGATTCCTGAGGGCAAGATTGCTCAAGGGAAATTAGCCCAGGCGATGATGGAAGGTGCTGTCATTATTCAGGTCAAGGGTAACTTCGATGATGGCATGCGCCTGGTCAAAGAAGTGGCTAGTGAAGCACCTGTGACCATTGTTAATTCAATCAATCCTTATCGTTTGCAAGGTCAGAAGACAGCTGCATTTGAAATTGTTGAAGAACTGGAAAGGGCACCAGACTTTCATTGTTTGCCCGTGGGTAATGCCGGCAATATTACTGCGCACTGGATTGGTTATAGTGAATACGCAGCAGATGCCTGTGGACATGTTACTGATGCCTGTAGTTTGTGTGATGGACATTGTCGTTATGCAGGTGGCCCGCTTTCAGGCCCCAAACCAAAGATGGTGGGTTATCAGGCCAGTGGTTCTGCACCGTTTATGCGTGGTGCCATGGTCGATGATCCGGAAACCGTTGCCACAGCCATTCGTATTGGTCATCCACAGTCCTGGGATAATGCCTGGGTTGTGAATAAGGAATCCGGTGGCTGGTTTGATGAATGTGATGATGAAGAAATTCTGGCTGCACAAAAACTTCTGGCAGAAAATGAAGGAATATTTTGTGAACCAGCATCAGCGACATCGCTGGCCGGTGCGATGCGTGATATTAATTCCGGGAAAATACCGGAAGGCAGTACCATCGTTTGTACTTTAACCGGACATGGTCTGAAAGATCCTGATACTGCCATTGCACAAAGCACAGCACCGGTGGTGAAGATTAATGCTGAGATGGAAGAAGTTAAGAAAGCAATTCTGGATAATATGTAATGTTTTTGAGGTGAAGAGTTAAGGGTGAAACGTGAAGAGTTAAATTGTTTGTCTCTCTCTTTTTTTGTCTTTCCAACTTTATCAATTGTAAAAAATGCGTAAGCTAACACTTTTCGTTCCGGGCTTCTTCGGCCCCGTGAGTGAAACTCTTTCCGGAATTACACCTGATGTTCCTGCCATAGAAAAATATTTAAGATTCGGCACATCAAAAAGTATTCAAACCAGGGAGTTTACCCAAAGCCTGTTCCAGCTATTCGGTTTCCCAAAACAGAAGTACGATTATCCGGTTGCAGCAGTTACGCGTCTTGTTGATGACGACCATGATCTTGAAGGGGTGTGGATGCGTGCCGATCCAGTTCACCTTCGTCCTGAGCGAGATGCAGTTGTGCTTCTGGACAGCTCTGCATTTAACCTTGAAAAACATGAGGCATTAATTCTTGCTGCCGATCTGCAGCAAGTGTTTACTGACAGAGAGATTGAGTTGGAAGCACCGACCAATAGTCGTTGGTATATCAAGTTAAAACAGTTGCCCGAGATAAGCACCACACCAATACATGAAGTCGTCGGTAACGATATAGATAAAAAATCAGCCATCGGTGACAACAAGGTTTTATGGGATCAACTTTCCAATGAAGCGCAGATGAGTCTGCATAATTGTCCCTTGAATGATGAACGCGAGCAGCGTGGTGAACTACCCGTGAATGGTGTATGGCTATGGGGAGCAGGCGAATTGCCAAAGTCTAAAAAGCAGATCTGGTCACGCGTATTTGGGGATGAAGTTACGACTCAGGGTTTGTCCATACTGACGGGCTCTCCTTATGCGCATTTACCTGACTCACTCGAAGCGTTGATCAATAATACAGAGGAACACGATGATGTATTGGCTGTTATTTCCTTCGGTCTGCGTCATCAACAATATTTTGACCATAATGGCTGGCATGATTTCATTGGCTATCTGGAAGAAGAATGGTTTGCTGAGATCGAAAACTTGCTCAAACAAAATGAACTGGATGAGTTAATCTTGTTAACAGGTGAAAATAAACTATCTGTGACAAAATCCTCATACAAAAAATTCTGGCGCAGACAAAAGCCATTCCTGACTTATTGCCAATAGCTTATTTTTAATAATATGCCTCCTGAAATTAAACGTCGTACCCTTTCTGAAGAAATTGATTTACCGAATGATATTCATCCGGTTTTAAGACGTATCTATGCAGCACGAGATATTAAAACGGCTGATGATCTTGATTACTCTTTACAAAAATTATTGCCTTATGAAGACCTGAGCAATATCCAGGAGGCCGTCGCGTTATTGGCAGAGGCCATCAAGTCGAACAAAAGGATACTCATCGTTGCAGACTTTGATGCTGATGGTGCCACGAGTTGTGCAGTAGGCATGCAGGGCTTGAGACAAATGGGTGCAACGGATGTGCTTTATGTCGTACCAAATCGTTTTGAATTTGGCTACGGTTTAAGTCCGGAAATTGTCGAAGTGGCTGCTGAAAGGAACCCCGATCTTCTGGTGACAGTGGATAATGGTATTTCCAGTGTAGAAGGCGTGCAGCGTGCACGCGATAAAGGTATTGATGTGTTGATTACCGATCACCATCTTCCAGGTGAACAGTTACCAAACGCCAATGCTATTGTTAATCCGAATCAGCTCGGAGATAAATTTCCAAGCAAGATGCTGGCCGGTGTTGGCGTCATGTTTTATGTTCTGGTTGCCCTCAGGGCGCATCTCCGTGATCAGAACTGGTTTCAGGAACAAAATTTAACAGAACCAAACCTGGCAGAGTTACTGGATCTGGTTGCCCTGGGGACAGTGGCTGATGTCGTGCCTATGGATCGAAATAATCGTTTACTGGTTTCACAAGGCCTGGCACGGATTCGTTCAGGCAAATGTCGTCCCGGCATCAAGGCATTATTGCTTGCCGCAAATCGAACACTGGAGAGAGTGACAGCACAGGATATGGGTTTCGCTGTCGGACCCAGGTTAAATGCCGCCGGACGATTAAGTGATATGTCATTGGGTATTGAATGTTTGATGAGTGACGATGAAATGCAGGCCAGAAATATGGCAGTCAGACTGGATGAGTTAAATAAAGAAAGACGTGAGATTCAGAATGATATGCAGGAACAGGCTTTAATTGATATTACTGAACTTGATCTGGATGATGCTGAAATGCCATTCGGTGTTTGTTTATTTAATGAAGACTGGCATCAGGGCGTGGTCGGCATCCTTGCTTCAAAGATAAAAGACAAACTCCATCGACCGGTGATTGCATTTGCAAAAGACAAGGATGGACTCATTAAAGGTTCAGCACGCTCAATCTCATGTGTTCATATCCGCGATGTGCTAGACACCATTGCCGGACAAAACCCCGGTTTGATTGATAAATTTGGTGGCCATGCTATGGCTGCTGGTTTGACGCTCAAAGAAATAGATTTTGAAGCTTTCAAACAAGCGTTCGATCAAGAATTAAGGCGCTTCATTGCTGAGGAAGATCTCAACGGTAGTTTGCTTTCAGATGGAGAACTTACCGCAACAGAGATTAGCTTCGGTTTAGCCAGTGACATTCAGAAAGCAGGACCGTGGGGGCAGGGGTTTCCAGAACCTCAATTTGATGGTGAGTTCGAACTGGTTGAAAGCCGAATCGTAGGTGAAAAACATTTAAAATTGCAGTTACGTGTTTATGGGCAAGGTAAGGGGCAGGGCAAGATCATCGATGCCATTGCATTTAATTTTACCGATGAAGCCTGGTCAGAAAAACCTGAACGAGTACACACTGTTTACCGTCTGGATATCAATGAGTTCCGTGGTCGTCGCCAATTACAGTTGATGATAGAAAGTATAGAGCCTATTTGAATGTCTGCTGAGCCTGCATAATGCTATAAATGGTCTATAATTCTGTTATTCAAGTTTATCTTAGGATGTATATATGAAACTCGTAGTATTTATTGCCCTCGCTGTTTTATCTTTTGGCGTCTTTGCTTTCTGTATTTTCTGTTAGTAGAAAACAACTAAATTGCCTGATTGCATATCACCGGAAACGGGCGTGTATGGGTCAAATAGTTTGAATGTCCGCTAATACCGAAAACGTACGTTCAGATATAGTGATAGGTCATCTAATGACCCATAGTGATAATTACTAATACTCATAGCATTACCTGATCCATATCAATAAATATCTCTGATCAATAGCTATAGTTATGGCTATGAGACTAAATCCAAATAAATTTGCTATCGCCTGTTCTGGTACGTTTGCAATACTTTGGGTGATATGCAGCGCAACCGTATATTTCATACCTGACGCCATGAGGGCTATTACGGGGCACATGATGCATGCCGATTTCTTATCAATGGGATGGACACTGACAGGTACTGGATTTATTGTTGGTCTAATCGCGTGGGCATTCTGCGCATGGATTACAGCCTGGTTAATAGCAATTATTTATAACGAGCTGGTAGATTAATTACCCGCTTACGGCATTAGTGCTCACCCCACAAGGGGGCACCAAGTAAAGAAGCAATTTCGCCCAGCACCCTGGCTGCGATTAAGATAATGAGAAGCTGAAGTATTAATGTGTGCACATTCGATTAATGCTGATGGCTATCGTGATTTCCGGTTGTGTGATCAATGCTTTTATTTCCTAACTCCTCTGAGTTACTTTGATCTCGTATTTCAGTATGACTTTGCCCATGTTCTGACTCTTCATGATGATGAGAATGGCTTTCGACTTCTGCTTGCGGAAGTGATATCACTCCAAGACCATACCGGTAGACGTTTTCTGCACCACGCCATGCGGTGCTGGCCAATAACACGCCACCAATCAGTAGTACTGTTAAGAATAGTTTGCTTGGCAGACGCTCTTGACGTTCGGACCACAGTGACCATCCCGCCAATATGATAAACAGCCCTATAGTCATCAGGGCCCAGTCCCGATGATTTGTCATCGCTACATGTGACGGTGCATCGTGTGCAACGCTATTATAGGCAAGCCAACCAGCTATTGCGGTAATAATTCCGAAACCTGTGCCTAACCAGAGATCCCAACGCGCCAGGATATAAAATTGTTGTTTGAGTTTTCCCTCTGACATGAAGTGACAAATAATATGAAAGCCGACAGCGAGACTTAATAGTGCAACAGTAAAGTGCACAAAGATTGGATGTGAATTAGGAATAATCTCGATCATGGTTAACCCCTAATGAAACGGCGCAGCTTTGTATTGTCCGAGTGCGTCTGTTTGTTATACATCGTTGTTCCAAAGCTTATTTGACGGCAAACCATACAACAAAATTCCAATATAGCCAGGCAATGAAATAGCCCATGAAAAAATGTTCACATAGATATATTCTTCTGGAGTCATATCCGCACTTAGGTCTATATCTGTAACGAAATAATAAGCAATAGTTGCTGCCAGGTATATTGCTATAAAATATAACCAAAATGTTCGATGAAGTATTTTTCTACTGAATACGTAACCATAAAGCCCAATGAGTCCAATAATGGATAAAGGAACATAGATAGCTTCAGCGATACCGGAAGCTTCGTTGATTAAGAATTCAATAGAACCTAGCGCAGTTATAGCAACTAATAAATAGAAATAATATTTCCACCATTTTGATCTTTGAATTTCCATACGTAATTTCCTCTATTTGAGGTATAACAAGTCACTAAGGGACTGAATGTCAGAATAACATTATAAATCAATCGACACTGACCCTATTGAAACCTTTAACAAACTGGTTACAAATGGGCATCGTTCATAACATCAAAAATTAATATATCTACGAAAGTATTATTCCGAAACTCTACCCCGCAATGCCTTCGTCTTTCCCGTCGTGTTTTGCTCATCCAGCCGCTTCTTCTTTGCCCCTTGCCTGGCTTTGTCGGCCTTCTTTTTTTCTGAACAATTGTGACACCTACAATTATTTCCTGTAATCGTTCGAGGGCATCTTCCCGATTTTTTTCCTGAGTTCGAAATTGCTGTGCCTTGATAATAATTACGCCATCTTTGTTAATGCGCCGGTCCTGGAGTTTTAATAGACGCTGTTTATAAAGGATGGATAGTGAAGATGTTTTGATATCAAAGCGTAGATGTATTGCCGAAGAGACTTTATTAACGTTTTGTCCACCAGCACCCTGCGCACGGATAGCTGAAAGCTCAATTTCATCATCAGGGATGGAGACATTCGAGGTAATTTTGAGCAACATCAATATTCCTTAGTATCAACAGGTGTTATTGTAGTAGTAAGAGTACGAATCTCATTACGTCAGTATAGATATTATAAATTTAGTACCAGGCGTCATAACTTGAACCTTGCTACACCGATCATATGTTTAATAGTATTATTCTGCTGTAACTAGCGAAGATATTATATGTAGTATTACCTGACCAGTTAAAATGTCGTCACAACAAAAGGATCAAGTCATGCCTGATAAAGACAGTTTCTACTATGCCCCATGGGAAAGAGCATATCAGCGCATAGCGACACCTTTCGAAGAATTTATTCATCGGCAAACAACAACCGGTATCCTGTTGATGGTCTGTGCAGTTATTGCACTGGTTATCGCTAATTCACCTTATGTAGATGCCTATAACCAACTGCTGCATAGTAAAATGGCCATCAGTATAGGCAGTTGGAAAATCGAGCATAGTCTTCATCACTGGATAAATGATGGGTTGATGACAATTTTCTTTTTTGTTGTTGGTCTCGAGATTAAACGTGAAGTTCTGGTAGGTGAGCTCTCCAGTATAAATAATGCATTGTTGCCGGTTATTGGTGCGGTTGGTGGCATGGTTGTTCCCGCGCTGCTTTATTTATGGGTTACTGGCGACACAGAAAATGCAAAAGGCTGGGGCATACCAATGGCCACTGATATCGCTTTTGCAGTTGGTGTCATGGCATTGCTTGGAAAACGGGTTCCCCGGGCATTACTGACCTTCCTGGTGGCCCTGGCTATTGTTGATGATCTGGGAGCTGTTACTGTAATAGCACTTTTTTATACGGACACGATTAATACCTCTTATCTGGGTGCCGCACTCATTATCCTGGTGGCGATGATTGCTATAAACCTGATGGGAATCAGACGTCCACTGCCATACTTTATTCTTACCACGGTACTCTGGATTGCCATGGAAGGGTCAGGGATACATGCCACCATAGCGGGTATATTGGCAGCGTGGACAGTGCCAGCATACTCCCGTTATTTACCTCGTGATTTTAGTAAGAAAATACGCAAACTTACCGATAAATTTGATGACTATGAGCAAAGTGATAAACCCTTGATCAACAATCCTTTGCAATCAACTGTTACCTGGAGATTATCTGAGACGATTTCTCTGGCTATGTCACCCTTGCAGAAGCTTGAGACGATGTTGCATATTCCTTCTACTTATCTGGTGATTCCTGTTTTTGCACTTGCCAATGCTGCGATTCCGCTTAGTTATGAAGCGATAGGTAATATGCTTGAAAGTACTATTGCATTGGGTATTGGTGTCGGTCTTGTGTTTGGAAAACTTGTTGGTATAGCGGGCAGTGTGATTCTTGCCGAAATGATGGGGGTTGGTCAATTTCCAAAGGGAGTTCAACGATCACATATCATTGGCGCAGCACTGTTAGCGGGGATTGGTTTTACCATGTCAATTTTCATCTCTGAATTGGCCTTTATCTGGGATGGGCGTTTAGTGGAAGAAGCTAAAATGGGTATTCTTGCAGCTTCTCTGATTTCTGGTCTAGCCGGTTATGCCTGGTTACGCTGGGTTGCACCTTCTGGCGAAGAGTCAAATTAAGGTGCTCAACTGGATCCTGTTCTATTCAATTAATACACTTTAATTATATGCCTTTTCTAGATAGCTGTTATCGAATCGTTCAACCATAAAATCAATAAATGCTCTGACTTTTGGTGGCAGGTGTCGTTGGCGAGGATAAAGCGCATACATCGGGATCTCTTTTGGTATTGTTGAATAACTAGTAAGTAACTCCTGAAGTAAACCTTCCTTTAATTCACACCTGACTGGCCATTCAGGTACCAGAATAATACCGTGGCCAGCAACGGCAGCGGCCACTAAAGATTCTGCGTCGTTGGCATAGAGGTTTCCAGAAACACGGGCCTCGGATACCACGCCCTTTGCATCCTTAAACTTCCATGTATTACTGCCTGGATTTGAACGAAAGGTCAGACAATTATGTTCCTCAAGTTCATCGGGCGATTTTGGATTACCTGCTTTGTCCAAATACGCAGTGCTTGCACAGACGATTCGTCTGCCTGAGGCGATTTTGCGTGCAACCATACTTGAATCGTTTAAAGCACCAAGACGAATGGTTAAATCGATGCGATGTTCGATCATATCTATCACCTGATCAGAGGCTAACAGGACAACTTTCACGCCGGGGAATTTTTCCTGGAAGGCAATCAGTACAGGAACGATATAGCGTCGACTTAAACTACCGGGGACATTCAAGCGTAATATTCCGGTAGGCGTTCCATCCAGTTGGGATAGTGCAAGCTTCGCTTCATCAATTTCAGTGACAATCCTCGTGGTGCGTTCGTAGTAAAGTTCACCTGCTTCTGTCAGGCTTAGTTTGCGCGTTGTCCGTTGAAATAGCAGGGCACCCAGTGAATCCTCAAGTTCATTGATCTGGCGGGACACAGAGGAAGGCGCGATCCCAAGTTGTCGGCCAGCCTCGGAAAAGCTCCCCGCTTCAACAACCCTGGCAAATGTTCTCAATCCCGCTATCGTCTCCATAAATTCACCTTTGCGTATATAGCATAAGTGTTTATCACATTAGCCTGTTTATCGCAAAGAATATTTTTCCTAAGATGTCGCCCAAGCTACATAGGAGAAATAACATGATTGATTTATATTTCTGGACAACGCCTAACGGATACAAGGTCCTGCAGTTTCTGATAGAGACCGGTATCCCGTATCGGCTTTTCCCGATAAATATCAGCAAGGGTGATCAATTCAAACCGGAATTTCTGAAGATATCACCGAATAACAAGATACCGGCTATTGTTGACCATGATCCAATAAAAGGTAATGAGTCGATTGCCATTTTTGAATCCGGAGCCATCTTGCTTTACCTGGCAGAAAAAACAGGCCAGTTTATTCTTAACGATATCAAAGGCCGTGCGGATGTATTGCAATGGTTGTTCTGGCAGATGGGTGGACTTGGTCCTTTTGCAGGACAAAATTTGCATTTTGCTCACTACGCACCAGAACATTTACCTTATGCCATCAATCGTTATGTTGATGAAACAGCGCGATTGTTCAAGGTTATGGATCAACGACTGGCAGATCGTGAATATCTTGCTGGAGAATACTCCATTGCAGATATGGCAAGTTATCCCTGGATTGCTATCTATAAAAGCTTAAAACAGGATTTGCATGATTTTCCAAACCTGAAACGTTGGTATGATCAAATAAAAGCTCGGCCTGCAACAATCAGTGCTTATGAAACAGGTAGTACGATTAATACGATACCGACTGTTACGGAAGAATCTAAGAAAATTCTGCTGGGACAGAATGTAAAAACATTAGCGGCCTGAATCTGTGAGAAATTAAACTTAGGAGAAATGTAATGACAAATACGAAGAGTGGAATAGGAAAACATTGTGATATTCAAGGTAAAGTTGTTTTAGTAACGGGTGCCAATCGTGGTATCGGCAAAGCAATAGTTGATTCACTTATCAAGCATGGTGCGAAGAAGGTATATGCAGCGGTACGTAACCTGGAGACTGCTCAGCCACTGATTGAAGCCTATGGCGATAAGATTGTTCCCATTTATGTTGATATGGAAAAGCCAGAGACGATCACAGCGGCTTCTACTGCTGCTGGTGATGTTGAAGTGTTGATAAATAATGCAGGTATTATGGAGTTAGCCACACCATTGGCAGAGGATGCGCTTGAAAAATTTAATCGTGAATTGAATGTTAATGTTTTCGGGTTAATACACATTGCCCAGGCTTTTGCGCCAATATTAAAAGCCAATGGCGGTGGTGCATTAGTACAGTTGAATTCTGTCGCGTCACTAAAGAATTTTCCTGATTTTGCTACTTACTCAGCATCAAAGGCCGCAGCGTATTCAATCACACAGGGACTACGCGATACATTAAATGAACAAGGGACACTTGTTGTCAGCGTACATCCAGGCCCAATTGAAACGGATATGACTGATGGTCTTGGTTTTGACGAGATGACTGAATCACCCGCATTAGTTAGCGAAGCGATTGTTGAAGGATTAAGTTCAGGTCAATTGCATGTGTTTCCCGATACGATGGCAAAGCAGGTTGGAGAACAATACGAAACTTTCGCGAAGAATATTGTCGAAGCTAACCTGATGGAGTAACAGGCTTTTAGATATCCAGATACAGAGAACGATTAAATGGCTGGGTGGCAGAATAGCGCATGCAGCGGCTTGCAACGCCGCCTATGTTGGTTCGAATCCAACCCCAGCCTCCAATTTTCTACCGATAGTAGCAGTTTAATACCTCTGACCGAGTGTCTGCTTAATACGGCGATCTCAACCGGTCGATGCAACACATGCACTAAATCTACTTGCCGGTGTTTCTTGCGCCTGACTAGTTAATAAGTAGTTTGTTGAATGGCCACTTATCTTTGCTACTATAGCTCGCATGGGGTGAAAGTCTGTATTGATTACATTACAATAGCGCCCGATTTCACAACAATATAATAATCATTTAGCCAGTCACGATTAAACTATCATGGAAATTAGTCCCTATCTCAATCACATCAAGGATATGCAAGGAAGAACCGACGCCTTGAGGGGGTATCTTTGACTACGAAAACAAATCTGAACGTCTGATCGAAGTCCTGCGTGAACTGGAAGAGCCTACCGTTTGGGATGATCCTGAGCGTGCCCAGGCCTTGGGTAAGGAACGTGCGTCCCTGGAGCTGGTAGTAAAAACCATCGATGATATGGATAGTGGCCTGAGTGATGCCAATGAGATGTTGCTGATGGCGCAGGAAGAGGACGATGAAGAAGTACTTGAGTCAATCACCGAAGATCTGGAAGGGTTCGAGAAGCGCCTGGCCGAGCTTGAATTTCGCCGTATGTTCTCAGGTGAAATGGATGCCAATAATACATTTCTGGATATTCAATCGGGTTCGGGTGGTACAGAAGCCCAGGATTGGGCTGATATGTTATTACGCATGTATTTGCGTTGGGGTGAACAACATGGGTTCAAAACCGAGTTGATTGAGGTTTCTCCTGGTGACGTGGCAGGTATTAAAAGCGCCACCATCAAATATGAAGGAGATTATGCCTTCGGTTGGTTGCGCACAGAGACCGGTGTGCATCGCCTGGTCAGAAAATCTCCGTTTGATTCCGGCAATCGCCGACATACCTCATTTGCCTCAGTGTTTGTCTCGCCTGAGATAGATGACAATATCGATATAGAAATAAATCCTGCGGATCTCCGTGTTGATACCTATCGCGCCAGCGGTGCGGGTGGACAGCATGTGAACAAGACTGATTCTGCGGTGCGGCTGACGCATCTACCAACAGGTGCCGTGGTGCAATGTCAGAGTGACCGTTCGCAACACAAGAACCGGGACCAGGCCATGAAGTTACTGCGCGCCAAACTGTATGAAATGGAAATGCAAAAAAGGAACGCTGACAAACAGGCACTGGAAGATTCGAAGTCTGATATTGGCTGGGGCAGTCAGATCCGTTCCTATGTTCTGGATCAATCGCGTATCAAGGATTTACGCACAGGTGTTGAAACCGGGAACACGCAAGCGGTGTTGGATGGAGACCTGGATCAGTTTATTGAGGCCAGTCTGAAGAGCGGACTCTAAACTGTTACACTTCCTCGTTATTTTTATACATTAAATAAGTAATAGAAAATAAATAATAGATATGTCTGACAATAAAGATAATAAACCAGAAGAAAATCAGCCCGACGAGCATAAACTAATCGCCCAGAGGCGTGAGCAGTTAGAGGCTTTACGCAAAAGTGGTCGGGCCTATCCGAATGACTTTCGGCGTGATTCACTGGCAGACGAGCTACATAAGACACATGCAGAATCTGATAAGGAAACCCTGGAGTCTGTTGGCATGCGTGTCAATGTTGCCGGTCGAATGATGACTCGCCGGGTGATGGGCAAGGCTTCGTTTGCGCACATTCAGGATATGTCAGGCAAGATTCAGCTTTATGTCCGTAGAGATGACCTGCCAGAAGGTCTTTATGCTGATTTTAAGCAGTGGGATATTGGGGATATTATTGGTGCAGAAGGACAGTTGATGAAAACCAATAAAGGCGAGTTGAGTGTCCATGTTGATAATATTCGTCTACTGACCAAATCATTGCGCCCACTGCCTGAAAAATTTCATGGCCTGACAGATCAGGAAACCAAATATCGACAGCGTTATGTCGACCTGATTATGAATGAAGATACACGCAGAACATTTTCTATACGTTCAAGCGTTGTTGATTTTATCCGAAATTATTTAAAGGACGATGGCTTCATCGAAGTTGAGACACCGATGATGCATGTGATCCCGGGCGGCGCAGCAGCAAGACCTTTTAGCACGTATCATAATACCCTGGATATGGAATTGTTTTTACGCATTGCTCCTGAGTTATATCTGAAGCGTCTGGTTGTCGGTGGTATTGAAAGAGTCTTTGAGATCAATCGTAGTTTTCGGAACGAGGGTTTATCACCCAGGCATAATCCTGAATTTACCATGCTTGAGTTTTACCAGGCCTATGCGGATTATGAAGATCTGATGAATCTCACGGAAGACTTGTTGCGTAAACTGGTGATAGAAATAGCAGGTGGTACAACAATTATTTATCAGGAAGATGAATATGATCTTGGTCAATCCTTTACCAGGATGACAGTGAAGGAATCAATCCTGCATTTTAATCCTGATATCAATGCGGTTGATCTGGAATCCCTGGAGTCTGCTAAAACAATAGCAGAAAAACTGGGGATACATATGGAGGATAGCTATGGACTCGGCAAGGTACAGATAGAAATATTCGAGAAGACAGTGGAGTCGCGATTAATGGCCCCAACATTTATTACCGCCTATCCTACAGAGGTTTCACCTTTGGCACGTATGAATGATGATGATCCTTTCGTTACCGATCGATTTGAATTTTTTATTGGTGGACGAGAGATAGCCAATGGTTTCTCCGAACTAAATGATCCGGAGGATCAGGCAGAACGCTTCAAAAAACAGGTGGAAGACAAGGAAGCAGGGGATGTCGAAGCCATGCATTTTGATGAAGATTATATTACTGCACTGGAATATGGCATGCCACCAACAGCTGGCGAGGGCATCGGTATAGACCGACTGGTCATGTTTTTAACTGATTCACCCACAATCAGAGACGTTATTTTATTTCCACACATGCGCCCCCAGGGTAAAGAAAGCCAGGGAAAAGATAAGCAAGGCAAAAATAATTAGAGACATTCTAATTAGACCCTTGAAGGCAAAGGGTTGATTCGATTTTTTCACTGATGGACGGGAACTTCTCCTATATGCCTTAGTCCATGGGTTTAGGCTCTGGATTGAACAGGCTTTAGTCCAATGAGGACTATGCTGGAAAGGGCTTGATAACATTTGTATATCTATTTTTATGGAACCCGATTGTTTTGAAGTTCGGGGAATTTTGTTAACAACTTGAGAGGACTCCTCAAAATGTCTAAAGAAAGAAAATTAACACCAATTGCTGCGGCGCTTGGCGCAACTTTTGCAGTCTCATTAATGGCTAGCCCTATCACACAGGCAGCAGCAAATCCTTTTACCATGACAGATCATGGTGCCGGTTATATGGTTGCTGAAGGTAATTGTGGCGATAAGAAGGGTGAAGGTTCATGTGGCGACAAGAAGGGTGAAGGTGGTGACAAGAAGGGTGAAGGTTCATGTGGCGACAAGAAGGGTGAAGGCTCATGTGGCGACAAGAAAGCTGAAGGTTCATGCGGTGACAAGAAAGCCGAAGGCTCATGTGGCGACAAGAAGGGCGAAGGCTCATGCGGCGATAAAAAGAAAAAAGAAGGTAAATGTGGCGAAGGTAAGTGCGGCGAGAATAAGAAATAATCCCGAGACTTCATCACGTGTCTGAAACATATCCTGTACAGGGTGCAGGATTAGGTCTGCGGCGAGCCTTTATTGGCTCGCTTGCAGATGACATCCCCTCGCAAATAGATTTTATGGAAGTTGCGCCGGAGAACTGGATCGATGTAGGTGGTGGTCTAGGGCGCCAATTCCGGCAAATCTCAGAACAAATACCGATGGTCTGTCACGGACTGTCTCTCAATATTGGTGGAACAGCCCCCTCTGGATGAGCCATTTATAAAACGTGTTAAACAATTCATTGAAACGTATAACATGCGTATCTATAGTGAACACCTTAGCTATTGTGCAGATGATGGTCATCTCTACGACCTGATGCCTATCCCCTTTACCGAAGAAGCCGTGCATTACGTCGCTGACAGAATCAAGCGCGTACAGGACATTATCGGGCAACGCATGGCGATGGAAAACGCATCTTATTACGCAGCCCCCGGGAAAGAGATGGAAGAAATAGACTTTGTTAATGCAGTGCTGGAAGAAGCCGATTGCCTGTTCCATATTGATATCAACAATATTTATGTCAACAGCATCAATCACAAATACGATGCAGAGAAATTTCTGAAGGCATTGCCGGGTGAGCGAATCGCTTATGCACATATTGCCGGTCACTATGTTGAAGCTGAAGATCTACGAGTTGATACCCATGGTGCGGATATTATTGATCCAGTCTGGAAATTATTAGATGTCGCCTATGAACACTTTGGTGTGTTCCCGACATTACTGGAAAGGGATTTTAATATTCCTCCCATGGAAGAGCTACTGAAGGAAGTCGATACCATTCGTTTCTATCAACAGAAGCATCAGGCAGATGACGACAATATCAAACAACAACAACGTTGAGGATTTCAAAAAAGTGCAATATGCCTTTACCCGGCATATGCGCGATCCTGAAAATAATCCTGCACCAGAAGGCATAGAGGATCGGCGTATTGGTGTCTATCGAGAACTGGTCTATAACAATATAGAAGGATTTATTGCCAACAGCTTTCCTGTATTACGCAAGATTACAGAGGATGAACAATGGCATGAAATGTTGCGCGATTATGTTTGCAATCACCAGGCGCATACACCCTTGTTCCCAAGAATGCCGCTGGAATTTATACAGTATCTAGAGGATGAGCGTCACGGACATCCGGAAGATCCGGATTTTATACTGGAGTTGGCCGCTTATGAGTGGGCGGAAACAGCAATTTCTCTCGACACAAGAGAAATTGAGCTGGATGGCATTAATGTTGAGGGTGATTTGTTAGCGGGTATTCCGGTACTGAATCCAATTATCATGCCACTAACCTATCAATACCCAGTGCATCAAATCAGCCCCGATTATTTGCCAGATGCTCCTCCTGAAATCCCTACTTATCTACTGGTTTACCGGCGCAAGGATGATGAAGTTGGTTTTCTGGAATTAAATACAGTTTCCGCACGTCTGATTGAATGCATCCAGAGTAATAGTGATAAAACTGGGCTACAGCTATTAGAAGGGATTGCCGAGGAACTCGATCATCCTGATCCACAGGTTGTTATTGATGGCGGCCATGAAATTATGCGTGATATGCACAGCAAGGATATTCTCCTTGGCGTGATCTCATAGGCCTGTTCTATATAAATAAAAGAAGGGGATTACATGTCTACAGTTATATGTATTGCCAATAGGGCGCAGGATATCTTTGATAAAATACGCTCAGCTATTGATTTTATCGGACCATTGCTACTGAGAATTTATATTGTCCCTGTTTTCTGGGTGGCCAGTAATAACAAATGGAACCCATTTGATAGTGACAGCTCTCTCGATTCAGTGATCCAGTGGTTTGGGAATCCGGAATTTGGGCTTGGGTTGCCCTTTCCCGCTTTAATGGCCTATATGGCATGGGGAGCCGAATATTTTGGTGCCATTCTGTTGGCTTTGGGACTGGCAACACGCTGGATTTCAATCCCACTGATGTTCACTATGATTGTCGCAGCTGTGACTGTCCACTGGCAGAATGGCTGGCAGGCCGTACATGATCTATCCAGCCCGTATGCCTCTGCCAATGCAGGCGAGGCCATTGAAAGACTCAGTCGAGCAAAAGATCTTTTAAAAGAGCATGGCAATTATGACTGGTTAACGGAATATGGAAATCTTATTGCCTCCAATAATGGCATTGAGTGGGCTGCGACCTATTTTCTTATCTTGTTGGCACTGTTCGTTACAGGCGGTGGTAAATTCGTCAGTGTTGATTACTGGTTGGCAAGGAAATTCAGGGCTTAGAATTGATGCGGTAAATATTTAGCAAGCTGTAGTGAATTACAAAATGACCATTCTGACTTTCAATCATTTTTTGAAACCGGGGTGGTCATTTTTCTTTTGGGATAAGCATAAATGTTAACGTCTCATACAGTGCTTTTTTTGATGACGTTATTACTTGTTGCCGTGCTTGTCGAGCCGCTGGCAAAAAAGATCCATCTACCATTCAGTATTGTCCTAGTCGTGATCGGCTTCATTGGCTCGGAAATCGCAGTCAAACAACTCGGGATAGATACCGGCATACGCTGGGACAATTTTGGCACGATCATCTTTTATTTTATCTTGCCCATCCTCATCTTTCAGGCAGCGCTTGAAATTGATATCAAACTTCTGTGGGGAAATATTGTTCCCATAGGATTACTGGCATTACCACTGATGCTGGTATCAGCTATGGTGATTGCAGCATGTGTCTATTATGGAATTGACCATGCTACTGGTTTTCCATGGATGGCCGCATTCATTACTGGTGCTTTATTGTCAGCTACCGATCCCGCTGCTGTGCTGGCCTTATTGAAGAATACCAATGTACCTGAAAGATTAAGCATGTTGCTGGAAGGGGAAAGTCTCTTTAATGATGCAACCGCAGTAGTGATGTTTAGTATGTTGATTGCAATCGCGACTGGAACATTGTCGGCAGGATCCACGGATGAAGTTTTAATCCGTTTCGCAACGGTATTCTTTGGTGGACTAGCCGTTGGCGTTATTGTTGGTCTGGCAACATGTTTGATGATGAAAATTCTAGGTGGCCCCTATTCATTTCCATTACTAAGCATCATGTGCGCTTATGCGACTTTTTTGATTGCGGAAGATTTAATGCATTTTTCAGGGGTTATGGCTGTCCTTGCCGCAGGTTTGACAATAGGAAAGTGTCGACGAGAATCAACTACAGATATTGACAATGATTTTGCCGAAAAATTCTGGGGCTTGTTAGGACATATAGCCGAATCAATGATTTTTCTGCTCGCAGGGATCACTATAATCTTATCTATGTTTGCTGATCGATGGTTGGCAATAATTATTGGCATTATAGCCATCCTGGTCGCAAGAATTATCATGATATTTGGTACATTCCCCATCTTGAAAATATTGCCAGGTGTTGAGGCGGTGCCACTTAAACAACAGGTGGTGTTGGCCTGGGGAGGTGTCAGAGGCACGGTGACTTTAGCTCTGGCACTATCATTGCCACTGACACTGGATTATTGGTATACAATTCAGTCTATCGCTTATGGGGTTGTGTTGTTTACCCTGTTTGTACAGGCAACAACAATCGGACCATTAATACGAAAACTTGATATATCATAATTAAGATCATTGTTTTGAATACACAATCAAAATTCAAAATTCATTCGCTTGAACTGGGGCCAATGGAAAACTTTGTTTATCTTATCGAAGATACTGCGTCAAAACGTGCTGCGATAGTTGATCCTGCATGGGATGTTCCAGGAATGCTGGAACTTGCTGAAAAACATGGCGTGATCATTACAGATATTTTATTAACACACAGCCATCATGATCATATTAATGGTGTTGATGCTGTGTTGGATAAATATGATGCTGAATTACATCTGTCTCATGATGAAGCAGCATTTTGGGGTGCAGAATTAGGCAAGCCTTCTTTACATTATGGCGGAGATACGATTCAGTTAGGTGAGACCTCAATAGAAATGTTACATACACCGGGCCACACTCCTGGTTCTGTCTGTTATCAAATTGATAATGAATTGATTACCGGAGATACCATGTTTGTGTTTGGTTGCGGACGCTGTGATCTTATTGGGGGCGATCCAGAAGTGATGTTTAATACCTTAAGGCATTTGAAAGAATTTTTATCTGGTTCAACAGTAATACATCCGGGACACAATTATGCCGTAACACCAACTGCAACCATGGAGGATCAGATCGAGGGCAACCCTTTCCTGCATTTTAACAAGCCTGAAGATTTTGTTGAATTTCGTCAGCATGTGCATTCCCGCATTCGCAGTACGCCCTATCAATCAGTGAGTCATGAACAGGCAGAGAGAATGTTAAAGCAAGCTGACTAGGTGTGCTTTCAATGTGAAAGCAAACATTCATGAAGATTACTTTTCCTGGCCCATATGGGGTGTTTTGTTGCCCTCAAATTTATTTTTTCTCATATAAAGTTAGAATGAGAACCAGTTCCCTGCAGGATAACAATAAATGAGAACCAGTTCCTTGTAGGGTAACAATAAATGAGAAAGAGTTACTTGCAGGCTAACAATAAATGAGAAAGAGTTACTTGCAGGCTAACAATAAATAAGTAATCATATTTTTAATATGGCGGTCACACGGCGTATTTGGCCAGATAAAGACAAACGCGTGTGATTTACGGAACCAACAACATGGGAAAAAAATATTTGTGAAAGATATTCGCATCATGATCGTCGATGATGAGCGCTCCATACTGGAACTGGCACAAAGGCACCTGGAAAAGATGGGTTATTGTGATATAACCTCCTGTCTGGGTGGTCAGATTGCACTAGAAACATACCAAGCAAGCACTGTCTCATTTGACATTATCATCAGCGATCTCAACATGCCTGAAATGAATGGCGTCGAATTTCTAAGGCATCTTTCTGAAGCAGATTACAGTGGCGGTATCATCCTGCTAAGTGCTGAAGACGAGAGAATTCTGGAGGTAGCAAAAAATCTTGCCAAGGCAAGAAACCTCAATGTCCTGGGGTATATATCCAAACCGTTCAAGAGAAAATCACTTGAGCCATTGATCACAGGCTATTCATCGGACGCATCGAACACCCCGAACACATCATTTTCCCCGTTACTGGATGAGATCACTGAAGAAGAATTGCGTGCCGGAATCAATGGAGATGAATTGCTCGTTGCCTTTCAAGCCAAGACAGCTATTGCAACAGATAAAGTAATAGGCGTAGAAGCACTGGCACGCTGGGAGCACAGTGAACGTGGTTTGTGACCCCCGCAAACATTTATCTCGCTCGCAGAACGATGTCAATTGATTGACGAGCTAACCCATAATATCTACAGGAAAACGCTTTCCCAGATGAGGGACTGGCTTGATAAGGACATTATTCTGGAGGTAGCAATAAATATTTCTGTTAACTCCTTCACCAGTGATGGTTTTGTTGATTTTTTGATCAACACCGCTAAAGAATACAATGTAAGTCCGGAATTGATCATATTTGAGGTCACTGAAAGCCGGCTTATGGATAACATGCTGGACTGTCTTGAAAAATTAATACAACTCCGTATGAATAACTTTGGACTATCGATAGATGATTTTGGTACCGGACATTCCACTATGTCACAACTTAAAAATGTGCCCTTTACTGAACTGAAAATTGATCAATCTTTTGTTGGTAGTGCATGTGAGGATTCAACTGCTCGTTCGATATTTGAGTCGAGTGTATTTCTTGCCAAAAAACTGAATATGTCCACCGTGGCTGAAGGTGTTGAAACCAGGGAAGAAATGGCCCTGGTGGAAGAACTTGGCTGTGATCAAATGCAAGGTTTTTACATAGCTAAACCAATGTTCGCGGATAAATTTGAAGAATTCATTCAGACCTGGCCTAATAGTTTTCTCAAGAAGCCTATAAGCTCAAGCTGATTATTTTTTCCTGTTGAGGATGCGTAAACGCAGTGCATTCAATTTAATGAAGCCTTCTGCATCCTGCTGGTTATAGGAACCCGCATCATCCTCAAAGGTAGCAATGTTTTCATCAAACAGGCTGTCTGATTCTGACTTCCGACCCGCGACAATAACATTACCTTTGTAGAGTTTAAGACGCACCGTACCATTGACCCGAAGTTGTGTCTGGTCAATCAGTGTCTGCATGGCTTCACGTTCCGGACTCCACCAGTAGCCGTTATAGATCAAACTGGCATAGCGTGGCATCAGATCATCCTTAAGATGAGCAACTTCGCGATCCAGAGTGATCGATTCAATGGCCCGATGTGCTTTTAACATAATGGTACCGCCCGGTGTTTCGTAACAACCACGGGACTTCATGCCCACATAACGGTTTTCAACAATATCAGCACGTCCAATACCATGTGCACCACCAATTTTATTTAATGCAGCGAGTACTGTTGCAGGTGACATGGATTCTCCATTGATGGCAGTAATATCCCCTTTGGTAAATTCCAGTTCAATGATCTCTGCCTTGTTCGGTGCCTGTTCAGGAGAAACACTCCAGCGCCACATGTCTTCTTCAGGTTCACTCCATGGATCTTCCAGAATGCCACCTTCATAAGATATGTGTAATAGATTGGCATCCATAGAATAAGGTGAACCGCCGCCAGGTTTCTTTTCGACAACGATATTATGTTGCTTGGCATAGGCCAGCAGCTTTTCACGAGAATTCAGATCCCATTCTCGCCAGGGTGCAATCACCTTAATATCGGGACTCAGTGCATAGGCACCCAGTTCAAAACGTACCTGATCATTTCCTTTACCCGTTGCACCATGAGAGATGGTATCGGCACCGGTTTCATTGGCGATCTCTATCAGTCGTTTGGCAATTAAAGGCCGTGCGATAGATGTACCCAGGAGGTATTCACCTTCGTAAATGGTATTGGCACGGAACATTGGGTAGACAAAATCACTGACAAACTCCTCAGTCAGGTCATCAATGTAAATTTCCTTGATGCCCAGGGCTTCGGCCTTGGCGCGTACTGGTTCAACTTCCTCACCCTGACCGATATCTGCTGTAAAGGTGACGATCTCACATTGATATTGATCCTGTAACCATTTCAGGATCACGGAAGTATCCAGACCCCCGGAATAGGCAAGAACAACTTTGGATGTTGTGTTTTCAGTCATCAATAAAACTCCAGCAACAATGTCCCGTCAGGAAGAAGCATGACAGGGTAAACAAAAGGGGCGCTATTGTAACTGCTCAATAATACTGCGTATAGTCATTCCCGCGAAGGCGGGAATCCAGTAATTTGACTCGGCTTAATCTCCTGAGTCGCTCTACCTCCTGCATCCATGCAGTCGTAGACTCCCGCTTTTGCGGGAGTGACGATCAATACCATATCTGCTAGCGGCAGGGTTGTTTATTTAATGAATGTCCTGATTTCTCCCACGACAAAATCAGGATTTTCTGCATGTAACCAGTGACCTGTATCTGCAACCGTAATGAATAGTGCGCGTGAAAAAAATTTGAATATTGTCCGTTCATATTCATGTTTTATATAGTCTGATTTTTCACCCTTGAGGAAAAGCACGGGATTTTGATATTGCGTGATATTATGATCAGCAGGAAAGTCCATGAGTGCATTGATATTGGCTTGAATGGCGTCAAGATTGATTCGCCAGCAAAATCCGTCTGCTGAATTCTTCAGATTCTGAAGTAAAAACTGTCGTAAGGTCTCCGGCTGGACAGTGGTGCGCAAGTGTTTATCAGCTTCCTGTCTGCTGGAAATCTGATCCAGCGGCAATGCCTTGAGTGAATCGATCAGATCATTAAAGCCATGTTGGTATTGCACAGGGGCAATATCAATAATAACCAGTCTGTTGATGATTTCCGGATGCTGCAGTGCCATTTGCATGGCGACCTTGCCCCCCATGCTGTGCCCGATAACAGAAACATTCTCAAGGGAATGCTCTGAAATGAACTGGAAGATATCATCAGCCATCGCGCGATAAGTCATATCATCATGATGCTCTGATTCCCCATGATTCCGTAAATCCAGGGTAAATACCTGAAAGTCTTCGCTGAGCTGACGGGCTATTGATTGCCAGTTCCGTTTTGATCCAAACAATCCATGTAATATAAGAATGCTTTGACTGTCTGCAGCAGAATCTTCGGTGACGTTAAATTGATTAAAAGCGAGTTGCATATGCTAGATCATATCGTATCTGTGCATATCAAAAAAATTTAGTGAGATGCCTGTTTTCATGGTATTAATAACATATAACAATAATTAATCCGATTTCTGAAATTCCATGACTGAGACAAAACAATCCGAATTAATGGGTGATATTTGGGGCGGCCTGACAGCGGCAATTGTTGCCCTGCCACTGGCGCTGGCTTTTGGTGTTGCTGCCTTTGCGCCACTCGGGCCAGAACATGCATCGACCGGTGCCCTGGTCGGTTTATTGGGTTCAATCTTTACTGGATTTGCTGCAGCCAAGTTTGGTGGTACCCCTTCCCAGATCACCGGTCCAACCGGTCCAATGACAGTGGTATCAACGGCATTCGTTGCCCAGATAGTTTCCGTCCACGGTGCAAACTTGCCTGTTATTGCTGTTCTTATGGCCCTGGGGATAGTCATTGGTGGCACAGTACAAATTCTGATCGGCCTGAGCGGTGGTGGCAAGGTAGTGAAATACATGCCTTATCCTGTGGTTGCCGGTTTTATGAATGGCATCGCCATTATTATTTTCATTGGCCAGATCAAACCTTTCCTGGGCATCAGTGGCGACTGGTCAGAATTTGATTTCTCTGTGGGTTGGATACCAATGCTGGTCGCTACAGGCACCGTTGCAGCTATTTTGATTAGCCGTAAGGTTTCCCAGGCCATCCCCGGGGCATTGGTGGGTCTGGTCGCGGGCATCGTAATTTATCTTGCCCTGGCAGCATCAGAGCTTGCACCTTTCACCAGTACTGATAATCCCTTGTTGATAGGCACAGTCCCCAATCCGTTTGCCAGTTGGGAACAAATGCAGCGATTGATGCCAGTGTTTCAGTTTGGGGCATTAGAAAACCTGGGGTTCTCAGATTTCAAAATGGCCTTTACAGCCGGCCTGGCACTGGCAGTTCTGGGTTCAATTGATTCATTGTTAACCTCACTGATTGCAGATTCCGTGACCCACACGCGCCATGATTCACGCAAGGAACTGATTGGTCAGGGCATTGGTAATATTCTCAGTGGTCTGGGTGGCGGTATTGCCGGTGCCGGTGCCACCGTGCGAACACTGGTAAATGTGCGTGCAGGCGGACGTACCTCACGTTCCGGTATGTTGCATTCAACGGTTATTCTTCTGGTAGTGGTGGTGTTTGGTGCGCCGGCTGGCTGGATACCGTTAGCAGCACTGGCGGGTATTCTGTTTTATACGGCAGTTACCATGGTCGATTATTATTCCTTGCGATTGATCAAACGTCGCAATGTCCGCAGTGAATTTATTATTATGGTCATTGTTACGGCGATAACAGTGGTAGTAGATTTGATGGTAGCTGTGGGGGTTGGCTGCGCAATTGCCGCTATTTTATTTATTACACAACAGATCAGGCAACCCGTGGTTCATCGACGGGCAAGAGGTAATGAAATATTTTCAAGACGTGTACGTTCTTCTGCAAAAGAAACAGCTATTTTAAAAGAGTTTGGAAAACGTACACTTAGCTACGAGTTAAAGGGATCACTGTTCTTTGGTACTACCGATGCGTTAATCAATGACGTTGAGTCCGATCTTGATTCGGCAGATAAATTTATTTTTGATTTCTCTCGGGTGAAGGATATTGATTTGAGTGGTGTAAAAATATTGTTATCCATCATTGAACGATTACACGGCAATAAGCGGCAGGTGTATTTCAGTGGACTGGCTGAGTTTGAACAGGCTACTGCATTTTCCATTCATGAAATGTTGCAGGACATGGGTGTGATAGCCGAAATCGGTGAAGGAAATATTTATGAGGATCATGATCTTGCCCTGGAAGCCGCCGAGGAAACGTTATTACTTGAGCATCATGAAGGTTATACCGATGATCAGCCAGCATTTGGCTTGATCGACTTCGAATCATTTCAAAATCTATCAGAAGATGACGTACAAAATTTTGATGATCTTCTAGATGAAAAAAAGATCAATGCAGGGGATTATCTGTTTGCCAAAGGGGAGATGGTTGATAGCTTTGTACTGGTACGTAAAGGCGAGTTGATTGTCTACAAGCAGAGCGGTGATCAGGATGTCCGCGTCGCAACCGTGAGCCCCGGTGCTTTGTTAGGCTGGCGCGCACTGATGACAGAAGAGCAACGCATCACCGGTGGCATACGTGCAGAGACAGATGTTGATGTTTATCTCATATCAAAAGCATCTTTTGAAAAACTGGAAAAAGAACATCCAACGACTTTATTACATTTTCAGAGAGAACTACTCAGGAATGCCCTTGAACGTATGCAGGTCTTGACCTCCGAATTGATAATGCTGGAAGAACGCTAGCAATCGATCTTTTGTACCTTATTTCTTACGTTTAGGAATATATAAATCGGTAATCGTCCCTTCAAAGACTTCAGCAGCCAGGCCAATCGTTTCTGAAAGTGTTGGGTGTGGGTGAATTGTTAAGCCAATATCTTCGGCATCTGCGCCCATTTCGATGGCCAGGGCACATTCGGCGATCAGATCACCGGCATTAGGGACCGACAATCGCGGCACCGATAATCCGGTTGGTCTCTTTTTCAAATAATACTTTGGTGAGGCCGTCATCGCGACCTAGTGATAAGGAACGTCCGCTGGCAGCCCAGGGGAATGACCCTTTGCCATAGTCGATGCCTTTCTCTTTGGCTTCTGTTTCCGTGATGCCGACCCAGGCAACTTCGGGGTCGGTATAGGCAACCGATGGAATCACGCGATTATCAAAGCCTACCTTTAGTCCTGAAATGACTTCAGCGGCAATCTTGCCTTCATGCGTGGCCTTATGCGCGAGCATAGGGTGACCGACAATGTCACCTATGGCGAAAATATTCTGCACATTGGTTCTCTGTTGATCATCGACCGGGATAAAGCCCTGTTCGTTAACATTTACTCCAGCATTTTCTGCACCGATTTTTAAACCATTGGGTTGTCTGCCAACGGATAGCAATATCGCATCAAATTGATCGGTCTTTGGTGCCTTCTTGCCATCAAAAGAAACGTTAAGATGCTTTTTTAATGCCTTAATCTCTGTGACTGCGGTACCGAGATAAATATTTTCATAGCGTTTTGTAATACGCCTTTGTAAAGGTCGGATAATGTCTTTATCACAACCGGGAACCAGGGCATCCAGCATTTCAACAACAGTAATCTTCGAACCCAGTGCCTCGTATACTGTGGCCATCTCCAGGCCAATCACACCACCACCTATGACCAGTAATCTTTCAGGGATGTCATCAAGCAACAAGGCACCTGTGGAATCCATGATTCGTGGATCGTCAGGGAAAGAAGGAATGCTGGCGGGTTGAGAGCCTGCGGCGATGATGGCATATTCGAAGGAAATCGTTGTTTTACCAGTCTGCACCTATCCACTTCGAGCATATTTGGCGAAATAAATGTCCCTGTACCATGCACCACTTCTACTTTACGTTGTTTGGCCATCGCCTTCAGGCCAGTGGTGAGTTTATTAACGACATTAACCGCAAACTCGCGGACAGATTTTATATTGACGTTCGAAGTCCCAAGATCAATTCCTTGTTCTTTTAGCTCATCAACTTCTGATATAACTTTGGCGATGTGCAGCAGTGCCTTGGAAGGGATACAGCCGACATTTAGACAGACACCACCCAGGGTTTCGTAACGTTCAATCAGAACAGTTTGTTTGTCCAGATCAGCGGCACGAAATGCTGCGGTATAACCACCAGGCCCACCACCGAGCACCACGACTTCGCAATGTAGATCACCTTTTTCGATATTGGTATTAATTGCTTGAGCTTCTTTGTTGATGGCAGGTGCAGCTTCAGCTGTGTTTGTATCTTCCGTAGCTGTTTCGCCATCTGGTTTCTGTTCCGAGTCCTGATTACCGTCTTGTTTTCCTTCAACTTCCATGGTCAATATCAATTCACCCTGTGAAACCTTGTCGCCAACCCTGGTGGAAACACTTTTAATCGTGCCACTAAATGGTGAAGGGATATCCATGGTAGCCTTGTCACTTTCCAGTGTGATTAGTGTGTCTTCCTTTTGAATCTTATCGCCATCATTGACCGGGACTTCAATCACCTCAACGGCTTCAAAGTCACCAATATCAGGAACCAGAACTTCTTTAATATCAGGCATAATGATTTATAAGAGTATGTGACGGATGTCAGTCAGGATAGTGCTGAGAAATTGCGTAAATTGGGCAGCAGCAACACCATCAATAACACGATGATCATATGACAGTGCATAAGGCATCATCAAACGTGGAACAAATTCTCCATTCTCATAAACAGGCTTCATGGCGGATCGAGACACCCCAAGGATGGCGACCTCAGGTGCATTAACAATAGGTGTAAATGCAGTGCCACCGATGCCACCAAGACTTGATATGGTAAAACATCCTCCCTGCATATCAGCCAGACTTAGTTTGCCTTCCTGTGCCTTACTGCTTAGCTGGCTGATTTCATCTGCGATTTCAAATAAACCTTTCTTGTCAGCATCTTTAATGACAGGGACAACAAGACCATTTTTAGTATTGACTGCGACACCGATATGAAAATATTTTTTTATCACCAGGTTTTCACCATCTGAAGTGATGGAAGAATTAAACTCTGGAAATTTCTGCAGGGCGACAACCACAGCTTTTACCAGGAAGGTCACTAACGTCAGTTTGATGCCTTCAGCTTCCGCAGCTTCCAGTTCTGATTTTCTGAATTCTTCAAGATCAGTAATGTCGGCTTCATCGAATTGTGTGACATGTGGTACGGTGATCCAGCTGCGATGTAAAGACTGACCACCAAGTCGTTTCAGTCGACTGAGTGGCTGCATCTCGGTTTGTCCAAATTTGGAAAAATCTACCGGTGGGATTTCAGGAAAGCCAAAATTACCATTGCCGCCTAATTTATTTCCAGACAACATACTCTTGGTGAAGGCCTTGATGTCCTCTTTGAGGACTCGTCCTTTGGGGCCTTTGCCATAAACCAGACCAAGATCAACACCGAGTTCTCTGGCAAAGCGACGTACCGAAGGACTGGCATGAGCCTTTTCTGAACGGCTGCCGCCCACAACTTGTGAAGTTTCCATTACAGCAGGAGCTGGCCTGTGAGTTGTCTGGGGTGCAGACGTAGATACAGAGGTGGGTGCTGGTTCTGAAGTTGCTTTAGCAGCTTCAGTTTGTGTCTGTTCGACAGGCTTTTCAGCTGTTGAAGTATCTGATTCAGACTCATCCATTAACAGGAGTGGTGCCCCCTGGGCGATAGAATCTCCAACGTTAACCAACATCTTTGTCACTACACCCGATGCGGGGGGAAGGGATATCCATTGTTGCCTTGTCACTTTCCAGCGTAACAATCGTGTCTTCTACATTAATGCTATCGCCGACCTTAACCGGCACCTCAATGACATCAACCGCTTCAAAGTCTCCAATGTCAGGGAGTAATATTTCTCTGGAGTTAGTCATGTTAAACCGTTACAGGGTTTGGTTTCTCTGGATCGATGCCATATTTCTTGATGGCTTCTGACACTTTTGCAACGGGAATCAAATCATCATCAGCCAGTGCTTTTAATGCAGCGACGGTTACATAATAACGATCTACTTCGAAGAATTTCCTCAGCTTGATTCGGGTGTCACTACGGCCATAGCCATCCGTGCCTAATACAACATAACGCCCTGGCACAAACTCTCTGATCTGATCGGCATGTACTTTCATATAATCTGTTGATGCAATCACAGGGCAATCAGCACCAAGCAGAGAAGAGGTAACATAAGATGTCTTATGTTTCTTTCCTGGATGCAGCATATTCCATCTTTGAGCATCCAGTCCGTCCCTACGCAATTCATTGAAGCTGGTTACGCTCCAGATATCCGAAGCCACACCGAAATCTTCCTTAAGCAGTTCTGCTGCGGCGATGACCTCGCGCAGGATGGTGCCCGAGCCCAGCAGTTTTACCTTGAGTTTTTTCTTGCCACCTGGCTTGAGCAGGTACATACCTTTGAGAATGCCTTCTTCAGCCATATCTGGCATCGGTGGATGCTGGTAATTTTCATTCATGACCGTGATGTAATAGAAGACATCTTCAAAATCCTGATACATGCGTTTCAGGCCATCCTGAATAATAACTACAAGCTCATAGGCATAAGTCGGGTCATAAGCAACGCAGTTTGGAATAGTTGATGCCTGCACATGGCTATGACCATCCTGATGTTGTAAGCCTTCGCCATTTAATGTGGTTCTACCTGCGGTACCACCGAGGAGGAAACCTCTGGAACGCATGTCACCACCGGCCCAGGCCAGATCCCCGATACGTTGGAAACCGAACATGGAGTAATAAATATAAAAAGGAATCATATGTATGCCATGGTTCTTGTAGGATGTTGCTGCAGCAATCCATGATGAATAAGCACCAGCCTCATTGAGTCCCTCTTCGAGGATCTGGCCCTTGATATCTTCGCGGTAATACATGACCTGATCGTGATCAACCGGTTCATAGAGTTGTCCGACACAGGAATAAATACCCAACTGTCTGAACATACCTTCCATACCAAAGGTACGTGCCTCATCCGGGATGATGGGGACAATATTTTGTCCAATGTTTTTGTCCTTGAGCAGTGTATTGAGAATGCGCACAAAAGACATGGTCGTAGAAATTTCTCTTTCACCGGTGCCATCCAGTAATTTTTGATGAATATCCATGCCTGGTATTTCAAGCGGGGGCGGTGGTTCCCGTTTGCCGAAGAAATAACCACCCAGTGCCTGACGACGTTCTTTGAGATATTTAATTTCTTCGCTATCTTCCGCTGGACGATAATAGGGTGCATCTGCAATTTCTTCATCAGAGACAGGGATATTGAAACGATCACGAAATTGTTTGAGGGCTTCCTCGCCCATCTTTTTCTGTTGATGACTGACGTTCTGACCTTCACCCGCTTCACCCATGCCATAACCTTTCACTGTTTTGGCCAGTATTACAGTTGGTTGTCCGGTGTGTTTCATGGCAGCGGCATAGGCTGCGTATACCTTGTGCGGATCGTGTCCACCACGGTTGAGTCGCCAGATATCATCATCGGTCATACTGGCGACCATGGCTTTTAATTCAGGGTATTTACCAAAAAATTTTTCCCTGACAAATGCACCATCATTGGCCTTGTAGGCCTGGTACTCACCATCAACGACTTCTTCCATACGTTTGTAAAGCAGGCCACTGGTATCACGTGCAATCAGTGGATCCCAGTAGGAACCCCAGATGACCTTGATGACATTCCAGCCGGCACCACGAAATGTCCCTTCCAGTTCCTGAATGATCTTGCCATTACCGCGCACCGGGCCATCCAGTCGTTGCAGATTACAGTTAATAACAAAGATCAGGTTATCGAGTTTTTCGCGTGCGGCAAGACCAATGGCCCCCATAGATTCTGGCTCGTCGGTTTCACCATCGCCGAGGAAGGCCCAGACCTTACGATTGCTTGGTTCTTTCAGGCCGCGATTTTCCAGATAGCGCATAAATCGCGCCTGGTAGATGGCCATGATTGGCCCAAGCCCCATAGAGACTGTTGGAAATTGCCAGTAATCCGGCATCAACCAGGGATGGGGGTAAGATGACAAACCCTTACCATCGACTTCCTGTCGAAAGTTATTCATTTGCTCCTCGGTAATTCTGCCGGTCAAAAAAGCACGGGAATAAATCCCCGGCGCGGAATGACCCTGAATAAACAGCATGTCGCCACCATGATCTTTACTGGGGGCATGGAAGAAATGATTGAATCCAACATCGTATAAGGTTGCGGAAGAAGCGAAGCTTGAAATATGTCCACCCAAATCCCCGGCTTTACGATTTGCCTGAACCACCATGGCCATGGCATTCCAACGCACAATGGATCGTATACGCCACTCAAGCGCAGGGTCACCTGGTGATCTCTCTTCTTTAGAGGGCGGTATGGTGTTGAGATAAGCCGTAGTTGCTGAATAGGGAAGGTAGGCACCGGATTTGCGTGCCTTGGCGATCAGCTGTTCAAGAATAAAATGGGCACGTTCTACCCCTTCACATTCAAGTATTGACTCCAGTGCTTCGAGCCACTCCTGCGTCTCTTGCTGATCAATATCTTTTTGTTCTTCTGTCATGATCTGGCCCACTCTTTTATGGTGTTCCTAATAGCGACTATTCTATACCCAAACCACCCAGAAATGCAGGTTTCAGAGTAGTTCGAGTACAAAAATTATTTTGAGCAAATGTAGAGAAAATTAGCCTGATAAAGATACAATGGTGTCATCTTTTTATAATAAACAGTGCAATCAGGGGAAGTATTCAATGCAGGTAAAATTGCAGCAAAACATAGCAGCGCCTAAAAAGCTGAATCTCGATAAAATTTTCAACTGGATCAAGATATTTCCTGAGGCAATCAATCAATCGTATCCTTATGCATCTGTATTCACGGAAAGAAGAAAGGCAACAGGAAGCAAAAAAACAGATACAAGCCCGGTTGTCTGTGATTTACCGAATAAGCAGGCAAGTCATGTTGCATTGGCTTGCATCAAAGAAGACTTATCAAGTTTTGATTTACTGACCCTGGCAAGAAAACTGGTTGCTGAACACGATGCCTATGAGTCAAAAGAAATGGGTATCTCGGTCTCAGGTTTTGATGAAACACAGACCGAAAGAATTACTGAAGCTGTGATTGCCGCTATTCTTGCTGCCGCCGCAGAAATGCCCAGTTTCAAAAGCAAGAAGAAACAAGCAACAAAGCTTTCCAGGATAATTGTTTATGGGATCAGAAAATCTCATGGCTTTAAACGCACCTTTGCAGAAGCAGAAGGTAATGCCCTGGCACGTTCATTAAGCATGTTGCCATCGAATAAATTAACACCGTCTATTTATCTTAGACGGGTTAAGGAACTGGCGAAAGACAATAAATGGAAACTGGAATTCTATGACACTAAAGCGCTGCAGAAGAAAAAGGCAGGTGCTTTCCTGGCTGTATCACAGGGGAGCCCAACAGCTGATGCCGGAATCGTCAGATTACAGTACAAGCCCACAGTTAAGACACGCAAGGGTAAATTAACCCTGGTTGGTAAGGGTATCTGTTACGACACCGGGGGAACAAATCTAAAGCCCGCGAATTACATGTTTGGTATGCATGAAGATATGCAGGGCAGTGCGGTTGCACTGGGGACATTTCTGGCGCTTACACGAATGAAAGTGAGTTATCCTGTGGAATGCTGGCTGGCCCTGGCAATGAATCATATTGGACCAAAGGCGTATAAACCCAATGACGTAGTTACAGCATCTGATGGTACAACAATAGAAATTGTACATACCGATGCAGAAGGTCGCATGGTATTGGCCGATACACTGGCGCTGGCCTCAAAATTGAAACCAAAGTTGATGATTGATTACGCAACGTTAACCGGTGCCTGTATTTATTCACTGGGCACGGCCTACAGTGCTGCGTTTACCAACAAGGAAGAGTTTATTCCAACCCTGATTGAGGCAGGCAAGGACAGTGGTGAACGTGTCTGGTCATTTCCTATGGATGAAGATTTTGATAAGGCAATTGAAAGTGATATCGCCGATGTTAAACAATGTTCCCTGGAGGCAGGGATGGATCATATCCTCGCATCAAGATTCCTTCAGCGCTTCGTTAAAAATGACACGCCATGGGTACATATAGATTTATCCAGTAGTAATCGTAAAGGTGGTCTCGCACATATACCTACAGATACCACGGGCTTCGGTATTCGTTTCACACTCAATCTGTTGCTAGACAAGAAAATGATGTAATTCGATTTATCTATTTAAAACTACAGGGAAATCAACAGGGAAATAAAATGTCTGGTGGAATGATAAAAAACTTCAGAATCATGATTCTACTTTATGTGTTGTTGATGGTTGCGGTGTCCGCCTGGTGGACCAAGGCCCGAAGTACAGACTGGAACGCCCCTCTGGTGGTTGCTATCTATCCAATCAATGGTGATGGTCGAGAAGTGACTACTAAATATATTGATAAGCTGGATAAGGATACTTTTACAGGCATTGAAGAATTTTTTAATCGTGAAGCACAACGCTATCAGCTCACTATAAAAAAACCTGTTGATATTGATCTGGCGAAACAGATTAATGAACTGCCTCCAAAACCACCAGGGAATCATGCATCAGTCCTGTCAATCATGGCCTGGAGTCTGAAAATGCGGTATTGGTCGTGGAGCATGGACAATTACGACCATCCAAAAGATATTCAGGTATTTATTATCTATTTTGATCCGAAGGAAAAACAACAGCTCGCACATTCACTTGGATTGCAAAAAGGATTGATTGGTGTGGTTAATGCTTTTGCAGACAGGAAAATGACTAAACAAAACAATATCGTTATTGCCCATGAAATTCTTCATACCGTAGGCGCATCAGATAAATACGATCCCCGAACAAATCAGCCTTTATTCCCCATTGGTTTTGCAGAACCAGACAAGGAACCTTCATTACCCCAGAATAAAGCAGAAGTTATGGCTGGACGTATTCCAGTAGATGTAAACAAGGCTGAACCGCCTAAAAGTTTAAAGAAAGTACTGTTAGGTGAAGTAACGGCAATAGAAATACGATGGCTAGCAATTGACAGCAAATAAAGCATGAAGAATTTGATAGCCCTAATCTGTTTGCATATTTTGTTGATATGTTCGGCTCACGTCCTCGCCAGTGAGGCGGACGTAATTGATGCAGAAGTTATCCGAGCAGATGATGGTAGTTTTACCTTTAACATCACTGTGCAACATGCAGATGAAGGCTGGAATCATTACACTGATCACTGGCTAATACTGGACAATGACGAACAGGTCATCGCTGCACGTAAATTGATGCATCCGCATGTCAAGGAACAACCATTTACTCGTAGTCTTTCCTATATAGAAATACCCGATGAAGTCACCGAGGTAACTGTTCGTGCGCACTGTTCGGTGGATAATTATTCTGGTAAAAATATGCTGGTAAAAATCAAGTGAATAGCTCTGCCACACCTGTTTCGTTGATTTGCAGCTTTATGTTTTAAAAATTATATGAAGATAAAATAAAGGTACAGATATGGATTATAAAATACTAATTACAGTGTTTGCCGCGGTGTTCATTGCTGAGTTAGGTGATAAAACACAGCTCGCCACGTTATTGTTTGCTTCTGATAAAGATGTAAGTAAATTCACAGTATTTATTGGTGCATCTCTGGCATTAATTCTGGCTTCAGCAATTGCAGTGATGGCTGGGGGTGTTATTTCTCAATATGTTAGCGATAAATTTTTACATTACCTGGCTGGAGTTGGCTTTGTTGGGATTGGTATCTGGACATTAATAAACGCATGAGCATTGTCGAGATTAAATCCGGAACCCCTTAGTTCGAACCTTATTCAGGTAAGAATACTTCGCCCTTCATTAATGTTCTGGCTGTTCTGGTAAGACTGGCTTTCTCGGCAATCCATTGGCCATTTATTTGACTCACGGTTGCCGATGTTTCCAATGTGCCAGCGCTATGTCCAATACGTAATACCTGGTTTTCTTTCATTGGTGTTTGTAAACAATCAGCAACAATCGTCCCGGGAATATTGGCAGCGACCGCCGTTGCAATTGCCCCGGTACCTGTAAAGGCATGATGTAGTTTGCCCATGGAAAATATACGTGCACAGAGATCAATGTCACTCTCTGCAACTTCAGCCTGTTGTGTATTCAGATATGTTTGCGCCTTTGAGACAAAGGCCAGTTTTGGTGTGCTCGGTCTGGCGCTTGCTTCATCTATCGATTCAGCAAGACCCATCTGTACTGCAGCCTGACAACGAATGTCTTCAACCTTGTCCAATAATGCCTGATCCTGATCTATCTCTATCGGTAATTCTGTTCCGGATAATCCCAAAGACGCTGCATGAAGAAACACAGTGGCATTTCCGGCATAGACCAGGCTGACTTCAAAATCACCGTAGTCTGCTACTTCAAGTGTTTCACCTGTCTTGCCCGTGGGTAACACGCAGCCGTTTTTACCTCCACCTGGGGTCATGAAATCAATAATCACTGGAGCGCCACTTCCCGTGACACCGGCAATATGAGTGTTCCCTGATGTGATGACATTACCTTGTTCATCAACAGAGACATGCACGACCAGAACTTGTCCAAGATTTTCCTGCCAGACGCGAACCCGGGTAACTGGAGAAGTAATATTTTTTACAAGCCCCTGTTCAATCGCGTAGACACCTACCGCAGAAGACAGGTTGCCACAGTTACCGGTATAGTCGATCACAGGTGATGTGATTGAGACATGACCAAAACAATAATTAACATCACAGTCGGGATCTTTCGGATTCTGAAATAATAACGATCTTGCTGGTGCTGGATGTTGCACCACCAAGACCATCCATTTGTTTGCCATAGGGATCAGGACTGCCGATGACATCGAGTAATAACTTGTCGCGCAAGGCATCGTCTTCAGGCAAGTCTTTGCGATTAAAGAAAAGTCCTTTGCTGGTACCACCGCGCATCCAGACAGCGGGGATTGAATGTTTATTCATTTTATAACTATTATTTTTAATTATTAATAAAAATATTTTATTGTGAGACTATACTGATTTTATTAACTAAGTGAATGAAAAAACAAAAGAATTATTATGAATAATAACGATGTCTTACGCCGAATCCGTTATGTCTTTGATTTTGGTGATTCGAAAATGATTGCCATCTTTGGCAAGGCTGATCATGAGGTTACACGTGGGCAGGTCAGTGACTGGCTGAAGAAAGATGATGACCCCGCGTATCAGGAATGCAGTGATACGCAACTGGCAATTTTTCTCAATGGCTTGATCAATGATAAACGCGGCAAAAAAGAAGGAGCACAACCTGAGCCAGAAGCACGATTAAACAACAACATCATTTTTATGAAGCTAAAGATTGCATTAAACCTCAAGGCAGAAGATGTATTGGAGATACTGGAACTGGCTGAATTTCGCATCAGCAAACACGAATTAAGTGCCTTCTTTCGCAAGCCCGGTCATAAACACTACCGGGAATGCAAAGATCAGATCTTGAGAAATTTCCTGCAGGGCATACAACTAAAATATCGTGGCAATAATTAATCGATCGATTATATCAAATCACTTATCAATATTTTTATAGTGAATTCTCAGCCCGGGCAATGCCACAGTTCCAGCAATCAGTGAACTGGCCTTCTATCTTTTCTCCACATTTGCATATCCATGAAGTGCGATATTCAGTCGATACTTTCAATAAATCATCGACGATAGTTTTTGCGTGATCATAATCTGCATCTTCCATGACCCAAACCTCGGGCCAGCACTCAATCGGTGGTATCTCGCCCAGGGCCACCGGATAGATTTTGATTTTTTATCATGCAATCTATCCCTTCTTCTTCAAGGATGTCCTTAATGCGTTCTGTCATCAGGCCATGTTCGGCAGCATAGACTCTTTTCATTGTAATGATTAAAGGCTTTTCAATTCTTCCAGTGTTTCAGTGGCTGCCTTAATCACAAACAAGGTATCAACACCTACCGTAATCAGGGTAAAACCATTATCCATCGCGGGCTTTACGGCACTCGCATTAACGCCAAAATATCCCAGCTTGATATTTGCCGATTTGCAAACATCGGCAACACGATTAATAGCTTCCTGAACTTCCGGATGATTAACTTCGCCAATCCTGCCAAGACTGGCAGACAGATCATAAGGGCCGATGAGGATGGCATCGAGTCCGGGTAACTTCACAATATCTTCAATGTTGTCTATCGCTGCGCGGCTCTCAGCCTGCAAAATTACTGCGGTTTCATCATTGGCATTTTTGATTGTGTCTTCAAAACCTAAACCATAGGTATGCGCACGGCCGATACCGACGCCGCGATTACCTACAGGGGAATATTTACATTGATTGATGATCTGTTCGGCCTGTTCTGCAGTATGCACCTGCGGAACGATAATACCGGCGGCACCAATATCCAGGGCCTTCTTAATCCAGACGTCATCTCCGGCAGGGATACGGATCACACAAGGTGTGTCTCCGGCAGCCTGTAACATGGCCTGGGTTTGTTGCGGATTGAATGCCCCGTGTTCGGCGTCGATGAATAGCCAGTCATAGTCTGTATAAGAAAGAATCTCTGCTATCTCCGGAGAATTTAAACTGATTAAAGTTCCGATGAGCAAATCGCCGTTGCGTAGTCGTTCTGTAAATACCTTGTTATTTTTCATTGCCATGCCTCATCATCAACAGCAGTCTTTATAGTTCCTGCATATAATAACATTATCTATTTAGATAGAATCTTTTACAGTATGCAGATGTTGAAGAAACTCAGGGAAAAAGCGCACACGCTCAAGTCCAGTGTTTTCCTTCTCTATGGCAGCCTGGATGACCCGCGTATGCCCTTGCATGTAAAGATACTGGCCTTGTTGATAATCGCATACATAATCAGCCCGATTGATATTATCCCGGACTTTATACCCGTACTGGGCTTGCTGGATGAAGTGATACTGGTTCCGATCATGCTTTCGTTTACAGTGCGATTCATACCTGATGAAATCAGGCAGGAATATCAACAGCAGGATGTAATAAAGATCGAGGACCGGCGCCTGGTAGTGATGGGCAGTATTATGGTGTTGCTTGTCTGGAGCGTACTTACAGGTTTATGTATATATGCTTTTGTCTAATGTTTATGTCTTCTTATTTTTTATGTTTTCTTAGACGTTCATTACCCGGTTTTCTTACAGGTTCTTCTGTGAGGATATCGAATATTGATCTATCCGAGCTCTCTTCTTCGGTTGTTGCCGCCTCAGCCTTTTCTGTCTTTGCAGGAGTTGTAGCAGCAACGGCCTGTTGATTATTCGTTTGATTAAACTGAGTCCTGCAGGTGCTGGTGGCCAGTTTTACAATCTTGTTGGACTGTGTTGAGTCCATGTCGGTATAAATCTCGGATTTTAATTGATTTACCAATGAGACGGCCTGTCTCAAACATGCATTATCAATTCGATTTTTGGTATTTTCCGAGATTTCGGCATAAAGGCTTACTGAAAGCAGTAGTAATGTGCTTAATGTTGAAAAACGAATAAGGCTTATTAATTTCATAAAATATTTACTCTGAAAACTTGATCGAGGATATCTGTAATTAAGTTGGCGATTTGATAATACCAATAGAAAGAAACAACCATGCGAGTATGAATGCCATACCACCGAAGGGCGTAATCATCCCAGTCCAGCGTATGTCTGTAATACTCAGCGTGTACAGGCTGCCACAAAAGAGCACAATCCCCATGACCATAAGCCAGGCCGACCAGCGCAGATAATTGGAGTTAGGAATATGCCAGGCGATTAAACCCACGAGTATTAATCCAACAGCATGATAAAAATGGTATTGCACAGCAGTGTGATAGATCGCCAGATTGTCCACGGTGAGTCTGGCCTTCAGGCCATGTGTACCAAAGGCACCGAGAATAATGACCAGCAAGGCGTTGATACTTCCCAGTGCTAAATAAAATTTAGCCATATGTGTAATTTAAATAAATTCATTGTTTGATAAATTTATTGTTTGATAAATTTCAGCGTCATGCGATCACTTTCACCGATAGCCGTATATTTGGCCTTGTCTTTATCTTTTTCTCGATAAGTTGGCGGTAATGACCAGACCCCTTTGGGGTAATCCTTGCTGTCCGCCAGGTTGATATTGACATCAGATTTTTTAACCAGCTCAAAGCCTGCATCTTCCACCAGGTTGATCAGATACGATTCAGGCACATAACCTTTTTCAGCAGTTGTTTTGGCATCAGTACCTTTATCCGCACGATGTTGTACAACACCCAGAATACCGCCCGGTTTCAATACACGATTAAATGACGCATAGATTTCTTCAATGCCACCGTATCTGATCCAGTTGTGTGTGTTCCTGAACGTCACGACCATATCTATCGAGTTATCCGGGACATCTTTCAGGTAACCACCATTATTGAACACAACGACTTCTACCTTGCCGTAGGTATCGGGTTCTGCATTCATCTTCTTCATGAAGTCGATGTGAATGTTGCGTAAATATTTTGTTGGATGCGTGTCACCATAACTGGCAACGGTCAATTCGCCTGAGTCTTTCATTAACGGTGCAAGTATCTCGGTGTACCAACCGCGCCCAGGTAATATTTCCAGGACCTTCATGTCTGACTTCAAGTCGAAAAACATTAATGTTTCTTTGGGGTGGCGATAAACATCTCTTGCGACATTTTTGGCATCACGTTGCGAGCCTTGAAGTACCTTATCCAGTTCAGCAGAAGTATCTCCTGCCATAACAGTGCTTGAGAGTATTAAAGATACAAGGATCATATAAATGGTTTGCAACAGTTTCATATTATTTCTCATAATTATCGGACTATTCATCATCCCAGTATTTCCGCATTTCGAAATACATAAATGATGCAGTCCATGTGATTAAAACCAGACCTGTCAAGGATTCCAGACCGGTCAGGAAGCGTAGTGATCCCGTGGGGATGAGATCACCAAAACCCAGCGTGGTATAGGTAATAAACGAATAATAAATACAGTTCATGAGATCATATATTGCCTCTCCACTATCGAAGGCAACCAATGTGCCCAGGGAGGTGAACCGGATCAGAAAATAATAGCCAAAAGCAAACATCCAGATTTCGGTAATGTGTGCCAGTAGGGCACCAAAAATGCCAACGACCATACGATGGCGATGTTTCATATGCAGTCTTGGCATTAATCTGGACAGCTGATAAAGCATCTCATAATGGATCATGACCGCTATGGCGACCAGTGCTGAATTAATAATGAAGGCGATGTGCATATTTTGATTATAGAGTTTTTTAAAATGAGGATCCGGGTTGTTTAAGGAATTCTATCTCTTCCTGAGTCGATTCTCGACCAAGTATTTCATTCCGATGCGGATAGCGACCAAAACGGTCAATAATAATCTTATGCTTCAATTCAAAATCGTAATTGGATTCCAGTCCGGGAGCCTTGAATAAAGTCAGTGCGGTTTCGTGTGCCTCCCTGGATTCACTATGCATGAACGGCAGATACAGAAAGGCTTTTTGTTTTGTCTCCAGTTCCTCATCGGCCCTGGCCTGAATCGCTTCCTGTGCCAGTGCCAGCGCCAGTTCGTCGTAGGCGAATGCCAGCGGGGAATCGCGGTAGAGATTACGGGAAAATTGATCCAGAATTATAATTTCAGCCAGACGACCCAGTGGAGTTTCTCGCCAGGAAGCTAGCGCGCCCTGTGTTGCCATGCGATGTGCGATCTCAAATCGTTCATCGATCAGTTGATCAAAGTCAGCATCTTTCTTCCACCAGAACTTTGGGTCAGTTTCTTCAAACCAGAATTTGATCACCGCTTCAGGACGAACGATGTTTCGACTCATTACCATTTCGACTGTACCTGTTTTGAATCAGACTTGTTCTTAATCAGACTTATTCTTGTTCTGATTTATTTAGGGCAATCGAAACAGAATTGATACAGTATCGTAAGCCAGTGGGTTGCGGTCCGTCTTCAAAGACATGTCCTAAATGTGCATCACAGGCATTGCACATCACTTCCACCCGTTTCATCCCGTGACTGGTATCGGTTTCAGTTTTGATGGCATCTTCACCCATTGGCTGAAAATAACTGGGCCAACCAGAACCCGAATCATATTTTGTCTCAGAACTGAATAGTGGGTTGCCACAGCAGGAACACACATAAGTGCCCTTGTCCTTGCAGTTGTAGTATTTACCGGTAAAGGCAGACTCTGTTCCTTTTTGTCTGCATATGGCTACCTGCTCTGGCGTCAGTTCTGCTTGCCATTCTTGTTCGGTTTTTTCAATGCGGTCTTTTGTCATGAATGCTACCTTTTCTTATTTTTAGTCTTAGGGCTGTATTTCCGCTGCCTATGGCGGAATGTCATTCCCGCGAAGGCGGGAATCCAGTAGTTTGACTAGACTCCCGCCTGCGCGGGAGTGACGATCTAACGTTCCGCCCCGTTTATTCACCAGTATGACGTGAGTCACTTTCAGTTTTTGCTTTTTAAGGACAACTCGCAAGTATCAGTGAAAAATATTGATTATCCGGTTCGTAATGATTGCAGATATTCAATCCACTTTCCTGTAATAATTCTTCAAGTCCATCAGAAGTAAATTTATGGCTGACTTCGGTAAGGATACTATCACCTTGTTGAAAGCTGATTTCTTCATCCAGTCTTTGCAATCGAACAGAATGATTCTGTGTACACAGTAGATGCATCTCAATTCTATTATGTTCTGAATTAAATTCCGCCCGATGTTCAAAATGTTCAGGGTTGAAATCTGCATTCAATTCACGATTAAGTACGTGCAGGAGATTCAGATTAAATTCCGCCGTAATACCCTGTTCGTCGTTATACGCAGCATTCAGAAGATGATTTTCTTTTACACGATCAGCGCCGAGTAAGAGATAATCTCCGGGCTGCATGCTGGCCTTGATCTCATTAATAAAATCCTGCGCCTGTCCCGGATAAAAATTCCCTATGGTGCCACCGAGAAAAACATAGAGTCGTGTGCCATGTGTTTCTGGTAGATGTTGCAGGCCGGCATGATAATCACCTAGCAGAGGATTAACTTCCAGCCAGTCATAATCCGATTGTAATTGTTCCGAGACGCTTTCCAGCATGGGTTCGCAGACATCAAACGGTGCATAGCTGCAAATATGCTCAGTCTGTTCGCAGGCATCAAACAAACGCCTGGTTTTCTGCGCATTACCACTACCCAGCTCTATGATTTCTGCCGGCCTTACCCGAGAGATGATTTCTATGCTGTAATTCGAGAGTAATTTTTCTTCTGTACGGGTTGGGTAGTATTCAGGTGTGTCACAGATTTGTTCAAAGAGCTGCGAACCACGTTCGTCATAAAAATATTTTGGTGGCAGACTTCGCGGCGAAGACAACAAGCCGGTACGGACATCTTCCACGATGTCAGGGATGTCCCGCGCAGGTTTAATCGAGGCACATGCCGTAAATGTAGCTGCGGCTGTTCTTGCTTTTAATTGCTGGTTATTTTGCATGCTTTTAATGTGTTCCCCTCGGACAGGCTACCATTTCAATACGGTGCTGCCCACATTAATAAGATAGAATGAATTACGAATTATGCCTACGGAAATTAGACAGTCTATCGAGCAGGGGTTCACTATTGTGACGCCGACCAAGCGTCTCGGTCGGGCATTACAGCAACACTACATTTTAGAGCAATTAGCAGCCGAAAAGAAAGTCTGGGAGACACCAGATATCCTGCCCTGGGCGGCCTGGATATTACGAAGCTGGGATGATTTCGCAGCGCAACAAAAGCAGGTTCCTTTATTGCTCAACGCGCAACAACAGCAATGGGTCTGGCAAAAGATTGTCACCGAATCCAGTTTTGCTGAAGGCTTCCTGCAACCCGCCGCCGCCGCAAACAGGGCCTATGATGCCTGGAAGATCATGCGCCAATGGCAATTGGAGAGTTTTCCGGAAGACCTCTGGCTCAATAGTGATGCCTTTGCCTTTCAATCCTGGGTCAAAACCTTTCAGCAACAATGTAAAAGACATCACTGGCTGGATGCCGTCAGTCTGGAAGGTTATTTATTGAATGAAGTACCGGCATGGGCAACACATTCGGCCGCAAAAATCTGCCTGGTGGGCTTTGATGAGCTGACACCGGTTCAGCAGGCCTTACTCGAAGCCATGAAAGGGGCCGGTTGCGAGATTAATCAGGTCAGTGAAGCCGTTGAGACCAGTCAAGGCACAGAAATCATCCGGTCGGAATACGCAGACACAAGGCATGAAATAAAAGCCATTGCACATTGGTTAAGAGATCAGCTTAAGGAGAATACAAACCCCTCAATTGGCATTGTCGTTCCAGAAATGGAATCCCTGCGCACAGACATCGAAAATATCTTTGATGATGTACTTACACCCGGCAATCTGTTTTCCGATGATGGCGAAGCGCACCATAATCGACCTTATAACCTGTCCCTGGGAAAACCCCTTTCCGAATATCCCATAATCCATGCTGCCTTTGCCATCCTTGGCCTGGAAAAGAAGACCATTGAGCTGGAAGATTTAGGTGCCTTGTTACGCTCACCGTTCCTGGGTGGCGCAGAGTCAGAAATGATCGCCCGTGCGCAACTGGATGCGCATTTAAGAAAGCAGGGCGAACCAGAGATTTTCCTTACCATCCTGCAACAATACCTGGAGAAAGATGAATACTGTTCGGAGCACTGTCCGCAATTGATTACATCTCTGCAAAAATGGCGTGAGGTTTTTCAATCTCTGCTGAGAAAACAATCCTGTACAGAATGGATTGAATCTTTCATTTCCCTGTTAAATACATTTGCCTGGCCCGGTGAACGCCCGATCCAGGGGGCTGAATTTCAAACCATGGAAGCATGGAAAGGATTGCTGGATCAATTTTCGTCACTGGATCTGGTATCGGGCGGGTTAACTTATAATGGCGCGTTGTCGTTATTACAACGCCTGGCACGCGAACAAACCTACCAGGTAGAGTCGGAAGAGGTCCCGATCCAGGTGATGGGTTTGCTCGAGGCCGCCGGCCTGCAGTTTGATCAACTCTGGGTCATGGGTCTGCACGAAGAAACCTGGCCATCACCAGCAAGGGCCAACCCTTTCATCCCGATTAAATTACAAAGACAGGAAAACATGCCGCATGCCTCTGCCGAGCGTGAGCTGGAATACGCACGCAGGATCACCTCGCGTTTGGCGGCATCGGCAAACAAAGTGATTTTCAGTTCGCCCTTAACTGAAGCGGGTAGAGAGCTGCGGCCAAGCCCACTGTTAAAAGAATACGCATTACAAAAACTAGAAGTTCCTGCAGACATTAATTATGCAGCAAGCATCTCGACTCCAGCAAGATAGAACACTTTCATGATGAGCGGGCACCCTGAAGTTAAAGAAGCACAAGCCAGTGGTGGTACAGGTTTGTTCAAGGACCAGGCTGCCTGTCCATTCCGCGCCTTTGCCAGGCATCGTCTCGGTGCAAGATCACTAGACGAGCCAGAGATTGGCTTAAGTCCAATGCAGCGCGGCCTGTTGGTGCATGATTGTTTGCAATTGTTCTGGGAAAAGATCAGCAGCCACAAGGAATTGATCGAATCAACAGATGGTGCACTGGCATTACATATCAACCAGTGTGTTGCCAAAGTCATCAAACGTTTCCAGGCAAAGCGTCCGTTCACGGCGACCGCGCGATTTATGCTGATTGAACAAGATCGGCTGCAGGCCATGATGCGTGAATGGTTATCGCTGGAACGACAACGCCAGCCTTTTAGCGTGATCGAAAGAGAACAAAAACATTTATGCAGTATTGAAGGTTTGAATATCCACACCCGTATGGATCGCGTTGATCAACTGCCCGATGGCAGTTTGATCGTGATTGACTACAAAACCGGCAAGGTTGCACTGGCAAGCTGGATGGATGAACGTCCCGATGAACCGCAATTACCACTCTATGCCGTCACTGCGGAAGGCAATATTGCCGCCGTTGTCTTCGGGCAAATCAAACGCGGCGAAATGAAATTTGTTGGTCTTGCCGATGATGCTTATGACGAGGAAGATAGCCCACCACTAATCCCCGAGGTAAAAACATTATCAAAATCCAGAGTCAGTAAAAGCTTTAGCGACTGGGGAGCCTTGTTTCTCTTCTGGGAAGCTAATCTTAAAACACTTGCAAAAAATTACCGCAAAGGAGATGCGCGTGTTGATCCGCATAAACCCAATACATGTGATTATTGCGACCTGGGAACCTTGTGTCGCATAAACGAGCTTACTCAATCAGTTGTTGACCATGCTGGTAACTACACGAGCGATGAAAATGAGTAATATTGCAGACAGCCAACAACGCAACACTGCACTGAATCCAGAGCAGTCTTTTATTGTGCGAGCCCCTGCGGGTTCGGGGAAAACCGAATTACTCATACGCCGTTATCTAAGATTACTCTCCGGTGTTGAATCGCCCGAAGAAATTATTGCCATTACCTTCACGCGCAAGGCCGCGGCAGAGATGCGCGGTCGAATTATTTCATCACTTGAGCTGGCACGAACAGGTGAGACACCCAAAGACGATTATCAAAAAGAAACCTATACCCTGGCGACAGAAGTACTCAAGCGAGATGAAGCGCAACAATGGCAGTTACAGGATAACCCCGGACGACTACGCATACAGACGATTGATTCCTTATGTTCAAATATCACCCGGCAAATGCCGGTACTCTCGCAACTGGGCGCACAACCAGAAACGCTGGATGATGCCGGTGAACTCTATCTGGAAGCCGCTGAACGCACCATCCTTGCCATAGAGGATGGAGAGAGTTGGTCAGATGCCGTCGCTGAATTACTGGAACACCTGGATAATGATCTGCCAAGGTTGAAAAATTTATTAGCAGATATGTTGCGACGTCGCGATCAATGGTTACGACATCTAACCAACGGCAACATCACCCGTGAACAACTTGATCAGGCCTTGCATAATATTGTCTCTGCAACATTAAGAAGCGCCAGGGATGCCATCCCGGAAGGCCAGAACCTTGTCGAGTGTCTGCAATATGCAGCAAAAAACCTGATTGATGAAAGTAGCGAGTCTCTCATCACACAATGTGCTGGACTTGATGCATTACCCGCAGCCGATCCAGCTGCACTGGCACAATGGCATGGTATCGCCGAACTTTTACTCACTAAGCAAAACGACTGGCGCAAGACCGCCAATAAAAACACCGGTTTTCCGCCTAGCGTCAGCGGGAAAAATAAAGGACAAGAGAAAGTCTACAAAGATAGAATCAAGCAATTGCTTGAACAATATGCAGACAATGAAACCCTGTTAGAGACACTGGTCGAGATACGTTGTCTACCGGAAGTCTGGAACTCAACAGAGGGCGGCCAGGAAAAAGAGACCAAGACAACATGGCTCAATGACAGCCAATGGAAAATTCTTCAGGCCTTACCGACCTTATTAGTGATTGCCGAAGCACAATTACGCATCCTGTTTTCAGAACGCAGCAAGATCGATTTCACCGGGATCGAGCAATCCGCCTTATTGGCCCTGAGGGATAACGAGCAGCCAACAGATTTGGCCTTACAGCTCGATTATCGAATTCAACATATCCTGGTGGATGAGTTTCAGGATGTCTCCGTCAGTCAGTATGACTTGCTGGAAAAACTCACTGAAGGCTGGAGCGACAATGATGGTCGCACATTGTTCCTGGTCGGCGACCCCATGCAATCAATCTACCGTTTTCGCGAAGCAGAAGTCGGTAAGTTCCTGAGTACCTTTACCAATCAACAGATAGGCCAGGTTGCCCTGGAGTCGCTGACATTGGGTGTAAACTTTCGTTCACAACAAGGTCTTGTGAGTTGGGTCAATGATGCCTTTGAAAAAATCCTCCCGCAACAGGAAGACATCGCCAACAGTGCCGTGAAATATTCATCCGTGATTGCCGCAGATGATTCAGGCGCAGGGCAGGTGGTCATACATCCACTATTTAAGGATGATGTTAACGGCAGTGCATTTGACACCCATCATGAAGAAGCAAACCAGATCGTTCATACCATCAAACAGGTGCGAGACGCCATAGAAGATGACAAGGATTTGCACAAATCAATCGCCATCCTGGTACGCAGCCGACCACAACTGGAAGCAATCATTAGCCATTTAAAACAGGCCGGGATCCGCTTTCAGGCAGTAGACATAGAACGCTTGAGTCACCGTTCCGCGATTCAGGATTGCCTGGCCTTAACGCGGGCATTATTACACCCGGCAGATCGTGTTGCCTGGTTATCCATATTACGTGCCCCCTGGTGTGGTTTAACCCTGGCCGATCTGGATGTCCTTGCCGGCAAGCAACAGGGAATACCTGTCTGGTCATGTATGAATGATGAATTAAGAATGAAAAAACTCAGTAAAGATGGCCAGCAACGACTGTTGCAACTGAGAGAAGTACTCAACAAGGCAATGGCAAACCGCAGACGCAAATCCCTGCGTCGCATGGTTGAAATGGTGTGGATGGAAATAGGCGGGCCAGCAACGCTGGAAGATGAATCGGATCTGGAAAATGTACAAACTTACTTCGATGTCTTGCAGCAGGAAGAAGAAAGCTGTGATCTTAAAACACTGACCAAACTGGAAAAGGCCGTTGAAGGGCTTTATGCCGCAGCCGATGTGCAAAGCCTGGCCGATTCTAAAGTCAATGGTGCCTCAGATGGAATGAACGTACAGATCATGACCATCCACAAAGCCAAAGGCCTGGAGTTTGATATTGTCATCTTGCCGGGGTTGGGCCGTGGCGGCAAAGCGGAAGAGAAGCGTTTATTGCTTTGGCAGGAACAACAACGCGAAGATGGCAGTAATGATTTGTTACTGGCACCGATCAAGGAAACTGGTGTCGAAGAAGACAAGTTATATCGCTAGCTGGAGATGCTTGAAAAAGCCAAGCTGAAGAATGAACAGGGCCGCCTGCTTTATGTCGCCGCGACACGTGCACGAGAACAACTGCATCTGTTCGGTGCAACCAGGGTATCAAAAGAAAAAAATGAAATATCACCTCCAAAAAAGAATACATTACTGGCAAAACTCTGGCCGGTGGTGGAAACAAACTATCAATGGGTCTATACATCGGGACATGGAGATGTTGTAAAAGATACAAATGAGCCTGCTGAAGTTGAAAATCACTTTCGTCGGCACATGGCCACCTGGAAAAGACCAAACCCACCAAAGGATGTGAAATGGCAACAGAATGAAGCGACCGCAGCAGAAACCACAGGCAACGACATTGAATTCGAATGGGCCACGGAAACCATACGACACGTCGGCACCTGCTCCATCGTTGTATTCAACTCATGGCTGAAGACCAAAGCAACAACAATCATGCCTGGGATAGAGCACAGATACACCACAAACGCGCCTGGTTCCGGCAGGCACTCACACGAGAAGGGGTTGGAGAGGAAGAAAGTCACTGGGCAAGCCAACAGGTAGAAGAAGCCCTGAGCTATATGACTAAAGATGAACGCGGTCAATGGCTGCTCTCCGCCGGGCATCAGCAACAACACAATGAATATGCACTAAGTGGGGTGTATCAGGACAAGGTCATCAATATCAAGATTGATCGTACTTTTATAGATAGTGATGGCGCACGCTGGATCATTGACTACAAAACCAGTCGCCATGAAGGCGAGGATGTAGATGCCTTCCTGGATCAACAACAGGAACGCTACAAAGAGCAACTGGAAAAATATGGAGCTTTAATGAAATTGCACGGAACTGAACCAGTGAAACTAGGGCTTTACTTCCCTCTATTACAGGGCTGGAGGGAGTGGGAGTGTATAGAAGAATAGGAATGTAGCTTTATATCACCAGTTACGCGAAAGCGTCTGAAATCTAAAGTCGTTCAATATGTGAATTAATTTTTTCCATGATTTCATCGAATGTTGGTTGGTCTTTGTAATATAGATCAGTTGATTTAGAAAAAGCACTTTCATAAAGTTTATATGTTTCTGAATCAGATAAAAGGAATGCTTCATTTTCGGATATCTTTCTAATATCTCCAGTACGAAAACGTTCCTCTTTATAAGATTCATACTTATCTGTGCCTATAAAATTATTAACGGCATCTAGATCCAATAGTTGTGCGATATCGTAATAATGCCTCAAGAATTGAGTAGGGTCTGTTTTTAACTCTTGTTGTTGGCGAAATTTGGTTGAAACAGTTTGAAGTTTCTCAACAAATGTATACTCAGGTGCGTAACAGTGAACATCAACAGCGGTATTATTAATTACATCTACGTTGGTTCCATTCGCATGATCAAATGCCCATGATGAAATATTAACAGTTTGGTTTGGTGTAACATTATCAAATCCAACCTCAAGGAGAATACCAGTTTTAATATCACTCAAAGGTTCGAAGTGACTTTCATAATATAATCGTATGCCACCACTTCTATATTTTTCGTCATCAAAATCTATATCTCTGGAGATTTTAGAGATTCCATTAATTTCTAATCTTTCCTCAGCTAACCAATCGTAGAACTCTTTTCTCGATTGACTATGTTTGTCTTTATTATGGTTTTTACCTTCATAGACCTCGAATGGAGCGCAAGCAGGATCAATTCGGATATCAATATCTTCAGAAAATCGATTAATGATGCCATAACCCTTTGAAAGTGAAGTACCACCTTTGAGTTCATATTCTAGCCCCAATTCATTTAGGCCGTATAGACAATGCATTATCCAGTAATCCTTTTCTATAAGTACTGGATTAATATCTAATTCTGAAGAAACAATACGAATGAGATCTTCAAATTCGGAATGATTGTGAAGATAGATGGAGTCAGGCGACATTAGCTAATGTCGGTTCATTGGCAAAGAGAGAACTAAAAAATTTCTTTGTAGAAACCTTTCCATATTTTTCTGTATCAGAAAGAAGTTTCTTTCTATCCATATTCAGAGCCCTGGATTTAACTCGAGCTTTTACCTGCTCGTGATCTTCAGCCAAAGCCTTGAGATTATTCATCAGGTCAACCAGTAAAAACTCACTACTTAATTTTTTAGGAAAATTATATTTTCTTTGGAAATCATAAGTTTTATTGCCAAGGTTAAATTGACCATGACGCTTCTGGTTATAAACAGTCATAGTGTTATACAGTTGAGTCGTTCCTAATCCTAAGGCGTTATACGTATTAGGTGAGGTTAATAGGAAATTGTCATCTTTTAAAAAGGCGCGAACAAGCTGCGCATCCTTTGGAGGAACATCTCCAAAGACAGATTCTTTGGGATAATAGTAGAGGCCATTTTGTAGCTTGGTTAAAACACCTTTGTCTACCAAAGTGCGGGCGTGACGATCTACGCTCTTCGACCACTTTTCAAGGTCGGAACGCCGGTAGACTTTACCTGGCTTTAAGTTCCTTTTTAATTGCTCTAAACGCTTCATAATCAAATCTCACCAATTTTAAGTAATTCTAGCAGAATTATTAAAAATAACAAATAAATTATTAAAATTTCATGTAAAATACATTCTAACATATTGTTTTAACGTAATATATTATTTAATTAATATTTATTAAAAAGCTTTTGGTTGAAATTTGCTACTTAAGACAAATTATATATAAATCAATTGGTTATATATTGCACAATATATACGTATAAATAATTGCGCATTGTTGCGCATTAACCTTGTTTATACTGACTTATAACGACCACAGGATATGTAATCAATAAAATGACAGTGCCTAATTTTCTCAGTATCTTGCGTCTGGCATTAACGCCATTCTTGTTAGCGACAGCCTGGTTTCAACATCCATATCTGTTCCTGGCGATATTAATCTTTGCCTTCATCCTCGATGCCATCGATGGCCCCATCGCAAGGCGCTTACACCAGGTCTCCAAACTCGGATCAAAGCTGGACAGCTGGGCAGATTTTTTTGTCTATATTGTTTTTGTAATCGGTGCCTGCTTGCTGTGGCCAGAGATCATCATGCGCGAGCTGGTTTTTATC
>PVMK01129838.1_pt1:0-10000 | contig 54521 bp, 54 predicted proteins | sample 1853481 | NCBI WGS metagenome assembly PVMK01 (sample SAMN08533507, study PRJNA380276) | Marine sediment metagenome, whole genome shotgun sequencing project.
TGGAACGGACGGATTTGGTCGCTCGGATACACGTGAGAACCTGCGGCGTTTCTTTGAAGTTGACCGCAATAATATTGTTTATGCCACACTCGATGCGTTGCGCAAACAGGGCGTCTTGTCTGTTGATGAGCTACTCAAAGCCCGCGACAAACTGGGTCTTGATCCAGACAAGCCAAACCCCTTGAAATCATGAAAATGAAAATTGAATCTAAATCAAATACGGGTGATAAACAGTGACCCGGCTGATCGAAATCAAGGTGCCGGATATCGGTGATTTCAGTGACATCCCGGTGATCGAAGTGCTGGTTGCTGTCGGAGATTCAGTTGAGGCAGAACAATCCCTGGTTACTCTGGAAAGTGATAAGGCAATGATGGAGGTGCCGGCACCTGTTGCCGGTGTGATTCGCGAGTTGCGCGTGGCGGTGGATGATACCGTATCGGAAAATGATGTTGTTGCTATTATAGAAGCCGAAAAGATAGCTGAATCGACTCAGTCTGAAACGGAAACCCCGGTGGCACCAGATACTGCGCAGCCTGCAAAGACTGAGCCACCCCCACCTCAACAGGTACTCGCCCGTCAACCACCCCCAGTCCCGGCCAGTCCGGCACCGCCCTCTACTGGCAGCAGACAGTCGCCACCGGTTCCTATGGACGCCAATGCAACGTTACCGGGTAAAACACCCTACGCCAGTCCGGCGATACGTCGCTTTGCGCGCGAGTTGGGTGTAGACCTGTTTCGTGTCGCTGGCAGCAGCCGTGGCGGGCGCATTGTTCGGCATGATGTAACCGGTTTTGTTAAATCGGTCATGAGTGCAGCCGTAGCACCTGCTCCAACAGGTGGCCTGGGATTTGATTTGCCGCCACCACCAAAAGTTGATTTCAGCCGTTATGGTGAAATCGAGCTTAAGCCTTTATCAAAAATCCAAAAGATTTCCGGGGCGTATTTACATCGTAACTGGGTCAGCATTCCGCATGTGACCCAGAATGATCTTGCCGATACCACGGATATGGAGGTGTATCGAAAGGTCAATGCTGCCAAGGCCAAGGAACAGGGTTTCAAATTGACGCCGTTGGTTTTCCTGATCAAGGCCAGTGTGGCAGCGCTTAAAAAATTCCCCAATTTCAACGCTTCACTGGATGAAACGCGAGAGAATCTGGTGCTGAAGAAGTTTTTTCATATTGGCATTGCAGTGGACACGCCTGGTGGACTGGTCGTACCCGTCATACGCGATTGTGATCAAAAAGACATCTTCCAGCTGGCCGCAGAACTGGGTGATCTCAGCCAGCGGGCGCGCGATGGAAAACTCAAACCCATCGAAATGCAGGGTGGTTGTTTTTCCATATCCAGCCTGGGTGGTATAGGTGGTACCTCGTTCACCCCCATAATCAATGCGCCGGAAGTGGCGATTTTGGGTGTTTCCCGCTCCAGTATGAGACCACAGTGGGATGGTGAAACATTCCAGCCGCGTTTGATGTTGCCCTTGTGCCTGTCCTATGACCACCGGGTGATTGACGGTGCAAATGGAGCCCGTTTTATCCGCTATCTCGCCACTTGCCTGGAAGATATAGAAAGTATGGATTTGTAACGGCCCGGATGAACAACAAGGTATGAACGATTACGAAAGCAATCCCGAATCGCGTATCGGCAGACGCATGATATGGCTTGCTGCCCTGGGTCTGTTGGGTGGTTTGTACGCCCTGTTTTCAATGCTGGAACAGGGTGGGGGCACGGTTGTTTCGGTAGATGCGGGTGGTGCCGCGATGATCGTGCTGGAACAGGACCGCAACGGCCACTACCAGGTGGAAGGGATAATCAACAATCACGCGGTTAATTTCCTGATTGATACCGGTGCAACCGATGTCGCAATACCTGAATCCATGGCCCGGGCGATGGGTCTGGAATTTGGCCCACGGATACAGGTGATGACAGCTGCAGGGCCGTCGAAAGCCTGGATGACAAGACTGAACGAAGTATCGATCGGCGGGATTAGCCGCCGGGACGTCCGCGCAACCATCACCAGTGGTGAGTTTAGCGGCGTACTGCTGGGTATGAGTTTTCTCAAGCACTACAACTTGCGGCAACAGGACGGCAAGCTGGTGATCAGCGAAGGGCTCTCAGACGAGCAATTGAGTATCGACTAATGGGAAACAGCAGATGAGTAAGGCGATTGAAATCCGTGTACCTGATATCGGTGATTTTACCGATATCCCGGTTGTTGAAGTGCTGGTTAAAGCCGGCGACCGTGTAGATGCCGAACAATCCCTGGTGACGCTGGAAAGTGAAAAAGCCATTATGGAAATTCCATCACCAGTTTCTGGTGTTATCCGCTCAGTGGATGTTGTTGAAGGTGATTTTGTCTCAGAAAATTCGTTAATTGCCGTTTTAGATGCCGATGAAGCCGTTGCCGTGGGGGACAGCGATTCACAGCTTGCTGCACAAACTCCGAAAGTAGCAGATCAGCATCAGCAAGCTGCTGAACCCCCACAACAGCCCGTGGTGGTTGATGAAGACATCGACCCATCGGCTGATTATGATTTTGATGTGCTGGTGCTGGGCGCCGGTCCGGGTGGGTATACGGCTGCTTTTAGGGCGGCGGACCTTGGGTTAAAAGTGGCCCTGATCGAACGCTATTCAAAATTGGGTGGAGTTTGCCTGAACGTGGGTTGTATTCCTTCCAAGGCCCTGCTGCATGCGGTCGCTGTCATAGACGAAGCGGAGTCAATGGCAGATCGCGGTGTGGTTTTTGGCGCACCGGAAATTGATCTGGATAAATTACGCGGTTGGAAAGAGAAGGTCGTAGGGCAGTTAACCGGTGGCCTGGCCTCCATGTCAAAGCAGCGTGGTGTGACCGTTATACAAGGTCGCGGGATGTTCAGCGAAGCTCATGAAATGACGATAGAGACAGCGGACGGCAGCCGAACGGTCAGTTTTGCACGGGCCATCATTGCCGCAGGCTCACAGGCGCTTAAATTGGCTGGTCTGCCATGGGATGATCCGCGTGTCATGGATTCTACCGACGCGCTGGAGTTGAAAGATGTACCAGGGCGTCTGCTGGTTATCGGTGGTGGAATTATTGGTCTGGAGATGGCCAGTGTTTACCAGGGGCTGGGCTCCGAGGTCACCGTGGTCGAACTGACTGGCCAATTGATGCCCGGTACCGATAGAGACCTGGTCAGGCCGCTACAAAACAGAATCAGAACCCGCTACGCCGGCATTTTTGTGAACACCAGCGTGACATCTGTTGAGCCTTCCGATGATGGTCTTCATGTGAGCTTTGAAGGATCGAAAATACCGGAAAACACCGTATTTGACCGGGTATTGGTTTCAACAGGGCGCACACCTAATGGAAGCCTTATAGGCGCGGACGCTGCAGGTATTGAAATCTCGGACCGCGGATTTATTCCTGTTGATAAACAAATGCGTACCAACGTGCCGCACATTTTTGCCATCGGCGATATCGTTGGTCAGCCCATGCTGGCACACAAGGCCACACATGTGGCCAAGGTTGCGGCAGAGGTCTGTGCAGGCATGAAAAGCGCATTTGAGGCGCGGGTTATTCCATCGGTTGCATATACCGATCCTGAAATTGCCTGGGCAGGATTGACAGAAACAGAGGCCAAGGAACAGGGTATCGATTACAAGCTGGGCAAGTTCCCGTGGGCCGCCAGCGGCAGGGCCATGGGAATAGGCCGAACCGAGGGAACTACCAAGTTGTTGTTTGACCCTGAAACCCATCGGGTTATCGGTGCCGGCATTGTCGGCCCGCATGCAGGCGACCTGATCGCGGAATGCGTACTGGCAATTGAAATGGGTTGTGAAGCCGGGGATATCGGCCTCTCAATCCACCCGCATCCAACGCTTTCTGAAACCGTTGCGATGTCGGCCGAGGTATTTGAAGGAACGATTACCGATCTTTATATTCCCAGGCGGAAATAAGAGCCGGCATTAAATTTTCACAAACCGGAATACAAATCGGTCGGTGTTCCCGCGAATTGTTTTGTCAAACACGGCCAGCGTGTGATCATCATTTATTCCCCAAATGATAAAAAGACTATTGCAAAAAACGGGGAAACCCCGTAGATTCAATACTCACAGTTTAATGCGACTTGAACAGCGATTTGGAAATATGATTTTTTCAGTTACTATCAAAATCAATAACGGTTCTATCCGCCGTCTGCGACGTCCAGGAGTTCACTGAACGGGCCGGGTTGCCATGTGCTTTAAATAAAGACACAAACGAATAAATAAAAACCCGGCCAAAGGCTGGGTTTTTTTGTATTGGGCCGGTTGTTTCCGGTTTAGCAATAGAAATGATTTTTCAAACGAATTAAACGGAGATTGGGTAGTGAAACATTTTTTGTCCACCAATGATTGGTCAGCCGAAGACTTGGCATCCCTGTTACAAGTAGCGGGGGAGTTGAAACAAAACCCCATCAATTCCAGCCTGAAGGGACGTTCGATTGCCTTGTTGTTTTTGAATCCGTCCATGCGTACTCGAACATCTTTTGATCTCGGCATGCAACAAATGGGTGGTATCGCCATTGTACTGCAACCGGGGAAAGACGCCTGGGGACTGGAATTTAAAACAGGTGCGGTCATGGATGGCGATGCCGAAGAGCATATTGCAGAAGCAGCGGGTGTTTTATCGCGTTACTGTGACCTGATTGGCATACGCGCCTTTCCCCAACTTCATCGATTGGTCGAAAGACCGTGAAGATTATGTGATCAAGTCGCTGGCGAAAGCATTCGTCCGTCCCCGTTATCAACATGGAAACCATCGTTCACCCCTGCCAGGAGCTAGCCATGATGATGACATCTGCAGGGAAAGAATCGTCCATGGTGGCCAAACGCAAAATGGTACTGACCTGGACCTGGCACCCCAGGCCGTTGAATACGGCGGTGGCCAATTCGGCCCTTGTTGATGGGTACCAAGTTCGGTATGGATGTGACATTGCTTTGCCCGGAACCGGATTACCTGCTGGATTCACAGTTTATGGATGCGGCAAAAGCCAATGCGACCGCCAGTGGCGGATCACTTGAAGTCTCCCATGATATCGAATCGGCCTACGACGGCGCAGATTTTGTCTACGCCAAGAGTTGGGGAGCGCTGCCTTATTACGGCAGGCCCGGAAGAGGAGTGGGAATTGCGGAAGAATTACCGTCACTTTATCGTCGATGAAAAGAAGATGGCTTTGACCAATGATGGTCTGTTCAGCCATTGCCTGCCGTTGCGACGAAACATTAAAGCCACCGATGGCGTGATGGATGCGCCGTATTGCCTGGCCATGGATGAAGCAGAGAACCGCTTACATGTGCAAAAAGCCCTGATGATGAACTTGCTTGGAGCAGAATTATGAATACCGCTACAAAGAACATGACAACACTGGGCCCCATCGTGCTGGCATTTTCCGGCGGCCTGGATACCAGCTATTGTGTACTGGAGTTAAAAGCACAGGGATACGACGTGCATACCGTGTTTGTTGATACGGGCGGGTTAACCCTGCGACGAGGTGGAATGGATAGAAGATCGCGCCTTATCCCTGGGTGCAAGCAAGCATCACCTGGTAGATGCCAGCCAGTTGATCTGGGATGAATTCGTGAAACCCCTGGTGTGGAGTCAGTCCCAGGATGCTGGGTGAGTACCCGATGCTGTGTTCCGACCGCTACCTGATCGTCGCTGAGCCTGCAGCTGTGTGATGAACTGGGTACCCGGCATTTTGCCCACGGCTGCACCGGCATGGGCAATGACCAGCTGCGTTTTGACCAGACCGTGCGCAGTCTGGGGGATTATGAGATTCACGCACCGGTCCGGGACCTGCAAAAACAGCCGGCAATATCAGGGATATCGAGATTGAGATTCTGAACAATGCCGGTGTATCGATACCGGAGAAAAACCGGCAAGTATTCCATTAATGAGAACCTGCTGGGTGTAACCATTTCCGGTAGTGAAATTGATCAGTTTGATCCACCCGGTCCAGAGACCTGGCAGCTGAGCCGGCCCAGGGCAGAGTGGCCCGAGCAGCCATTGCGGGTTTCCATCCGCTTTTGAAAAAGGCGATGGCCGTGGCGATCGACGGCCTGGACATGGCCGGCCCGGACATTCTGCAGCAGCTGAATACCCGGTTTGGTAGTATGGCGTAGGCCGGCACATCTACACCGGTGATGTCACCATTGGCCTGAAGGGCAGGATTGTTTTTGAATGTCCCGGTATTGATGCTTTATTGCTGGCCCACCAGGCATTGGAAGATTGCGTTAATACACGCTCCAGAACCAGTTCCGTCACCAGGTTGCACAGCGCTGGGCAGAATTGGTCTATAGCGGTTTCTTTTATGAGCCCCACAAGCAGGATCTTGAAGCCTACCTGGCCAGTTCACAGTCATTTGTAACAGGTACGGTGACATTGGAAACAACCGGGTGGATCCATGCATGCCGTGTAGTTATTGATTCTGACTTTATTGTGCAGGATCCGGACGCGGTATACGCCCAGAGTTGTAACTGGTCACCCCACCGAGGCAGAAGGGTTTCATCAAGTTAACCGGTCAGAGTTCGACAACGGCTATGCGGGTCAGGAAGAAAAGGCATAATGGATGTGACCGGTGTGCTGAGCACCTCAAAAGCCTGATCGCTTTTGATACGCAGAACCCGCCGCGCTCGCTGGACGCCGATCCCCGAGTATTCGGGTGGATCAGTGATGTCCTGGGGCCCGGGTTTTGAAATCGAAGTCACCGATCACGGTTTGGGCCGGATCAGCATGCTGGCGGTTCGTGGCAAGCCCATCGTTGTTGTTCAATGTACATCTGGACACTGTGCCGGTGATTGAAGGTTCACGTTTTCCTGCCCTTGAAATGACAGTGGATGGAGGCAGGGTTTATGGGCGTGGCAGTTGTGACATCAAAGGGTGCGGCAGCCTGTTTGCTGGAAGTCGCCAGTGAAACCGATAATCCCATGGCCCATGTTGTTTACCACCGATGAAGAAGGTGCCAGCGGTTGTTGCGTGGCTGAGTTTGTCCGCTCCGAACAAAGTAAAGCATTTCAAACAGGTAGTGGTCGCCGAGCCGACAGATTGCCTTTGGCTGTGATTAAGCCACCGTGGTTACCTTTCGGTAAAAGGCGAGTTTTCGGGCGAGTCTGGCCACTCGTCTGAACCACGTGCCTTACGGGATAATGCTTTGCATAAACTTTCAGCCTGGGTGGCGGCAGCTGTCGGGCAGGCCGGGGAAATGGACCTTGGAGGCCACAGACCCTGTTTTAATGTTGGTGAGGTGCATGGCGGGATCAAATCGAATGTGATAGCCGATCAGGCCAGGCTTCATTGGAGTGCACGGCTGTCTCCCGGGTGATAGCAACGAGGATTTTCTGGATTTGATGACGAGGTCTGGATGTCAGCGATTCGGCGCAGTGGCAGGTGCCTTTTCTCCGGTCCGCCGCTGCCCACCGACGGTATGGGGATTTCACCGGCGGAAGCCTTTGTTGAACAGCCACGGCTATCGAAGTCTGGCCCGGCGGTCGATTTCTGGACCGAAGCGTCATTGTTCGCGCAAGCCGGGATGCCGCCATCGTTTCTGGGGCGGGCAATATCGCCCAGGCGCACGTTTTGGACGAATGGGTCAGCATTGAACAGCTGGAATCAGCCCTGAAAATATACACAAAGTTGGTAAAAAACCATGACTGATGTACGCCAGATAGTCCACGAACTGCTCGCGCAGCTGGGTTCCAGCCGGGAAGCACAGCAGTATCTGAAAGGAGTACTCTGGTACCAACCAGGCGCGTTTTGCAGTGGTTAAAGTAGGTGGCGGTATTTTACGCGATCACCTGGATGAACTGACCTCAGCGCTGGCCTTTCTGCACCGGCTGGGTTTGATTCCCGGTAGTTTTACATGGCGCAGGGCCACAGTTGGACCAGGCTCTTTCTGATGCCGGTATTGAAACTGAACGACGTGACGGATTGCGGGTGACGAGCGAGGCGGTTATGTCGGTGGCCCGGCCATTGATGTACAGGGAAAATCTGCGCCTGGTTGACGCATTGGAAGAAAAAGGCATCCGCGCCCGGGGTATTCAGCATGGCGTATTCCAGTGCAGCTATCTTGACCGGGAAAAGCTTGGTCTGGTTGGCGAGGTAGAACAGGTTGAATTGAGTGCAATTGAAAGTGCCGTGCGCAGCGGCGCGGTACCGGTGCTGACCTGTCTGGGTGAGTCACCATCAGGCCAGGTTCTGAACATTAACGCCGATATTGCCACCCGCGAACTGGTCTGGAAGTTGCGGCCGCATAAGGTCATTTTCCTGTCACCCACCGGCGGGTTGCTGGATCGCCAGGACCGGATTATTTCAGCTGTCAGTTTGACCAATGACTACGAGGCATTGATGCAACAGCCATGGCTGCATTCCGGGATGCGCTTAAAGCTGCAACAAATCAATGAAATGTTGCAGCGGTTACCGGACGATACTTCGGTATCTATTACTTCTGCGGCACATTGACCCGGGAGCTGTTTACCTACCGGGGTGCTGGCACGCTGGTCAGGAAGGGCGAAGCGATCAACGTGTTTGAAGATCCCGGTGATGCGACATTAGCTGTTGTAAAGAAACTGGTAGAACATTCATTTCAGAGAAAGTTGCGCGATGACTGGTTTGAGCAGCTTATCGAGCCACTCGTTCTGCTGTCCGAGACAGGTCGCGCAGCAGCCATTATGACCAGGGGGGTGGATGGTCTTCCCTACCTGGATAAGTTTACCGTCACATCCGAGGCACAGGGTGAAGGGTCTTGGGCGCTGCTATTTGGCAGGTGGTCAGGGCGCGTTACCCGGCTTTGTACTGGCGCTCACGTTACACCAACCCGGTCACTCCATGGTATTTCCAGCAGTCGGATAGCAGCAACCGGTCCGGGCAGTGGGTAGTTTTTACGATTGGCGTTGAAGAGGCCGCCCAAAGGGATCGATGCGTAGAGGACTCACTTGCGCGTGATTCAGGCTGGGTCGCCGAATGAGTGCGTCATGCATAGTTAATCTGGTCGGTGGGCGCGGATATACAGGCTCTGAGTTGCTGCGCCTGATAGCAGGGCATCCTGACATGGACCTGGGGAATGGCCAGTTCGCGCAGTCACGCAGGGCAGAGTATAAGCTCCACCTGTGATGGCTGGCCGGATGATGGCCGGGCGTTTACTCAATTAGAACCCGACGGTATTACTGCTTACCCGGCAGATGCCTGGGTATTGGCTCTGCCCAATGGTTTGGCTGATAAATGGGTTGAGCATATCCGCGCCGGGTTCCCCGAAGCTGTGATTCTGGATCTGAGCGCAGATTATCGTTTTGATCCCCAATGGACATACGGTTTACCCGAACGTTTCCGGGATCAAATCCGGGCCGCACAGCTGATTGCCAACCCCGGTTGTTATGCCACCGGTTCACAGCTTGGCCTGTTGCCACTGAAAGACAGCCTGGTATCGGCACCGGTAATATTTGGTGTTTCCGGATACAGTGGAGCAGGCAAGACACCATCGCCACGTAATGACCCGGATGTGCTGCGAGACAACCTGATTCCATACGCTTTAAGCGGGCATATGCACGAGAAAGAAATAAGTCACCAGTTGGATACTGCAGTCAGGTTTATGCCGCATGTGGCCGCATTTTTCCGGGGAATTTCTTTGACCATTGCGTTTGAACTGGATCATGCGGTAACCGTCGATGATTTGGAACAGACTTTTCAGCAGGCATATGCAGGTGAAGCCAGGATCAATGTGAGCAGGGAAATCCCACAGGTCAGTGCCGTCCAGGATACACCCGATGTCCACATCGGCGGTTTTACCATTGACGAACGCAACCCGTCACAGGGAAGCCTGGTGAGTCGTTTTGGATAACCTTCTCAAGGGCGCTGCATCCCAGGCCTTACAAAATCTGAACCTGGCTCTCGGGCTGGATGAATACTCAGGAATCAACCCATGAAAGATCTGATATGGAAAAAAGACGGCAAAGGTGAAAGTGCTGATCCAGCGATTATGGCATTCC
>PVMK01129838.1_pt1:15000-54521 | contig 54521 bp, 54 predicted proteins | sample 1853481 | NCBI WGS metagenome assembly PVMK01 (sample SAMN08533507, study PRJNA380276) | Marine sediment metagenome, whole genome shotgun sequencing project.
ATGTGGAAAGGCCCAGACAGCCAGGAGGTTGGCTTAGAAGCAGCCACCCTTTAAAGAAAGCGTAATAGCTCACTGGTCGAGTCGGTCTGCGCGGAAGATTTAACGGGGCTAAAGTAGTATACCGAAGCTGTGGAATCGTAAATTCTTCGGAATTTGCGGTTGGTAGAGGAGCGTTCTGTAGGCCTGTGAAGGTGAACCGGGAGGTTCGCTGGAGGTATCAGAAGTGCGAATGCTGACATGAGTAACGATAAAGGGAGTGAAAAACTCCCTCGCCGAAAACCCAAGGTTTCCTAGCGCAACGTTAATCGGCGCAGGGTGAGTCGGCCCCTAAGGCGAGGCAGAAATGCGTAGTCGATGGGAAGCAGGTTAATATTCCTGCACCTTTTGTTACTGCGATGGAGGGACGGAGAAGGCTAATTACGCCTGGTGTTGGTTATCCAGGTTCAAGCATGTAGGGAGTGATCTTAGGTAAATCCGGGATCACATATATCCTGAGGTGTGATGAGGGGTCTCAACATAGAGACGAAGGTGATGATGCCATGCTTCCAGGAAAATCTTCTAAGCATAGGTAACAAAGGACCGTACCGTAAACCGACACAGGTGGGTGGGTAGAGAATACCAAGGCGCTTGAGAGAACTCGGGTGAAGGAACTAGGCAAAATGGTACCGTAACTTCGGGAGAAGGTACGCCATTGCCGGTGATGAGGCTTGCCCTCTGAGCTGGCGATGGCCGCAGAAGCCAGGCCGCTGCGACTGTTTATTAAAAACACAGCACTCTGCAAACACGTAAGTGGACGTATAGGGTGTGACGCCTGCCCGGTGCCGGAAGGTTAATTGATGGGGTTAGACTTAGGTCGAAGCTCTTGATCGAAGCCCCGGTAAACGGCGGCCGTAACTATAACGGTCCTAAGGTAGCGAAATTCCTTGTCGGGTAAGTTCCGACCTGCACGAATGGCGTAACGATGGCGGCGCTGTCTCCACCCGAGACTCAGTGAAATTGAAATCGCTGTTAAGATGCAGTGTACCCGCGGCTAGACGGAAAGACCCCGTGCACCTTTACTACAGCTTCACACTGAACTTTGACTATCTTTGTGTAGGATAGGTGGGAGACTTTGAAGCCAGGGCGTCAGTTCTGGTGGAGTCAACCTTGAAATACCACCCTGACATAGTTGAAGTTCTAACCCAGGTCCGTTATCCGGATCGGGAACAGTGTGTGGTGGGTAGTTTGACTGGGGCGGTCTCCTCCCAAAGAGTAACGGAGGAGCACGAAGGTGGGCTAATCACGGTCGGACATCGTGAGATTAGTGCAATGGCATAAGCCCGCTTGACTGCGAGATCGACGGATCGAGCAGGTACGAAAGTAGGTCATAGTGATCCGGTGGTTCTGTATGGAAGGGCCATCGCTCAACGGATAAAAGGTACGCCGGGGATAACAGGCTGATACCGCCCAAGAGTTCATATCGACGGCGGTGTTTGGCACCTCGATGTCGGCTCATCACATCCTGGGGCTGTAGCCGGTCCCAAGGGTATGGCTGTTCGCCATTTAAAGTGGTACGCGAGCTGGGTTTAGAACGTCGTGAGACAGTTCGGTCCCTATCTGCCGTGGGCGTTAGAGATTTGAGGGAAGCTGCTTCTAGTACGAGAGGACCGAAGTGGACGAACCTCTGGTGTTCCGGTTGTCACGCCAGTGGCATTGCCGGGTAGCTAAGTTCGGAAGGGATAACCGCTGAAAGCATCTAAGCGGGAAGCCTCTCCCAAGATTAGATCTCTCAACACTTGATGTTGTAAGGACCCTTGTAGACTACGAGGTTGATAGGCTGGGTGTGGAAGCACAGTAATGTGTGAAGCTAACCAGTACTAATTGTCCGAGAGACTTGGTCATATAACACCAAAGTTCTTTTTGATTTCGTTATTTCCGCGTGAGCGGCACCAGAACATTCCACCGACTGCGGTCATGTACATTTAGTACACTCCCTTGTCGGTTCCATGTTCTGGCACCACCCACACGAAAATCACTTCTTCAAAAATTCCAGTTTCAAGACACACACGCTTTTGACAGAACTCACAAATGTAGGGCATAAGCTACGGCTTATTCCCGAAGGTTGATGGAAACATCAACCGGCCAGTTTGCCTGGCGGCATTAGAGCATTAGAACCACCTGATTCCATACCGAACTCAGCAGTGAAATGATGCATCGCCGATGGTAGTGTGGGGTTTCCCATGTGAGAGTAGGTCACTGCCAGGCATCAAACGAAAAAGCCTCGCCCTTTTGGGCGGGGCTTTTTTTTGCCTTGATTAATGACTCCTCGATAACTTTAATTCAAATCAGGTAGAAGCAGGAAGAATGTTCCTGACGACTGAGCATGTATGTCTTCTTGCACATGTGAATACCCGAAAAATAGATTAAATTTGCTGAAAGGTCAGATTGATGTCAAATGAACTGGAGTCATGGGGCAATCATGAACAAGCACATTTTTTCGATAACGTTTCTTTTCTGTGGGTTTTTTTTCGATCAACGTAATGGCAAATACCGCGGATTCAGCCGTACCGGATCCTTTTCAGCGATTCGACGATAGCTCCCGGCTGACTATCGATTATACCGATCTTAATTCCCTGCTCGAAGCTGTAGTGTTGAACACGGGACGGTCAAACCGTACAAAAGCCAGCTCCTCACAGACTGCAACCGGAACCCGCATGAAGGTTAGCGTGAACAGAGCAACCGTTAACGAGGGCAACCGGTTCTACTTTGAAGTTTTTAACGGTAACGAGACCAATCAGCAGACGATACGCAATATTCAAAACAGACTGGAAAACATTCCCACCGCAACTCCACTCGAAAAGTTCTCCCGCGATGAGCAACTGGCCTACTGGCTGAACCTGTATAACGCCACCATTCTGGATGAAATTGTCAAGGTCTATCCGAAACGTGATCTCGAAGATTTGCTGGTGGGTAAAAAATCGATTATGTCAAAGAAAACACTCATGGTTGCAGGGGTTCCGCTGAGTCTCAATGATATTCAGTTTACTATTCTGAGGCAGAATTACGAGAACAACCCGTTAATCATCTACGGCTTGTACCAGGGCATCATAGGCGGACCAAATATCCGAAAAGCTGCGTACTCAGGAAAATACGTTTATGCCGACCTGATTGATAACGCCATGGAGTTCATCAATTCAAATCGTGGTACCGATGGCAAGAATAAACGGGTTTTCCGAGTATCGAGTTTATATGAGCGCAATGAGTTGTTTTTTACCGATTTTGAGTCAGATTTAACCGGGCATTTGCTGACTTACCTGGAAGGGAAAGAACGCATCGAATTGCAGACAGCAACAAAAATCAAAGCAGATATTGATGATTGGACTGTTACAGACCTTTTTGGCAGCAGTCGTAATTTGGCTGGCAGCCTTGCGAGTAGTAACGCAGCTCTCGTTGGCGCTGTAACCGGCGGAAACTCTTCAAGATTGAGCACGAAAGCAGCTGGAGCAACCCGGTATAGTCCGGAGGTGCTGGAACATTTGAACGAACTCAACCGAAAACGGGTAAATGAGAGAACGGGTACCGTAAAAATTGAAGAGTTGGGCCAGGTCAATGATGAAACTGGTACTGTGGATGAGAATTCCAGGGGGAATAATTAGTCAGATTAATCACATCTGAAGCTTATGATTCATTAGCACGCTGGATGTTGTAAGAATTCTCATAGTTGATGAGGATGATTTGATAATCCAATGAAAAAGCCCCGTCCTTTTGGGCGGGGCTTTTTTATGGTATATCGATTCTTATATTCTGCAACTCATCAGTCGCATCTTGTTTCCGTATCCTTGCGCCGGTACCACCACCAGGTTGCCAACATGCAACTCAGGTAGAACACGCTAAATATGTTGATAGCGAAGTGGGGTGAACCCGTGGTTTGAATGGCTGTTGCGAACATCGCAGGTATGAAGAACAATCCCAAAGCGGCGATGGCGCTGGTGAACCCGAGGGCAACCGACGACTCGACGGTACTCGCAGCAATCGCTGCTTCTTGTGCAGCCTGGTCTTTACCTTTAGCAGATTGCTCATGCAGCTTTACGGAAAACGGCCGGTACAATGTGGAATACCGACCCATTGCCGATTCCTGCCGTGATAAACAGCAGCATAAAGGCCATAAAGAACCCGGTAACATCATTACGCCGGCTTCTGCAGGTAAGGTTATTGATACCCATATCCCAGCCAGGAACATGACGGCGAAATTCCAGAAAGTGATCTTGGCACCACCGATTCGATCGGATAACCAGCCACCGAGTGGCCGAACCAATGCGCCCGCCAAAGGCCCGACAAATGCCCACTTAAGCGCACCTGATTCCGGGAACATTACGGCCAACAGGATAGGGAAGGCCGCTGAGAAGCCGATAAAGGAACCGAAGGTGCCCGTGTAGAGCCAACTCAGTACCCATGCGTGCTTACGTCCAAAGATCGCAGCCTTGTTGCTGTACGTTTCCTGTACGCCGCGTAGGTTGTTTTGACCAAATGCGACGCCGATGGTTGCGAGCAGAATGAACGGTATCCAGATTAAACCGGCATTTTGTAACCACACCTGGCTTGTTACACCACCCACTTCGTAGGTCTGCGGCAAGCCGCCCTTGAAGGCCAGCGCACCACTGAAGATTATCAGCGGTACAACGGCCTGCATGACACCGACACCGAGGTTACCGACACCGGCATTCCAGCCAAGTGCAGTACCCAGTTTCTTCCTGGGGAAGAAAAAGCTGATGTTGGCCATGCTGGAAGCAAAATTGCCGCCACCAAGTCCACACGAAAGCGCGATCATGACGAATACCACGTAACTTGTGTTGAGGTTTTGTACGGCTACCGCCATCCACAAGGTTGGTATCAGCAGGGTCAGGGTGCTGAATATTGTAAAGTTCCGTCCGCCAAAAATGGGCACGACAAATGAGTAAAGCAGTCTGAAGGCGGCGCCGGAAAGCCCCGGTATGGCCGCCAGCCAGAAAAGTTCCCCGGTAGAGAATTGGAAACCGATGCGTGGAAGCTCGATCACCACCACACTCCAGACTATCCAGACCGCGAAGGACAAAAACAGCGGCGGCATGGAAAAGATCAGGTTGCGTACGGCGATGGTCCCGTCCGGATGTCTTCCAGAACTCTGCGTCGTCCGGGCGCCAGTGGCTCAACCAGCGACCGGCAGTGGCCAGCGGTCGGGCCAGTTCTTCTTCGACCATCTTTTCGCGTAAGCCCGGTCTTCTTGCGAGGACTTCTGCACGCTCGCCCTCTGGCTGCCATCCAGGTCCAGATCATTACACCTGCCAGTATCCCGAACATCAGCATGAATGTGGTGCTGCGAACCCCGGTTGCGTCGAGTGCGATACCAAACAGGATAGGGAAGCGAAAAACCACCCAGTCCACCGATAACCCCGACCAGTCCCCCCACGGGGCCCATGTTGCCGGTGTAGTGGTCGGCCAGACTCCGGTAGACGCTGGCTTTACCAATACCCTGGGCAATACCGATGACAAAAACCAGTGCCGTAAACGCCACCACACCAGTAGCGATATTGAAGGTAAGATCTTCGTTGATTCTGTGAATGGTGACGGTTGTCGGCGGGTAAGCCAAAAAGAACAGGCAAATGATGCTGACCCAGAAAACCCACCAGGTAACGGTATCACCACCCCATTTATCGGCGAACCATCCTCCCAGGGCCCGGATGACACCGGAAGGCAGCACGAAAAACAAGGAGATCAACGCCGCCTGCTCGAGGCTCAGTCCCAAATTCCGACATGTAATATTTGGGTAACCACAGCGAGAGAGCTACGAATCCGCCAAATACGAAATAGTAAGCAAGACCATAGCGCCATATCCGGGTTTCAGTGAGCACACTGAATTGCTCAGCGAGAGAAGGGAAGCTACTGTTCTTGCGGCGATCCTCAAACTGGGGATCCGGGTAAGTAAAAAGCAAAAACACGAAGGCCATAATCACCATGGTAATGGAGTAGATCACGGGAACCGCACGCCAGCCCATGGCCACGATAATCATCGGTGCCACAAAAATATTCAGGGCTGCACCGGCATTGCCGGCACCAAATATACCCATCGCAAAACCCTGCTTCTTTTTTCCCGAACCAGGCCGAGGTGTAGGCGATACCAATGGCAAATGAACCACCGGCCAAACCTATACACAGGCCAATGACAAGGTATTGCCAGAATTGATCGGCAAAGTGCAAGCCATAAGTTGCAACGGCAACCAGCAGCATTTGAATAAAATAAACGATGCGTCCGCCAAACCGGTCGGTCAGGAAGCCAAGGGGTAAACGCACCAAAGAACCGGTAAGAATAGGGGGTTGCGATAAGCAGACCAAACTCGGTCTCACTCAGACCTAACTCGCCCTTGATCTTGATCCCAATGACGGAAAACATGGTCCACACGGCAAAGTTCACCGTAAAAGCCAGCGTGTTCATGCTGAGGACGGAAATTTGTTTCTTTTTATCGTATGTATATTCGGGAGGGGTCGTAGTCATGACTCTTTACCTGGTTATTAATACTGGTTGTACTGACATATTGAAACATTATGATCGAATGAAGAAATTTTAAGTTGCTCCAGATCAATCAAGCATTGATGTGTGTCAATTACATTAGTTTTGGGTGTGTGTATTCTGAGCATGGACTTGTTCGTCGGTGCTTTTATGTACAGCTATCTGGTTGTGGGCTGAAGCAAATTTAAACAAAAAATAATCATTTATTTATCACTGTGCTGATCAGGCTTTCTGGTGAGTTTGGATATAAATCAATTTTGAGGAGTTTGATAATGGCTAAGGATCTAAGTAACTGGAACCCGGATGATCAATCCCAGTGGGAGAGCACCGGTAAAGCAATCGCAAATCGAAACTTGTGGATTTCTATCCCGAGTTTGCTCTGTGGGTTTGCGGTTTGGTTGATGTGGGGGATCATCACGGTACAGATGCTGAATCTGGGCTACGGTGGTTTTGAAAAATCCCAATTGTTCACCCTGGCAGCAATTGCAGGTTTATCAGGTGCAACTTTAAGAATTCCAAGTACCTTCTTTATCCGCCTGGCAGGTGGTAGAAACACAATATTCCTGACCACAACCCTGTTGATTTTACCGGCAATTGGTGTCGGTATTGCATTATCCAGCCCGGATACACCCTTTTGGCACTTCCAGATTCTGGCCTTATTGTCTGGTTTTGGTGGTGGTAACTTTGCCTCATCCATGTCCAATATCAGCTTCTTCTACCCGAAGAAAATCCAGGGTTACTCCCTTGGGTATGAATGCTGGTCTGGGAAACTTTGGTGTTACTACCATGCAGATCCTAATCCCACTGGCAATGACTTTTGCAGTGGCATTTTTAGGTGATGCGCAGATATTGAAAATTGCCTCTGGCACCCTGGTCGGGAAAATTGACGCAGGAACACCCACCTATTTGCAAAACGCAGGTTATATCTGGGTTATCTTCCTGGTTCCACTGTCGATCGCCAGTTGGATGGGAATGAACAATATTGTGGAAGAACACGTGTCACCCAATATCGGTTCAACCTTTGCGGCATTTACTAAAATCATTGTGATGTTGGTGTTAGGTTTGGCAACAGCCGGTTTTGGTTTGTGGCTGTTACTGCCCGAAGCTGCCAATGGCTCCGGTTTTGGCGTCTACTAAATGGTTGGTGATACCCGATTGTGGTTGCCCTGACAGTAGGTTTGCTAAAGCTATTGCCATTAGGCGGTGACTATAAAGATGGTCTGACCCGTCAATATAAAATATTTAAAAACAAACACACCTGGGCGATGACCGTTATTTACACCATGACCTTTGGTTCGTTTATTGGTTATGCGGCCACCCTGGCACTTTCAATCAAAGTCATATTTGGTTTCCAGCATGTCATGGTCGATGGCGTTATGACCCATAACATGGTGAACCCTAATGGGCCAAGCGCACTGACCTATGCATGGATGGGCGCATTTATTGGAGCACTGATCCGGCCGATTGGCGGCATGATTGCCGATAAAATGGGTGGTGCAAAGGTTACCCAGATCATCTCGGCCGTTATGGTGGCAAGCGCCCTGGGCGTTGCCTATTACATGAAGATGGCTTATTCCTCAGCCACGCCTGAAGAATATTTCTGGCCTTTCCTGATTTTGTTCCTGGTCCTGTTTAGCGCGACCGGTATCGGCAATGGTTCAACCTTCCGTACCATCTCGCAGGTATTCGATAAAGAACAGGCAGGTCCTGTTTTAGGCTGGACCTCAGCCATTGCGGCCTATGGTGCATTTGTTATCCCCAAGGTATTCGGTGAGCAGATTAAAGCAACGACACCTGAGAACGCCTTTATATGGGTTCGCTATTTTCTATGCTGTTTGCATGATCATTAACTGGTGGTTCTACCTGCGTAAGAACGCGGAATTCCACAACCCATAAGTTATTTAAAAAAGCCTGCCGGGTTTCAGTCAAACCCGGCAGGCACCGGTAGCCATTAATTCTTTTATTCAAGAGATAAAATATGAGTCACATTATTGATAGATTGAGCTTCTTTAATAAAAAAGAGGCGGAGCCATTTTCTAATGGTCACGGAAAACTGGTACGCGAAAACCGCGATTGGGAGCGAGCATATCGCAACCGTTGGGCCCACGATAAAGTTGTCCGCTCAACTCACGGTGTTAACTGTACCGGCTCATGTAGCTGGAAAATCTACGTAAAAAACGGCCTGGTTACCTGGGAAACCCAGCAAACCAACTATCCGCGTACACGTCCTGATTTGCCCGATCATGAACCAAGGGGCTGCCCGCGTGGCGCCAGTTATTCCTGGTATTTATATAGTGCGACCCGACTGAAATTCCCGATGATCCGCAGCCGTCTGCTGAGATTGTGGCGTGAAGCCAAGCAGCAACATGCCGATCCGGTTTTAGCCTGGGACTCCATCGTCAGTGATGATGAAAAATCCCGTCAATATAAAACCAGGCGCGGTTTGGGCGGTATGGTGCGGGCTGAGTGGGATGAGGTCAATGAGATCATTGCCGCGGCAAATGTCCATACGGCCAAAGAATTTGGCCCGGATAGAATCATCGGCTTTTCACCTATTCCCGCCATGTCCATGGTCTCATACGCAGCTGGTGCCCGGTATTTATCCCTGATTGGTGGTGCCTGTCTGAGTTTCTATGACTGGTATTGCGATTTACCACCCAGCTCCCCGCAAACCTGGGGTGAGCAGACCGATGTCCCGGAATCTGCTGATTGGTATAACTCTTCATACATTATCGCCTGGGGCTCCAATGTGCCGCAGACACGCACACCGGATGCGCATTTCTTTACCGAGGCGCGTTATAACGGTACAAAAACCGTGGCAATTACTCCGGATTACAGTGAAGTCGCCAAATTAACCGATGAGTGGGTGCCGGCACGTCAGGGTACCGATTCGGCCGTAGCAATGGCAATGGGTCATGTGATTCTGACCGAATACCACAAGACCGGTAAAAGCGAATACTTTAATAACTACGTGCGTCAATATACCGATATGCCGTTCCTGGTCATGTTGGAACAAAAAGACAATGGCCTGGTACAGGGGCGTAATTTACGCTCTTCTGATCTCGCCGGTAATCTGGGCCAGACCGAAAATTCCGAATGGAAAACGGTATTGATCGATAAGACTTCCGGTGAGATGGTCGTTCCTAACGGCACCATCGGTTCACGCTGGGATAAGTCAGCAAAATGGAACCTGGAAGAAAAGAACGTTGCTGATGGCTCCGATATTGAGCCGATACTGTCACTGGTCGAGCAACATGATGAAGTGGTTGCTGTCAGCTTCCCGTATTTTGCCAATAAGAAGCATGAGCAGGAAATATTTTCACATACTGATCACGATAGCATTCTGCAAAGAAATATTCCCGCCCGGAGAATTACCCTGGCCGATGGCAGCAGTTGCCTGGTTGCCACAGTTTTTGATTTGCAAATGGCAAATTACGGTGTGGACCAGGGTCTGGGTGGCGAAAACGTTGCCAGTTCCTATGATGATGACGTGCCATATACCCCGGCATGGCAGGAAAAGATTACCAAGGTCAATCGTGAGCAAATTATCCGTCTTGCACGTGAATTTGCAGATAACGCGGATAAAACCGAAGGTAAATCCATGGTAATCCTGGGTGCGGCGATCAACCACTGGTACAACATGGATATGATCTACCGTGGCATTATCAATATGTTGATGATGTGTGGCTGTATCGGTAAATCCGGCGGCGGCTGGGCCCATTATGTGGGCCAGGAGAAATTACGCCCGCAAACCGGTTGGACCCCGTTGGCCTTTGCGCTGGACTGGCATCGTCCGCCACGGCATATGAACGGTACCTCGTTTTTCTACAATCACTCCAGCCAATGGCGTTATGAACATGTGGAAATTGACGAGTTGCTATCACCGCTCGCCAATAAAGACGACTGGAAAGATTATTCATTGATCGACTGCAATGTCCGTTCTGAGCGCATGGGCTGGCTACCGTCCGCGCCACAGCTTGAAGTCAATCCGTTGCGTCTTAAGAAGATGGCGGAAGAGGCCGGTGTCGAGACCAAAGATTATGTTGTTGATCAACTGAAATCAGGCGATTTGAAGTTTGCCTGCGAAGACCCGGATAATAAACAGAACTTCCCGCACAATATGTTTATCTGGCGCTCTAACTTATTGGGTTCCAGCGGTAAGGGACATGAATATCTGTTGAAATATTTGCTCGGCACCCAGAACGGGGTGCAGGGCGCGGAAACAGATGTTCGCCCACAGGAAGTTAAATGGCACGATAAAGGCGCAGAGGGCAAGGTCAGCCTGTTTGTAACTCTCGACTTCAGAATGTCTACCACCTGCCTGTACTCTGATATCGTCCTGCCATCGGCAACCTGGTATGAGAAAAATGATCTGAATACTTCGGATATGCACCCCTTTATTCACCCACTTTCAAAAGCTGTGGATGCGGCCTGGGAAAGCCGGACTGACTGGGATATCTACAAAGGTCTTGCTGAGAAGTTCTCCGAATTATGTGTCGGGTCATTTGGGCAAGGAAACCGACCTGGTCACCTTGCCAATGCAGCACGACAGTCCGGGAGAGTTAGCTCAACCGCTTGATGTTAAAGACTGGAAGAAAGGTGAATGTGAGCCGATACCCGGCAAGACCATGCCCGATGCTGATCGAAGTTGAACGTAACTACCCCGATACCTATAAGAAGTTTACTTCCCTGGGGCCATTAATGACCAAGGTTGGTAATGGCGGCAAGGGCATTGCCTGGAACACGGAAGATGAAGTTGAGTTATTGAAAGGCCTGAATCGCACGGTACGTGAAGAAGGTGTTTCGCAGGGTTTGCCAAATATCGATACTGATATCGATGCTTCAGAGGTTATTTTATCGCTGGCCCCGGAGACCAATGGCCAGGTGGCCGTTAAAGCCTGGGATGCATTAGGCCAGATTACCGGTCGCGATCATACACACCTGGCTTTACCTAAAGAAGATGAAAAGATTCGTTTCCGCGATATCCAGGCACAGCCCAGAAAAATCATTTCATCACCTACCTGGAGTGGTCTGGAAGATGAGCATGTAAGTTATAACGCCGGTTACACCAATGTGCATGAATACATTCCATGGCGGACCTTGACCGGCAGGCAACATTTTTATCAGGATCACAAGTGGATGCGTGACTTTGGTGAGGGCTTCTGTGTGTACAAGCCACCGATCAATACCAAGACCATCGCCCCGATTATTGATGTAAAAGGCGAGGGCAGAGAGCAGGTTGTACTGAACTTTATTACCCCTCACCAGAAGTGGGGTATTCACTCAACCTATTCCGATAACCTGTTGATGCTGACGCTCAACCGCGGTGGGCCTGTCGTATGGCTCTCCGAAACCGATGCCAGGAAGATTTCGGTTGTCGATAATGACTGGATTGAGGTTTACAACACCAATGGCGCAATTGCAGCACGCGCAGTTGTTAGTCAACGAGTGCCCGAGGGCATGTCCATGATGTACCACGCTCAGGAGAAAATTAATACCACACCTGTGGCTGAAACCAATAACTGCAGGGGTATTCACAATTCCGTCACCAGGGCGGTGGTCAAACCAACCCATATGATTGGCGGTTATGCCCAGTTGTCCTATGGCTTTAATTATTACGGCACGGTGGGTTCTAACCGCGATGAGTTTGTGGTGGTGCGTAAAATGGATAAGGTCGATTGGAAGGATGAGCCGGTAGCAGGAGCACAGTCATGAAAATCAGAGCTCAAATAGGCATGGTTCTTAACCTGGATAAATGTATCGGCTGTCATACCTGTTCAGTGACCTGTAAAAATGTCTGGACCTCAAGGCAGGGCGTGGAATACGCATGGTTCAATAATGTTGAAAGCAAACCCGGTATTGGTTATCCGCATGATTGGGAAAACCAGGATCGCTGGAATGGCGGCTGGGTTTCAAATGGCGGTAAGTTAAAGCCCAAGATGGGTGGCAAATTCAGGCTACTGGCGAAAATATTTGCCAATCCTGACCTGCCGGAAATCGATGATTATTACGAACCGTTTACCTTTAATTACGCGCATCTGCAAAATGCGCCTGAGATGTCAGCACCACCCGTTGCCAGACCACATTCCATGATTACCGGTGAGTTAATGGAAAAGCCGGAAATGGGGCCGAACTGGGAAGAAATCCTGGGTGGTGAATTTAGCAAGCGCAGTAAAGACTACAACTTCAAAGATGTAGAAAAGCAGATCTATGGTGAATTTGAAAACACCTTCATGATGTATCTGCCGCGTTTGTGTGAGCATTGCCTGAATCCAACTTGTGTTGCGGCCTGTCCCAGTGGCGCAATCTATAAACGTGAAGAAGACGGTATTGTTTTGATCGATCAGGACAAATGTCGTGGTTGGCGTATGTGTATCAGTGGTTGTCCGTATAAGAAGATCTACTATAACTGGCAGTCCGGCAAATCAGAAAAATGTATTTTCTGCTATCCGCGGATTGAATCCGGTGAACCTACTGTTTGTGCGGAAACCTGCGTTGGCAGAATTCGCTCATTGGGCGTGATTTTATATGATGCCGATAAGATCGAAGAAATGGCCAATATGAGCGATGAGAAAGATCTGTACCAGGCTCAGTTGGATATGTTTATGGATCCAAACGACCCTGCAGTGATCGCCCAGGCAAGAAAAGACGGTATACCTGATAGCTGGTTGGAAGCGGCCAAAAACTCACCGGTATACAAGATGGCAATCGATTGGAAAGTGGCATTCCCGCTACATCCTGAATATAGAACCTTGCCAATGGTCTGGTATGTGCCACCGCTGTCGCCCATTCAAAACGCCATCTCTCAGGGCAAAATTGAAGATAGCGGAGTCATTCCCGAGATCAAGTCTTTACGCATACCGGTCAAATACCTGGCCAATATGTTAACGGCCGGCGATGAAGAGCCGATCGTTTACGCATTGGAAAGAATGCTGGCAATGCGCAAGTTCCAACGTGCCAAACGGGTGGATAACGAAACCCTGACCGAAGTGCTGGATGCTGTCGGGATGGATGAGCATATGCTTGAGGATATGTACCGGATCATGGCCCTGGCCAGTTATGAAGATCGCTATGTTATTCCGACCAATCACCGTGAATATGCAGGTGAGACGCCCTTCGATAACAATCTGGCATTTGATACCCGTTCCTCGTGTGGTTTCAGCTTCGGAAATGGTTGCTCAATTGGTGAACCAAAACGGGGCTTGTTTGGTACAAAAACCCATGCAAACACCATGAGCGGCTTGGTGAAAAAGGTTCGCAATGAAAACGTTTAAATTGTTGGGTTTATTACTTACCTACCCAAAGGAGCAACTGCAGGCAGTAGTTGGTTCTTTTAGCGGGGTATTTGTTGAAGAAGGTATATTAAGCAAAAGCCAGATAAAGTCTTTACAGCCTTTGATGGATGACTATGCCAACAATGACCTGATTGAGCTGCAGGAAGAGTATGTGAATACTTTCGACCGCAGCCGCAATCACAGTCTGTACCTGTTCGAGCATATTCATGGTGAGTCTCGTGACCGCGGTTCTGCCATGGTCGATATGAAAGAGATGTACGCCACTAAAGGTTTGCATATCAGTAGCAATGAGCTACCTGATTATTTGCCGGTCTTTTTGGAATACCTGTCATATTGCGAGATAGGTGAAGCAATTGAAATATTGGCGGATGGGATTGATGTTATTGCCACGATCGGTGCGCACCTCAGGAAAGCCAAGTCTGTTTATGCGGCTGTATTTAAAGTGATAGAGAATCTGCCTGCCATAAAAGTAGACAAGATCAAAGTAGCTTTAGCGGTAATAAACGCACCAAAAGACCCTGAGACCTTTGATGAATTAGATAAAGAATGGGAAGAAGCGCCGGCCTTTGGCGGTGATGAGGCTGATTGTAATAGCTGTGAAAATTATCAGCAAAACAGTGAAAACAGTCAGAATATATTTTCTGGAGACATACAATGACTTACTTGCACCAATTTTTCTTTGGTTATTTTCCATACGTGGCTTTGGGCATATTTGTGCTTGGCAGTGCCTTGCGTTATGACCGTGATCAGTATTCATGGAAGGCAGATTCCAGCCAGTTGTTGAGTAAGAAAGGCATGCGTGTGGGCAGCAACCTGTTCCATATAGGCATTATCTTCCTGTTCTTTGGACATTTTGTTGGATTACTTACTCCGGAATGGGTCTATCACCCGTTTATGACTCCAGGTTTTAAACAGGTGATGGCAATGACCGCAGGCGGTATATTCGGTACCCTGTGTTTAATAGGCTTGGTAATGCTGTTAAGCCGTCGCCTCACCAATAAACGGATTCGTGCAACCAGTCATTTCGCTGATATTATGATCCTGGTGGTTCTACTGGTGCAGCTGGTATTGGGACTTATCACCATTCCGTTTTCTGCTCAACACCTGGATGGCAGTTCAATGATCGCCCTGGCAAACTGGGCACAACATATTGTTACATTCAGATCGGGTGCGGCAGCGTTTATTGTCAATGAAGCCTGGGTATTCAAATTACATCTGCTATTGGGTATGAGTATCTTTGTACTGTTTCCATTCACCCGTCTGGTGCATATATGGAGCGTGCCGCTAAAGTATCTTGCGCGCAGCAATTATCAGATCGTGCGCAAAAGATACTAGACTGAATACGAAAATATTTCAGGAATTTGAAGATATGCCAATATATGTAGGCGGTGTAGAAATCGCAGATAAACAGGTGTTTGAAGAAATGCAGTACCAGGATGAGGCAGATAGCATTAAGCAAGCCTGTTTTTTAGCCGCGCAATCCCTGGTGGTCAGGCAGTTATTGTTAAACACCGCTTTCAAACAGAAAATAATTGCAGATCTGGCAGACAAGGACCTGTCTGACATAAACCCGGCAGAAGAAGAACAGATGATTAATGCTTTGATTGATAAGTCTGTCTCTGTGCCCGAGGCAGGAGAAGATGCCTGTAAACGCTATTACGAAAACAACAGGTCTAAATTTACTGATAAAAAACTGGATAAGGTTTTACCCTTTGAGCAGGTTGTGGGGCACATTAAGGAATACCTGAGTGCCCAGTCATTGATGAACGGTATCAGTGAATACATCCAGGTTCTAGCCGCCAATACCAAAATTAAAGGTTTTGATTTTAAAGACCCTGAGGCTATGATGGTGAACTTGGAAGGTCTGAACCAGGCTGGAAACTTGAAGCTCCAGTTATCAGAATAGTTGATGCGGTAATCCTCCCGAAAAGTACCTGAATCCAAAAGCAGATTTTCCCGTCTTCAGAGAGAAGGAGATTCTGCGCATAAAAATAGGATTCAGTGATAACCAGTAACTGCCGGGGTACAACATGCATACAATGAACAGGCGTGAAATGACCGTTTCTGTCATTGGTGCTCTGCTCAGTACATTGTTGGCTACTTTTTTCAGCAATACTGTTTTATCTGCTGAAGGCACTCATATCATTCTTGCTTCAACCGGTGCAACTGCAATCCTGGTATTTGGTATGCCGCATGTTCCGGCCTCTCAACCCTGGAATATTGTCGGCGGTCACCTGGTTTCAGCCTTTGTTGGCGTGACTTGCTATTTATTAATTCCTATAGAAATATTAGCCGTGTCAGTTGCAATTCCAATGGCAATGTTTGCTATGCATTCACTGCGTTGCATGCACCCACCCGGCGGTGCCACGGCAATCACCGCCGTCATTGGCGGCGAGTCAGTACACCATTTATCCTACGCTTTTATGATAGTTCCGGTTTTTTTCAATGCGATTATTGTCTTGTCAATTGCAATATCTTTGGCAACCTTTCGTGACAAGAATCCTTATATCTGAATTTATTATTGGGCGTGCTCAATTTTCATATGTCTTGCTTAATGAGGTTAGTGAGCTAAGCCTAAGTATAAACAATCACACTGCTAAGAATTTCTAAATCCGTTCAGGAACGGTTTGGGGCGAAAGCACCCCCTCTTGTGTGTGTAATAATCAACTGACTGAAAAACATACCACCTGCATATCTCACCGCTTGCGTAGTGGTAGCCGGCAACGCATCATGTACCGGTTGAAGTCAGGGAAGTATAGAAGGTGAGTGCGATATTACCAATTGTCTATGTTGGGCTGGGCAGTATGCTGGGCGGTGTCAGCCGTTATGGCATGACGCTTGTTATGCAAAATTTTGCGGTTTTAAGTTTTCCGTTTGGTACGCTGATTTCAAATATTGCTGGCTGCCTGCTTATCGGCCTGATAGCGGGTATTGGTGCTACAACCCAGGTGCTATCAACGGAAATGCGTTTGTTGCTGGCTACGGGCTTCTGTGGCGGCTTCACAACCATGTCTTCCTTTGTTTATGAATTGGGACAATTCATTCAGGACAAGGAGTATTTCTACGCCTCTTCGTATTTTGTTGCAACCATGGCCGGCGCCGGATTGGCATTTCTACTGGGCTTGTTAATAAGTGAACTGGTGTTGAGGTAATTTATGAAAATTTCCGGGCAGGCGGTACTGTTGAGAGTGTTTGTTGGGAGAAAGCGACAAGCTGGGTCATACGCCTTTGTATGAAGTGATCGTCAAACGTGCACGTGATGCGGACCTTGCCGGCGCGACCGTTTTAAAAAGTGTGTTGGGATTCGGTGCGACTGACAGAATTCGTACTCACAAAATCCTGGACCTGTCATCAGATATGTCGCTGGTGATAGAGATTGTAGATGAGGAAGATAAGATTTCCGCCTTTAAAAGTACATTGTCACAGTTGTTTGATGAGGCAGGGTGCGGCGGCCTGGTAACCCTGGAGAACATTCGCGTTATTCATTATTTGCCGGAAAATTTGACCATAGGTTAAAGTACAATCAAAAAAAAGGCCGCAACAGATAGTCGCGGCCCTGTTTAACTTCAATTAGAAGGTTTTTAGATTCTTAAGAGTTCGCTTCCAGAATTGCGTCAACATCACGCGCTTTCAATTCCGGTAATTTTTGGTCCAGCGTATCACGCCGGCGAATTTCGCTGTCGGCGTATTTAATCCACTGTTGAGCTGCCCGCCTGCTGCGCTTGTCTTTGGATGCTGCCGCGAATGCTCTCTTGGCCTGCTCCAGTTTCTTCTGATTGAACAAGGCCATACCATACATGATGTTGGCAGTATCTTTGCGCTTAAGGTTGCCCGAGGCCAGGCCTTTCTTAGCAGCCTCAGCAGCCTCAGTCCATTCCTCGAGATTAAGATGGGATTGAGCCAGTCGTATATAGAGTTCGCCATCATCACTCATTGCAGCGGCCCGCTTAAGCGGTGGAATGGCTTTCCTGTCTTCCCTGGCTGAATACCAGGCCTGCGAAAGTAGACGCAGATTCCTGACATCGGCCTTTACATTGTCAGCTGCCATTTCCTTTTCGAGAATCTTTGCAGCTTTATATGGGGCACCATGCAGCAAATGCAGGTTTGCGAGGTTGACGGCATGTTTTTTCGGGTCAATATAACCCTTATCATAGAGTGCTTCTGTAAGCGCCAATTGCTTTTTAGTATCACCCAGTTCGCTGTAGACGCCAGCAAGTGTCAGAACATATGTGTCTTTCGGATAGGCCTCTATCAGTTCTTCGAGAACGATCAGCATGTTGGGGAAATCTTTAAGCTCCCAGTAAATAACACGCAGCAGCAGTAACCAATTCTCCCTGGGTACCCTGCCTTGATCACGGTACAGTGCTATTGCAGTCTTGATAGGCTCCTTGGCTTCTTCATAGTTCTGCATCTGGAAATGAGCCTGTCCCAGCAGCATATACACATCAGCTGCGGGCTCAGCAACAACGGCCATCAAACGCTTGATGGTTTCCAGCGCTTTTGGGTAGTCTTCAATTGTGAATTGAAGCTGTGCGAGCGTCTTGAGCGTACTTTGCTGCAATGCTTCAGGTAGTCCAGGTTGTGCCAATACTTTGTTATAGACGCGTATGGCATCTTCGTACTTTTCCTGAAGATAATAAGAGTAAGCGGACAAGTTATAAATCTGGGCTGCCTCATATGGAGAAAGTTTCTTTTTCTCTTGCAGTTTCTTGATCGCTGCATGTGCACTGGCGAAATCTTCGGCCTCAACAAACTCCTGGATTTCCATCAGCTTTTCATACACGGGTTGGCTCATGGCTACCGTTTCTTTGGTTTTGCGCTGCTTTTTTTCTTGTGCTGCAACAGGAGATGTTAACAACACAGACAAAAGTACCGCTAAACCGGCCACTAACCATGTTTGGCGTACCATCGGTTTCTTATTCAGTAATTTCATAAGTAAATTTGTTCTGTACGCCAGGAACCTGTACGGCTTCGCCGTCCATAATTCTTGGCTTGTATTTGAATTTCATTGCAGCGTTAAGCGATGCACGGTAAAACAGACTTGAGGTGCACTGGGATTCAATCACCACGGCGTCTTTTGTTGTCCCTTGACGGGTTACGGTGTATTGAACCACGCAATATCCCTCAATGCCGCGGGTTAAAGCCCTGTTGGGATAGATAGGCGCAACCTTAACAATTGGCAAATAGTCACCTTCGCCCACACCCAGACTAAATCCACCGGTCATCTCGATATCTGTCTCAACCGGTACCGCTGAAATTGCGATTTTTTCCGCATTGGGATTCAGATTATCCAGCTTTGGTGTTGGTGGTTGCTCTGGCGGTGCTTGTGGTGGTGGTGGCTTTTTGGGTTTTAACTGCCGGCGCTGAATAGATTCGTCACGTTTAACCCTGACGAAATCCACCAGGTTACCCACACCATCATCATTCAAGGTGCGGTCTGCGGTGGCAATCAGGTATTGCATCAACCAGAACAGGCTTAAGGTAACAGCCGTTGCAAAAACAAGCCCGATCAGTAATCTGACTACGCCACCTGCATGGTTCCGCGCTAATGTTTCGTTAATTGTTACAGACATGGTTGTTCTTAAGGCTCGTTAGCGGCGATTGAAACGTTAAATACACCTGCCTGACGCGCTGCATCCATTACCTGAATCAAGGTGTCGGTCTTGGACTCCTTGTCGGCCTGAATCACCACGGACCCTTGCGGGTTCTCGGCATGAAGGCGCTCTATGTTTGGACGTACCGCACGAATATCAATCATGCGTTTGTCAATCCATATGGCGTTGTTTGCACTGATGGCAATCAGGATGTTCGCATTTTCCTTCTTGACTGCAGTTGCCGCATCCGGGCGGTTTACGTCAATACCAGCTTCTTTGACAAAAGTGGCCGTAACAATAAAGAAGATCAACATGATGAATACCACGTCCAGCATGGGTGTGATATTGATCTCGTTTTCTTCTTCTTCCTGAATCGGGTTAAAAAATTGTCTCATTCAAATTCTCCAGCGACGCCTTAGTCACTTGTTCCTATGACCAGGTGGTCTGCGAGTAGTTCGCGTTCCCGTCCTGCTTTACGTTGCAAATAAGTGCTCATTGCCACACCGGAAAGCGCTGCGACCATGCCAGCCATTGTCGGAATGGTTGCCTTGGAGACACCACCCGCCATGGATCGGGGGTTACCCGAACCGGATGTGGCCATAACCTCAAACACCTCTACCATGCCGGTAACCGTCCCCAGCAAACCAAGCAGAGGGCACAAGGCCACACAGGTTTGTATCAGCGGGATGTTACGTTCGACTTCGGAAGATACCCGTGAAATCAGGCGTATCCGAATCTGGTGCGCACTCCACGATTTGTGATCCTTGCGGGCTTCCCACATCTGCTGGGCATTGGCCGCCAGGCGCTTGTGTCCAAAACGGAGATAAACCAGCCGTTCAAAAATCAAAATCCACATGAACAGGGTGAGGTATCCAATGACGTAAAGGACATTCCCACCGAGTTCCATGAAATCCCGGATGGTTTCCAGTGCTGGCAGATAGTAAAAAATCTGATCCATGCGACTTCTACCTTATGCGGCTGAGTGCTTGTTCTCAGCATGCTCTGCGAGCATGCCTGCAGATTCTTCCTGCAGAATCTGGGTCAGTCTCCTGGCCCGGCTTGCCACCAGCGTGTGCATGAACACCGTTGGTATGGCAACAACCAGACCGAGAACCGTTGTCACCAGTGCGGTTGAAATACCGCCAGCCATCAGTTTCGGATCACCGGCACCATACAGGGTAATAGCCTGGAAGGTCACGATCATACCGGTTACTGTACCCAGCAGACCAAGCAGCGGTGCAACCACTGAAATAATCTTCAGCACCGGCAGCATGGCATTGAATTTTGGCGTTTCCCTGAGTATGGCTTCACCCAGCTTCAGTTCGAGGGTTTCAGTGTCAATAGTGGAGTTGCCCTTGAACACACCGAGGACACGACCAAGCGGGTTATTAGCGTTAGGATCACCGATGTTCTTGATCTGCCGGCTGACCTTGGCGCTGACTGAAGACAGAACCAGAATACGCCAGATAGCGATAAGTACGCCGAAGAAACCCAGGGTGATAATGACATAACCAACGGTTTTACCCTGCGCGATACGTTCCATCAGGCTGGGTGACTGTACCAGCAGACCAAGCAACTGGCCGCGTGTTGGATCCAGACCCATTGGATACATGCCGGATGTACCGCTGGTAAGTTCACCAATACGGCCGGTATAACGGCTTGCCGGTTGACGTTGCAATTCAACAAGACGCCCGGTTTCCGGAATAAACTCGAGGTATTTACCATCGGACACAACATTGAATGCACCAATACGGGTAACTTCCTGTTGACTCTCTTTACCAGTCGCATCAACAACACTGGTGGTAAAAGTGGAAACCTTACCTGTTTCGGTCATTTCGCGCTGTAGCTCAAACCACAGTCTTTCGATTTCTTCAAGAGAAGCCAGGCGGTTTGAACTGCCCATTTTCTTGGCAAATTCGAGCAGGAAATCGGTACGATCCGGGAATTGAACCTGGGTTACCGAAGACTCAAAGTTTCCGCGTGCATCACCTGAAGCCTGTTGTAGTACACCAAACAGTTCTTTCAGGCCACCGAGGCGTTCCTGAAAAGCTCTTTCCAGGTCAATAATCTGGGAATCATTGACTTCGAACTGTTTCTCCATCCTGGAAGAAGCCGCCTCCTGGCGTTTCTGTTCATTTTTTTCAGCAGCCAGTAATTTGCTTTGCGTACCACGTTGGGCACGAAACTGATCAAGCCGGGCTTTACTTTCAGCCGCATCTGTAACACGGCCCGTTTTAACCTGTTGCAGAAGCTCATCCAGAGAAATTGCTGTTGCTGCCTGGGCGGAGAGAGTGAAAGCCAGCATTAAGCCGCTGGCAAGGCCGATTTTTTTGATCATGCTAATCATTGCATTGCCCTCGTTGGTGCCGAAACCGGTACGATGAGCAGGTCCGGTGCAATCTGTTTACGTGCGATTTTGATCCCGACTGAAACCTGTTTCTGGTAGGTTGCAGGTGGAAGGATGACGAATGCGTCTGCTTCTGAATCCCAGGCACCGGTGGTGGCGCCACCAATTGTCTGGTACAGCAAAGCGACACGGCCGACACGCAGGAAGTCTACTTCCAGCTCAGTGCCGTTTACATCGGTAGATCCTCTGTATGCTTCGATGGTGCGGCCATAGTCGTTTTCAATCTGGTAACCTTCGATGACGCGGCGGAATTTCTCAGCTGCTGTAACATCTGAACGTTCCATCATTTCGCGCAGGCGTCCAACGCGCGCTGTGCGTTCTTTCATAAGGAATGGCGTATCCAGTTGCACGAATTCATCCAGTGCATCTACCATACGGGTCATCAGGGGGATAATCTGCCGTTCGATCAATGCGACATTGGCGATTGACTCCGACAGGGCCTGCATTTCAGCCTCCTGGTTATTCAACTGCGTCTGTAACAAGGCATTGTAGACTCTGAGCCCATCTACAACCTTGGTGACTGTTCGAAAATCGTTAACGATTTTTTCAGTTTGATCGGCAACCGAATCAACTCTCTTTTGGGCTGTTTCTCCGGCGTCTGCGCGGGCTTCACCTTCCTGCATGACTTCATTGATGCTCACTGCGAAAGCCTGTGTGGACAGGCCGGCAACGGCATAAATTAAGGCGGAAGACAGTAGGCAAGTAATCTTTCTGTTTTTAAGCATGCTTCGTCTCAATGGCTTTGAAAAATAGTGGACCGAAAGTGGTCAGTCGGGACACTCTATATATTGAGTGGCTATCCGTCAATATTTATGGTGTTAATCGTATAAATTCTTTAATCGATATGGCTTTAATCGTGTTAATCGCTCGTAATATCTTAGTTGTCCGGCTTGCTTTCAAGCGGTTGAAAGAGCTGATTGGTACTGCTGCTGTAATTCGGCGAACAGTGCCCGAGCCTCTCTGAATTGTTCAGTTGCGCGGTTTAGATAGTTGCGGACTTCATCCACGTAACCATCAGTTGATGCGGACCAGACCCTATTAATATACCGCTCTCCGGCAGCAAATGCACTCATCACGTCAGCATAGCTCTGTAAACCGAAGACATGCTTCATGCTTTCACGTGCATTGGCGAAGTTGTTCAGGTCTTCACGAAGCAATCGGTCAATCTCAAAACGGGCTTCGTAAACCGGTAAGTCAGACGAGTTGGCGTTGAGCATTTCCAGGTTGCCCAGGATATTCACCAGGCTGGTTTCCAGGGTCTGCAAATTTCCACTTAACCGATGGCTGGCTTTGGCCTCGCCATGATGCGCTCTCCTGTATACAAAGAGGGCTGCAACTCCTGAAGTCAATACAGGTACGAACCAATACCAGTCTACCAGCATGGGATCCAGTACAGTAATGAATGCGCCTGCCAGGAATGACAGCATGATGATTGACAGTGCAATAGTCTTGATATTCATACGGCTCTCAGAATCATGTAAACGGCAAAACCTACTCCAACCAGGGCCTCACCAACAATAATACCTGCTGCGATCGGAATGCCTGTGCTTTCGGCAAATGCGTCACCGAGCTTCCAATCTGAGATTACACGCAACAGTGTGCCGATGCTGTAAGTCAGCACAATACTGAAGGGCAGGTAGAACCCAAGCCCTACCGTGATGCCCAGACCGGGAGACGCCAGGCTCAGCAACGCGCCAAGCCCGGCACCTGCCAGGTATTTCTGAGAGGGAACATCGCCGCCGATAATGCCGTTGATCATGCTGGCCAATGCCTGCCCTTGTGGCGCCGGTAATTTATCACTACCCAGGCCATAGGCTTCATGCAATACGAAGATCAAAGCCATGACCAGTATCGGCCCCAGCCACGCACCGAGGAATTGTCCCAGCTGCTGCTGGCGGGGTGTGGCGCCAACGAGGTAACCGGTCTTGAGATCCAGCATCAGGTCAGTGGCCTGTGACATGGCAACAGAAGCTGCAGCGCCCACCATGATGGCAGATACAATAGCGGCCCGGGTATCGCCCAGACCGCTGGAAATTACAATCAGGATGGTAACTGCTATCAGTGTCATGCCGGAAAGGGGTGACCAGTTGGTACGTCCGATGGCTTCGGACAGGATGACGCCGGCAATCCAGATCCACAGGGTACCTACCACTGCCATCAGGATACCGCGGCCCAGCCCCATTTTTTCTGTGGACAAAACCGCAATAACTGCCAGCAGGATGGCTGCACCGCCGATGGCAAAATAAAGAAGTTTAATTGGCATCTCGTCTTTGGACATGGCCGCACCCGACCGGGCTGCGTTTTGCATGCTGCGCACAGCGCTGAGGATCATCGGGAATGCCACGATAACGCCCGCCACTGCACCGCCGATCAACATGCCGATTCCAACCGGCCGGTATAAGAGCAAGCGCAGGCTGTCGGGATTGCTGGTGACCATCTGGGTTTCCGGGTCAACGGGGAACAGGCCAAAATGGCTTAATAATGGTGCCAATACCCAGTAGCAAACATAACCACCGATGATAAAAGCCACGCCACCTTTTCCGGCAATGTAACCCACACCCACGGATAAGAGTGACAGGTACCAGATTCCGTTCATGTATTCGGGCCAACCGAGTGAGCCACCCAGATCCCAGTACTCAAAGCCGCTCGATTGGCTTAAATAGTGTAAAAAACCACTGGTGGTTGCCGCTACCAGCAGGAACATGGCTTTTTGTATGCCTGCACCGGGGGATTTGAGAATGGTTGCGACAGCAACGCCGCCAGGGTATGTCAGCCGTTCGTAGTCGATCATTTGCTTGCGCAATGGAATGATGAAGCCAATACCCATGAACGCCCCGGCGATGGCGCCAAATGTCATCAATACCGGGTTAAAGTCCATTCCATAACCAAGAATAAAAATCGCAGGAACAGAAAACATCATGCCGCTGGAAGCGCCATTGACCCCGCTGGCAATAGTTTGCACGATGTTGTTTTCGATGATGGAGTTGCGTCGCAACATGCCGCGCAAAATAGCAAAGCCCAGGATGGCGGCCAGTTCAGAGCCTTCAATAGAGAAGCCCAGGATCAGAGCTGCATAACCGATACTGACCGCAATGACCGCGCCGAGGAAATAGCCGACAAGAATGGCCGTGGTGGTCAGTTCAGGATACGGACCGGTACGTACTACGCCAGTTGCCGGGGTGGATGAATTCACACAACTTTCCTTTCAGGAATTATTTTTTTACAGGCTGTATGCCCAAATCAAGACGCCGCTTAATATTAACCAGGTTATGAGCGTCAGCGGTACGCCAACACGAACGAAATCCCCGAATTTATAACCGCCGGCATTCATGATCAATATATTGGTCTGATATGCCATGGGTGTTGCAAAACTCAGGTTGGCACCAAACATGACTGCCAATACGAATGGTTCAAGTGGTAATCCAAGACGTTGTGCAATGCCAATGGCTATGGGTGTGCCGATAACGGCTGCGGCGTTATTGGAAACCACGTTGGTCAATACACCCATCATCATCATCAGGCCCATCAGCACAATTGAGGGCGGCGCGCCGAAGGTGATATACACAAACAGGTTGGCCAGGTAATCTGCCCCGCCGGTTTTGAGCAGGGCCATACCCATGGCCAGTGAAGATACGATGATCAGGATGACCTGGGTACTCAGTGCATTCATGGCATCTTTCCAGTTCAGACAGCCGGTCAGAATCAGTACCAGGCAACCCAGCAGTGCACTTATTTCAATTGGCATAACCCGCATTGCGGCCAGTGCAACCACGCCTATTATCACCGCAAGCGCGATGGGTGCTTTACGCGCTCTTGGCAGGTTGATGCTGCCATCCAAAATCAGAAAATCCGAACTCTGTTTAAGTTCAGCCAGGTTTTCCAGGGTAGATTGCACCAACAGCACATCGCCGGACCTGAGACGGGTTTCATCAAGACCCGGGGATTCCCGTTCTTCCATACCTTCAAAGCGGTTGAACGCCAGCAACCTGAGGCTAAAACGGGATAACAAGCCCGCGTTGCCGATGCGTACACCATTCAGTCTTGATGCGGGAGTAATGGCCACTTCAGCGATTTGCTGTCCTTCGGCCGACAGCGGGTGACTGGCATCAACCGCATGTTCCGTGGTGTAAAGTGTGCCACCCAGAATTCGCGCATATTCCCTCAGGTTTTGTTGGGTGTCGCTGGTGGTAAGCCGGTCACCGGCGCGCAATTTCACATCTGGCAATGGGTTAATAAACACACCTTTGCCACGCTGGATAGATTCCACCTTGATGTTTTCACCGGCGCGCGCGATAGCTTCCGCCAATGTACGACCAACGGACGGACTGCCGGTATTGAGCCTGACCTGCGCAGTAAAAACCCTCGATACACCGCGGTTCATGGGCGGCTTGCGTTGCGGCAGAATTCTGGGTGCTATCAGCCACAGGTACAGGATGGCCACAAAGCCAGCAATCAGGACCGGTCCGGCGAAATCAAACATGTTGAAACGGTCCATGCCCATGTCGGCGGCTACATTAACGACCAGCAGGTTTGTCGATGTACCAATGGTTGTGGACATACCGCCAACAATGCTGGCAAAACCCATCGGCATCAGAGCGCCGGATGGTGACACTCCGGTTTTGACCGCCACGCCAATCAATATTGGCAACATCAGTACCACGATCGGCGTATTGTTAATGAAAGCACTGAGAAAAGCTGTCATGAACAGAGTAAGCAGCAACGAAAGGGCAGGACTCCTGCGCCATGACCGTGCGAGTAGCCGCCCCACCGGTTCCAGGGCACCAGTGCTTATCAGACCCTGACCGACGACCATAAGTGCAGACACGGCAATCAGGGCGCGGTTACCAAAGCCTAAAAAGAAATCACTGGGCCTGATAACCTGGCCATCAGACTCAAATGGAAAAATCTGGAATCCGGTAGCGAGTACGACCAGTACCACCAGGCTGGTGGTTTCCATTGGTATGTTTTCGCGCGTAAACAGCACCAGCGCGACCAAAATCATGATCATCACAGCCAGCGCGTGCATGTTGGGTAGAGCAAGTTCAAGCATTTGTCTTTAGCCAAAGTCCATGTGACTGCCACAAGCGCGTAGCAGTGTAACCCATCCTTATGGTGTGTGGCTTGCCAGCATCACGAGTCTGTCATATGCTGCCAGCAATTCCCATCTCACCCTGGCAGGAAGTTTTATTTGCAAGCCAAATACTATTTGATCGATTTCGATCCAATCGCGGTTTCCATCGGCCCGCTGGACATACATTGGTATGGCGTAATGTATCTGTTGGCGTTCCTGTCTTTCTGGGTTATAGGTAACGCGCGCGCAATGAGCCAGGCCTGGTGGGGCTGGAGCAAGCAGGATGTCAGTGATGTTCTTTTTTACGGCATGCTTGGCGTGATTCTTGGCGGGCGCATCGGTTACATGCTGTTTTACGGTTTTGAATTGTTGCTGCAAAACCCCTTGTCAATATTCAGGGTGTGGGATGGCGGCATGTCTTTCCATGGCGGCTTGCTCGGCGTGATCTTTGCCATGGTTTGGTTCGCCAGGCGGACACGCAGGTCATTCTGGCAGGTCGCTGATTTCGCAGCGCCGCTGGGTCCTCTTGGCCTCGCATTTGGGCGTCTCGGAAATTTTATTGGTGGCGAATTATGGGGCCGTCTGACGGATGTGCCCTGGGCCATGATTTTTGCCAAATCCACCGGTTTCAGACCTGGTGAGACCGCGGCGCTCAATGAAGCCTGGCGATCCGGTGCGCTGGATCACCTGGCCAGGCATCCGAGCCAGCTATACCAGGCCGGTATGGAAGGCCTGGCACTGTTTTTTATCCTGATGTGGTACTCCCGCAAGCCAAGACCGCGCGCCGCTATTTCTGGCCTGTTTCTGCTCGGTTATGGAGTTTTCAGATTGATTGCCGAGTTTTTCCGTCAACCCGATGAGCACATCGGCTTTCTCGCCATGCAATGGCTGACCATGGGTATGTTGTTATCCTTACCCATGATTGCTGCCGGCATAATAATTATGCGGCTTGCTTACTTCTACGACTCACAACCAAAAAAGGCTAATTCCCAACTATGAGAACTTACCTGCAGCTTTTGCAAGATATCCTGGACAAAGGCAGCCGTAAGGAAGACAGAACCGGTACTGGCACCATCAGCCTGTTCGGTTACCAGATGCGCTTTGACCTGGCACAGGGCTTTCCATGCGTGACGACGAAAAAGTTGCACCTTCGCTCCATCATTCATGAGCTGTTATGGTTTCTGAAAGGCGATACCAATGTTGCTTATCTGAATAAAAATGGCGTCTCGATATGGGATGAATGGGCGGATGAAAATGGCAGCCTTGGTCCCGTCTACGGTGCCCAGTGGCGTGATTGGCTTACACCGGACGGCAGGCATATCGACCAGGTGAAGCTGCTGCTGGATGACCTGCGCAACCGGCCTCATTCCCGCCGCCATATCATTTCTGCCTGGAACCCGGCGGTTTTACCGGATGAATCGCGCAGCCCGCAGGACAATGCCCGCGCCGGCCTGCAGGCCCTGCCACCGTGCCATACGATGTTTCAGTTTCATGTCGCCGATGGCAGGCTGAGTTGCCAGATGTATCAGCGCAGTGCGGATGTATTTCTTGGTGTGCCTTTTAATATTGCTTCCTATGCACTACTGACCATGATGATTGCCCAGGTAGTGGGTCTTGAGCCGGGTGACTTTATCCTTTCATTGGGTGATGCCCATATATATCTGAACCACCTGGAGCAGGTAGATTTACAGCTATCGCGGGAGACATTCCCGCTGCCGGCCATGCAGGTCAATCCCGAAAGAAAAGACCTGTTTGAATTTGTTTACGAGGATTTTGATTTACAAAACTACCAGTGCCATGCGGGCATCAGGGCACCTATCGCAGTATAGGAGCACTAGTATGAAAAAATCAATCACGCTGATAGCCGCGATGGGCAAAAACAGAGCCATCGGACTGGATGGCCGGATGCCGTGGCATTTACCGGCAGAGCTACAACATTTCAAACAGGCCACCATGGGCAAGGCCATCTTGATGGGGCGTAAAACCTGGCAATCCATTGGCAGGCCATTACCGGGGCGACAGAATATTGTTATCAGCCGGAACCCCGATTTTGCTGCCGCTGGCGCTGATGTAAGCGCTTCGCTATCAGCTGCTGTTGAGATTGCAAAAGCCGATGAAATCATGGTGATCGGAGGTGGCCAGTTATATACGCTGGCACTGCCGCTTGCACGACGTTTGGTTCTCACATTGATCGATATTGAACCGGAAGCGGATACATGGTTTCCAGAGTGGGATATCAATCAGTGGCAACAAACAGAAGAGCGGCACTTTCAGATTGATGACAGCAATGAGTTGGCTTACCGGATTGTTGAGTTGACCCGCATCCCAGCTTAGCCTATTTACGTTTGGGACATCGGACCTGGAAGAGAGCACGGTCCTCCAGTCTGAGTGCGCTTAGCTTTCCTCCCCAGACGCAACCCGAATCCATCGAGATATAACGTTTTTTTATACGTAAGCCCAGCGCCGCCCAGTGCCCGAATACGATGGTCACATCCCGGGTTAAGCGGTGTTTGTGGCTAAACCATGGTTTGTAATTTTCCGGTTGGCAACCCGGTGGGCCGGAGACGGTATAAATTCCACGACCTGCTTCATCACAAAACCGTAAGCGTGTCAGAATATTGGTGATCAGGCGCAGACGTTTCCAGCCGGTTCTGTCCACGCGCCATAAATCCGGTCGGTTCCCATACATGCGTCGAAGGAATTCACCGCGTTGGTCTGATTGCAAAACCCCGGATACCTCCTGGCTCGCGCTGATGGCGGCCTGCCAGGTCCATTGTGGTATTACACCTGCGTGAACCCGCAGTAACTGGTGCTCTTCAGACCAGCAGGCCAGGGGCTGAGTGCACAACCAGTCCATTAACGACGCGCACTCCGGTGCCGCAAACACCGTATCAAATTCAATATTGCCTGAACCCCCGTCCGGGTGGAGTTCGTAATTTGCCAGCAGATGCAGGTCATGGTTTCCCAGGCTGACGCTAACCGAATGTCCCAGGCTTTTTAGCAGGCGTAATACCTGTAGAGACTGGTGGCCGCGATTGACAAGGTCACCGCATAACCACAGCTTATCGACAGCCGGATCAAAATTAATTTTTTGCAACAGGCGCTGCAAAGAATCATAACAACCCTGAATGTCACCAATCAGATATGTGGACATGGTTTTCAGTTTGCATCATCGGGTAGTGATCGGGCAAGTGCGGCGAATTGCGACAGACTGAGTTGCTCTGCCCGCTGCCCCGGGTCGATACCGGCACTGAGAATTTGGTCAGCGCTAAAATGCTCCCTGAGACTGTTCCGCAGTGTTTTTCGGCGCTGGGAAAAAGCCGCCGCTACTACCCGTTCAAGGTTCCTGAATGAGCCAGCGTCGGCTGGAGGTTCTTTTAATGGTTGTAAACGAACGATGCTGGAGCAAACCCGGGGCACGGGCGAGAAACTTTCCGGTAACACATCAAATAGCGGCGTAACTTTACTGCGGAATTGGGTCATAACTGACAAGCGCCCATATGTGCGGCTACCCGGTGCGGCAGCCATGCGCTCAACCACCTCCTTTTGCAACATAAAGTGCATATCCACAACCAGTTCATGCCATTGCAGTATATGAAAAATCAGTGGCGTGGAGATGTTGTATGGCAGGTTGCCAATAAGCCGGAAAGGACGTTTACCGGTTATTTCAGGCAGGTTTGCCTTGAGCGCATCGCAGGCATGAATAGTGATGTTGGATTCGTCTGCAAATTGTTTCTGTAGACGTGCCACCAGGTCACGGTCTATTTCAATAAGGTGCAACTCGGCTCCGCTCGCCAGCAACGGTCGGGTGAGTGCCGCCTGGCCCGGGCCGATTTCAACCAGCAAATCTGTTTCCCGGGGGGCAATGCAGGCGATGATGCGGTTGATGACCTGCTGGTCATGCAAAAAGTTTTGTCCAAATCGCTTACGTGCTTTGTGTTTCATTGGCACATTCTCTGCGCAGTCACAGCGGCGGTATACATACTGGTGGCACTGGCGCGGTTTTTACCCGCGATATCGAGTGCTGTCCCATGGTCTACCGATGTACGGATGAACGGCAGACCAAGGGTGATATTGACTGCCTTGCCAAAACCAGCGTGTTTAAGTACCGGCAAACCCTGGTCGTGGTACATCGCTACCACGGCATCACAGGATGCCAGGCGTGATGGAGTGAAGGCAGTATCGGCAGGCACCGGGCCCACCGTATTGATACCCTGCTGCCGGCATTCATCTATGACTTTTTGAATGACCTGGATGTCTTCGTTGCCCAGGTGACCGCCTTCTCCGGCATGGGGATTCAAGCCCAGTACCTGGATCACGGGTTCAGTAATTCCAAACCGGGCACGCAGTTCATGATGGGTTATTTGTATGGTGCTGTGAACATTCTCAAATGTGATGGCATCGGGCACATCGCGCAGGGGCAGGTGGGTTGTAACAAGTGCTACCCGGAGGTCGCCGGCGACCAGCATCATGACCACCTTTTTCAGCCCGGCTAATTCTGCCAGCAATTCCGTATGACCACTGAAGGGTATCCCGCCATCATTAATCACAGCTTTGTGTACCGGTCCGGTAACCAGTGCACCGGCGTGGCCGGCACGTACCAGCCTGACGGCTGATTTGATCGAGTTAACAACATAACTTGCGTTGGCGGGATCGACCTGGCCGGGTTTGGTAGCCTGGTTCAGGGTTTGCGGAAAACAACTGAGTTGACCGGCTATGACCTTGTCCCCCGGTCGCCATGGGTTGACGGGTATATCGAAACCCAGTGTTTTGGCTGCAGACACCAGTAGTTGCGGATCTGCGACTGCCAGTAAACGCAATTCAGGGTGTTCATGGGCCAGGCGAATGGTGCATTCCGGCCCAATGCCGGCGGGCTCACCTGGTGTCAGGGCGAGCACGGGGATGTCCTTATTCATTTCTTTTTGGTTCAGCTCTCTAGCCTGATTTCCACGAATGCCTCATCGCGCATCTGTTGCAGGAAGCGTTCGACTTCAATATCCATTTTTTGTTGCTGCAGGTTATTACGTGCGGCATTGCGTATGGATTCTTCAGTCACATCCTTTTCGCGCATGCCAAGCCGTTCCATTATGTGCCAGCCATCTTCAGTCTGAAAAGGTTCGCTGATTTCACCGTCCTGCATTGCCGCCAGCGTCTGTCCCATACGTTCGCCAAAAGCCTCGGGAGCAAACCAGCCCATATCGCCCCCAAGGTTGGCACTGGTAATGTCATCAGAGTTTTCCCTCGCCAGCACTTCAAAATCTTCACCGTCTTTCAGTTTCTGGTGAATCTCCCGAATTTCCTCCATGGCCCGGCGCGGGGTAATCAGGTCATTGGTTGCAATCATGATATGCCGGGCGTGAAATTCCGTCGCCATCACCTGGCTTCGGTCGCGGTAATCATTGACCCTTATGATGTGGAATCCAGCCGGACTGCGGATAGGAACTGTAAATTGACCCGCCCTGAGGTTTTTTATTGCTTCAGAAAACACCACCGGAACCGAATTAAGATCCCGCCAGCCGACCAGGCCACCTTCCAGGGCTTCCTGGCTAGCCGAATAACTGATGGCGGCTGAGGCGAAATCGAGGCCTTCTTCCAACTGCTGGTGGACGTTATTGGCCTTGGATTCCTGCATGGCTATCTGTTGTGGTGTGGCACCATCAGGCAGAGCGATCAGGATGTGTGAAATATTATACTCACCACTTTGAAAACTTTCGGAAGCCAGCAGAATTTCAATTTCTGTATCTGTGATGGGATCCATGCTGTTTATGACTCGCTGGCGCAGACGTTCGGTCATCATTTCCTCACCAATATTCTGGCGGAACTCGCTAAAATCTTCCCCGTCACTCTCGATCACACTGCGCAATTGCATCAGCGTGATCTGGTTCTGTTGGGCAAGCATCAACATAGACTGGTCAATGTCGGCATCACTGATACGGATACCGGTTTGAAATGCCCGTTGTAGCTGCAAACGCCGGACAATCAGACGTTCCAGCACCTGTTTTTCCAGCAGGTGTTTGGGTGGCAGGTCACCACCTTGTTGACGGATTCTGTCGACAATACCTTTAATGGCAAGGTCAAGTTCACTGCGCAGTATGACATCGTCATCTACCAGCGCAACAATGGAATCAATCTTGTCGGTGTTCTGGGCAAGAGCCGGGTTTGTTACCAATCCCGATATCAGGGTCACGCATACGAGCCATACCGCAGGGTGGCTAAAACTTCTCATAAAGGCTTGTCTCCGGGAGTCTGCCAAGGTGTGTAATCGGTTTATTTTAATTCATACAGGGTTACTGTGAAACCTGCATTGTTTCCAGCACTTCCTCTATGCGTTCAAAAACAGTTTGTATATTCCGGGTCGTTGGCAAGGTAGTCAGGCGGAAGTGGTTCCGGTAAGGCACATTGAAACTGCTGCCCGGAGCGATCAGAACGTGTTTCTTTTCCAGCAATTCCAACGCAAATTTCTGGTCGTCAAACGCCTCGAATAAACTGGTTTCAATAGCGGGAAATGCGTACATTGAGCCATTCGGTTCACACAATGACATAAATTTACTATTGTTTACCCCTTCAATGATGGCTTGCCGCGCCTGGAACAGGCGGCCACCCTCTGAAGTCAGCTCACGGATACTCTGATAACCACCCAGGGCAGTTTGCACAGCCCACTGCCCGGGTACGTTGGCACACAATCTGAGGGAGGCCAGTAATTCGACCGCGTGCAAATAGTCTTTGGCATTTTCCCTGTCACCGCTGAATGCCATCCATCCGACCCGGTAACCGCAGGCACGATAAATTTTTGAAAGCCCGTTAAATGTTACGCACAGGGTTTCGTTTATCAGCGTGGCCATGGGAATGTGCTCTGCATCGCCGTAGAGCATTTCATCGTAGATTTCATCGGCGAATACAACCATCTGGTTTTGTTCGGCTATGCGGGCAATTTCTTCAAGCAATTCCCGGCCATAAACAGCCCCTGTGGGGTTGTTGGGATTGATCAGGACAATACCACGGGTACGTGGTGTTATCAGTTTGCAAATTTCATCCGGGTCAGGCTGGAAGTTGTTTTCGGGTAAGCAGCTGTAATAAACAGGCGTACCGTGATTGAGGGCAACCGAAGCGCTCCACAAAGGGTAATCCGGGCTGGGGATCAGGATCTCATCGCCGCTATTTAGCAGGGCCCGTAATGCCAGATCGATACACTCACTAACGCCATTGCCCATAAAGACGTCATCAGCGGTGACATCCATCACCCCGCGTTCCTGCTGCTGCATCACTACTGCTTCGCGGGCGGGGAAAATTCCTTTCTGGTGGCAATAAGCTTCGCTCTGGCCCAGGTTTTCAATCATTGCCAGGCGCATGGTCTCCGGAGTGCGGTAGCCGAACAGCCCCGGGTTGCCGATATTCAACGAAATGATTTCGTAACCCTGCCGTTCGAGTTCAACAGCCCGGGAAGCCAGTTCACCGCGGATTTCATAACGAACACCCTCAAGGATATCGTTGGTTTTTACAGGTGTTTTTTGCACGTCTTCATCTTAGCTAATTAATTGGCAAGATCGTAAAAAAGTGGTGCGGTTCTGCGACCAAAACCACCCAGTCCTTTGAGTACTAATTGTACGTACAAGGCATCGCGGTGGTCGCCATCACGGTTTCTGAGAAAGCGTTTGCCGACAACCCGCAATGCCCAGCAGCAACTGTCGTACTCGAAACCTGCCTCGGCGGCCAACAGGTCTGAATCCTGTATTGAGTAATTCACACGGGCCAATATCCGCCATCTCTCGTTAATGGGCTGGTAATAGCGGAGGTCAAACTGATCCAGACTGTCGCGTCTGAACCGATACTCAGCGCCCAGGCGACGGCCTTTGGCCGCGGTATGGGTCACGCCAAGTACTGCAACGTCAAATTCACTGTTCTGCCAGTCCCACTGGGTAAAAATGCGGCTGCTCAACCGCCTTGTGGGGTGAAGCACGAATTCGGCAATAAAAGGTGATGCACTATCGTCCAGTGACTCGCTAAATAAAGTATTGGTGGAAGCAGGCATGACCTTCTGTGTATCGAAGTAAACTATCTGGCCAAAACTCAGGCTCCAGAGCTCACGCCCCGCTACCTGGCTGATGGAACGCGTGGTCAGGGCCAGGGTTAGCTGATTTGCATCAGACTGGCGGTCTGCACCGGTAAAGCGGTTGTAATGGAACAACTGGCTGAAGCCGAAAGTAAACGGTGCCGAATCAAAATCCGGGAAATCTTCCTGGTCTCTATACGGTATATATAGATAGAACAGTCGTGGTTCCAGGGTCTGCACTCTGCCTTTGCCGCTGTCACGATCAAGAAACATTCCTGTATCAAAACTGATGATTTCGGTACCACGGCTGGGTGATGTATCGCCTGGCAGGCCGCGCCGGTTCAATTCATATGAGGTATAACGGTAGCCGGCGCTCGGCCGCATATAACCCCAGTTGGTGCCGATATTCCACTCGATGCGCGGGAGAATATCGAAGCGTGAACCGGTGGTGCCAACGTCCCTGTCAAAATAGACCAGTTCAGCGTCCATCTGCAGACGTAAACCCTGGAATCCCAACGGGCGGTCCATGTCGAAGGCAATACGCGGCAAGCGGCTGTAGGGTTCGTTGAAAGCGTTAACAGCTTCGTCCACCACCTGGAAATCATCTGCAATGACCGCGAAGGTCCAGTAATGGCCGCGGCCATATATACCGACATTGCTGCGCAGATATTGTCTTGATGCCGAAGCCAGGCTATTGCTGAAATCCTGGAAATACTGATCATCACTGACCCTGTCAATCAGCACCTTGCTGCGCCAGAGACGGCTGAGACGGGCTCTATGACTAAGCCGGTAGTGGTAGCGGAGTTCCCTGGTTTTCTTGTCGCTGGGCATCCAGTCAAAATTCAGGGTTCCACCGGTACGTCGTGTAATAAACCGGTACTCACCGGTAACCATGACACCGCGTTCAGTGAAGTATCGTGGTGCAATCGTAGCGTCATGGTTGGGGGCAATGTTCCAGTAATAGGGAATACTGAACTCAAAGCCATTGTCATTTGCGGTGCTTATTGCCGGATAAAGAAAACCACTTTTGCGCCGGTCATCTATCGGAAATGACATATAGGGCAAATAGAGTATAGGAATATTAAAGAATTCAAGTTTGGCCTTCCTGGCCTTGCCAATACCCTCGTCAAAGTCCAGTTCGAGTTCGTGCGCAGTCAGGACCCACTCGGGGTTTTCTCCCGGACAGGTTGTGAAATACAACTCACGTAATAAAGAATGATTGCCGGAATCTACTAATACCTCGCCTGCAGTGCCTCTCGCGCTGGAACCTGTCAGCCCGTAATCAACCTGCGTGAAGCGGCCATCTTCAGTGAGGAAACTATATTGTGCACTTGAGCCACTCATGTACATAACGGAATCTTTATAAGACAACTTACCCGGCATGGTCATGGTTTTGCTTTCAGGGTCGTAGCGTAACAGATCAGTGGTCAGAACCTGGTCCGCACGGCTCAATTCCACGTGTTCACGGGCTTCGGCGACACCTGTGTCCGAGGCATCAAAGTACCGGGTCTTCAGTAATATGGGTGAGTTGTCGCGGTCTGGCACCTGCTTGAATCTGGGTGCCAGGCTGGGGCCGGGACAGGCCAGTCCTGTAATCTCCGGCTCGGCTGCAAACGCAGCGTTCTGGAAAGGTACCAGGATAAGGCAAATGGCCGATAACAGGATCGATGTTCTTAATATTATCAGGGTCACAAATCGGCGCCGTAATTGAAAAGGCTCCTGCGTATTGTAACAAGGGATTCAAACTGCAGGGGCATGATTTTTCAAAACTCCCCTGAAGCTGTTTTACCTGCACATGTTCTTTTCAACCACAGCGCACGGTCTTCTATTGGGAGTCTGGATTTCTGCTCTGCCAGCCGGTGAAACTCCAGCAGATCGCCTTTCGCCTGATCAAACAACTCCTGGAATGCACAATGGCTGCCCTCATAGGTATTGTAGAGTGCCAGCCTGGCATTATTAACGGGACCTTCAAACCAGGAAGCGTAGTAACGTTTGCCATTCCATTTTTCAGCAATCAGCTGCTCATAAGAGTCTGAAAATGACTGGAAAACTTCAGCTTTCTGTTGACGTTTAATGGTTTCCGGTTTGTCTGTGTGATAAATATTTGCCAAATCGTAGCGTACTTCACCAATTAGATTTTGAAAGTCTTTACTGGCATTTTGAAGTCGCTGCCTTTGAATTAATTCATCCTGCCGTTGCGTGGACTCCAGCCATAGCCTGATTCCGGTTTCTTCTACGAAACTGGCATAACCCTCATTGAACAAGCCGTCACCTTTGATATACAGACGTTGATGGGCCAGTTCATGGAACAGGTATGCGGCCAGGCGGATATCGGACCCGGAGACCATGGTACTGAGCAGGGGGTCGTTGAACCAACCAAGTGAAGAGTAGGCAGCGGCAGGTGCAACATAAACATCCATACCTTTTTTGCGCAGGTGAGCGGCGGAATCCTTTGCTTTTTGTTGTTTAAAGAAACCGCGGTAGGGAACACAACCCGCGACCGGGAAGCACCATTTTTTAGCTTCTAAGGAAAATTCTTCGGTGGCAACAACATTCCACACCAACGCTTCACCATCGACTTCAACATAGCTGGAGTAACTGCCGTTGCTTGGCAGGTCCAGATTGCTTTTGGCAAATGTCTTGATTTGTTCGGCAGCCACCAGGTCTGCTGCAAGCTCAGAACTGGTTGCCGGGTTATCCAATAATGATTGAATATCCTGGCGTGAATGCATCAGTCTCCATTGGCCGGAGGCGGCCTGCAGGTAGTAACCCGGACCAGAGCAGGCTGCAAGAAAAGCAATTAATACAATATAAATAGTAACGCGGGAAATCATCAGGAACGATTTTCGTCATCCACAAATTTCAGCGAAGCCGAATTTATACAATAACGCTGTCCGGTCGGCGGCGGCCCGTCATCGAAAATATGTCCCAGGTGTGCATCACAATGGGGACACAGTAGTTCGATGCGGCTCTGGCCAAGGCTGTGATCCGGGCGTTGGGTGATCTCTGCCGTATCCAGTTCGCCGTGAAAACTTGGCCAGCCACAACCGGAGTGGAATTTGCTGTCCGAGCCGAACAGCGGATGTCCACAACAGACACAGTGATAAAACCCCGCTTCAGTATGGTCGCAGTATTTGCCGCTGAAGGGTGCTTCGGTGCCGGCTTCACGGGTTACCCGGTATTGTTCGTGATCCAGTTGAGCCTTCCATTGCTGTGGTTCTTTGATGGTTTTTTTCATAGTGCCACCATTGTAATGTATCCTTTGATGAGTGAGTTGGTGTTCGGGACACAAACTCAAAACTACTGGAATTTCATCATATGATAAAAGTTTTCGAAGACTTCGATGTCACCCTGGTCGGGCACTATCAATCTGTGCTGGAATCCAATGATATAACCACATTCATGAAGAATCAGTTCGGTACTTCCGGTGCTGGAGAATTACCATTTATTGAAGTGATTCCACAGTTATGGGTGTTAAACGAAGCTGATACCGGGCGTGCCAAAGCGTTGATCAAAGAACTGAGCAACCCTGGAAGCGGTGAACAGCCCCAGGCGTGGATTTGCGACAAGTGCGGCACACCGCAGGAGGCTGCTTTCACCCACTGCTGGAAATGTTCTTCACCCAGGCAAGGAGGCGGGTTATGAATTCGGGCACCCTACTGAATATATAGGCCGCCACCACCAGGTTAAGCAGGGCTGTAACCAAAAACAATTCCGGGATGGTAAAACCGGCACTGCCCAGTAATAGCATGGCGATGATGGCAGAAATAACCATAAACAATGCATTGAGAATATTGTTGCCGGCAATGACCCGCGAGCGGTGGCTGGGTACAGTGCGTTGTTGAACCATCGAGTACAGGGGCACGATGTAAAAACCGCTGAATATTCCGATCATTAACAGGTCCATTACGATACGCCAATTTGCCCCGACCGAGAAAAAATTACCCAGGCCTGTATAGAGCTGCAGGCTCAACGGGGCTGGCAAAGTACATATCAATGCCAAATAAGGTCAGGCCCAATGCACCGAGTGGCACCAGGCCGATCTCGATTTTTCCACCGGACAGTCGTTCACACAGCAACGAGCCGGTGCTGATACCGATAATGAACATCGCCAGCAATGTAGACATCAGCCTTTCATCGCCGCCCAGGACGGATTCAGAAAAACTGGGGATCTGTACCAGGAAAGTCGCACCGAAAAACCAGAACCATGAAATACCCAGCACGCTGTTAAGCACGATGCGATTTTCCCTGATGAAACGGATGTTCCTGACAGTTTCAGTGAAGAAATTCCAGTTGATCTTCAGGCCCGGATCAACCGCAGATGCCTCTGGAATATCGCGACTGGCAAGGTAGCCGGCTATGGCCACCAACAAAGCTGTGCCACTGACCCAGACCGGCCAGTCAGCATCAATACCCATTAACAGTGGTCCGGCTATGGTACCGGCCAGTATCGCGACAAAAGTACCCATTTCAACCAGTGCATTACCACCGATCAATTCACCTGGTTTAAGTACCTGTGGAATGATGCCGTACTTGATTGGACCGAACATGGTGGATTGGAATCCCAGCAAAAACAGCACG
>PVMK01145502.1_pt1 | contig 54515 bp, 49 predicted proteins | sample 1853481 | NCBI WGS metagenome assembly PVMK01 (sample SAMN08533507, study PRJNA380276) | Marine sediment metagenome, whole genome shotgun sequencing project.
GACTTCGAAAGTGATCTCCAGGCGCCCCTTGACGCCGGTAATGTCGCTGGCCGCCGACCCGATATGCCGCGACAGACTGTATACCGCGCGATGGGAGAGCAAGCCGGGCGCGCCGCTCTGGGATGCAGCGACCCCGGGGACAGTGCCGGCCAGAATCAGGATGGTGGCAAGCACGATGGGGAGCCGGCACGAGTGGGGAATACGGGACGTCAGCATATGGTCATTGTAGCCGCAACATTCCTCGCGTTGGTGCATCCGAGATCCACTGTGCTATAAGCCCCGTGCTACAGGCCAGCACATTGATTCGACCGATGGATGAAATTGAAGCTCTCGCGGGTGTCCTCCAGGAAGCGGGTTACAACCTCCGCTTCACGATCTTCGAAGTAGGTGCTCTGCCCATGGAGGAGGAGCCCTTTTATCGTCTGCTGACATTATTTCCCGGCTCGAGCATCGTCGCTTTTGAGCCCGACGAACGCCTGTGCGATTCGCAAAACGCGAATGGTCAAGCCGGGGTCACCTTCTATCCCGTCGCTCTCGGCAGGACCGAGGAGCGGCGTGATTTCTATAACACCGAGCACCCCATGTGCTCCTCACTTTACCCGCCCAACGAGGAACTGCTCTCGCGCTACAACAATATGGAAGTAGCGAGATTGAAGGAAGTAACCACGGTGGAGACCGTGAGTCTGGACGGTTTCGTCTCCAGTCAGGGCATCGACGCCGTGGACTTCATCAAGATAGACATTCAGGGCGCAGAGTTGGAAGTCTTCCAGGGTGGCGTAACCACACTGGAAAACGTGCTCGCCATCGTCAGCGAGGCAGAATTCATCGAACACTACATCGACCAACCACTGTTCGGGGATGTTTGCGCCTTTCTATCCACCCGGGAGCTGCAGTTTCAGAAGTTTCTGGGTGTCGGAGGACGCACCTTGAAACCTATCCTCCTCAACAACGATCCCAACGCCGTCAGTCAGCAGATGTGGGCAGATGTGCTGTTCATCCGCGATCTTTTCGCCAGTGCGAAGCTCGGGCGCAAGCAGTACCTGAAGGTGGCGGTGCTCGCCATGCTCTACGAATGCCTGGACGTGGCGCTTTTTTGCTGCCGCAAGGTGGATCTCGCCAGCGGCTCCCGTATCGCGCAGGAATTCCTGGAGCGGCTGAAAGTGGGGACGGCATGACAAACTCAGTTATGCCGCGACCTCCCCGGGAACTGTATCGTAGCCGAGTACCGGAGCCAGCCAGCGCTCCACTTCGGCGACACTGATGTTCTTGCGCGCCGCATAGTCACGCACCTGATCCCGTTCGACCTTGCTGACTCCGAAATAGCGGCTCTCGGGATGCGCGAAATAAAATCCGCTGACCGATGCTGCCGGCAGCATCGCGAAGCTCTCGGTGAGCCGAACGCCTGTCCCGGCCTGGGCGTCCAGAAGCTCGAACAAGGTGCCTTTCTCGGTGTGATCTGGACAGGCAGGATAGCCTGGTGCGGGACGGATACCCCGGTACTGCTCCTGAATGAGCGCCGCGTTGGCCAGTGATTCGTCGCTGGCGTACCCCCAGAACTCCGTGCGTACCCGTTGGTGCATGCGTTCCGCGAAGGCCTCGGCCAGCCGGTCGGCGAGGGCTTTTGCCATGATGGCGCTGTAGTCGTCGTGGTCGGACTCGAAACCAGCGACGATCTCGTCCAGACCGAAGCCGGTGCTGAGCGCAAAGGCACCCAGATAATCCTTCAGGCCGGCCTCGCGGGGCGCGATGAAGTCGGCCAGTGCCAGGTTGGCACGCCCGGCATCGCGATCCATCTGCTGCCTCAGGGTGTGAAAGGTGGCGAGCGGTTGCCGCGAATCGTCGTCCCCATAGACGACGATATCGTCGGTCACGCTGGCCGCCGGCCAGAAACCGATGACGGCCCGCGCCTGCAGCCAACGCTCATGGACCATGCGGCGGAGCATCTCCTTGGCATCGGCGAAAAGATCCCGCGCTGCGGCGCCCACGGTCTCGTCATCGAGAATACGCGGGAAGCTTCCCGCCAGGTCCCAGGTACGAAAGAACGGTCCCCAGTCGATGTACTCCACCAATTCGCTCAGGGGGTAGTCGTCGAACTCTTTCCGTCCGATGAACGACGGCGCCGGCGGCGTGTAGCTCGGCCAGTCGATGGGGCAACGGTTGGCGCGCGCCTCGGCGAGGGTGGCACGCCGGGCGTTGCGCCGTTGCGCAGCCCGCTGCTCCCTGATGGCCGCATACTCCGCCGCGATTTGGGAAACGTATTCTTGGCGTCCTGAACCGATGAGCTTGCTGACAACGCCGACGGCGCGGGATGCGTCCGGCACATAAATTGTCGGCCCTTGATAGTTCGGCGAAATCTTGACCGCCGTGTGCACGCGACTGGTGGTGGCGCCGCCGATGAGAAGCGGCAGATCGAAATTTTCCCGCTGCAGCTCGCCGGCCACATGACACATCTCGTCCAGGCTGGGCGTGATGAGGCCCGAGATTCCGACAATGTCGGCGCCTTCGGCGCGGGCCGCCTCGAGGATTCGATTGGCGGACACCATGACGCCCAGATCGACGATCTCGAAGTTATTGCAGGCGAGCACCACGCCGACGATGTTCTTGCCGATGTCGTGCACGTCACCTTTGGCGGTGGCAAGCACCACCTTGCCGGCCGAGCGCGAGCCATCCTCGTCGGATTTCTCCAGGTCCATGTAGGGCTCCAGGTGGGCAACGGCCTTCTTCATCACGCGCGCGCTTTTCACCACCTGGGGCAGGAACATCTTGCCCGCGCCGAACAAGTCGCCCACGGTGTTCATGCCGTCCATCAGCGGACCTTCGATGACTTCCAGTGAGCGGGCGGCCAGACAGCGCGCCTCTTCCGCGTCATCGACCACGAAATCGTCGATGCCGTGCACCAGCGCATACACCAGGCGGTCGTGGACATCGGCTTCCCGCCAGCTCAGATCCTCGGCCTTCTGCCTGGCTTGGCCTTTTACAGAAGATGCGACTTCCAGCAAGCGCTCGGTGGCATCGTCGCGTCGGTTGAAAAGCACGTCTTCGATACGCTCCAGAAGGTCCTCGGGGATATCCTCGTAGACGGGCAACTTGCCGGCATTGACGATGGCCATGTCGAGCCCCGCCTCGATGGCGTGGTAGAGAAAGGCGGAGTGCATGGCCTCGCGCAGAGGGTCGTTGCCTCTGAACGAAAAGGACAGATTCGAAACGCCGCCGGAGACTTTTACCCGGGGCAGGCGTTTCTTGATGAGCCGGGTCGCCTCGATGAACGCCCGTGCGTAGTCGTTGTGCTGCTCGATGCCGGTGGCTACGGCGAAGATGTTCGGATCGAATACGATGTCCTCGGCGGGCAGCCCAACCTCGTCGACGAGAATCCGGTATGCCCTTTCGCATACCGCGACCTTCTGCTCCACGGTTTCCGCTTGACCATTCTCGTCGAAGGCCATGACGACCACGGCGGCCCCATAACGCTTCACCAGGCGTGCCTGCTCGATGAACGGCGCCTCGCCCTCTTTGAGACTGATGGAATTGACGAAGCCCTTGCCCTGGACACATTGCAGGCCGGCCTCGATGATCGACCATTTGGAAGAATCGATCATCACCGGCACACGGCTGATGTCGGGTTCGGCGGCCATGAGGCAAAGAAACTTGCGCATGGCCGCCTCGGAATCCAACATCCCTTCGTCCATGTTGACGTCGATGATCTGGGCGCCGTTCTCCACTTGCTCGCGCGCAATACTGATGGCGGTGTCGTAGTCGCCTTCGATGATGAGTCGCGCGAACTTTCTCGAGCCGGTGACGTTGGTGCGTTCACCGATATTGACGAACAAGCTGTCGGGGCCGATATGGAACGGTTCGAGGCCGGACAGGCGGCACACGTGCGGTGCGTCGGGGACAGGTCGCGGCTTGACCCCGGCGACCGCATCGGAAATGGCGCGGATGTGCTCGTGGGTGGTACCGCAACACCCGCCCACCAGGTTCAGAAACCCGGACGCCGCGAATTCCCCCAGCACTTCCGCCATGTGCTCGGGCGTGTCGTCGTAACCTCCGAACTCGTTGGGCAGCCCGGCATTGGGGTGGCAGCTGACATGGGTCTCGGCGACTCTGGCGAGATCATCCACATAGGGACGCAGCTCGGTGGCGCCCAGGGCACAGTTGAGGCCGACGGCCACGGGTTGTGCGTGGCGCACGGAGTTCCAGAATGCTTCCGCCGTTTGCCCGGAAAGCGTGCGCCCGCTGAGATCCGTGATGGTCCCCGAAATCATCAGCGGTAAACGCGTTCCGGTCTCCGCGAAGTACTCATCGACGGCGAACAGCGCAGCCTTCGCGTTGAGGGTGTCGAAGACCGTTTCCACCAGAATCAGATCGGCGCCGCCCTGGTCGAGTCCGCGTAAGGCTTCCGTGTATGCCCTGCGCAGTTCATCGAAGCTCACATTGCGGTAGCCGGGGTCGTTGACATCCGGTGAAATGGACGCGGTCCTGTTGGTGGGGCCCAGAACCCCCGCCACCCAGCGGGGGCGTTGGGGGTCGGCGGCGATGGCTGCGTCGGCGGCTTCCCTGGCGATGCGGGTGGCCGCCAGGTTGAGCTCGAAGGCCCGCTCCGCCAGGCCGTAGTCGGCTTGCGCGATGGCGGTGGCGTTGAAGGTGTTGGTTTCGATGATGTCCGCGCCGGCGGTCAGGAAGTCCGCGTGGATGTCGCGGATGAGACTGGGCTGGGTAATGCTCAGGAGATCGTTGTTGCCGCGCAGGTCGTGGCCGTGATCGGCGAACTGACGCCCTCGAAAGTCTGCCTCCGACAGGGCGTGGGTCTGGATCATGGTACCCATGGCGCCGTCCAGAATCAGGATGCGCTCTGTCAGGGATTGAACGAGCGTGTTGGCGGATTTTTTCGACCAGGCTGTCACATCAGACTCCCGAGGCAATGCTTTGCGTCCCGCTGCCGGCGGCGCCACCCTTCAATCCAAGCCTGTGACAGATGGCCACGGTCAATTCAGCTCGGTTGAGGGTATAAAAATGAAACTCCGTCACTCCCTGACGGGCAAGCGCCAGGCACTGCTCGGCGGCCACCGACGCTGCCACCAGCTGGCGCGTGTCGGGAGAGTCGTCCAGATCCTGGAACAGCTCCCGCATCCAGGCGGGAACCGTGGTGCCGCAGATGGCGGCGAAGCGCTGCACGGCGGCAAAATTGGTTACCGGCAGGATGCCGGGGATGATGGGCGCACTGATGCCGGCGGCCCGCGCCCGATCCAGGAATCGAAAGTAGACGTCGCTGTCGAAGAAGAACTGGGTGATGGCCCGGGACGCACCGGCATCCAGCTTGGCCTTCAGGTTATCCAGATCCGCCTGGGCCGAGTGGGCATCCGGGTGCACTTCCGGATAGGCGCCAACGGTGAGCTCGAAGTCGGCCACCCGTTTGAGGCCGGCTACCAGCTCGGCAGCGTTACGGTAACCATGGGGATGGGCCGTGAAGTCCGACTTGCCGTCCGGAGGATCGCCGCGCAAGGCCACGATATGGCGCACCCCGGCATCGTGATAGCGCCGTGCCACGGCATCCACTTGCCGGCGGGTGGCGTCCACACAGGTCAAGTGCGCGGCCGGCGTCAGCGGGGTTTCGTCGAGCACGCGCTTGACGGTGGCGTGGGTGCGTTCGCGGGTGCCGCCGCCTGCGCCATAGGTTACGGACACGAATCGCGGTCCGATGGGTGCCAGGCGCTCGATAGATGCCCAGAGAGTCTTCTCCATGGCCGCGGTTTTCGGCGGAAAGAACTCGAAGGACACGGACAAGCCGGATTTGATGGATGTGAAGTGCGGCCCATTGCCAGTTGATTCAGTCATGATTTCAAGCCACGTCCAGCTGGTAGTGGGCGGGTGCATCGGCGCGTTGGCGGCTTACCCACAGTGAAACGGTGAGATTTTCTGCATCGCCGGCGCCGCTCACGGTCAGGTGCTCTACACGCAGATCTTCCAGCCCGGCCGCCAGGCACCAGGCGCTGATCTCGGCGTCATCGAATCCCAGGCGCCGGTGGGCGTAGTCGCTGCGCAGCATCTCGAGCGTGTGCGGGGCGAAGTCGACGATCAGGAGTTTGCCCCGCGGGCGCAGCGCCCGGGCGGCCTGGGCGATGGCGGTGGCGGGGTCGTCGAGAAAGTGCAGCACTTGGTGAATGGTGACGATGTCCATGCTGCCGGCGGGCACCGAGAGATTGTAAATGTCACCGTGACGCACCTGGCAGTGGCCGAAGTGGTGCTTGGCCAGGTTGGCCCGCGCCACCGACAGCATCTCCCGGCTTGCGTCGATGCCCAAGCCCCGGCGAATGCGTTCGGCGAAGACCTGCAGGATGCGACCGGTGCCGGTGCCCAGATCCAGCAGGGTGTCCAGCTTCGCGTCGCCGGCCGCCGCCAGCATCGCCTGCTCCACGTCGGACTCGGCCACATAGAGATCGCGAATACGATCCCAGCTCTCGGCAATCTCGCCAAAATACGCAGACGCGGCCTCGGCTCGATGCCGCTTGACGGCTTCCAGACGCTGGTAGTCGCGGTCAAGGTCCGGGTCGTCCTCGGGAAGCAGCCCCACCAGGGCGGTGAGGATTTTCGTCGCCGGGCCGCCATCGGCCAGGCGGTAGAAGGCCCAGGCGCCCTCCTGGATACGATCCACCAGGTGTGCCTCGGAGAGCAGTTTCAGATGCCGGCTCACCCGGGGCTGGCTCTGGCCCAGTATCCAGGTCAGCTCGGAGACCGTCAGCTCGTTACTGGAAAGCAGGGCCAGCAGGCGCAGGCGGGTGGGTTCTCCCGCGGCGCGCAGACCGCTCAGCAGTGTTTCCATGATCGTGAGCCCTACGAATAACGAAAAAAGGATATAAGCATATCTTTATGTCATATGCAACCCCCGGGACCAGTCTGAAGGGCCCGGTCCCCGCCTCCGCCCCTCACCCTGGAGCCGCGCCCTCGGATATCATTGGCCGGCCATCATGAACGACACGACGATTTCCCATAGCACCCTGGACCGTCTCAGAGCCATCGTCGGGCCCGGGGGTTATATCGATGACGAGGCGGGCAAGGCCGCCTATTTGAACGATGTGCGGGATCTGTTCCACGGCGCATCGCCCCTGGTTTTGCGCCCGGCCAGCACCGACCAGGTGGCGGCCATCGTCACACTGTGCAACCAGGCCCGCGTCGGTGTCGTGCCCCAGGGCGGTAATACCGGCCTGGTGGGCGGAGGCGTGCCCGACGGGTCCGGTAGCGAAGTGGTGATTTCCCTGTCGCGCATGAACAAAGTGCGCCATGTGGATGCCATCAACTACACCTTGACCGTGGAGGCGGGTTGCGTGCTGGCGGAGGTACAGAACGCCGCACGGGACGCCGGCCGCCTGTTTCCCTTGAGCCTGGCGGCAGAGGGCAGCTGTCAGATCGGCGGTAACCTTTCCACCAACGCCGGCGGTACCGCGGTGCTGCGTTACGGCAACGCCAGGGAGTTGGTGCTGGGGTTGGAAGTGGTGCTGCCCAGCGGTGAGATCTGGAACGGATTGCGGCATCTGCGCAAAGACAACACGGGCTACGATCTGAAGCAGCTCTTTCTCGGCGCCGAAGGCAGTCTCGGTGTCGTCACCGCCGCCGTGTTGAAGCTCTTCCCGCTCCCCACAGACAGCGCTACGGCGCTGGTTGCCATGCCGAACGTGGAGGCTGCGCCCAAATTGCTGGCGACCTTGCGCGAAGCGAGCGGCGACGCCATTTCCGCATTCGAGTACATGCACCGGGCGTGCCTGGATATCCTGGCCGCATACACGGATCTCGGCGATCCTTTCCAGCAAGTTTATGAGCACTACGCCCTGGTGGAGCTGACCTCCAGCCGCCGGGACTCAGGCCTCGGGCAGCTGCTGGAACGCGCCCTGGAAACGGCTTTCGACGACGGCGTCGCCGTGGATGCGGTGATTGCTTCCAGTGGCGCTCAAGCCCAGCGGCTATGGCGCATGCGCGAATCGCTGCCCGAGGCCCAGAAGAATCTCGGTGTCGGCATCAAGCACGACGTGTCCGTGCCGGTTTCACGGGTGCCGGAATTTATCGTCCGGGCGACCAGCTACTGCGAGGATGCCATCCCCGGCGTACGGGTGGTGGCCTTCGGGCATATCGGAGACGGCAATGTTCACTTCAATGTGATGCAGCCCGACGGCGCCGACGTGGCCGAGTTCCTGGCCCGGGGCGCCGAGATCACCACCCGCGTCCACGATTTCGCCGCCGAGCTCCACGGCAGCTTCAGCGCCGAGCACGGCATCGGCGTGCTCAAAAAGCAGGAATTGGAACGCTACAAGTCGCCGGTGGAGCTGAAGCTGATGCGCGCCCTCAAGCACAGCCTGGATCCCAACAACATCATGAATCCGGGTAAGGTGGTGTAGGGACAGGGGGGACAGATTTCAAATCTGTCCCCTTGTTCCCATCAGTCGTAAATCGCCTCCAGGGGATCTCTGAAGTCATACCCCAGATCGTGGGCCACCTCTTTCTGCGTCACCTGGCCTTTGTGCACGTTCAATCCGTTGCGCAGGTGGGGATCGTCCTCCAGCGCTTTCTTGTAGCCCTTCTCGGCCAGCGTCAGCACGAAGGGCAGGGTCACATTATTGAGCGCGTAGGTGGAGGTACGCGGAACCGCCCCCGGCATGTTGGCGACGCAGTAATGGACCACATCGTCCACCACGTAGGTGGGATCGTCGTGGGTGGTCGCATGAGAAGTCTCGAAGCAACCACCCTGATCGATGGCCACGTCCACCACCACCGAACCCGGCTTCATGGCTTTGATCATATCGGCGGTGACCAGCTTCGGTGCGGCGGCTCCCGGGATGAGCACCCCGCCGATTACCAGGTCCGCCCCCAGAACATGCTCCTCGATGGCGAAGCGGGTGGAGTACACGGTATCCAGCGGTCGGCCGAACTGACGCCACAGCGCTTTCAACACGTCGGTGGAGCGGTCGATAATCCAGGTGTTGGCGCCCATGCCCATGGCGATGTGGGCGGAATGGGTGCCCACCACACCGCCGCCGATAATGACGACCTTCGCCGGGTTCACCCCGGGCACGCCGCCCAGCAGGATGCCCTTGCCGCCCTGCACCTTCTCCAGGCAGTGGGCACCGGCCTGCACCGCCAGACGCCCGGCCACTTCGGACATGGGCGCCAGCAGCGGCAGGCCGCCCAGGGGGGATGTCACGGTTTCGTAGGCGATGCAGATTGCGCCGCTTGCCACCAGATCTTTGGTTTGCTCGGGATCCGGGGCCAGGTGCAGGTAGGTGAACAGAATTTGATCCGCCTTCAACATGGCGCGCTCGTTCGCCTGGGGCTCCTTCACCTTGACGATCATTTCCGCCTTGTCGAAGACCTCCGCGGCGTTGGCGGCGATTGCTGCTCCGGCGCGCAGGTAGTCGTCATCACTGGCGCCGATGCCGGCACCGGCATTGCTTTCCACCAGGGTTTGATGTCCGTGGTGGGTGATTTCACGAACACTCTGCGGCGTCATGCCGACACGGTATTCGTGATTCTTAATCTCAGCGGGTACACCAATCAACATGACGACAGCTCCCTGATTATCGATCGTCAAAGAGAATTGGCCGGCGCCCTTTCGGATATCGCGTTCGGCCGTGCAAACCCAATAACTTAGTGCCAACCCGGCACCCGGCATAGAGCCAGTGGCGGGTATTGGCCTAGGCCAGGTCGTGGACGATCCCGGCAAGCGTCTCGATGCCCGGCTCGATGCGATCCACTGTAATCGAGGAGAAGCCGAGCCGGAAGAAATTCCGCGGCGGGTCATCGGAAAGAAAAAACACGTCACCGCGTTCGATGAGGATACCCTGCTCGGCGGCCCGCTGGACCAGGACTTGCGAATCCAGACCCTCGGGCCCCTCTACCCAGAAGGACGTGCCGCCGAAAGTCGGTGTGCGCGCGGACTCCGGTAGATAGCGGGCGAGGGCCTCGCCCATGACCTGCCAGCGCTCCTTGTAAGCGTGACTCAATCGCCGCACCAGGGAGTCGTGGTGGCCCAGGGAAAGGAACAGCGCCACGGCGCGCTCGTTGTTGGCCGGCGGGTGTCGCAGCATCAATCGACGCAGCGCCCTTGCTTCGGCGATGAGTTCCTTCGGCCCCACCATGTAGCCCAACCGTAGTCCCGGGGCGAGGGTTTTCGACAGGCTGCCGATGTAAATGACGCGATCGCTGTGATCGAGACTCTTGAGCGCGGGCGTCGGCTGGCCCACGTAGCTGAACTCGCTTTCGTAGTCGTCCTCGATGATGACGAAGTCCGAGTCTACCGAGCGGCTGAGCAACTCGTGGCGGCGTTCCAGGGGCATGGTCACGGTGGTCGGTGACTGATGACTGGGCGTAACGTAAACGTAGTCACACCGATTCAGCTTCTCATCGGGCACCAGCCCCGATTCGTCCACCGGCAACCCGATCGCGCGGGCCGTGGTCAGTCGAAAAATGCTGCGGGCATCCACGTAGCCGGGATCCTCGATGCCGACGGTGGTTTGTTCTCCGAAAAACAACTTCGCTACCAGATAGAGTGCATGCTGGGCGCCGATGGTGATCAGAATTTCATCGGGGGATGCCCACACGCCTCGGCGGGGCAACAGACGGGTGTGAATCTGTTCCAGAAGCTGTGGGTCGTCGCTGTCCACACCGTCTCTCGCCCATCCCCGAATGGCGCCGACGCTGAGTGCTTTGCGCGAGCATTCCCGCCAGTCGGCGACCGGAAACAAGGCCAGATCGCACTGGCCGTATATGAATGGATAGGGATAATCGAGCCAGTCCTTCGGTTTGACGATCTGACGCCAGTGACTGGGCGTGGTGCGAAAGCGCCCGCTCCAGTCGGGCCCGAAGATGTCGCCGCTGTGGGGCTCAGCGGGTTCGCTGTTGACGCGGCCGGCGAGAATGTCCCCGTTGACGTAGTAGCCGCTGCGCTCACGGGCGACCAGATAGCCTTCGTCCACCAGATGCTGGTAGGCGAGAACCACGGTATTGCGGGCCACGCCCAGCTGCCTGGCGAGCTGCCGGCAGGAGGGCACCGCGCTTCCGGGAACGATGTGGCCACCGAGGATGGCGCGCACCATCATCTCCCGGAGCTGGCTCTGGAGACTCGCGGTGCTCTTGGCAGGCAGATGGAATAGATGTTCGCGCATGGGCTGGTCTCATCCGATCGGCCCATCTGGCACTATCAGACGGTGGCAACGGCAGTCTATTGTCTGCCATCAACCTGTACAAGCTGGTCACCGCGGGGGTATGACACCGCGCGGGCCGCCAATCAACAGCGAACCGAGCAATGAAATACGCCACAAATTCACTCGAACACTACTGGATGCCATTCACTTCCAACCGTGACTTCAAGGAGCAACCGAGGATCTTCGTGCGCGCTGAGGGGATGCACTACTGGAACCACCACGGCGAGCAGATCATCGACGGGTCCTCCGGGCTGTTTTGCTGCGCCGCCGGCCACGGTCGCCGGGAGATCGCCGACGCGGTGGCCAACCAGCTGATGGAGCTCGATTACGGTCCTCCCTTTCAGGGCGGGCATCCGGCCCAGTTCGAGCTGGCCCGGCGGGTGGCGGCGCTCACGCCGGAAGGCATCGACAAGGTGTTCTTCACGAACTCCGGATCAGAGTCCGTGGACACCGCCATCAAGGTGAGCCTCGCCTATCACCGCGCCCGGGGCGAGGGTCAGCGCATGCGCATGGTGTCGCGGGAGCGCGCTTACCATGGAGTCAATATCGGCGGCACCAGTCTCAGCGGTCTGGTGAAGAACCGCGATGCCTTCGGTGTTGGCATGGCCGGCGTCGCGCACATGCGTCACACCTGGCTGGCGGAGAACCGTTTCACCAAGGGGCAGCCTGAGCACGGCGTGGAGCTCGCCGACGATCTCGAGCGCATCGCCACCATGTACGGCCCGGACACAGTAGCTGCCGTATTCATCGAGCCCATCGCCGGTTCCACGGGCACCCTGGTGCCCCCGGTTGGGTTACCTGGAGCGGGTGCGCGAAATATGCGACAAGTTCGGCATCCTGCTGGTATTCGATGAGGTCATCACCGGCTTCGGCCGCACCGGCAGCGCCTTCGCGGCACAGAGCTTCAATGTCAGGCCCGACATCATGACCATGGCCAAGGCGTTGACCAACGGCAATCAGCCCATGGGCGCGGTGGCCGTCGACGACAGGATATACGACACAATCTGCGATGCGGCGCCGGCCGGGGGCATCGAGTTCTTCCACGGCTACACCTACTCGGGCCATCCGGCGGCCTGTGCGGCCGGGCATCGCCACCATGGACATTTACGAGCGGGAAGGTCTGTTTGACCGGGCCGCGGAGTTGGCGCCCTACTTTCTCGACACGGTCTTCTCGCTCAGCGACGTCCCGTCCATTACCGATGTGCGTGGATACGGCTTGCTGGCAGGATTCGATCTCGCCCCCGACGGCAATCCCCCCGGCGTGAGGGGGCTGGAGGCCCAGAAGAAGCTGTTCGCGGCGGGACTGCACATCAAGATGACGGGAGACTCAGGCCTTGTCGCGCCTCCGTTGATCGCGGAGCGCGAGCACGTGGATCAAATCTGCGACATCCTGCGCACGGTGCTGAGCAAGTTCTGACGCGAGATCGGGGGCAAGACAGATCGGGGACAGATCGGGGACAGATTTCAAATCTGTCCCCAGGTTGGCGATATAAGCATCCGGCATAAGCCTATCGCTCCTGGTTCTTTCCCCTGGTCCCGGGTCGCGGCCTATAGTCGGTCCTCTATTTCGGGGGACCGAGAGCCATGTACCGGTACGACAGCTACGATCAGCGCCTGGTAGAGGAGCGCGTCCGGCAGTTCGCCGACCAGGTGCGCCGCTATCGTGGTGGCGAAATCGGCGAGGACGAGTTCAAGCAACTCAGACTGCGCAACGGCCTCTATCTTCAGCGTCACGCCTATATGCTCAGGGTAGCGATTCCCTATGGGCTTCTGTCCTCGGGCCAGATGCGCAGGCTCGCGCACATTGCCCGGCGCTACGACCGCGGCTACGGACACTTCACCACCCGCCAGAACATCCAATATAACTGGCTCGAGCTCGATGACGTCCCGGACATACTGGGGGTGTTGGCGGAAGTCGAGATGCACGCCATACAGACCAGCGGCAATGTCGTGCGGAATATCACCGCGGATCATCTGGCGGGAGCCGCAAGCGACGAGCTCGAGGATCCGCGCCCTTACTGCGAGCTACTGCGTCAATGGTCGACTCTGCACCCGGAGTTCTCGTGGTTGCCGCGCAAGTTCAAGATCGCCATCACCGGCGCCACCACCGACCGTGCCGCCATCCGCTTCCACGACATCGGCCTGCAGTTGGTGGAAGACGAGGTTGGCCGACGCGGGTTCAAGGTATGGGTTGGCGGCGGCATGGGCCGCTTGCCCGTCATCGCCAAGGTTCTGCGTGAGTTTCTGCCGCGCGAGCACATCCTTTCCTACGTTGAATCGATTCTGCGTGTCTACAATCTTCTGGGTCGCAGGGACAACATTCATCGGGCGCGCATCAAGATCCTGGTCAAGTCCCTCGGTATCGAGCGATTTCGCGAGCTGGTGGAAACGGAGTGGCGACTGATTCGCGCGTCGGCGCCGGAATCCGGCGAATCCGAGCTCCAGCGCATGCAGGCGTTCTTCGCACCGCCGGACTACCAGCGTGGAAGATCGACGAAGGACTTCCAAAAGCGCCTGGCCAGCGATCCGTTTTTCGCCGACTGGTTTCGACACAATACCCGCGACCACAAGATCCCCGGTTACCGTATCGTCACGGTTTCTCTGAAGGCGCCCGGGGTGCCGCCGGGAGACATTTCCCACGAGCAGATGGACGGTCTCGCCGGTCTCGCGGATCGATACAGCTTCGGGCTTATCCGTGCATCCCACGATCAGAATCTGGTGCTCGCGGACGTCAATGTCGCCGATTTGCCCGCTCTGTGGCAGTCGCTCTCGCGACTGAAGCTCGCCACCGCCAACATCGGCACCCTCAACGACATAATCTGCTGCCCGGGTCTGGCCTTCTGCTCCCTGGCTAACGCGGGCTCCATCGACGTGGCCGCGCAGGTCAACGAAAAGTTCGACCAGCTCGACTATCTCTACGATCTTGGCGAAGTGCAGCTGAAAATGTCCGGCTGCATGAATGCCTGCGGTCATCATCATGTGGGGCACATCGGGATCCTCGGCGTTGAGAAGCGTGGCGAGGAGTGGTATCAAATCACCCTGGGCGGGTCGGCAGGAAATAACGCGGTGCTCGGCGAGCGGTTGGGCGCGGCCATAGAAAAGAGTCGCGTGGCCGACGCTATCGGGGACATTCTCCAGGTGTATCTGGCCTGTCGGGACGAAGATGAGAAGTTTGTCGAAACGGTTCACCGTGTGGGAATCACACCATTCAGGGAGCGGGTTTATGCGAATCATTCGCCATCGGCGTATCAGCGAGAGCCCCTGGCGGCATGCGCCTGACGGCGTGTCCGCCGATGCACGGAGCCGCGAGCCATCCGGCGCCGTCATCGTCACGCTGGCGGCCTGGCGGCGCCACAGGAGCGAGTTTCTGGCCGCGCGCGAACCGGTAGGTGTGCGGCTGGATGCCGGCGACGATCTGGATGAGATTGTCCCCTATCTGGATTCCATCGCTCTCATCGCCCTGGTGTTCGGCAGCTTCAACGAGGGGCGCGCTTACACTCTCGCCCGTAAGCTACGTCAGAGGCACGGGTACAGAGGAGAGATCCGCGCCGTCGGCGATGTCTCCAGAGATCGCCTGGTGTTCATGGAACGCTGTGGCTTCGATGCCTACGAGTTGGGTTGCGACGACCGGCTGCGGGATGCCCTGAATGCTTTCGCTGAGATCTCGGATGTCTACCAGGCTTGCGCCGACGGGCGGACCGTGATCGCTTCTCGCCGGACCTGACGACGGCCGACCTCCATGGTCCCCGGGGCCATGGGTACCCGGTATGCCCGCCGCCGGCCACCCGGAGCGCCGATCCGTGACACCGTGGGCAGAAGCTTCCAGGGGCGGCGGATAGTATTGCCCGTCCAGAAATCACCCGTTCCGTGAGAAATGCCGAAGCGCCCCCTGTTGTTGGATCGAGAGCTGTTTCGCGCCGCCAGACGCGAGGCCCTGTCCTTCAGCTTCTGGACCGACGGCGTTGTCTATTCGTTGCTGGTAGGCGTCATCGGCGTTTCTTCGGCGGTTTTCGCCGGCGTCGACGCGATCTCCATCTCCATGGCCACAGTGGGTACCCTGCTGGGCCTGTGCCTGTGGGCTTGGGGTTATGTGCGCCGCCGCGACCAGCATGCCGCCGTCATCATGAAGGAACGCGCTTCCTTTCTGGTGCACAAGCGCGATCAAGAGCTGGTGCGCCTGGACGCCAAACTTCAGGCCGAGGGCATGATCGAGGCTTCGGAGCAGATACGTGAGTTGCGTGTGGGTTTCGATGGCTTCAAGCAGGTGCTGGAGAAGAAACTCAGCAGCGGCGAGCTCGGCTACCAGAGGTTCCGGGTCATCCTGGAAGAACTGTTCTTGTCTGCTCTCGACAATCTCGAGCACGCCGCGGAGCGATTGCACGCGGCCATGGAACTCGGCATCGACGCGGTGGATGAAAGAATTCGCCGCATCGAGGCCCGGGGAGACGATCCCAACAGCATGGAGATCGTCGAGTTGCGGCGCGCCCGCACCCGCTATGACGCACTGACGGAATCGGCAAGAGAGCTGTTCCAACAGAACCAAGCCGTCCTGGCTACACTGCAGAATTCCTGCGTGCGAGTCACCAGCCTACAGGCCCACCGGGCAAAGGCGCGCAGGGAGCTGGATGCGGTGTTGGCCGAAGTATCCTCCTTGACGCGCGGGGTTGGCCTGGCGGGAACATAGACTCCCGTGCTCGGCGCGTTCTCGCGCTACCCTCACCCCGGCCCGGTAGCGAGGGTAAATTGGCGCCGTCCTCAGCCAGCATCTAGACTTTGCCTATCCGTCTTCCACCGAATCAGCTTTAGAAGGAGGCTCGGGCGCAATGTCCGTACGATTACGAGATCTTTTTCTTTGGGCGGCCCTGTTGTTCGCACCCCTGGCAGTCGCGGATTCGCCAAAGCCCGGTGTCGAACCGCGGGTGGATACGCTGTTGCGCCACATGAGTAATTATCTCGAGAGCGCCAGCGAATTCAGCTTTCAGACGCGCGTCAACTACGACCGGGTGCTGGACAGCGGCCAGAAAATTCTCTATGGCCGTCAGGCCGAAATTTCCATGCGGCGCCCCGATCGGCTGCACATTCTCGTCAATGGTGACTTGGTGCACGAACGTATCTGGTATGACGGCAAGACGTTCATACTGATGGACCTGCGGGACCAAGGATACGTGAAGGTGGAAGCACCGCCGAGGATCGACGAGACCCTGGACTTCATGGCGCGCGAGTACGGAATCTCGAGCCCCGTCTCCGATGTTCTCTACAGCGATCCTTACGCGATTCTCATGGAGAATGTGGAGACCGGAATCTACGTCGGCCAGCCCGTGGTACAAGGTGTGCCGACCCATCATCTCGCCTTCACTCAGAAGAACATCGACTGGCAACTCTGGATCGAAGATGGTGCGAATCCGGTGCCTGTGAAAGCGGTTATCACCTATAAGAACGTCACCAGCTCGCCGCAATTCACCGTGTGGTTGTCGAACTGGAACTTCGCACCACGATTGGCGGACAGTCTATTCGAGTTTCTGCCGCCGGAAGGAGCCCATCAGGTCGAGATCGAGCCTATCGGCCAATGACCATGCGGTTCTCTATCAAGCACCTCTGTGCGTTGGCTGTATTGGTACTCTGGGCAGTCGCACCGCTGGCACAGAATCGCCTGGTCATCGACGTGTCCAAGGTGAAGCGTTCGAAATCCACCTCGAGCGCCATTCACTACCAGGGCACGGGAAGCGTGCGTCACAGTGAACAGCGCACTTACCAAGCGGCGCAGAATCGACACGAGGTGCAGGCGGCGGATAATCGCAATGAAGGGCAGGGGGCGCAAGCGCGGCGTACGACCGGTGCCCAGAGCCGGCACGAGGTGCAGAGAGCGCAAGGCAGAACCTATACCAAGGCTACAGACAGGCACGGGAGCGTGCGCCTGGATACGATCCGCTAGCTGAGAACTATCGTTTCGGGCCCGTGTGCCCAACCGAAGTGTGGCAAGTCACGCATTTGCTTCGCGTCTGGCCGAGAAAATACGGTTTGTGCGCGGCGAACGCTTCGGTGTTTCTCGGAAAAGCGTCCAGCAGGTTGGCGTGGCAGTTCAGGCAACCGGAGTCGAAGACGTACGATTCCCGGTCCTCGGCCAGGCCCTCCCAATCCGTCACCTCCGGGCCATGCACAACCTCCACCCAGGTGTCGCCCAGCAACCTTTTCCAATGTGCCCAGATGAAACTCGGTGGGCTATCGTGTGGAAGATGGCAGTCCGAGCAACTCGCCTGCACACCGTGAATGGACCGCCCCCCGTGTACGTCAAGTCTGTAAGACTCGCCCACGGCGCCCATGCTGTGGCAGGTAGTGCAGAATTCCACACCGGAGGTGCGCTCGATGGCGTACTGCGTGAGTATCCAGCCGATGGATAGCAGCAGAGGTAACACTATCACCACTGCGACAGTGACGAACAGCAACGGACCCATTATCCGTTTCGGCGGTGCGAACAATCTCAGGGTTCGTGCCATGGTGCCGCCGTGGGTTGAATTGTTGACGGGTGCCCGGCCCGCGGATAAAGAAACTCCCCCGCTGCCGGGGCCATCGAGCAGTAACAGTTTAGATCCTCGTCAGGGGATTGCACAGTATCCGGGGGGGCTGCGCGACCCCTGCCGTCAACCGTCGCGAAAGGCAGACAGATTCTGGCGCGCGTTTCCCCACAGGCGGGGCAAGATTCCTCGAAGCGTAGGAAACACCCGTTTGCGCTCGCCATTCAGCAGGTCATTGGCCATTGCGTTTATCTGTCCAGGGTGGCCGTGGGAATCTCTGGAGATGTCATCGATGGCGGCGCGGCTGAATGGTCCCCTGCCTTCCACGCCAGCGTGATACAACCTCATGTCGATGTAGGAAGCGACTTCGCGCTGATCCAGAGATGGAATGCTGATCGCGAATACCGGTATCGGCGAGCGCCCAGATCGGGATGCCCCGTTCAATCGAGTCCGAAGATCAGGCTTGCCGGTCATGAGCACGGATAGATTCCTCGCTTTCAGATGACCTTTCAGCGTTGCCAGCTTTGTCAGGCTTTCGTCACAAAGCTCATGTGCGTTGTCGACCACGATGACGGCGACTTTTCCCTCGAGTTGCGAGCCGATCGAGCCAGCCATCGAATTCTCTCAGCATTTCTCCAGCAGAAATCCGAGTGGGCAAGCGTAATTCCGCGTTGAGAAAGGTGACGACATCGTTGGCGGAGAACGAAGAGACCGCGGGAATTCTGACGATGCGCCAGTTGTTGTCGGCACGGCACACCAGCCGATTCAACAATGCGGTTTTGCCGGCGCCCCGCTCACCCAGAATCAGCACAGGCGTTTCGCCCCGGCGAATATGCTCTTGGACTACATCCAGTCGCAATCTCAACGCCGGGGTAGTGAAAAAGTAGCTGTCCAATCCATGACTTGGAAATGGATTCTTGTTCGTAACTCCAACCTGCATGATCGCACTCCTGGATAGCGGTTCAAGAACGTCTGGCACCTATGCGACGACACGCAGGCGCGACCACGCCTTTTTCACGCGATTCGCGGTAGTGGCGAGGGCGTCGGACAGGCGCTGTAGTCCCGGCACATCCTCGTACTCATCCAACATTACATACGACCATGCGTTCTCATCGGAGATGAACTTGCGCAGCAGGGCCTGATTCAGACCATGACCCGGCTTGTAACCGTGAAAGTGTCCGATGACAGGCACGCCGGCGAGGGAAAGATCGCCGACGATATCGAGAATCTTGTGCCGTACAAATTCGTCGTGAAATCGTAGTCCTTCGTCGTTGACGATGTTCTCTCCATCTACGAGGATGGCGTTGTGTGGCGAGCCGCCCAGGGCGAGTTCGCGTTCGTGCAAGTCTTCAATCTGATCGGCGAAACCGAAAGTGCGTGCGCTCGCAAGGTCGCGCTTGAAGACAGACTCGGTCATCACCAGCGAGAGGCGTTGGCTACCTACCGCGGTGTCGGGGAAGTCAATCTCCGCGGTAATGCGGGCAATCGGGCAGGGCTCGAGCCTGACGAACTTGTCCTCGTCACGCACTTCAACGGTTTCCTGCACCAGCATCGCCCAGCGTTTTGCGGCCTGGTGGACGATTCCGGCGCGTTCGATCATGGCGACAAAAGGCTCCGCGCTGCCGTCGAGAATAGGGACTTCGGGCCCGTCCAGCTCCACCACCGCGTTGTCGATGCCACAGCCGCGCAGAGCCGCCATCAGATGCTCGACGGTAGAGACCGAAACACCAAACTCGTTGCCGATGATGGTACCGAGCCGTGTGTCGACCACGTGGTGCCACAAGCCGGGAATGACGCCGCGGCCCATGGGTACATCCTTGCGGATGAACCGCACGCCGGTATTCATCTCACCGGGCCGCACCAGCATGCCGATGCGGCATCCGCTGTGCAGGCCGGTGCCCACATAGGGGATGCAGGTCTTGAGGGTACGCTGAACAATGGATGCCATGTGCCGTTCCTCCGTTACACTCAGGACTAGCCGCCGTAGGCGCCAGTCGGGCTCAGTGACCGTCCCCCGGACACCGGGGTGCACGGCTGATACCATAGGGGTTAACGGTGTCCGGGCCGTAATCACGGCACGCCAACTTCTTATCCCTGAATCCGGAGGCTGATGGCAGGTTCCATGCGTGGTAGCAGCATCTCTTCCTGGGCCCTGTTGGTGGCCAAGGCGCTGGAGGCCGATGGCCACGATAGCGAAGAGCTCTTTCGTCGCGCCGGGCTCGATCCCGCAAAGCTCAAGGACCCGGATGCGCGTTATCCCATCGAAGGCATGCGCAGGCTATGGCGGCTGGCGGTGCAGGTCACCGGCGACCCGTATTTCGGCCTGAAGGCGGCCCGATTCTGGCATCCGACCACCATGAACGCCCTTGGCTACTCCTGGATGGCCAGCGACTCCTTACGCGATGCGCTCACCCGCATGACGCGTTACGGGCGCCTCGTGACCACAGTCGCGGAAATGAGCCTGGAGGAATTCGACGACCATTTCGCTTTCAGGATTCATTCGCTGATCACCAGGTCGCAGACGCCGGACGAAGCCATCGACGCAGGCCTCGCCACCCTCGTCAGCATGTGCCGGATGAGCTTCGGCGACGACTTTAATCCACTGCGGGTGGTAACCCAGCGCCCCGCATTCGATGATCCGGCGCCCTTCGTCGAATACTTCCATGCCCCGGTGGAGTTCTCGGCCCCTGACAATGTTCTGTACTTCAGCAAGGAATCCCTGGAAGCCCATCTCCCCACTGCCAATCCGCGCCTGGCGCGCGTCAACGATCGTGTCATCACGCAGTACCTGGCACAGTTCGACAAGGGAAGCACCGCCATGCAGGTGCGGGCCAAGCTGATCGACCTGCTGTCGGCGGGAAACGTGACTCAGCAGGACGTTGCAAACACCCTGTATATGAGTCTGCGCACCCTGCAACGCAAGCTCAGTGTCGAGAACACCAGCTACAAGGAGCTTTTGGACGAGACCCGCAGGGAACTTGCCAACCAGTATTTGCGCCAGGCCTGCCTGTCCGTGAGCGAGGTGACCTACTTGCTGGGATTTTCGGAGCCCAGCAATTTTGCCCGGGCGTTCAAACGGTGGACCGGGCCGCACGCCCAGCGAGTTCCGGACCGCGGCGTAACAGCTACGATCTAAACCGCTACTGGGACTGGGCTTCCAAGGCGATTGCTTTGTTGTCGTTGAGATTGCTGAGCAGCGTGTAAGCCAGATAGTACTTGTAGACGTTGGCCACGTAGCGGGTAGTCTCCGAGCCCACCATCTGCTGGGCTGCGCGTTCCACGTTCTGGAACCAGATGTCCGGATTGAGACCCATCGTTTTCGCTCTGGCGCGCATCTTACGAACCTTTGCGGGCCCTGCGTTGTAGGCTGCCAGGGAAAAATGAACGCTGGCGCCATGCTCGAACTCCGGGGAGGTGAAATAGCGATCTCTCAGAAAAGCCAGATATTTCACACCGGCGTGCACGTTGTTCTCGAGCTTGTAGACATCGTCTATTTTCACGTGCTTGTCTTTTGCCGTAGCGGGTTTAATCTGCATTATTCCAACCGCCCCGCGGTGGCTTTTCTTTTTCGGGTCCAAACGTGATTCCTGGAAAGCCAGCGCCGCGATCAGCAGCCAATCGAAATCGTATTCGTTGGCGTATTTCTGAAACAATGCGTGATACTGTTCGAGCTTGTCCTGGGATGATTTTGATAGCGGATTCTGAATCCAACGGGTGTTTTCGTAGTAGCGCTTGAACAATACGTTGCCGATCTTCGTGCCTTTTCGGTGACTGCGGAGAAAATCGTCGAGATTCGCTAGAAGATCCGGATTGTTTTTGCGCACAGCCCAGGCGATCTGCCCGGACGTATTCACAGTTATGTTTTTGTGCACGGCAATATTCGGAAGAACCCCGGACCAAAGCCTGGCGATGTGATCGTCGGCAACGGTCACTTCCACGATGCCCGCGTTGACCAGCTCGAGGATATCTTCGGTCGCCAGGTAAGGGTCCGCCTCGACGATATATACCGGAGGCCGGCCATCGTTCTTGAACTTCTCGCTGAGCCTGGCGAGATGTTGCACGTAGCTGCTCCCGTTCAGCACGTACACCACACGGCCCGACAAATCTTCCGTTGAGCGAATGCTCTGGTCGGACTTGGTGGTCACGATGACTTCACTGATGTCTCGCACGTACGGCGTGCTGAACGCCACCTTCTTGCGGCGATCCGGTGTGATCGTCAGGCCGGCGGCCGCGATATCTCCGCGACCCTTGACGAGGTTGGTGATCAAACTATCGAAGGGTACGGGAATATAAACAATGTTGAGATGCAGCTGGCCCTTCTTGTCTCCCTTGTTGACGGATCGCTCGAATTGCTCCATGAGCTCGTATTCGAAACCCCGTTGTTGACCGTTGACGACGAAATAATCGGTCCTCTTATAGGTGACAAGCACGCGGATGACGCCGCGCTTTCGCATGGCATTCAGATCGGCGGTGGATTCGGCGGAGAGCAGCGGTGCGATACGCTTCAGATCCGCTGCGAGAGCCTGCTGCGGAGGGAGCGTGAGCCCCATGAGCGCCCACAGCAGGAAAAAGCCCAGCGCCGCGATGGCGCGCGTGAGAAGGCAGAAGCGCTTGGAGATCATGCTTGTCGATACCCCCGGCGTGGCAGTCGATAATAGGCAACATTGGCGGGAAAGTGTAGCCAGCGCGCTATTTCTCTGTTTTTATTACGCCATCTACCATTTACATGCCACAAGAGGTGGTTGCAACAATGGATTACCGCATCGAGACCGACAGCATGGGCGATCTGCGCGTACCCGCGGACCGCTACTACGGCGCCCAGACGGCCCGATCGCTCATCAACTTCAAGATCGGCGATGATCGTTTTCCGCGGGAAATGATCCGGGCTCTGGGGATACTGAAGAAGGCGGCCGCGGAGACCAACGAGGGTCTTGGCTCGCTGGCGCCGGAAAAAGCCGTCTTGATCAAGCAGGCCGCGGATGAGGTGATAAACGGCAAGCTCGATGAGGATTTCCCACTGGTGGTGTGGCAGACCGGCAGCGGAACGCAGACCAACATGAACTGCAACGAGGTCATCGCCAACCGCGCCATCGAACTCTTCGGTGGCGAAAAAGGATCGAAGAATCCGGTACACCCGAACGACGATGTCAACATGGGGCAATCGTCAAATGATACCTTTCCAACCGCCATGCACATCGCGGCGGGCGAACAGCTCAATCACCGATTGATACCCGCGGTGACGAGGCTCAAAGGCACGTTGCAGGGTAAATCCGACGACTATCGGGACATCATAAAAATCGGTCGCACCCATCTCATGGACGCGGTGCCGTTGACCTTGGGCCAGGAATTTTCCGGCTACGTGCAGCAGCTGGATAATAATCTTGGCCGCATTTCCCATGCGCTGGGCGGCATCTACGAGCTGGCCCTGGGCGGTACCGCCGTCGGTACTGGACTCAACACCCATCCCGAGTTCGCCGACAGGGTCGCGCTGGCCATCGCGCGTCTCACTAATTTGCCCTTCTGCAGCGCTCCAAACAAGTTCGAAGCCTTGGCGGCTCATGATGCCATCGTGTACGCAAGCGGCGCGCTCAAGACCCTGGCGGCGTCGCTGATGAAAATCGGCAACGATATCCGCTGGCTCGCTTCCGGCCCGCGCTGCGGCATCGGCGAGTTGACTTTACCCGCCAACGAGCCCGGCAGCTCCATCATGCCCGGCAAAGTCAATCCCACGCAGTCCGAGGCCTTGACCATGGTGTGTGCCCAGGTCATGGGCAACGATGCGGCCATCAACATCGGCGGCGCGTCGGGTCATTTCGAGCTCAATGTTTTCAAGCCGATGATTATTTTCAATTTACTGAATTCCATCCGCCTGTTGTCCGACGCGTGCGACTCCTTCGAGGAGCACTGCGCCAGGGGCATCGAGCCCAATGTGCCGGTCATCGAAGCGTATCTGCACAACTCGCTGATGCTGGTGACGGCCTTGAATCCGCATATCGGTTACGACAACGCGGCCAGGGTGGCGAAGAAGGCCTTCGCCGAAAACATCAGCCTGCGCACGGCGGCCATTGCTCTGGACCTGCTGACCGGCGAGCAGTTCGACCAGCTGGTGAAACCCGAAGAGATGCTCGGCCCCGGCGAATAGCCCCCGCTCGCCTACCAGTCCGGCCAACGATAGCTGTCGTCGGGGGTGGTGGTGGGCGGTATCAAGGTCTCCTCTTCAGCAGGCGTGAGCAGATCGCCCCAGTTGGTACGCTCGGCCATCGTATCCTTGGTGGCATCGGGCACGAAATCCCTGCCTGCCCGCAGCTGCCATCCGCCGCCCAGGGCCCGGTACAGGTCGGTCAGATTTCGCGCGATATCGCCCCGCACCACCGTGGCCTGGTCCTGCTGGAGCGATCAGGGATTGCTGGGTGTTCAGCACCCGGGTGTAGTCCACCGCGCCGTCTCGATACTGGATGACGGCCAGATCCACCGAACGCAACGCCGCGGTGACACTCTCGTTGAGATATCGGGCTTGTTCCTGGGCGCGTATGAAACCGACGCTGGAGTCTTCGACTTCCCGGGCCGCCTGCAGCACCACGTTCTGATAGTTCACCAGCAGTTGTTGAAGACGGGCGTCCTGGGTGCGCACATTGTTGGAAATCTGGCCGTAGTTGAAGATGTTCCAGGTGACGGCGGGCCCGCCGGTAAACGTCAGGCTGTCGCCGGTAAACCATTCTCCGATGCCGCTCTTGCCGCTGGCGGTGGTGTTCGAGCTTTGCGTGGCCGACAGCCCGATGGATCCCAACAGCGCAACACTGGGATAGAAGTCGGCCTTGGCAACGCCGATGAGGGCGCTCTGGGCCGCCGCCTGCAGCTCCGCCCCGCGCACATCGGGCCGGCGCCGGAGCAGATCCGCCGGAATGCCGACAGCGATCTGGGCGGGCGGCGATGGGATCTTTCCTTCCGTTGCCACCATCTGCCGGACATACCCCGGCGGTTTTCCCAGCAGGGTGCTGAGCGCGTTCTGCGCCTGGCGCAGCCCCGCCTCCAGGGCCGGGATGGTCGCCTGGGTACTGAACAGCAGGGTCTTGGCCTGCTGCACGTCGAGCTCGGTGGTGGCGCCGTTGCGGAAGCGCACGTCGGCGATATTGAGGCTGCGCTCTTGAATCTTGACGTTCTTCCTGGCGATGGCCAGGCGCTCCTGGAACGTGCGGATGATCACGTACAGGTTGGCAGCGTCGGCGGTCAGGGTGACCAGGATGGTGTCGTAGTCGGCGATGGATGCCAGCAGGGCGGCGTCGGCGGACTCGATGCCGCGCCGGAACTTGCCCCAGAAGTCGATCTCCCAGCCGATCTGTACCCCTGTGTTGTAGTTCCAGGTGTCCTGGAGGAAGGCGCTGCCGGCGGTATTGTCGCTGGGGCTCGAGTAGGTGGCGCCAAGGGTGGCCTGCTGCTGTTGCGGCCAGGCGCTGCCGAGAGCGAGACCCAGCTGGGCCCGGGCTTCGAGAATGCGCAGGCCCGCCACCTGCAGGGTCAGATTCTGGTTGTAGGCTTCGTTGATGATCTTGTCGAGCACCGGGTCATCGAAGGCCTCCCACCAGTCGGCATGATCGGTTTGCGTGGCAGTGAGCTGCAGCTCGCCGACCTCCGTCCAGCCATCGGCAACCGGGGGCATCGGGTTTGACGAAGTCCGGGCCCACCTTGGTGCACCCGGCCAGAAGCATCAGGGCGCCCAGGGTGCCGATGACCAAGCTCCGGCGCCAGCGTCATTTACTGCCATGGGCGCGGCCCTACCCGCGCGACCTGCTACAAACATCGAACCCCCTCCAGTGCTGAGCGCTCCCCGCGCCCCGACCGCCGGGGCAGGCGCCGGCCCCATGATAGCGCGTCTATCCGCCAGGCCAAAGATATCGCCAGCCCCGGATCTATGGGTTGCCGGCCGCCGCCTTCGGCGTGAATACTGAGTGCCGGTTGGCGATGTGCATACCGACCAGGGCCGCCACCAGAACCGTGAGATACATCTGGCCCAGCACCGCCTCCAGGTAGCTGAGAGTGCGCGCCACCGGCGCCACCGGCAGGATGTCTCCATAGCCCAACGTGGTCAGGGTCACGAAGCTGTGGTAGGTGAACTCGTTGAGTTGCTCGCTCCATGACTCACCGACGATTCCGACGAAGGACCCCGGAGCGATGACGCTGAGAAGAAAATAGACGATCCCCCACAGGGCCCCGCTGAGAAGATAGATGCAGGCGGCGCCCACCAGCCGGTTGATGTCGATAACGCCGCCGAACAGCACGTCGTACACGGCGATCAGGCAGGTAAGAAGGAAGAATATCAGCACTGCTGTCAGCGCCAGATACTGCAGCAGCAGGACATCGGTGATCTGAGCGCTGATGGTCAGCGAGACAGTGAGTCCGGCCAGAACCCAGCCGGCGATGAACGCGGCCTTCGATCGCACCAGTGACCACACACCAAAAATGAACACGCTGAACAGCGTGACGTCCACGACGACGCGTGTGCTCAGATGCGGGTTCTCGGTTCCCAATGATCCGCCCAGCAGCATGAACAACAGGCCGCCGAGCACGTAGTTGTATCGTTTCACCATTCGCCTACCCTCGCTCGTGTCTCGCGCAATCGGCTCCGCGCCAGGAAGTTCCCGCCCGCTTGGGCGTTTCGCCCGAATCGACTCTGCTGGCCGCGGAAATGAACGGTTGGATTCTCCCTCAACATGGGTGGAAAAACTATCCGCGTCCACATTCCGCCTTGTCCTGGTCTATCTTTAACCCGTCGGGGCGTCGCTTTCGCCTGCCGGCATCCATCTGGTTGCCAACGATTACGGAGAGTTTCCTGTCATGAGTGGTTTTACACATCGCCTCGCTTTGACCGCTTCCCTGGCTTGCGCGCTGATTCTTGCGGGCTGTGGCGGCGGCAGCGGCATTGGCAGCGGCGATACTCCGCTGAACGCCGAAGAGATTAAGACGGCGTTGGTGGGCAACTCCATCGTGGGCGATAACTGGGACGGTCCCTATACCGTCTATTTCCCCGTTTATGGCGAAATGCGCGGTCTGCGTGCTGCGCACTACACGGACATCGGTAGTTGGCGGGCGGAGGAAGACTCCCTCTGCGGGACCTGGGACAACTGGTGGGGCGGAGTGGAGCGCTGCTGGGGACTTTATATCGATGGCGATACCGTCACCTGGCCGAGTGCGGATTCCGACGTCCCGGGGCGGTCCAAGATCCTCGAAGGCAACCCTTACGGACTCTAGTGGACGCCGGTGGCCGTAGCGCTCAGGCGCCGGCCACGGTCATCGTGTCGATGAGCACCGAGCCGGTGCGAATGTTACCGCGGCGATCCTGATCGGCGCCGATGGCCTGAATTCCTGAAAACATGCGGCGCAGGTTTCCGGCGATGGTGATCTCTTCCACCGGATACTGGATGGTGCCCGCTTCGACCCAGAATCCCGCGGCGCCCCGGGAGTAGTCGCCGGTCAGCGTGTTGACTCCCATTCCCATCAGCTCGGTGACGTAGAGTCCGGTTCCCATAGTGGCCAACAGCGCATCCAGATCGGCCTCCCCGGTGGGGTCCGCCGTGAGATTGCGCACGCCGCCCGCGTTTGCCGTGGTTTGCATGCCCAGCTTGCGCGCCGAGTAGCTGCTCAGCACGTAGCCCTGCAACACCCCGTCGTCGATGAGCTTTCGACTCCTGGTGGTGACGCCCTCGCTGTCGTAAGCAGCGCTGCCGATGGCTCCGGGCAGATGCGGTCGCTCGCCTATGGTCACATGTTGGGGAAACACGGATTTTCCCAGGGCGTCGACGAGAAAACTTGCCTTGCGGTAGAGATTTCCGCCGCGCACGGCATTGACGAAGTGGCCCAGCAAACCGGTAGCCGTCTGTGCCGCAAACAGCACGGGCACGTCCCGTGTGGACAGGCGACGCGCCCCCAGTCGGCTGAGGCTGCGTTCGGCCGCCCGTCTGCCGATTTCCTCCGCGCCCTCGAGCTGCCCGGGATCCCGCGACAAGCTGTACCAGTAATCCCGTTGCATACCGTCGTCGTCGCCGGCGATCACGGCACAGCTGATACTGTGTCGTGAACTCGCGTAACCGGCGTTGAATCCGTGGCTGTTGGCGTAGACTTGAATACCATCCAGACGGTTGACCCCGGCACCTTCTGAATTGACGATGCGTGGGTCCAGATCCCGCGCCGCCGACTCCGCTCGCAGCGCGATCTCGATGGCGGCCTCCGGGCTTAAATCCCATGGGTGGTGCAATCCCAGATCGGGGAAATCCGTGGCCATGAGCTCGGCGTCGGCGAGTCCCGCGTACTCGTCCTCGGCGGTATGCCGCGCGATACTGCAGGCGGCGGCCACGCATTCTCTTACCGACCGCGGCGAGAAGTCGGTGGTGCTGGCCGAACCCTTCCTGTGACCGATGTATACGGTGATCCCCAGAGCCTTGTCGCGGGTGTGCTCGATTGTCTCCACTTCACCCATGCGCACGTTGACTGCCAGGCCGGCGCTGGAGCTGATGGCAACCTCGGCGCTGGATGCACCCAGGCGGTGCGCCTCCTGTAAGGCGTCCGTGGCGATTTGCTGCTGCCGTGGGATGCCGGCGGCGCTGTCCTCGGCGCTCGGTTGTCCTGCGGCGATGGGTGTGGTTGCCATCTGCGATTGATGGGATCTCAGAAGTTTCGGGCGCTCGATTCTACCGCGAATCGCCGAGCATGGAATGTTATCGATAAGGGCGTCGCGGCGCCGCCGGGTGCAAGCCGGGTGAGTGAACGAACGTGATAGGATTTGCCCCGATCAGGATTCAGACCAAACTTGCGCCTCACGCATCGAAACTTTCATGGCCCACCCGGAAAACCGACCCCGTAGAAGGCGCAGGAAATCCTGGTTGGGCCGAATCCTGTTCTGGTGTGTGGTCACGGCTCTGCTCGTAATCCTGGCCATCCTCATCGCTGCTCCCTGGATACTGCGCGCCGCCGTGCCGGAAGTCTTCGCCCGCCTCGGAACGCAGGCCTCGGTGACCGGCGGCAGCCTCAACCTGTTGCGCGGCGAGATTACCCTGGAGGGTTTTGTTCTGGGAGCCCCGGACGCGCCGGCGCTTTCCCTTGGCGAGCTCGGTATTGGATTGGGTTTGCGGGCCCTGGTGCAAGGACGAATCAAGCTGCGTCACATTCGTGTCAGGGATGTCGGCATAAACGCCCGGCGATTGCTGGCACTGCAGCGGGCCCTGGAGACGGGACCGGCGTCCGGGCGTACCGGCCTTGCGGTGGAACTCGACCAGCTCGAGCTCGAAGACGTGCGGTTGCTCTCCCTGGGAAAGCACATCGGGCACGAGGTGCGCATTCAGCGGCTGGAAGTCAGTGACCTGAGCGCGCTTCTGACCGACGGAACCTCCAAGGTGGACCTGCAGGGCACCATCGGCGAGGGCAGTGTCAAGCTGACACTGGAAGTGGGGCTGGACGCGGGCAAGCTGCGGGCTACCGGCAAGTACCGGGTCGACAAGCTGCCTGTGCGCGGTTGGGCCGGTCCGGACGCGCAGCAGGCCAATCCGATGTCCGCCGGCGACCTGGCCGGGCGCGGCGACATCCACCTCGGTTATGTGTTCGAGGCGAAGAGTCTCCAGGTGACCCTGGATGGGCGTATCGCTGTTGCCGGGCTCGGCGTGGCCCTGGCGCCGGTCGCGGTTGATGGCGGTGAAGTCAGCTGGCAGGGCAGACTGGCGCTCCAGTGGGCTCCGGACATGGCCGCGCCGGGGATTCGGGGTGATGGCAGCCTCGATGTGGAAACACTCCACCTGAAGGTGTCTCATTCTTCGCGCCCGGCGGTGGACGCGGCTATCAACGACGTTTCCTGGCACGGCGACTTCGACTGGCGGGACGGCTTCACTTCCCAGGGCGCCATCCTCGGCACCGGCGTCCAGATCTCCGGCCCATCGAGCACGGCGCTCGCGTGGCGTATGGGTGCGGAGGATTTTTCCTGGCGCCTGCATGCACGAAGCGAGGGCTCCTCTGGTGAATTCCGTGTGCGGATACAGGATTTCGATCTGGCGCGTTTATCGGTGTCCCTGACGGGCGGCGCGGCCCCCGTGGAAGTCGTCGCCGAGAAACTCACCGTGGACGAAATACGCAGCACCGAGTCCGGTGCCCTGGTTCTCGGCCAGGCAACCGTGGATACGCTGACGGCCACCAGGTCCGCCGGCTCGGGCACGGCGGGCGGGGCGACATATCGGATCGGCGGCCTGACGGCGAAAGGACTGAGCGGTGACTTCTCCGGCGAGCTTCACGCGGCCCACATGTCCGCCGAGTCCTTTGACTATGCAGATGCAGCGCGGCAGCTGCGGGCCGAGGAGATCGATTTCGCCAGCGTCGGCTTCAGCGCTTCCGGGTGGGTGGGCGCCGATGCGTTCAACGTCAAGTCGGCGCGGATCGTTGAAGGTCAGGAGGACATCTGGCTGTCAGGTTTGACGGCTACCAGAGTCCACAGTGATGCCGGCGGCAGTTTCGGCGCCAAATCTGTCGCCGTCACGCACGTATTCCAAAGTGGTTCCAGAAAGCTCTCGTGGCAGGTTTCCAAATTGAAACTTGCTGAAATTCATGGCGACGTGACAGACGCTGCACGGGTTTCCAACATCGATCTGGGCGAATTGAAGATCGGCATTGACGATACTTCCTGGGAAAGTTCCGGCCTGCATGGCGCCGACCTGACCGTCACCATGGAGGGTGATCTGAAGGTGGTGAGCCTTGGCCTGAAAAAACTCGAACGCCGCCAGCCGGGCGCCGGAGACCTTCGCATCAACACGTTGGATGCCCATGGTCTTCGGGTACACGATGGGCGCGTCGCCCTCGATGCTGTGAAGGTCGCGGGGCTCGACTACGCGCTGCCTGCCGGTGACCGGTTCGAGAGCCACGCTCTGGAGGCCCGGGAGCTGCGCGGCGATCTTTCGAAGGGACTCGACGTCGGCTTTTTCTCCGTTGCCGGCGGCGCCGGGCGTCATGTGAACGGTTCCCGCCTGAGCGCGGAGGCGTTGGAGACTCGGGATCTGTCCGTGGCAATCAACGGCGGAATTGCCGTCAATCAGGCAAAGCTCCTGCGCTTTTCCCTCACCGGCCGCGACGCGTCGGTGCTCGACCTGCAGGGTTCGGAGGTGGCTGCTTTGCACTGGACCCCCGCTGGTCGCCTGTCCGCGGCAAAAGCCGCGCTTCATGCCGCCCGCTACGCAGGCCCCGATGGTGCCGACTGGGCCTTGTCGGAGTTCGATGCCGGCAACCTCGGCTGGGACGGCGGCGTGCGCATCGACGCGGAACTGGCGACCCTGGGTTCCGTGAGCCGGCTCCATGGGGAGTCTACGGACTGGCGGGCACGGGCGCTGCGTGCCACGGGATTTCGCTTGGCTCTGCCGGGGGACGTGGGCGTTGCTACTCTAAGTGCCCAGTTCGCCCATGGCGGTGACGGACCACTCGCCTGGACCGTCACCGCGGTCAACGCCGAGGGATTGCAAAGTTCCCCTGACCATGGCCAGACCCTTGACGCGCTAACCTCCGGCGCCGTCACGGTGGTGGACAAAAGCAACGGCGCGGCGCTGAGTCTGGCGCGGATCGCGATTACCAAAGCCAGGATCAGCACGCTGAAGGAGTTGTCCGCCGCGCAGTTGCTGCTGGACGAGTTGCGGCTCGCATCCCGCAAGCCCGACTGGCCGGGGCGCTTGACGGTGGCGGAACTGCAGGTGGAGAAACCGCTGCTACGATTCGACGGCGTGCTGGTACTGGGCGACGTGGTCGCCAGGAACCCGTATCTCATCGTCGCTCAAAGCAAAGACAACACCTGGATGTGGCCGCCGTTGCCGGGCATGGGCAACGGCCATGGTGACGACAAGGGCGATGGCAAAGGCGCTTCCACGGTTGATTCCAAGGGCGGTATACACTTGGAGAGATTCAGCACCCGCGGGCCTGGGCGAATTGCTTACATCGATCGCGCTACCGAGCCCGTGTTCCATCTTGTGCTGGATCCGGTCGTCGTCGCGATAGACAACCTGGATACGACTCTCCCCGGCAACCTGTCGCGATTTCGTGTCAGAGGCACGGGTCCCTCGTACGCCGGGTTGCAGTTGCGCGGCGAGTTGAGAAAGCGCGTGGAGGGTTTCGATATTGATTTGAACGTGACGGTGAGCGGAGGGGATCTGCCCTTGCTCAATCCCTATGTTGCGAGGCACGAAGCTATCACCGTCACCATGGGCAGGGGCGATGTCCACGGCAATATCACCATCGCGAACGACGAGATGAGCGGCCAGGTGGACGTGCTGCTGAGCGGCCTCGGCGTGAGAAGGACGACCGGCCGCAGGGCGTCCAAACGTATCGACCCGGCCAATTTCCCCATGCGCGCGGCTCTCGCGCTGCTCAGGGATCGGCAGGGCAATATTTCCTTGACGATTCCCCTGCAAGCGCACACCGGGGATTCGGAGTTCGACTATGTCGACGGATTTCAGGAGGATTTCGCCAACGCGCTCACCACTGCCGGTCAGGTGGCCGCCAACCTGACCGAGAAGACTCTGGACGCAGCCTTGAATCTGCTGGAGAGGACTGTCTCACTGCTACCTGGTATCAACGCCGAGAGCTACTCGCCGGTTGAGTTTGCCCATGGCGCGGACGGCTTGACGGCCAGGCCTTTCATCTTTCTGGATCAACTGGGAAAACGCATGGATAAGCACCAGTCGTTGGAGCTGGCCCTGTGCGGCCGATCGGTTTCCCTGGATAGCGAGACCGCCGGCGGGCAATCGTCAGGCATCGATTCATTGTTCGCCGCCGCCAGCAAAGGCGTATATCCCGTCTACGCGCCGGGTCGAGGCGGTTTGCTGGCGCTTTCCGAGGCCCGTGCCGACGTCGTGCGGCGTTATCTGCACCAGGTGCACGGGGTCGCTGACCGGCAGCTGGTATCCTGCGATGGGAAAATCGATACGGCGCCGGACGCGAAACCCCGTGTCGAACTGCGGGTGGAGTCTCCGGCCAGGCGCAGGGGACTATTCGGCATATTTCCCTGAAAACCATTTCGGTTTTCGGCAAGATCCAACCATGGACGTTACACCGATTCTCGATCCCCTGAACGATGCCCAGCGCCAGGCCGTGACCGCGCCGCCGGGCCATCTGCTGGTGCTGGCCGGCGCGGGCAGCGGCAAGACCCGGGTGCTGGTGCATCGCATCGCCTGGCTGCTGGCCACCGACCAGGCGACGCCCTACCGTGTGCTCGCCGTGACCTTTACCAACAAGGCTGCCGGCGAGATGCGCGGCCGCATCGAATCGATGCTGGACCGACCCGCCGGCGCCATGTGGGTGGGTACCTTTCACGGTCTGGCCCATCGCCTGCTACGGGCTCACTGGCGTGAGGCCGGACTTCCCGAAGCTTTTCAGATCCTCGACAGCGACGATCAGCTGCGCTGCCTGCGCCGGGTCTTGCGGGATCTCGATTTGGACGAGGCCCAGTGGCCGGCCAAGCAGGCACAGCACTACGTCAACGCGCGCAAAGACGAAGGTCTTCGGCCCGCGCACCTGGACGACAAGGGGAGACTTTCTGGCTCAGGCAGATGATCCGTATTTACGGCGCCTACGAGGAAGTTTGCGCGCGCAGCGGCATCGTCGACTTCGCGGAGCTTCTGCTGAGGGCCCACGAGCTGCTGCGGGATCGCGAAGAAATTCGCGATCACTACCGGCACCGTTTCGAGCATATTCTGGTGGACGAGTTTCAGGACACCAATGCTATCCAGTACGCCTGGTTGCGCCTGCTGGCCGGGGACACCGGTTGGGTATTCGCCGTGGGCGACGACGACCAGTCGATCTACGGCTGGCGCGGCGCGCGCATCGAGCATATACAACAATTGCCCAAAGACTTTCCCCGGGGCGCAGACCATCCGTCTCGAGCAGAACTACCGGTCCAGCGGCAACATCCTGGCTGCCGCCAACGCGCTCATCGCCAACAACCAGGGCCGACTGGGGAAGAACCTCTGGACCGACGATAGCGATGGCGATCCCATACATCTTTATACGGCCTTCAACGAGCTCGACGAGGCGCGTTTCGTGGTCAGCCGTATCCAGCAGTGGATCGACGGCGGTGAATCCCGTGACGGCGTGGCGATTCTGTATCGGGTCAGCGCCCAGTCACGGGCGCTGGAGGAGGCGCTTCTTGCGGCGTCGATGCCCTATCGCGTGCACGGAGGCCTGCGCTTTTACGAGCGTGCCGAGATCAGGGACGCGCTCGCGTACTTGCGTTTGCTCGCCAATCGTGATGACGACGGCGCCTTCGAGCGCGTGGTCAATATGCCCGACCCGAGGGCATCGGTGCGCGCACCCTGGATGCGCTGCGCGTAGCCGCGCGTGCTGAGCGGGAATCCCTGTGGCGAGCGGCCGCGCGAGTGATCGACGAGAAAATGCTGTCGGCACGTGCGGCCGCTGCCGTTTCGGGCTTCATGACCCTGGTCGAAGATCTTGCCGAGCAAACTTCCGCGCTGCCCCTGGAGGAGCGCACCAGCATCGTTCTCGAGGGCAGTGGATTGCTCGCCCACTACGAGCGCGACAAGGTCGACCGGGCGCAGACCCGCGTCGAGAACCTTCACGAGCTGGTGACGGCCACCCGCCACTTCGTCCAGGCAGAAACCGAAGAGGGAGAGCCGGATCAGGATCCGCTGATGGCTTTTCTTGCCCACGCAGCGCTGGAGTCCGGCGAGGAGCAGGCCAAGGAGTGGCAGGAGTGCGTGCACCTCATGACCCTGCACAGCGCCAAAGGGGCTCGAGTTTCCCCTGGTATTCCTCGTGGGGCTGGAGGAGGGGCTGTTTCCCCACCAGCGCAGCATGGAGGACCCCGCCAAGCTCGAGGAAGAGCGCCGCCTTTGCTATGTGGGCATGACCCGCGCCAAGCGTCGTCTGTTCCTGACCCACGCCGAGGCGCGCCGTCTGCACGGCGCCGATTTCTATCCCCTGGCGTCGCGATTCATCCGCGAGATCCCCGGGGAGCTCATCGAGGAAGTGCGTATGCGCGCCGCCGTCACGCGCCCGGTATATCGTCGCGAAGAGCATAGGAGCGGTGCCGGGACAGGAGCTTCAGACAACGGCGATTTCCGCCTCGGCCAACGGGTGGGGCACCCCAAGTTCGGCGAAGGCGTGGTGCTCATGTACGAAGGCCAAGGCAGCCACGCGCGGGTTCAGGTGAACTTCGAAAACGCCGGCGCCAAGTGGCTGGTGGTGGCCTACGCAAATCTGCAGACCATGTAGGAGTACGCTCAGCCCGGTTTCAGCCCCGACTTCCCGAGCATGTACTCGATGGCGGCCTTGATCTCGGCGTCGCTCAAGTTGGCATGCCCACCTTTGGGAGGCATGGCGCCCTTGCCCTTCAGGGCCGTGCTCATCAGGGTATCCATGCCCTGTGCCAGGCGCGGCTCCCATGCGGCTTTGTCGCCGACCTTGGGTGCGCCGGCGACGCCGCTGGAATGGCAGGCGATGCAGGCTTTGCTGTATACCGCCTCACCGCTCTGTCCGGCAGCGTCTGCTGCGGGCTCTGGGGCCGGCGCCGTTGCCGGTGCGGCCGGTGCCGCAGCCGCCAGCGTCTGGTCGGACTTGCCGACCCGCACCTGGCCGAAGGGCCGGATGCGGTCCAGTACCGCCTGCGGGCTGTTCTGGGTGGCCGCGAAAGAGCTCCCGCCGACGGCCCGGGCGATAAAGAAGACAGTCAACGTGAACACGGTCAAGGCGAGCAATATGGCCCCGAATTCCTTCAAGAAAACATCGTCTGCCTTGCTCACGTGGATCCCCCCGGCAAATGCGCATTCATGGGCCGAATCGCCCTGAAAAGAAGCGCGCGTATGGTCTCAAACCGACCGATGCGATACAAGTAGGCGATACAAGTGCGGTTCTCGCCGTCCATCCGTTACCCGGCATCCTCCGCCAGCTTCATGACGCTCACGTAGTCCATCTTGCCGGTGCCCAGAAGCGGCACCGTGGCGACTATCAGGATACTCCTGGGAATACTGAGCTCGGCGATGCCATTCTCCCTGGCGTAGGCCAAGAGCGCGTCGCGCCGGGCATCCTGGAAGTCGGTGACCAGCACCAGCCGCTCGCCCTTGCGCGCGTCCGGTAGATTGACGACGGCGTGGGTGTGCTCCGGCCACAGGGCGGCGACCACGCCCTCCACCGCCGAGAGTGAAATCATTTCACCGCCGATCTTGGCGAATCGCTTGGCACGTCCCTGAATGTGAACATAGCCGTCTTCATCGATGCTGACGATGTCGCCGGTGTCGTACCAGCCGTCATCGGGCGGCTCCAGCACACCCGGATTCTCGATCCTCAGATAACCGGCCATGATGTTGGGCCCCGAGACCATCAGTCTGCCGCCTTTCTCGATGCCGGGCACGGGCTCCAGCCTGTGCTCGATGCCCGGCAGCAGCCTGCCCACGGCGCCGGGACGATTGTGCATCGGCGTGTTCATGGTCAACGCCGGCGCTGTCTCGGTGGCGCCGTAGCCCTCGAAGACGCGCAAACCGAAGCGATCGCTCCAGATACGCCGAGTCTCGTCCTTGACCTTCTCGGCGCCCGCAAAGACATAGCGCATGCAGTAAAAGTCGTAGGGATGTGCAAAGCGCGCGTACCCGGACAGGAAGGTGTCGGTGCCGAACATGATGGTGGCATTGGTGTCGTAGGCGAGTTCCGGAACGATGCGGTAGTGCAGGGGGGACGGATATAGAAAGGTGCGCAGACCCGATAGCACCGGCAGCAGGGTGCCACAGGTAAGACCGAAGGAGTGAAACATGGGCAGCGCGTTCAGAACGATATCCGATGGACCGAAATCGATTCGCGAGCTCACCTGAAATCGGTTGGCCTGCACGTTTGTGTGACTGAGCGCCACGCCCTTGGGCGCGCCCTCGGTTCCTGAGGTGAACAGAACCACGCAGGGTGCATCCGGATCGTGCGTCCTGTTGGCGAAATAATAATAGACGCCAGCCATCTTGCTCAGCAGCAGGCCGAGTAATTTGTCGAAAATTGAAATGCTCTTGCGCAAGTCTTCCAGGTATATAACCTTGGCGCCGGCACCTTCGATTCCGCTGACCGTATCCGTGAGCTTCGCGGTTTCCACGAAGCGCCTCGAGGTATAAACAACTTTGATGCACGCTGTTTTACAGGCGAGCGCGACGTTTCGGGAACCCGTGGAGAAATTGAGCATGGCCGGTACCCGGTGAAAGGCCTGCAGTCCGAAAAAGGCAATCGCCGTTGCCACCATATTCGGCAACAGCAGGCCCACGTACTCGCCCGGCTCCGTATTGCGAATGAGTTTCTTTCCGAGGATGAACGACCCGGCGACGAGTTTGTTGTAGTCCACTGGTTGGCGCTGAATGTCATCGAACACGACGTGCTTTCCGCCGTGGACCTTGCGTGCATCCAGCAATGAGCTGAACAGGGTGGTTCGATACTTGCTGCTCTCGAACACCATGTTGCTCATGATGTCGTAGAGCATGTTGCCAGCGTAGTGGCGGCGCTTGCGGCCTTTGAGCTCTTCGGGGATCTCCAGCTTCACCGGGGGCATGAAACGCACAGTGATTTTTGGGAACCAACGCGTGCGCACTTTCCCTTTCAATCTCGAAAAAGGCGTGTACTGGGCTCCCTCGATACGCACTGGCAGCACCACGGCGTCGGCCTTGTCGGCAATCATTCCCGGGCCTTCGTACACTTTCATCAACGAGCCGGTAACGGTGATACGGCCCTCGGGAAAGATCACGATCCGGTGATTCTCTTTCACATGAGCTACTAACGAACGCATGGAGAAGGGGTTGGTGGGATCGAGAGGGAAGGTATCCGCGAGCGAGAGGAAGAACCGGATTATCCTCTGCTTGGCGATATGGGTATTGATGGCGAAGGTCAGCTTGTCCGGCACGTAGGCGGCGATCAACGCCGCGTCCAGGAAGGACTGGTGGTTGGCGACGATCAGCACGCGTTCGCCCGCTTTGTGATAGTTATCGAGGCCAATAATTTCAACCCGGTAGAAAAGATCCAAGAGCCAGCCGATGAATGCTTTGGCCATGGCGCCTGGCAACAATTTCATGATGTAGACGCCGACCACGGCATTCAGTAGTGCCATGGTGAGGAAGATTTGGGGGATCGAAAAGCCGAGCTTCAACATGAGCACGGTGCCGGCCGCCGAAGCCACCATGAACAACGCATTCATGACGTTGTTGCTGGCGATGTTCCTGGCGCGATGGGTGGCGTCGCTGCGTTGCTGCACGATGGCATACAGGGGCACGATAAAAATGCCGCCCGCTATGGCCGTCAGCAGGAGATCCACGACCACCCGCCATCCTGCGAAGGTGCTCAAGAATGCGCCGGCCGACATGAGCTCGCCGGTCGCGCTCAAAAGCGGATGGGAGGTTGCGAAGAACAGATCCACGGTGAATACCGTGATGCCGAGTGCGCCCAGCGGCACGAAGGTAGCATGTACTTCGCCTTTCAGCAGTCGATTGCACAACAACGATCCGATGGCGATTCCCACGGAGAAGGTCGTCAGAAGAATGGTGAGAACCTGCACCGTCGCGCCGAGCACGTCTTTGGTGAATGTGGGGAAACTGGGCGAGGAAAGTCGCGCCCACAAACCAGAACCAGGAGATCCCCAGGATGCTGAGAAACACATCCCGCTGCCCGGCCGAATGGACGAGGATCTTCCAGGTCTGGGTGACGAAGTTGAAGCTGACTTCCAGATCGGGCTGGGCGGGGCGGGTCGCCGGAATGTACCAGCTCGCAACCCACCCCAGCACCGCCACCGCGATCACCACAACAGAGATGACGGTGACGCCGCTTTCGGTCAGTACGACCTCGGTGCCGAGGATGGTGCCGGCGAGAATCGCCAGGAAGGTACCGGCGGAGACCAGGGCGTTGCCGCCCATGAGCTCATCGTCCTCGAGCTGGTCCGGAAGAATGCCGTATTTGATGGGGCCGAAGAAGGCGGACTGGATACCCATCAGGAACAACACCGTCATGAGCACGGGGACGCTGCCGGAATAAAACCCGACCGCACCCACCGACATGATGATGATTTCAGCGAGCTTGATGCGGCGAATGAGTTTCGTCTTGTCGAATTTGTCAGCGAGTTGGCCCGCTGTCGCCGAAAAGAGAAAGAACGGCAAAATGAATACGCCTGCGGCCGCCGTGATCATAATCTGCGCGTTCATCCCCGCCGCGGTGGCGAGCCGCCAGGCGATGAGCACCACCATGGCGTTCTTGAATATGTTGTCGTTGAAGGCGCCCAGAAACTGGGTCAGGAACAGTGGCAGGAAGCGCCGGGTCTGAAAAAGGGAGAATTGTGTCTGGCTCACGGCAGGTTTCCTCTTCGGCGCGATTGCCGAGAGTATCAAACTAGCGGGAAGGGCGCCTGTGTGGGCAGGTCGATACCATCTCGCCGCCGGCGTCACGGTGGTGAAGGGCGACAGAGGCTGCTCAACAAGGTAGTGTTTTCTGCCGCGTCAACCGCCGGGGATTGGGGGAGCGCGTATTCCATGACTGTCGCGTGGACTTTAAGGAGCGACTCGCGCAATGAATAGCGGAACGATCGCCACAGACGCTGTGACCGCTGCCGAGAGAATCGGTGACTACGTACGGAAAACGCCCCTGGAGTATTCCCCGTACTTCAGCGAACTCACGGGCGCCAGTGTCTGGTTGAAGCTCGAGAATCTGCAGATCACCGGATCATTCAAGCTACGCGGCGCGTGCAACAAGTTGCTGTCGTTGTCGCCGGAAGAGGCCGCGAGCGGTTGCGTAGCCGCATCCAGCGGCAACCATGGTGCAGCCGTCGCGTACGCGATGAAAAAGCTGGGAATTACGGGGGTTGTTTTCGTTCCCGAGACGGCATCGTCGGCGAAAGTGGATGCCATACGTCGAGCCGATGCTCGAGTGGAGTTCTTTGGAACCGATGGGTTGGATACGGAACAACATGCACGTCAGTACGCTGCCGATACTGGAATGACATACATATCTCCCTATAACGACGCCACGGTGATCGCAGGGCAGGCGAGTTGCGGTGTCGAGATCGCAAGCCAGATCGAGAATGTCGATGCCTTGTTCGTCGCCGTTGGCGGGGGCGGCCTGATCGGCGGCGTCGCCGGATTCCTCAAATCAGTGCACCCGGGTATGCAGACCATAGGCTGTCAACCGGCCGCTTCGGCGGTAATGGCAGCGTCGGTGAAAGCCGGGCGACTGCTCGATATACCCAGCGAATCCACCCTGTCTGACGGCACCGCCGGCGGAATCGAAGCGGATGCGATCACCTTCGGCCTCTGCCAGGAGCTGGTAGACGAATATGTCCTGGTATCGGAAGCCGATATCGCCGAGGCCATGCGCGAATTCATCGACGCACACCATATGCTTCTCGAAGGGGCGGCAGGGGTCGCACTTGCCGGCCTGAAACAACTCGGCCATCGCTTTCGCGGTCGTGATGTAGTAGCAATAGTGTGCGGAGCGAATATAAGCCGAGACACTCTGCGCGGCGTTATATGAATATCTGAAGCTTGCCTATGGGGGAACCTCGACACTACCCTGCAGGCGACGGGTATCGTGGTCGAATCGCTGGCTGATGAGAAGGAAGACACGTTCCTGCTCGCTGCTGTGGTTGCGTCCCGAGTGCATCAGCCAGCTCGGAAACCAGTACAGCCGCCCAGGTTCATCGAGATCGTAGGTATCGTAAAGACTGTCGCGCTCGAATGTGCCGAAAGACGGTTCCACCGATAGCGCTGCGGCGGACCCCGGATAGATCGGAATGATGCTGCGCACCAGATCGCAGGCGTCGGTGTGGGGCAGGTGACCGAAGCGGTAGTTCCGCCGGTAGACTTTCAGTCGTGCCCGGCAGCAGCCGGGAATGCTGTCGATGATCTCCTCGAAAATCCCGAAGCACGCCTCGGTCTTCACCACCGCCAGGGACTCCAGAACGTTCCGAGGGCCGCCGAACACCGCCTGGTTGTGGTCATCGCCGAAGGATTGCAGCGTCCAACCGCTCTCCAGGCGGCCGCAATCGTCCCCCAGGGCGCACTCGTCGGCGTCCACGCAGCCAGGGCATTGCTTCTCTTCCGGGCGAAGGCGCGCGCGCAGGCGTTCATAATCGGCACGCAATTGCCGGGCATCGAATGTAATGCAGCTTCTGTGGGTTGGCTCCGAATACTGCCGGCGGTATTCTTCACTCAGCCGCGGTCCGGCGCGGAACAGCTCCACCAGCTTCCCGATTGCCGTCGGCTTGTCGATGCTCGCAGGCAACGAGTAGTCGTACAGGTCGTTCGCGAAGGCACGGATCTCGCCGCATGTCTTCTCACCCAGATTGACCTGTAGCTGCCACACGGGCACCTTTTTGTACACGTGCCAGCCGAAGTCGCTGTCGTGCAGCCACGCAAGAGCGCGCTCGCCGAGCTGCCTGTCGCCGTCGATCTTCACCATGCCGAGATCCAGGGCGTCCCGCGGTTGGAGTTCTTCGTCCAGAATCTGCACCAGTCGCAACCATGGGATATTCACCTTGCAGTCCACCGTCTTGGCACCCGTCAGCTCCACGTGACAGCGGTCGGCTTCGAAGCGCAGCTCGAGGCAGGAATCGAGCTGCGAATCGATTTGCACCCGCCCGCGCGGGCCGTCACCGGCGTCGGTTCGAGCGGCGTGGTCCGAGAGATAATCGGCCACGAAGCGGAGGAGTGCGGGGTTCATTGCAGATTCAGCGGCTCTGTGGAGCGGCAAGAGTACCGTCTACAATCCTAGCGCGGCAAGCCGCCATAGCCGGCTACCGGGCCGGGGGTTGTTGCGAATAAGGCGCGAGTGGGCGGACTTGACCCCACCCTCGTGGCCGCTATGCTAGTCTCTCAGCCCCTCCCAAAAACCACGCGCCCGTAGCTCAGCTGGATAGAGTGTTGGCCTCCGAAGCCAAAGGTCACAGGTTCGAATCCTGTCGGGCGCGCCAAATAATCAACGTTTCTTCAATGCGTTAGCATCTTAAGGGGGTGGTCTCCCTGAATCGCCCCGGGATTCCCGGAGACTCCAATCTTTGAGAGAATTGGCTCATGTTCCGACGAGCGCCACTCGCAGCGGAGCTTTAACCAAATCCTCGAATCATCGACCGTTTAACAGCGGAGTTCGATCTCGAGCACGCGCAGTTCCATACCTCGGTTCTCGCAGTCTTGAAATCCACCGGACCGCAGGCGGTCAGGCTGGCTGTTGGGCAGCTTCCTTGATGAACTGGCCGAGTTCGCGGGTTGTTCTCGCAAGGCGGTTGACAAGGGTTTTCTGGAACGCGCCATTAAATCGCATCTGTACGGGAATCGATGCCCACTTGGAGATAGGGATCGCGATCTTTATTGCCGACACGTTGTTACGCGCGACCACGGTGGCGGTATGGGTATCGTCGGAGATATAGGCGAGCTCGCCCACGCAATCACCTTTCATTAGAGTGCAGACCATACAGTCATCGAGTTCCACCGCGACTTCGCCAGAGACCAACACGTAGAGTGCTTCCTCTTTGCTGCTCTCTTTAACCAGGGACTCGCCAGCGGGAAAGCGCTCCCATGTAACCGATTCAAGAACCTGCTTCAGTTCGGCCTCGGTGAACTCCTGGAAAAAGCTCAGCTCGCGAGCGGCATCGAACTGCTCCTCCGGCGACAGCGCAAGGCTGGCACGCGCGACCTGTTGGTAGACTGTCTCCAAGTCCGCCGACATCTCTTCGCCGGTTTTGTATCGACTGTCCAAGTTTTTCGCCAATGCCTGCGAGACGATGGCTTCGAGCTCAATAGGAATATCGGCGCGTAGCTCACGAACTGGTTTTGCGTCTTTCGTCGTAATTAATATTGAAAGTGCGGCCAGGCCGGGGGCCTTGAAGGGCACGTTTCCGGTCAACAGCTGATAGAGGATGACACCGAGGGAGTAGAGGTCGGATTGTCCCGTCACCACCTCACCCTTAGCTTGCTCTGGAGACATGTACGTCGGTGTCCCCACGGTCTGAAAGGAATCGTCGGAGCGCTTGTGCTTGCGCTCTGCAACGCCAAAGTCAACTATTTTGACGTCGTCATCAACTGTCAGCATGATATTGTCGGGCTTGATGTCCCGATGGGTTACGTCGTTTCGATGGGCGTAATCCAATGCCTGCGCACACCGCTGCACGATGCGGATGACGTATTCCATCGGAAGCAGCGCATCCGGTTTGCAGTATGGCCCGAGAGTCCGAAGACCCTCCACGTATTCCATGGCAATGTAGGGTCGTCCCTTGAAGTTTCCGGCGTCGTAAATTCGTAGAATGTTCGGGTGGTCGAGCGCGCCAACGACTTGGGCCTCGTTCAAAAACATCTTCTGCGCTATTTCACTGCCAAATTCGACTTCGCTCGCCGTGTATACTTTGATAGCCACCTTGCGGTCGATAACCGGATCGTGACCCCTGTAGACCGTTCCCATGCCACCACGGCCGGCGACGCCCAGGATCGCGTACTTACCTAGTTTTTTCTGGCCTTCCGACAAGATTGATTCCTTATGACAGGGTCGCGCGGTGGTTTCTCAAGTGAGCGTAGGTCAGGGACAGTGGGCTCACAAGCCGCTCTAGTGGAGATCCTGCCGGTCGATCCAACCATCACGCCGAAACCTGTGACTTGGTTCGCATCTCGATTATCCGGTGTCTGAGGTTGCAGGCCGACTCCCCTATAGTCTGAGGAGTGAAATCGTCCACCTTCCCCGTTTTCGATCACCAGTAGCGGCAGGACCATGTCCTCGAAATCCCCCGAGCTGAATGCATCCCAGGTAACCGAGCAGGGCACCAGGCCCGATGGTCGGCCCGAACGACGCGCGCACAGGCGCCACACGCTCGATCTGGTCGGCGGCGTGAGCAGAGATGGAAAACTGTTCTCCGGCTGCCGTGTTCGGGACTTCTGCCCCGACGGCATGATGTTGGCGCTCAGTGACAGTTCCGGAGAAGAGCCCATCATCGGTGGCAAGGCCGTCACTGAAGGTCAGAGTTTTCTCGTGCAATTCACTACAAGCTTGAACGGTGAGCAGAAGGAGTATCTTGCGCGTGTACGGGTGGCGAGAGTTTCGAGCAACCTCATCGGGGTCTCTTTCGACGGGGAAAATGCGGAAGCCGTCTGGCAGCTGAGGCAAGTTGCAAGGCAGCTCAAGGATGGGCTGCGCAGGAATCGCGATCGGGATCGACGCGCCCGCGCACCTTTTGCGCCAATGGCGGTGGAGCAGGCTCTGAATGCCGGCCAGATGCTCGAGGTGGCGAAAGAACAGGTCGAGCAATTTTTGATCGCGAGCATGGGAAGCTTGTTCAAAGAAGCCGAAAGCAGGCTTGTCGCAAGCACGAACGAAGCCGGCAGTAACACCAAGCAGACGGATCACCTCGACGCGTTGAGGGAGGTTCAGGATGTCAAGGTTGCCGCTGAAACCGCGTACCTGGGCGCTGTTGCGCGGGACTTCGATGCGATGGTCAATCCGGATTCTGCAAGAGAGCCGGAGGAGTCTCCGGGCGAACAGGAGCTTGCACTCGTCGATACTTCGAGTTTCGATGACTGGTTGACGGCGAAGAACATCATTTCAGCGGCTGAAGGCGATCTCAAAAAAGTACAGTACGAACTCGAGCAGAGACTTACCCATCTGGTTCGATCCCCCATCGATGAAGACAATAATCCCATTGGGTTGATGCAATTGTGTTTGACCTTCCACGATGCCATTCAAGGGCTTGGCGCGTCAGGATATGCACGCAAGACAATACTCGAGGCCTTTGAGCAGACAGTCGTAAAGAAACTTGGAAATCTCTACGGCGACGTGAACACGATGTTCACCAATGGCGGTGTTCTTCCGACAATCGAGCGCGGAAAGCACGTGGTTAAGCCTTCCGAGACAAAGAGGAAGAAGACCAAGGACGAGTCGAGTGATCTCAAGCCGGAGCCGCAGCCAGATGGAGAAAACCCGGACCCGGAATCGGACCATGGCCCCGAGTCGAGCGCCGACAATGTCAGCCGCACGCCCACCATGTTGCCGCCGCTCAAGCTGGGCACGGCATTTCAGGCGGCCGGAAACCTGCTCGCCATGCAACGTGACAACGAGGCAGAAGGAGCATCGGTGCCCGGGGGCATCGTGCAGGGACTTTCCAGCTGGACGGCAGCCCAACCGACATTGGAGAAACAGAAAGAGTTGCTCGACAGTCTGTCGATACTCCAACGCTCGCCGAGGTTCGCACAATCATCCGACGACGGCCCACTCGATTTGAGCCAGAAACTGACCTCGACTTGGCGTTCCGCCGGTCTCGAAGCCAGCCCAGACCACCATATGATGCTCGATATCGTGTCAAATCTCATCGACGCGATAATGGACGATCCCTTTGTCAGCGATACGGTCAAGGTGCGCGTGCGGCGCCTGGCCGTACCTATTCTCAAAGTTGCATTTCAGGATCCGAACTTCTTCCAAGACCAGATGCACCCGGCCCGTCAGGTATTGGACAATCTCGGCCGCCTTGACCCGGAGTCTACTGAAGGGTTCACGGAGATAGTCGATCCGGTAGTTAGCCGGATCGTTAATGATTATGAAGACGACCCTTCGATTTTCGCGAGTGCGCTTTCTTCGCTCAAGTTAGCCGTTTCGAAGCAACGAAGAATGTTCCAAGAGAACATGGAGCAGCTGGTCAGTGAGCGGGAAAAGCAGCAAGAATTTATCAGAGCGCGTCAGAAGGGCTCCGAACAGTCGAGCAAGCCGCAGCCGGTAGACTCGCCGAACCTTGTCCAGGCCCACGGAGAAGGTGTGAACGATGAGTGGGAGAGCTGGCTGAATGAAGCGCGCAGGTGCAAGCCAGGCGATGTTCTGTCAATAGAAGAGCAGGAGGGCGGGCGCAAGAAGCTTTCCCTCGCCTGGGTAAGTGAGGACAAGGGCACATTCGTGCTCGTGGATTCTCTTGGCAAGAAGGCGATGTCTCTGACCCTGCAAGAGCTCGCAATGCACATGAAACGAGGCTCCGCCGTCGCCGAAGACATCGCCAACATGGCACTTACCGACCGGGGCACCTACCGTATGTTGCGGTCGCTCCACGAGAAACTCGCGAGGAAGGCAAGCCATGACCAGCTGACCGACCTGTTGACCCGCAAGGAATTCGAAGGTCGACTCGACGGGCTGATCACGGACGCTGTGCGTAGCGCATCGTGCCATGTAATGTACGCCCTCGATGTGGAAGGGCTTCAAAGTATCGTAAAGAAGGCCGGAAAGAAGGTCGGCGCACAGCTACTGAAAAAGCTGGCGCGGCTACTCGAAAAGCAAGTTGCCAATCGCGGCGCAGTCGCCCGCTTTGGCGTGAACCGATTCGGCATCTTGCTCAGCAACGCGAGCTTAGAGGAGGGACGTGAGAGCGCGGAGCGTCAGAGGGGCATCATAGCCAAGGCCCGATGCATGTGGAAAGGTGAAGCGTTCGCCCTGACTGCAAGCGCAGGATTGCTTGAAATAACCGACATGAGCGAAGGGGTGGATGCCACTATCAAGGCAGTGGAGTCCGCTTTAGACAGGGCCGCCAAGGCAGGTGGCGATCGCATTGAGTTGACCGGTACTGTTCACGATCCGTTAAAGACCCAGAATCTCCAGGGTGCCGGAAAGACGACAGTGCTGGACATGCTCAACATGGACAACCTGAAGTTGCGGTGTCAGCGAGTCGTCCCGCTTGCAGGGGATGGTGATAAGTTACCCCATTACGAAATTCTGCTGGGAGTCCAGAAAGAGGACGGGCTGGTAACGCTGCCATCCGATTTCATCCGCGCGGCGGAGCGCAGTCACGAGATGCAGAGGGTGGATCGCTGGGTCATCAAAAGCGTGTTCAGCTGGATCAGTGAAAATCAGGAAAAGGTCGACGCCGCGGACGGTTTCTCCATCAATCTGTCTTCGAATTCCTTGAGCGACGACGGGGTGCTCGAGTTCGTGCTGTTGCAGTTCTCGGAGACCATGGTGCCTCCCGCAAAGATAATATTCGAGTTTCCAGAGTCGGCCGCAGCCGCGAACGTCTCGTTGACGACGGACTTCGTCACTACTCTGAAGTCCTATGGGTGTCGATTTGCCATTGACGACTTTGGAATGGCCGATAAATCGTTTTCCTACCTGAACTCCCTGGCAGTCGATTTCGTAAAGATCGACGGGAAGCTGGTTGTCGACGTTCTAGCCAGTCCAAAGGATCTCGCGGTTGTCAGATCCATCAATGAGATCGGCCACTTACTTGGAAAGCAAACTATTGCCGAATTCGTCGAGAACGATGAAATACTCGCCCGTATCCGTGACCTGGGCGTTGATTATGCCCAGGGATACGGTATTGAAAGACCGCGCCTGCTCGACTCTCTGTGAGAAAGGAACGGACCATTTCATCCCATACGACGAGGTAGGCCAGCACTTGGCCAGTTTTCCGGCACGCCGATCAACGCCCATCTATCTGTATTGCAAGTCCGGCCGCATGGTCAACGTGTCTGCCCGCACGTTGTTTGAGCACGGGTACACCAACGTGTACAACCTGGGAGGCGGAACGCAAGCGTGGCTGGAGGCTGGATTTACCGGCGAGGAATGACGGTATCATCAAGGGTCTGGCACCATGCGGTGTAGACCCTCTAATGCCGGCCTACTGGGAGTGGAGTTCCTCGTCGAGGAGGCGCCCCCACCACCAGTTGTAGGGATGAACCTTCTCGACCGGGCGGCCGTCCCGGTACACGGGTAGTCCCCGGTTGGCCCATTCGAACAGGGAGCCTTCAAGATTGTATACGTTGGTGAACCCACGTGTGGCGAGTTCTTGAGCGAGCGCCGCGGACCGATAGCCTACCGAGCAGTAGGCGACGATGAGTTGATCCTTTGGAGTATCCGCGAGCAGGGCAAGCGCTTCACGGGTTGAGGGCGTGAGCTGCGCATTTCTCAGGCGGCTTACGGCGAACTCCTCGGACTCGCGCGCATCCAGAAGAAGTGGAGTGCGGGCTCCGGTCGACAGCCATCGCTCCAGCGCCTGAGTGCTCAGCTGATTGACGTCGGGAAACTCCTCCCTAATCTTCGCTTTGATATCCGCCAGTCTGTCGTCGCCGCCGGCGGTTGCAGGGAGCCAGGCGGCGAGCAGCCACCACGTGGCGGCAATCCAAAGAAGACTACGAGCTTTCACATGGTGCACCTTCGTGCAGCAATTCGACCAGTCGGATGACGATGTCCGGAATTCGGGTGAACCGCTGAACTTCCAAGAGCATGGGAGCGTAACCGTCGTGCCAGCGGTTGTCGATGCCACGGAATGCTGGCTCGATCTCTCCAGTGTCGGCGCTGAGGAGGTCGAAAAACAGGGGCCAGGTCATCGCGGAACTCCGGCTCGGAGGCGACGCCCATGAGAATTCGGAGTCTGCGCCGGCCACCCAGATCAAGTCGTCACGCTTTTGTCACAAATCGTTACGGTTCATTTGTCTGCCGGAGTTTCGAAATCACTTGGCGCCTGCAGTGTTGGCAATTCCCCTGAACGGGGCCGGAGAATCGCGGCATGACGGTGTATCGGATTCCTTCTTAGAGGACCCATCGGATGTCGGCGGTGGAAACATCATTCTCATGATAGTGAGATTCGGGTAAAGTCATTTCGGAATTGGAAATCATCTGGGAAACTCAGAATGAAGATCACCGCCTTCAGAACAACGCCACTGCTGTTGCCTTACACGCGGCCTTTCCACCAGACTCAGGGGGCGCGAAAAGCCGCCTCGGTGGTGCTGGTCGAGGTGGAGACGGATTCGGGGCTCGTCGGCGTCGGTGAATCCATTTCGCGCCCTGATGCGGCGAGCGTGGTGAGGCTGTTACAGGGTGCCTCGGACCTGGTTATCGGGCGGGATGTTCATGGGGTCGACGCCATCGTCGCCGCGGTCAGAGATTGCATCACCGATGGTCCCGGCAGCGACATGGATCGGTTGGCGCGCCAGGCCGTCGCCGGTCTCGACCTCGCACTTTGGGATCTCGCCGGGAAAGCCGCGGGTGTGCCCGCGCACCGCCTGTTCGGTGGCCCGCTGCACGATGACATCGATTACTTTGCCTTCATCGACGGCAACACGCCGGAGGAACTCGCCGAGGATGCGGCGGTTGCCGTCGCTGCCGGCATCAAGGTCGTATACATGAAACTCGGCCGTGGTGACCAGGTAGACGTGGCGGCGACGGCGGCGGTGCGCGCCGCTATCGGCGAGACGCGTCTCAGGCTCGACGCCAACGAATCCTGGGACGTCATGTGGGCCATCACCATGATTAACCGTCTCGCCCGATATGATCCGGAATTCATCGAACAACCGGTGTCGCGCCACAGGATGCATGCGCTGAAACAGGTGCGTGACGCCACCCATGTGCCCATTGCCGCCGACCAATCCATTCATTCACCAGAAGATGTCTACGCCACCCTGCACGCAGGCGCCGCCGATGTCATCGTCGTCGGTCCCCACGAGGCCGGCGGTCTGAGCCAATTGTTGAAGGCCGCCGCCGTCGCGGAAGCGGCCGGGGTGAGACTCTGCATCCACGGCACCGTGGAGACCGGCATCACCACCTGCGCCAGCCACCAGGCGGCGCTCGCCATCGCCAACATCGACGACGGCAACCAGATCATGTGCCAGCTGGTTGCCGATGACGTGGTTGCGACACCGGACCTGACGTTGGTAGGGGGCAAGCTCGGTGTTTGGGACGCCCCCGGCCTGGGCTTCACCCTCGACCCGGACGCCGTCGCCCGCGCCGCCGAAAGAGCGCGCCAGGACCCCTCGTCGTCCAGGTAACAACCTTCGACCAGTACGCCACGAGATAGCCGGCAACATATCGGCCCCGGCACCTTTCCCGTGGTACCTTTTCCGGGCGCCGGTCGAGCGTTTGAGATTCCTACTCGCGCATCGCTCACACGGCCAGTCGCGCGCCCAATTCACGTAACAAATCCCCGCCGTTTCCCTTCCAGGCGGATCCATGCATGCAGGCGAGAATGTGCGGCGAAGTGGAAGCAAGTTTTTCCGCCAACTCCTGGACATGTCGGGTTTCACAAAAGTAGTTGAATACTTTGCGCGTTTCTTCGCTGCTGTGGAGTATGTCGTCCGACGTCAGCGGCTGGTGCTCATGACCGCCCTGGGTGAAGAGATCTCCGCAAAAGAGCGTTTGCGTCGTTGTATCGAATAAATGCCCGCATTCCCAACCGTGAGGAAAATGAGGTGTGTCGATCCATCGGACCACATGTTTTCCCAGGGAAAGCTCTTCACCGTCGGCCAGGGCGCGGGCCGGTCGCAAGGCGAAGTCGTCTACACTGACCATTTTGGCAGTGGTGCTGCACAGCGGTTGGGCATCCGGCGCCACTTTCAGGAACTCGTTCAGTGCGCCGCACTCATCGGCTTCGAAATGGGAGAGTCCGATATATCGCAATGAACTTGCAGATACGACGGAATCGATCGCTTCCTTCACCAGGGGGAACATCTTACGTGGCCCCGAATGATAGAGGAGGGGGCAGTCGTCCACGATGAGATATTGGTTGAAGGTGAATCCGCCGGGAATTGATTCTGGCGGCACCGGTGTGCTGATTCGAAAAATACCGTTTTCGATTTCGTCGATGCTCGTTCCACTTTGCTGATTGGTGATCATTGGTAGGAATCCTCGTCGTAACTAACCCAATCCGGATCTACTCGCCGCTCGGCACGAGCGGTCGAATGGTGGCGATCAATTCCTGCCGGGCAGGCTTCGGTGCAAGTCCCCCGGATAGACGCAGAGCCCGGTAGGTCAAGAAGTCCAAAAGCCCGCGCACCAGCGGAAATCTCGCAGCATCTTTCGGGACAACGATGGCCGTGAGGGCATCGGTCAGTCCCTCATAGCCGCGCATCTCTGCCTCCAGTGTCGGCGAGTCTTTACGCGAATGTGCACTGAACCAGGCGTAACCGAACATTGCTTCGTGTATGCGGCAGAGTTCGGATACGGCCTCCTCGAGGCGGCGGGCCGGCCCGCTGATGCGGCCGATGGCGTCCAGGTCCGGCATGGTCAGCGACTCGGCAAAGGTCCGTGTGCAGTCGCGATAGAGGGCTTCCTTGAAGGGGAAATATTTGCGCACCGAGGCCAGGGAACAGCCTGCTTCCCGGGCGAGCGACTGGTACTCGGTGATCCCGTCCCAGTGCAGCTTCAGCGCGGAATCGACGATCCTCTTGCGGGTCTGCTCGGCGGCTTGCTTGCGTCTGCTGGAATCATAATGTCTGGCCATGAATGGAATCTATCACAATTAAATATAAAAGAGAGATATTAAATAAGATATAAAGTTATCGTATTATTGATCTACTCGCAGAGGCTGTTATCCAGGGTGCGCGCGCCGCCCTCGACCCGACCACGTCGATGGCGAGGCATTGGACCGTTGGAGATCTGTGCTTCGAGTGATGGCCGTTTTGGCACACCTTCCCGGGGCGAACGTTGTGCCGGGAAGCGGTAAGATCGCTTAATGCTCCATTTCAACCGGAGAGAGCGGCAAATGGCAAAGAAGCGAATCGTAGTAACCGGTGCCAGTGGCTATATCGTCCAGCGTATGTGGCCGGAGTTGTCCGAGCGCTACGACCTTGTGGCTCTGGACAGCCGAGCCACCACCGCCGACGGAGCTCCGATCCCCGGAATTCACGTCTGTGATCTCACAGATCGTGACCGGGACAGTTACCGGGAATACTTTCAGGGGGCGGATGCCGTCATCCACAGCGCTTTCGTCAGCGCCAAGGATCTGGATGCGACCACCTGGTCCGATAACAGCGAGCCTAAATTCTGGGCCGAGCACGCCAACGTGGCGATGGCTTACAACGTCTACCAGACGGCGCTGGAGGAAAAGGTCAAACGTGTGGTCGTCGCCAGCTCCAACCACGCGGCCGACTACTACGAGCGGCTGATTTGGGCCGATCAATGGGACTACGTCGACCGGATATGCCGCCCAAATCCGACAATTTCTACGGATGGGCCAAGGTCGCCTACGAATCCCTCGGCTTCGTATTCGCCACCGGAAAGGTGGCCGGGCGCAAGCTGGAGGTGGTGCAGCTACGCATCGGTGGTCCTCGCGACGACGCCGATCTGGGTGGTATCGAGCCAGGTGAGATCAAGAAGATGCACCGGGGGCTCGGTGCCTATCTCAGCCGGCGCGATCAGGTGCAACTGTTCGTGAAGAGCATCGAAGCGCCCAACATCGACGACGAGCACGGTGTGCCCTTCCAAATCTTCTACGGCGTGAGCGGCAACACACACAACTTCTGGAGTATCGCCAACGCCCGCAAGGTCATCGGCTACGCTCCCGAGGACGATAGTCAGGTGAACTTCGCGCAACGCATCGCCGAGATCGCCGGGGGTTGAACCCCGTGTTGACATGAGGCCAATGGTTACATAGGTATCCGATGGATGAGCAGAAATGAGTTTGAGAACAGAACGGCACTGGTGACGGGCGGATCCCGCGGTATCGGACGCGCCGTGTGTCTGGCGCTGGCCGAATCAGGTGCGCGAGTGGCGATCAACTATACGAGCGACGAGAAAGCGGCGGCGGCGACCCTGGCCGATGTCGAAACCCGAGGCGCGCGTGCGATTGCTGTTAAAGCCGACGTCTCAGATCCCGATGCAGTATCCGAAATGGTCACTACCGTGGAAAAGGAATTGGGGCCGATCGACTTGCTGGTGACCAGTGCGGGCATCGTGCGTTCGGAAGACCACACGGAGATGGAGTTTGCACACTGGCGAAAAATGATGGCTGTTAACGTGGACGGCACCTATCTTTCCGTCATGGCGGTCAAGGATGGGATGATTGCCCGGGGCTCCGGGCGCATTGTGTGCATCTCTTCTATCGCCGGGCTGCGTCCCCGCGGGCGAATGCTCACTTACAGTACTTCGAAAGCCGCGGTCATCGGATTCGTCCGTAGCTGCGCAGACGCGTTTGGCCCGGCTATCCGCATCAACAGTGTAGCGCCGGGACTCATAGCAACGGACATGACGGTTTCCATGGATGCCGCAACCAAGCAGCGATTTACCGACGACGCTTTTCTGAAGCGCCTGGGACAACCCGAGGAGATAGCGGAAACGGTGATATTTTTACTCTCCGAGCGTGCCAGTTTCACCACCGGGCAAACTTACGTCGTAGATGGCGGCAGAGTGACGCTGCCTTAGGTTGCTTTCACTCGTCGAGGCCCAGCAGATGCAACATAAGCGCTTGCTGTGCGTACAGTCTGTTCTCCGCCTGTTGGTAGATCAGCGAGCGAGGTGAATCCACCAATGCTTCGTCGATCTCGTAACCGGGATGAATTGGCATGTCGTGGAGAATATAGGCATCACTACCGGCAAGATTTTCCTCGTTCAGTTGAAAGGGAAGCATTTTCTGCGTTCGCCGTTGCTTCTCCCTAAGGAAGGACTCGTCGTCGAAAAACTCCATGTCGACCCAGGTATCCGTGTAGACGAAATTGGCGCGTTTGGCAGCTTCTTTGAGACTGGCAACCTGCTCCACCAGCCCGGTGGCCAAGGCACGCTTCATCAGCTCCGGGTCGGTGGCCGCCGGATTCACCTCCGGGGTCACCAGTAGCAGTTTGACTCCCACATGGACGCAGGCGATGGTCAGGGAGTTGGCAACGTTGTTGTGAATGCCGACGTAGCAAAGGGTTTGATCTTCGAACGTTCCGGCTGTCTCGTACACCGTAACCAAGTCTGCCAACGCCTGACAGGGATGAAACTTATCGTCACAACCGTTTATCACCGGAACCTTGGCGAACTCGGCGAGTTTGCGGGTGTCATCGTGGCACTTCAATCTCGCCATCAGCAGGTCCACATGCCGCGAAACGTAGGCCGCTTCATAGCGGATGGGAGAGATGGCAAAATTCGACTTGTCCCAATCCATGACCACGCAGTCGCCCCCTAACTGCTTAATGCCTATTTCAAAAGAAAGGCGCGTCCGGGTGGACGTCTTTTGAAACAACATCAACAGCCAGCGCCCCTCGAGGGATCTGTGAAAATGCTTTGGATTCCTTTTTATTTCCAAAGCCAGCTGCACTACGTGCTGCACTTCCTCCGAGCTGAAGTCGTCGAGGCAAAGAAAATGCCGCATGGTGTTTCGTTCTCCCCGGCCTCTCCCCCTGATGAGGGGGAGAGGAGAAATATCCCGCGGCGACAGCGCCCCGGAATCCGAACGTAGTCGGTCAGAACTTCCGGGTATCGCCGGGGTTCATGACGATGACTTTGGTGGTAGAGGACCCAAGGGCTTTGGTGAACTGCTCGGGCGTGCCCTTGAGCAGCGCATACGTGCCGTAGTGAATGGGTATGACGGTCTTGGATTTCAGCAGATTTTTCACCGCGTAGGCCGCGTGCACCGGGTCCATGGTGAAGTGGCCGCCGATGGGCAGCAAGGTCAGGTCCGGAGCATAGAATTCACCAATGAATTTCATGTCACCGAACACCCCGGTGTCACCGGCGTGGTAGATCTTGAATCCGTTTTCCAGCTCGATGATGTAACCCGCCGGCTCACCACCGGGGAAGACGCGCTTTTCGTTGGATTGTGGATCCTTGTACACCACATCGGAGCTGTGCTCGGCGTGCACCATGGTAATCGTGATGCCGTCGCCAAGGGGCTTGATGGAGCCACTCTTGTTGAAGCGTATGAGCTGCTTGTAGGGCACCATGCCCAGAGTGCCGAAGGTGTGCCCCATGTCGGCGTTCAGCGCCACCTTGGCGCCGGTCATCTTGGCAAGAGCCGCGGTATCAGCGATGTGGTCGCCGTGGCCGTGGGTCACGAGGATGAGATCCACTTTACCGAGCTTGTTCAAATCCTTGAGCGCCTCAGGCGTTTTCGGATTCTTGGTGATGAACGGATCGATTACGATGACCT
>PVMK01141657.1_pt1 | contig 54447 bp, 68 predicted proteins | sample 1853481 | NCBI WGS metagenome assembly PVMK01 (sample SAMN08533507, study PRJNA380276) | Marine sediment metagenome, whole genome shotgun sequencing project.
ACCAAACCGGAATAAATAAAATAATTGAAGAAGCCAGTGTTGCAAAGGCAAGTATGTATCAACATTTCAGGTCAAAAGAAGATATTGCGGTAGTATACTTACAACGTCGTCATGCTATTTGGATGGGAAAGTTAAATGATTGTGTTTCAAGACATAGAACAACTAAACACAAGGTTCTGAGTTGCTTTGATTATTTACTTGACTGGCTTAAAGATGTTGATTATAGGGGTTGTGGCTGGCAAAATATAATTACAGATTTACCAAAAGATCAGCATAAAATCAGAGATCAGGCAATTTACCATAAAAATGAATTAAGAGATTATATTCATAATTTATTAAAACAGGATGATCAATATACCACTCAACAAGCTAAGCAATTAGGTGATGAGGTATTAATACTAATTGAAGGTGCAATAATATTATCGCAAATTCAAAAAAATGACTGGCCAATTAAAAGTGCAAAAGGTGCATGTGAAAGGTTATTGACTTAATGACGACTAAAGTTTCCTATTAATAGAGTAATTAAAATAAATTTTGAATTAAAATTCAAACAATTTCGAAACAGACTTGTCTGTACATAAAATAAAAAACATGAAAAAATTGGTTCCTCCTTTTACAAAGGAAACAGCAAAAGCAAAAGTACAAGCAGCAGAAGATGCATGGAACAGCAAAAACCCCGAAAAAATATCACTGGCTTATACCATTGATTCGCAATGGAGAAACAGAGATCTGTTCTTTACTGGAAGAAAAGCCATAGAACAATTTTTAAAGAATAAATGGGATAAAGAACTTCACTATAAATTGAAAAAATACTTATGGTCATTTACCGATAACAGAATTTCTGTCCGATTTGAATACGAATGGCAAGATGCCATAACATTACAATGGTATAGAACCCATGGAAATGAACATTGGGAATTTAATAAAGAAGGGCTGATGCAAATACGGGATATGAGTGCCAATGACATTAAAATAGACTTCACCGAAAGGAAATTCTGATCCAATGTAAAATTGCCAACTCACAGGGAAGTATTACCTAACAGTTAGCTTCAATCTATTCAGACCTTTGCACGATCAAATTAACCAAACTATTCCGAAAGGAAATTATAAACATTTTATTAATACTAAAAAAATATAAATATGAAAATTTTAAAACCCTTAAGCATAGAAGAGGCTAAAACAAATTCACAATCAATTTTTAACAATGTAAAAAGTAAAATTGGAATGCTACCCAACTTATATGCAACTATGGGAGTATCAGACAAATTATTAGGTGGTTTTTTAAGCTTTACTGAAACGCTTAAAAGCGGAGAACTTTCCGGTAAAGAATATGAAGCTGTTGCCTTGGCAACATCACAAGTAAATGGTTGTGCTTATTGTTTATCAGCACATACTGCAATCGGAAAAATGAATGGCTTTACAGAGGAAGAAACACTTACTATCAGAAACAATTCAATTGCAGATATAAAATTAAATGCCTTAGCAACATTAGCAAGCGAATTAGCAGAAGCGAAGGGAAGGGCATCAGATGAAACTATCAATAATTTCTTTGAAGCTGGCTACAATAAAGCTGCATTTGCAGAAGTAATTGCAATTGTATCATTAACCATAATTACTAATACAATATTCCTTAATGGTGATTTTGAAATTGATTTTCCAAAAGCGCAATACATCGAAGAATTTCAAGAAGTATAAAACAAAGAGCTCCTGAGTTTGATAAAAATTCAAATCATCAAGCTCAGGATAATATTATTAATTAAAAATTTAACACCATGAAAAAATTAGCATTTATTATCAGTCTATCAATCTTGAGTATGTCAAGTTTATTTGCACAATTACCTGATCCCGGGTTTACAATTGACGGTACAACCGCAATAGTTATTACCGACCCACAAAATGATTTTTTAAGCCCTGATGGAGTAACCTGGGGGGGTTGTTGGAGAAAGTGTAACTAAAAATAATACTGTTGAAAACTTAGAAACACTTTTTCAATTAGCAGAAGCGAATGGGATTCAAGTATTTATCTCTCCACATTATTATTATGAGCACGATCATTCATGGAAATTTGAAGGAGCCCTGGAAACATTAATGCATAATATAAATATGTTTGATAGAGGCGATCAGTTGAATAAAGAAGGGTTTGAAGGTTCCGGGGCAGATTTTTTAGAACGATATAAAAAATATATAGAAAAAGACTTTGTAACTGTTGTCGGACCGCATAAGATTTATGGACCAGAACAAAACGATTTAAGCTTACAATTAAGAAAACAAAAAGTTGACAAGATAATATTAGCAGGAATGTCAGGTAATTTATGTGTGGAATCGCATATGAGAGAATTACTTGAAGATGGATTTGAAGTTGCGGTTGTAGGAGATGCAACAGCATCAGCTATAGTTCCCGGTTATGACGGTAATGCAGCCGCACAAACAAATTTCAGATTCATTTCCAGTCATGTATATACAACCGAAGAATTAAAAAACGAATTAAACAAATAATACTAATCAATCTTTTAAAACAAAAATTATGAACTTTTCAAAGAAAAATCACGAACTCCCAAAAACAAATAAAAAATCTGTGAGTAAAACTTTAAAATCAGTCATTGGTATTGCAATTATAGCAATATTATCAATGGGTATTTTTGCCTTTAGTTCTCCAATAGAAAAAACAGCAACGAATAAAGAGATCACAACTCAGCCAACCTATTACAAAAATGTAACTGTTAACGGGGTGAAAATCTTTTACCGCGAAGCAGGAGATAAAAATAAACCAACCATATTATTGTTACATGGTTACCCAACATCATCTCATATGTTTCGCAATTTAATAACAGACTTGTCTGTTCGTTATCATGTATTAGCACCTGATTACCCGGGGTATGGAAGAAGTGATCAACCCTCAATGTCAAAATTCGATTACACTTTTGACAATATGTCTAAAATAGTTGAAGGATTCTTAAAAGAATTAAATGTAAATAAGTACAGTATCTATTTAATGGATTATGGAGCACCAATTGGATTTAGAATCGCTGCAAAATACCCTGAAAGAGTAGATGCTTTGATCATTCAAAATGGTAATGCCTATGACGAAGGATTACGCGACTTCTGGAATCCAATAAAAAAGTATTGGAATGATTATACCATTGAAAATGGCAAAGCTCTTGAAGGTTTTCATTCTCCTGCAGGATTAAAATGGCAATACACACATGGTGTACAGGATACTTTAAAAATAAGCCCCGATAACTGGAATTTGGATCTTCAACATCTTACTCGAAAAGAGAATGATAAAATTCAACTTGCCATGTTCTATGATTACAGAACTAATGTACCCTTGTATCCGGAATGGCAACAATACTTTTAGAGATAACCAACCTCCTACCCTAATTGTTTGGGGAAAGAACGATTATATCTTCCCGGCTGAAGGAGCATATCCATATAAGAAGGATCTAAAGAATCTGGAATTTCATTTACTCGACACAGGGCATTTTGCTTTGGAAGAAAAAGGAGATGAAATAGCAAACTACATTTTAAAATTCTTAGAGAAAAATAATATAAAATAATTCATAACTATAGTTAGGCAAACAGAAGATAAAAAATCTTTATGCCTAACTATAATTAAAGAGATCAAAAGAGCTAAGGAAAAATTGCCAATTCATCGGGAAATATCACCTACCAGTCACCTCTTAACTGCAAGTACCTTTGCAGTATAAATCTAAATAATAAAATATTATGAAATCAATTAAAATACCAAACAAAAGTACGGTCTCATTTTTCGGGACATCAAAACATATCTACTGGGGTAGAAAAAGACAATACACCTATATAACACAATTTAAATTTAATAACTAAACAATAGAAATTATGGAAAGTAAAACAATAAATTGGAAAAATGCAATAATTGCAGGAATACTAGGAACAATATTATTTGATATTGCAGGATTATTATTAACAGGAAACTGGTGGGACATACCAGGATTATTAGGAGCAAAAACAGGATTAGGATTTGCTTACGGAATCGGAGGTCATTATGGTAACGGAATATTATTGGCAATTCTATTTGCAGGTTTAGAGCCTTCACTTTGGGGACCAAAATGGTTAAGACCCATCATTTTTGTTACTGCTGAAATGGTAGCCTTGGTATGGTTGTTTATGTTACCACTTTTAGGAGCAGGAGTAGCCGGAATTGATGCATCACCAATGATGCCATTGATAACATTTTTACGTCATATAGCATATGCAATCCCATTGATATTTTTGATCAGTTATGTTCCGAATACATTACAAACAAGCAAATAAATCAATTTGATAAAAGGAAGATTCGTTCTTCCTTTTATTCTCAATTCAGTTTTTAAAGCTGAAGAATTCTCACAAAAAATATTACATAAAATCTTATTAAATATGGGAAGGCCCGCTACAAAACCAAAAAAACTAAAAGATGGATTTTATATTGAAATTCGTAATCGAAATTCTAGTAATGGTATAAAGATTCGAAGAGATAACGAAGAACTAATGCTTCGAGCAGTTAAAACCTATGAAAGAAGTAAAGACATTGTTGTTTTAGGGAAATATATAAATGGAAAAATGGTGAGCAATTATCAGTAAAATCAAATTTCAAGCTTTATGAACAATCACAAATTTTACATGGAACAATGCATTGCTCTGGGTAAAAAGGCAATGAAAAAAGGAGATCCCCCGGTAGGATCAATTGTTGTTAAAGATAATACTGTGATTGGTATTGGTGTTGAAGCGGGAAAATCATCAAAAGATATTACCAGGCATGCTGAAATAGAGGCCGTAAAAAATGCTTTACAAAAAAACAAGCTAAAAAACCTGGAAGACTCTACTTTATATACCACTCATGAACCTTGCATTATGTGTTCTTATGTATTACGTCATTATAAACTTCAAACAATAGTATATGGAAGCCCTGTTGATCACGTTGGTGGAATTACATCCGGATTAAAAGTAATGCTTACAACACAAGTCCCTGGTTGGGGAAGACCTCCAAAAATCATAGGGAATATTTTAATAGAAGAATGCAACAATTTATCAGAAACATATAATTCAATATCTAAAAACACAAAAGATGAAAAAAGATAAATTAAAATACACAAGTGATATTGCTTTTACACCTGCTGTTAAGGCAATTCAGGAAAAACATAACTCACGTGGAAGTTATGCAAGTATGGAACAATTTGGTGGATGGCAGTCCGAAGTCACAGAGCAGCTAAAACAATTTCTAAGTAACATAGACTCCTTTTATTTAAGTACCTCGAATGCTACAGGGCAACCTTATACGCAGCATCGTGGTGGTCCGAAAGGATTTTTAAAAGTACTGGATAATAAGACCTTAGCTTTTGCAGATTTCGCCGGTAACAAACAATATATTACTGCTGGTAATTTGAGTGAGAATAATAAAGCCTTTATTTTTTTAATGGATTATCCAAGTAAGACTAGAATAAAAATATGGGGTACTGCAAAAGTTGTTGATGACGACAAAGAGTTACTAGAATCATTGTCGGATAGTTCATATAAAGCAAGGCTGGAAAGGGTAATTACTTTTGCTATAGATGCCTGGGATATAAATTGCAGACAGCATATTCAACAACGATTTACTCAAGAGGACATAAAGGACATTACTGATCCTTTAGAGAAAAAAATAGCAGAATTAGAGACTATAATTAAAAAACATAATAGTTAACATTAAAAAACATAAATTATGAAAATAGCAATCAACGGAATGGGGCGTATCGGAAGAGCTGCCCTAAAAGTAATATTGGAAACTCCTGAACTGGAATTAGTAGCGGTAAATGATATTGTAACAGCTGAAAACACATCTTACTTAATAAAATACGATTCGGTATATGGTATTTATGAAAAAATAGTATCCTATGATGCTCAAAATATCATTATTGATGGTAAAAAGATCAAATATTCTTCGGTAAGAAACCCTGAAGAATTGCCCTGGAAAGAGAACGAAATAGATCTGGTCATAGAAAGTACAGGTTTATTTACAACAATGGAAGGCGCTGAAAAGCACATCAAGGCCGGTGCTAAAACAGTAGTTGTTTCGGCTCCAACTGGTAGCATTGATATGCCAACGGTAGTACACGGTGTAAATTCAAATGATGGGAAAACAAATATTTTTTCCTGTGCAAGTTGTACTACCAATAATATAAGCCCAATAGTAGAAATTTTAGGCCGACGCATTGGTATCAAAAAAGCGATCATGACCACAGTTCACGCCTATACAGCTTCTCAAGGTATTGTAGACGGGCCTTCAAAAAAGAATTTTAGAATGGGTCGTGCCGGTGGTGTAAATCTGGTTCCAACTACAACTGGTGCTGCAATTGCAACTACAAAAGCTTTACCGGAATATGCAGGAAAATTTGATGGAGTAGCGATTCGTGTACCTATTCCGGTAGGTTCAATCTCGGATTTGACTTTCGTAACAGAAAGACCTGTAACAGTAGAAGAGGTAAATGCCATACTTAAAGAAGAAGCGCAGACTGAACGTTATTCAAAAGTAATAGACACTACCACAGAACCTATTGTATCATCCGATATTGTAAAGAGTCCATTTGCTTCAACAGTTGATCTAGGTATGACTCGAGTCGTAGATGGCGATCTTCTCAAAGTAATGACCTGGTACGATAATGAATGGGGATTTACCAATCAAATGATCAGGCAAATTCTTGAAATAAAAGGGTGATTAAGAGCTAAATATTAACCTCTAAAAAAAACAAAATAATGAAACATAAAGTAAAAACAACATGGAAAGATAAAATGGCTTTCGACAGCCAAATAGATAATCATACTCTTAGAATAGATACTGCCGGTCTTTTGGGCGATGATACCGGGCCAAGTCCAAAAAAATTATTGCTGGCATCATTAGCCGGTTGTACAGGAATGGACGTTGTCTCTCTTTTAAACAAAATGAGAGTACCTTTCACTAATTTTGAAATGGATATTGATGCAGATCTGACTGAGGAACATCCAAAAGTATATAAAGAGATCAGAATAATATATCGGATATTTGGAAATAATTTAAATCAGGAAAAAGTTGAAAAAGCCATTGATCTTTCACAAGAAAAGTACTGTGGCGTTAGTGCAATGCTTAAAAAAAATAGCCCTATTACCTACACCATTGAGTATATTGAAGAAATCAAATTAAATAAAACCGCATAAATAAAAAAACATGAATACATTAGAAGCAATACAAAAAAGACGTTCCATTCGTCATTATGACCCAACATTTAAAATTTCTGATGAAGAAATAAAAGAGCTTATCAAATTAGCAATATTATCACCAACCTCCTACAATATCCAGCACTGGAAATTTGTAGTAGTAGATGATCCAACACTAAGAGCCCAAATAAAAGATGCAGCTTATGGTCAGGCTCAGGTAACTGAAGCTTCAGCATTAATCCTTGTGGTTACAGACACAAAAGCCTGGAAAAAAGACATGGCAGAAAAATGGAAGAATGTACCAAAGGAAATAGGTGATTTTATGGCTACATCTGCACATCAATTCTATTTAAACAAAGAGCAATTACAGAGAGATGAAGCTATTAGGTCAGCCTCTTTTGCTACACAAACATTGATCCTCGCTGCTACATCAAAGGGTTATGGCAGTGGTGTAATGATTGGTTTTGATCCTGATAAAACAGCTGAACTAATTAATTTACCTGATAACTATATGATATCAAACTTTGTGGTTATTGGCAAAGGAATACAAGATGCTCATTCACGTGGCGGGCAAACATCTGTTGAAAAGGTTTTGATAAAGAATACATTTTAAAACAATGAATAATGATAGAAAAATCAACTAAATTATTTTTAAGAGTTGCTATTTCTTTAGGGTTTTTATCAGCAATTGCTGATAGATTTGGATTTTGGAGCAATGAAGTTTCGGCATGGGGAAATTGGAATAGTTTTATAGAATACACCCAATTAATAAACCCATTAATCCCTGATACTTTAATTTCACCTATAGGAATTATAGCAACAACTGCTGAATTAATTTTTGCACTAGGTATAATCATTGGATATAAAACTGAATATTTCGCTAAATTGAGTGGATTACTTTTGTTGTTTTTTGCTTTAGCAATGACATTTTCAACAGGAATAAAAGGCGTGCTTGATTATTCGGTTTTTACCGCTTCTGCTGGTGCCTTTGCATTAAGTTTGATGAAAGAAAAATACTTAGAATTAGACATTCTTTTAATCAGCAGTGAAAATGGATCCAATAGAAAATTTAACTAAACTTATGCTTGAACTCCCTGAAGTTTCTATTCCAGGGGGCTCTTATTTCTCTTTAAACATCAGAGGAAATATTGCTTCCATAGCCATTCAATTTTATGAGGATTTAGGTTTTAAATCCTCACACGAAGGAATGAAAATGCATTTTAAATGAAAAATTCAATAGAAACCTATATTGTTGATTCTTTTACGGATAAGCCATTTAGTGGAAATCCGGCAGGAATTTGTATTCTGGAAAACGATATGGTAAATGAAAAAATGCTTTCAATTGCCAAAGAGTTAAATTTATCGGAAACTGCCTTTATTAAGAAACTAGAAAAAGACAACATCTATTCTATTCGATTCTTTTCTCCTAAAAAAGAAATTGATTTATGCGGACATGCAACCTTGGCTTCAGCAAAGGTCATATTTGATAAAAGTGATATAAAGGAAGTTGAATTCATAACCAAACAAGACTTGAATTTAAGGATACAAAAATCAGGTGAAGAAATCATCATGGAATTTCCTGTTTATAATTTAGAACCAGCTAAAGCGCCTGAAGTTCTATTAAAGGCTCTGGGTATTAACGCTGTAGAAAATTGTGCTTATAATAAAGAAACTGGAATTCTATTATTAGAAATTTCATCTACTCAAGAATTGTCAAAATTATCTCCAGATTATAATTTACTGATTCAATCTCATGATTCAGTCAATGGTGTTTTAGTAACAGCTTTTTCTAAAGACGATGAATTTGATTTCCATTCCAGATATTTTTGGCCATGGAGTGGCACAAACGAAGATCCGGTAACAGGTGCAACTCATACATTCTTAGCTAAATATTGGAGTGATAAGCTTCAAAAGAAAAAATTGAGATCTTTTCAATCATCAAAAAGAACAGGCTATATGCATTTAGAGTTAGTAAATGATAAAAAGCTTTTAATTAAAAGTAAAGCTGTTATTGTTTTTAAAGGAAAATTAAATATATATTATTAATAAAATGACCTTATAAATTTCAGATTCAATTAAATTTTTCAAAATTATATATTCAAATGGTAACAAAATACAATAGATCTCTTCTAACATAACAATTATTAAAAACCGTTAATTTGAAAAAAATGAAATTTACATTACTGTTTATACTCTCTATTTTCCTTTTGAGTTGTAATCAGAATTCGTTCAAGCAAAAAATTGAAGTTGCTTCATCTACTATAAATTTTGATCAACAAATTGATTCGATCGTCATCAATAAGATGAATCAATATAATATTCCCGGAATTTCTATTGGTATTATTAGAAATGACTCGATAATCTATACGAAAGGATTTGGAGTTAAAAATATTGAAACCGATGAGCTGGTTACTGAGAATTCAATTTTTCACACGGCATCCATCAGTAAACTATTCACAGCTATCGCAATTGTTCAATTGGAACAAAAAAAACTGTTAAATCTTGATGATAAATTGGTAAAATTGGTGCCCGGATTACATTTTAAAGATGAAAGGGTCAAAGAAATATCTATACAAAATTTATTAAATCACACTTCAGGATTACCGGATATAGGAAACTACCATTGGAGTAATAACCATCAATCTAAAAATAGTCTTGAGGAGCATATCTTAGACTTAAATCTTAAATTAGAATCTGAACCAAATACTACCTATTATTATAGTAATCTTGGTTATGATGTTTTGGGCTACATTATCGAAAAAGTTAGTGGTTTAACTTTTGAAGATTATATAAAGATAAATATTTTGAATAAAAGTGATATGCATGATAGCGATTTCAGATTTTTTAAAATCCCTGATTCTTTAAAAACATCACCACATACCAAATCCTGGCTTACCGGAAATATAAAAGTTAGAGGCATTTATCCATATACCAGAGAACACGCACCTAGTAGTACTTTAAATGCTTCGGCTAAAGAATTAAGTAAATGGATGATTTCTTTTCTTCAAACCATTAATGATACAGATCCTGAATTTTATTATAATATGATGCTTAAACCTTCTGTTGATTCTTATCCACATATTGGGTTGGGCTTTCAATTGAGTAATTTTAATTTCAAAAAAACAGTAGGACATTATGGCGGAGACAAAGGTTTTAGAAGTTATTTAATGATGATCCCCGAAGAAAAAATTGGTTTGGTTGTATTAGGGAACTGTGATTATCAAGAGGATTTCAGACAAGAAATAATTCATCCGATTGCAAAGATAATGTTAGCGAAAAATAAATCTTTTTAATATGAGTATTCATTTAATTAATTAGCTTCAAATATTTTAATTAACATAAGTTTGCATCCATAACAGAGATCTTTTTATGAAAAATAATATTGAATTTCCTTCAAAAACCGAATATCCTGCATATGCAGAAATGTATATGAAGTTTGTTATAAAAGATGGAAGTCTTTTAAAACAACTTAAAAACAATATTGAAAAAACAAAAGAATTAGTTGCTTCATTAACAGAAGAAGAATTAAATTTTAAGTATTCAGAAAATAAATGGTCTATTAAAGAAGTATTAGTACATATTATTGACGATGAAAGAATTTATGCTTATAGGGCCCTTGCTTTTGCCAGAAATGATAAAACTAACCTTCCGGGATTTGAACAAGAAGATTATACTTTATATTCAAATGCACAAGCTAGAACTATTGACAATATAATGAAAGAATACGAAGCCGTAAGAATGGCAACTATTACTTTGTTTAATGGATTTTCTACAAAAGGGCTTATGCGGTTAGGTACAGCAAATGAAAATAAAACAAGTGTACGTGCTTTAGGATATCATATTGCAGGCCATGAATTGCATCACATAAAAATTATAATTGAACGATATTTAAATAAATGATTGTAAAGAAACTTGATACCGTTGATTTTGAAACAATAATGCAATGTTTTTTAAAGGCATTTGACAATTATTTTGTTAAAATGCCAACTGAATATGATTATTACAAAAAAAGATGGAAAGCAGCAAAAGTCCGTTTTGATTTATCATATGGCATGTTTGATAATGAAAAACTAGTAGGATTCATTATAAATGGCATAGACCTTAGAAATGGAGATTTAGTTGCTTTTAATACCGGTACAGGTGTTATTCCTGAATATAGGGGTCTAAAGATAGTAAGATCAATTTACGATTATGCACTTGTCGATCTGAAGAAGAATGGCATCACAAAATGTTCATTAGAGGTTATTAAGGAGAATAAAATTGCAATAAGAGCATATCAAAGTATTGGCTTTGAAATTTGTAAAAATTACAAGTGTTTTAAAGGAGAGGTCCATATAGATAAACATGATGATATTGAACTAAAAGAGGTTGATTTTAATAATGTAGACTGGGTAAAATTGCCAAACCAAAAAATATACTCTTGGGACAATGATCAAACCTCTCTTAAAGAAGGTGAGTATAGGTTTTTCTACGTGTTAAAAGATAATACACATCAATCGTTTTTTGTATTAAACCAAGCCAAGGATCTATTAGCGCAGTTTGAGATTCTAGAAAGATCTGAAAGAAGTTGGAATAATTTATTTTATGGAATTAAAAGTATTTCCAAATCATTAAGAATTAATAATGTTGATGAAAGCTTGAAAGAAAAAATAGACATCTTAACTGAAATTGGTTTTTCTAATTCTATCGATCAATATGAAATGGAATTAAAAATATAAAAATTAGCCTTTGATTATTGATTTATAAGGGAATGTAAAAAATCATGCGGATCAAAAACAATTATATAAACTCTAATGAAATGAACATACCAGAAATTGACCTCCCAAGGATAGTGATAATTGGTTGTGGATTTGCCGGATTAAAATTCTCCAAGAAAATTGATAGCTCAAAGTATCAAGTTGTTCTTATTGATAAAAAAAATTACCACACCTTTCAACCTCTATTGTATCAGGTTGCCAGTAGCGGACTCGAACCGGATTCCATAGTTTATCCTATTAGAAAGATTTTTAAAGGTAAAAAGAACTTTTTCTTTAGAATGGCTGAAACTGAAAATATTGATGTTGAAAATAAAAAAGTGACAACTTCTATCGGACAAATCAATTACGATATTTTAATTATTGCTACAGGTGCTACTTCGAACTATTTCGGAATGAAAAATATTCAAAAATATGCCATGCCGATGAAAAATGTTGTTGAAGCACTGAACCTTAGAAGTCTGATCATTCAAAATTTTGAAGAAGCCTTAAACACAAATGATCTGGAAGAGAGGGAACGATTGATGAATTTTGTAATTGTCGGAGCCGGACCAACCGGAATTGAATTGGCTGGTGCTTTAGCCGAATTAAAAGCCCACATTTTACCGAATGACTACCCTGATCTTGATATTAGAAGAATGCAAATTCATATCGTTGAAGCTGATAAACGCGTGTTAGCCAATATGAGTGTGGAATCCTCTATAAAAGCTGAAAAACAGTTGAAAAAAAGAGGAGTAAATATCTGGTTAAATACCATGGTAAAAGACTATGATGGCAACTTGGTAACCACCAATAAAAAATCATATCAATCAAAAACATTAATATGGGCAGCAGGTATAAAAGGAGATTTTCCAAATGGAATTAACACCAATATTACCAAAGGCAATAGAATAGTTGTAAATGAATTCAATGAAATTGAGGGAACAAAAGATGTATTTGTAATTGGTGATGTGGCATATATAGAAACTCAAAAATATCCTACAGGAAATGCCATGTTAGCTTCAGTTGCCGAACAACAAGGCTATCAACTTGCTAAAAACCTTAACAGAAAAGCGATGAATAAACAATTGATTCCGTTTCAGTATAATGATAAGGGTACCATGGCAACCATTGGAAGAAATAACGCAGTAGTTGATCTTCCATTTATGAAAATAAACGGTATTATTGGCTGGTATATTTGGATGTTTGTACACCTTATGTTATTGGTGGATTTTAGAAACAGAATGGTAGTTTTAATCAATTGGGTATGGAGTTATATTAATTACGATAAAGGAACCAGAGTGATCATCAGAAAGTTTAAAAATTCAAATAATTAATATGCGGAATTTGATTTTACAGCTTTGGATATTATAGATCTAAAAAACAAATTTTAATTTCAACATTTGTAACATTTTGACTTTTTCTATGTCAAATCTGTCATCAATTAAAACAAAAATTATGAATACAAAACTACTAATGACCACTAGTGCATTTACACTGGGAATCTTGGGAATAAGTCTGTCTTTCCTCCCTAAAGAAATTGCGCAGTATTTAACTGCCGACAACAATATAATTTCCATACTTTTTTTACAACTATTGGGGGCATTATATTTGGGATTCTCGATGATGAATTGGATGGCAAAAGGCTCAATTATTGGTGGTATTTATAACAAACCCATTGCTATCGGAAATTTTATGCATTATGGAGTTGGTGTACTTGCTTTGATAAAAATTATATCGAGTATTGAATTACATCGGGAAATATTTATTGTATTAACCATTATTTATGCGGTTTTTGCCCTTAGCTTTGCCTATGTATTCAGAACTAATCCAAAATTAATTCAAGTCGATCAAAATTGACCGTATAACCCAAGTAAAATAATAAATGGCTTCTAAGCTTTCTATAAAAAACATGGTTTGCCCCCGTTGTATAATATCTGTACAGCAAATATTTGATGAAATCAATATTAAAGTTACAGATATTCAATTGGGAGAAGTCTCCATTCCTTCAAAGATAACTAATGGTGAAAAATCAATTTTAGAAAAAAAACTTTTAGAAAAAGGATTTGAACTTTTAACAAAGGACACATCAAAGATAATTACTCAAATAAAATCACTGATTATAGATCATATTCACCATGATTCGGCTAATTTAAAAATCAATTTCTCAGATTACTTATCCAATAAATTGAATCATGAATACACCTCACTTAGTAAATTATTTTCTTCCGTTGAAGGAATAACCATTGAGCGATTTATTCTTAAACAAAAAATTGAAAAGGTAAAAGAACTTATCTTTTACGATCAACTTACCTTATCTGAGATAGCCTACCAGATGAACTATAGCAGTAGTGCTCACTTATCATCACAATTCAAAAAAGAAACCGGAATGACCCCTACAGAATTCAAGAAATTAAGGAAACCAGACCGGCAATCTTTAGATTCTTTATAAGATAAATCAACAGTATTTAAAATTATACAAAATCATATAAATTTTTATCTGAATTGTATAAGTAATAATTAGCAATCTATATTTAATTTTGCAGTGTAAATGATAAGATCATGGAAAAATACATTGCAGAAAATATAGACACGAACGTAATTAAGGAAAACTACAAGGTATCAGGAATGACCTGTGCATCATGTGCTATAAGTTTGGAGAGTTATTTAACCCCACTTGATGGTGTTGAGCATGTTTCCGTTAATTATCCGAATCAATCGGTGGCAATAGATTATGATAAAAGCAAGATATCCATTGAAACAATTCAAGAAAAAGCCAAAGAAATTACCTATGACATTTTAATTGGTGATGACAAAGAAACTCAAAAAACCTTTGATGAAATAGAAGAAAAAAGACTTAACAGCCTTAGATCAAAGTTGATTTACTCAGCAATTTTTTCTATTCCGGTATTTCTTATAGCCATGTTTTTTACTGGCTTAATACCTTTTGAAAACTGGATAATGATGGTGCTATCTATTCCTGTTCTATTTTGGAGTGGCTCTGAATTCTTTGTTATTGCCTGGAAAAAATTACAACACTTTTCAGCAAATATGGATACTCTTGTAGCATTAAGTACAGGTGTTGCATTTACATTTAGTGTTTTTAATACAGTGTATCCACAATATTTTCTAAATCAAGGAGTAACACCACATGTTTACTTTGAATCAGCTGTCATCATTATTACATTGATACTATTAGGCCGATATTTTGAAGAACAGGCTAAAAGCAAAACTTCTTCGGCAATTAAAAAGCTGATGGGTTTAAAACCAAAACTGGTTACCGCTATTAGAAACGGAGAAGAACAAATCATTTCATTTGATGAGATCCTAATGGGTGAGCTTATAATCCTTAAACCGGGTGATAAGGTTCCTGTTGATGGCAAAGTTAAAAAAGGAGAATCTTTTATAGATGAAAGTATGATATCGGGCGAGCCAATACCTGTTTTAAAAGTGAAAGGAGATAAGGTCTTGGCAGGTACTATAAATCAAAAAGGATCTTTAAGAATATTAGCAAACAAAATAGGCAATCAAACCTTACTCTCACAGATCATCAAATTGGTTGAACATGCTCAAGCAAGTAAGCCTGCCATTCAAAAACTGGCAGATAAGATTGCAGGTATATTTGTGCCAATCGTTATTGGTATTTCAATAGTGACTTTTATTATATGGTATAATTTCGGACCGGAACCTTCATTTACCTATGCCCTGCTTACATTGATCACTGTTCTGATAATCGCTTGTCCCTGTGCTTTAGGATTAGCAACTCCTACAGCATTAATGGTAGGAATAGGAAAAGGTGCACAACAAGGAATTTTGATAAAAGATGCACAGGCTTTAGAAACAGCCTACAAAATTGACACATTGATTCTTGATAAAACCGGAACCATAACAGAAGGCAAGCCTGAAGTAACCGACATTTTTTGGGCAAAGAATTCTGATACATCACAGCTTTCAAAAATATTGTTGGCCATAGAGTCTCTTTCTGAACATCCAATTGCCGAAGCAATTGTTCAACATTTTAAAAAAGAAGGAATTCCAAACCTTGAAATAGAATCCTTTGAAAGTATAACCGGTTTGGGTGCTAAAGCAGAAGCCGAAGGAGTTTTATATCACGCAGGGAACGAAAGATTGATCCTTGCTAATGATATCATTATTCCAGGCAACTTGTCACAGCGTGCTGAAAGCTTAAAGTCAGAAGCTAAGACTGTTGTTTATTTTAGCGATGATAAAGAAGTTAAAGCAATTATTGCGATTGCCGATCAGGTTAAAATAAATGCTGTTGAGGCAATTCGGCAAATTCAGCAAATGGGTATTACCATTCACATGCTTACAGGAGACAATGAGCAAACTGCAGCCGTTATTGCAAATAAAGTGGGTATCACTCATTTTCGTGCAAATGTGATGCCTGCCGACAAAGGTAATTTTGTTAAAGAATTACAAGATCAAGGAAAAATTGTAGCCATGGCCGGCGATGGGATCAATGATTCTCATGCTTTGGCTCAATCAGATGTAGGAATTGCCATGGGAAGTGGAACAGATATTGCAATGGAAAGTGCTTCTATTACATTAATGCATTCAGATCTGAAACAAATAGCAAAAGCCATCAAACTATCAAAAGCAACGATGAAAACTATTCGCCAAAACTTATTTTGGGCATTTATATACAATTTGGTAGCTATTCCGATAGCTGCCGGTGCCTTGTACCCTGCTTTTGGATTTCTTTTGAATCCAATGATTGCAGGTGCAGCCATGTCAATGAGTTCGATTTCGGTGCTCACCAATAGTTTAAGATTAAAAAAACAATCAATCAATTAAAATGAACAAATATGAAAACAATAAAATACAAAACAAATATTAACTGTAATGGTTGCATCAAATCAGTAACTCCTTTTTTAAACGATCTAGACAATGTCGATCTATGGAAAGTAGATATTGAAAACCCTGATAAGATCTTAGAAGTAACATTGGATGATGAGGATGAAAAACCGGTTATTGAAGCCGTTAAAAAAGCTGGATTTGAGATTAATAAGATATAAATACATTCCTTAAAATTGATTTAGCCGCCTGATTTTTATATAATGATATATTGATCAGATAAATGGAAAATTTTTATGTCATTGCGAAGGAGGAACGACTGTTGCAATCTGTTTATCAATGAAGAGACTGCCACATTTTACTGAAAAAAGTAAAATTCGCAGTGACGAAAAATGACTGATTTATTATTCAATATTTTTTAACTTACTTAGTACTATGGTACAAAGATCTATATACAAATTTCAATACAAGCTTATTACAAAAACCTATACAGACTATAGTCAATTGACAAGAAAAGATAATATTAATATCAGTGGATTTAAAAAATTTTAAATAAGTTTGTCTGACCTATGACCTAGAAAGAGTCATTTTAATGATTAATTGATCCCAAAGCATGAAGGATTCCGCAGGAGCGAAGCCGCCTTTTCACATGATACTTTTGCTAATATTGGCCGGAGAATCCATTTTTATTTTACCATTTGTTTTGGCTCGAGTGTTCAGACCTACTTTTTTAGATGTTTTTCATTTAAATAATTTTCAATTAGGCACTTGTTTTTCTATTTATGGTATTGTTGCTTTTGCATCTTACCTTTTTGGTGGTACTCTTGCAGATAAATTTAAGCCCAGAATTTTAATCGCCGTGGCCTTATTCCTAACGGCGTTAGGTGGTATTTTAATGGCTACGTATCCTTCTTACACCATTATGAAACTTCTTTTTGGGTACTGGGGATTTACAACCATCTTTTTATTTTGGGGAGCCATGATCAAAGCGACTAGAGTTTGGGGAGGTATTCATAAACAAGGTAGAGCTTTTGGTTTTTTAGAAGGAGGAAGAGGCTTGGTGGCGGCCGGAATGGGCTCAATCGGAGTACTTATCTTTTCTCTTTTTATTAGTGTGGATATAAATGAAGTTACCCTGGCCGAACGAAAGCAGGCATTTCGCTATGTTATTCTTTTCACTTCTTTAATGGTTGCAATAATAGGATTGTTGGTATTAATCTTTATGAAATCAAAACATAGTATGAGTTCATCCGCTATGGAAAAAACCAAACACACTACCCTATCCAATTATAGATCTGTTGTAAAAATCCCTTCTGTTTGGTTACTTATGGTAATTATTTTATGCGCCTATGTTGGATATAAACTTACTGATGTATTTTCATTATATGCAAGGGAGGTTATGCTTTATGATGAAATTGAATCGGCACAAGTTGGTACTTTCTTGCTCTATATGCGACCAATTGTATGTGTAAGTATAGGATTGCTTGCCGACCGATCTCGATCTTCAATATGGATGATCTTTGGATTTTTAACCATGCTCATTGGTGCTCTGATTTATGCTTCGGGCATAATCAATGCGCAAATGAATTCTTTCTTTTTCCTTTCGCTTATAATCACTGCTACGGGTACTTATGCGGTCAGAACTTTATATTTTGCTGCCCTGCAGGAAGGACACATTCCATTAGCTGTTACTGGTACAGCTATAGGTGTGATCTCTTTGGTTGGTTATACACCGGATATATTTGTTGGTCCGGCAATGGGATATTTATTAGATAATTCACCGGGTGAATTAGGACATCAACATGTATTTATTATGCTATCTGTTTTTGCAGTTATTGGTCTTGTTGCTTCATTTGTTTTTTATAAAATTACCTCGACCAATCATATGCAATTAAAGGTTAATTAGTAATCATTAATTTGAGCCTCATTTAAAAACTGCACAACTAAAATAATTATTACAAAATTTTAATGAAACCATTTACCAGATTTAAAATGGTCTGCTTGTGGATTAAATAAGTGGTATTATTATTACTATATTTATGAGATAAATAATCTTAATGATATTAAAGATTTATATATTCCGGATAGTTTTATTCGATCTATACGTCATATCACATTCAACTAAAAAAATCATTAAACATTAACCAAAATTTTAAACTCATGTCTATACTCCATTTTGATGCAGTTATAATTGGTTCTGGTCAGGCAGGCACTCCCCTGGTATTTAAAATGGCAGCCAAAGGGAAAAAAGTTGCTTTTATTGAAAAAGAACACTTTGGTGGTACTTGTCTAAATATAGGTTGTACCCCAACAAAAACCTATGTAGCAAGTGCACGAAGAATGTGGGATGCCCGGCATGGTGAAGAATTAGGTGTTATGATACCAAGTGGTTCAAAAATTGATCTTAAAAAAGTAAAGGCACGTAAAGATGCCCTCATAAAAAGTTCTGTAGATGGAATTACTTTAGGGGTAGAGAAAAATGAAAACATCTCATTCTATAAAGGTGAAGCCCAGTTTACAAGTCATAAAACAATAGAAGTAAACGGAGAAAAGTTAACAGCAGAAGAAATTTACATTAATGTTGGTGGCCGACCATATTTACCGGAAGGGTTCAAGGGTGTTGATTATCTTGATAACCAATCTATCCTTCAGCTTGAAAAGCTTCCTGAACATCTGATTATTGTTGGTGGAAGTTATATCGGATTGGAATTTGGTCAGATGTTCAAAAGGTTTGGCAGTAAAGTAACGATTATAGAAAGAGGTTCTGTCATTATAGGGAGGGAAGATAAAGAAGTAAGTGAGCATATATTCAATTTTCTCAAAGATGAAGGAATTGATTTTCGTTTAAATGCGAACTGTATCAGCGGCAATCAAAATACCGATGGTTCTGTGACAGTGCAAGTTGATTGCACCCGGGGAGCACCGGAAATCAATGGCTCTCATTTGTTGTTAGCTGTTGGCAGGCAACCCAATACCGACACCTTAAATTTAAATGCAACAGGAGTTAAAACCAATAAAAGGGGTTATATAGAGGTTGACGATTATTTACAAACCAACATTAAAGGAATTTATGCTTTGGGCGATTGCAATGGTAAAGGAGCATTTACCCATACTGCCTACAACGATTATGAAATAATAGCCGAAAATAAATTTGATGGCAAAAACAGAAAAGTCAGCGATAGGATTTTAACTTATGGTCTCTTTGTAGACCCACCATTAGGCAGAGCCGGAATGACAAAAAAAGAAGCCCTAGAGAAAGGGTTTAAAATTCTGGAGGGAAATAGACCGATGAGCCGTATTGCCAGGGCAAAAGAAAAAGGGGAAACAAACGGTTTCATGAGTACCATTATTGATGCTAAAACCAACAAAATATTAGGTGCAACGGTATTAGGTGTTGGTGGAGATGAAGTTATCAGTAGTATCCTTAATATGATGTATGCCGATCTCCCTTACACGGTAATTAGAGATTCTGTTCAAATTCATCCAACTGTATCTGAATTGATCCCAACCATGTTAGAAGGACTGACAGAGATCAATTAAAAATTATATTTGCAAAGTTAATTTATAAAGCTCAGACTGTTTTACTGTTACTGTCATTATTCAAACCCGGTAACCTACATATTTATTCTTTACTAAATGTGAAAAAAAATTTGATTTTGCCATATTATTTAGATCATAAACTTAAAAATCTAGACTAGTTATCAGAAGGGATTTTTGAAGAACTTACACAATTAATTTCATCTGATTATAGTTTAAAAACAACTTCTAGATCTACCAGTTTTTATCTTTTAAATAATCCTTTACCTCCAATTGAAATTAAAGAACGTTACAATGTTGATTTTATATTAGAAGGAAATATCAAATTAAAAGAAGGGAAATATCAAATTTCAACTCGCCTTTTTAGTGCCGATAACGAAGAGTTATTGTTAAGTACAGAGTCTGATTTTAATCTAAAAAAATGGACACAACCTTTAGACAAATTATCAAATGATATTATTGTTGCGATTAATGGAGAAATTAAAATTAAGAAAGATACTCAGGAGGACAATTCAACAGCCAAAGAACAATTTGAAAACATCATTCCTCTTAAAAGAATTGGCCAATCAAAAGAAATGGGAAAATTGCTGTATTCCTGGCTTCAGAAGATTCCTCTTTTATTCTAGGCGAAGAGATTATAGCGGATGGCGGAGTCGTTAATCTTTAATTCAAAATTATTTTGACCTGAAATGAGTATTAGTTGACCTTTTTGTAATGTCCAATTAGAACTCGTATTTTCAGTAATATTGATGAGAATGAATTAAATCTTATTAATTTTAGGCAAGATCTTTTTTTGAGATTTACATTATCAAAAAAAAATTAGACAAGAAAAATCAAAAAAACTATCATGTCCTTGTAATATTTTTATATTATATAGACTATACAATCCTATTTTTTAAACATGTGTAAATTACTGAACCAATATTTAGAAACCAGAGACCATACTGTAAAACTTTGTGAAAAGCTTACTGTTGAGGATTATATTCCGCAAGCGGTAGAGTTTACAAGTCCTCCAAAATGGCATTTAGCGCATACTACCTGGTTTTTTGAAGAAATGATTCTGAAAGACTCTTTAAATAATTATACTATTTATAATAAAGAATATAATTTTCTTTTTAATAGCTATTACAATACTATTGGGAAAAGAGTTTTGAGAAATGAGCGTGGAATGATTACACGTCCTGGAGTTAATGAAATATATGAATATAGAAAATATGTGGATGAACACCTTACCAAATTGCTATCAGAGACATATTCTGAAGAGTTAAAAAAATTGGTGATTCTTGGTATCAATCATGAACAGCAACACCAGGAACTATTATTGACAGATCTAAAATATGCCTTCTCTTTAAATCCAACATTTCCTGTTTATGATACAAACTCACAATTGGTTAATGATCATAACCAAACAACTGGCTGGTTAAAATATTCAGAAGATATATATGATATTGGGCATCATTCTGACAATTTTTGCTTTGATAATGAATTGGGCAGACATAAAGTTTATTTGCATGATTTTGAAATTTCAAAATCGCTTGTTACTAATGGTGAATTCATTGAATTTATAGAGCATGGGGGCTATAAAAATTTTAATTATTGGTTGGATGATGGCTGGACTTGGCTAAACAATGAAAATATTACAAATCCGCTATATTGGCACAAAATAGATGGAAAATGGTTCTATTACACCTTAGCAGGCTTACAAGCAGTAGACAGAAAAGCAATTCTTTCTCATGTTTCCTATTATGAAGCAAACGCCTATGCAACCTGGAAAGGATACCGTTTGCCAACAGAATTTGAATGGGAAATCGCTTCAGAAAAAATGGATTGGGGTAAACGCTGGGAATGGACCAATTCGGCTTATCTGCCCTATCCTGGATTTAAAATTGCCTCTGGTGCTGTTGGAGAATACAATGGGAAATTCATGATAAATCAAATGGTACTGCGAGGTAGTTCTGTGGCAACTGCAACTGGCCATAGTAGAAATACTTATCGCAATTTTTTTAATCCTCATTTTCAATGGCAATTTACAGGAATACGATTAGCAAAATAAAATATGATGTTAGAACAATTTGAAAAAGATATAGACCAAGGATTAAGTGATTTTCCAAAAACACTACCTTCTAAATATTTTTATGATAAAAAAGGCGATGAACTCTTTGTTCAGATAATGAATATGCCTGAATATTACCTCACAAGAGCCGAACATGAAATCTTCAAAACACAATGCCAGGAAATAATTGAGGGGCTGGAATTAGATCCAAACCAGTTTTTTGAACTTATAGAGTTAGGAGCCGGAGATGGAACTAAAACAAAAGAACTGCTGGAAGTATTGCACAAAAGTGACTATAAATTTGAATACTTTCCGATAGATATTTCTCAAAATGCACTCGATCAGCTCGAACAAGAATTATGTAAAGAATTACCCGCTGTTTCTGTCAAGAAAAAGCAAGGGGATTACTTTGCCATGCTAGAGTCATTGCGTGAAACTAACCATCCAAAGGTTGTATTTTTCCTAGGATCTAATATTGGGAATATGTCTGATCAACAAGCATCAGAGTTTATCTATAAGATAGGAGCAAACCTTAGACCTGATGATAAATTGTTTCTTGGGGTGGATCTAATAAAGTCTGCCAATATAGTATTGCCTGCATACGATGATCCTGCTGGTATAACAAAAGCATTCAATCTAAATTTACTTTCACGGATTAATAATGAACTAGACGGAAATTTTAATATCAATACCTTCTTACACCAGGCTAAATACACGGAAAAAGACGGAATCGCTAAAAGCTATTTAGTCAGCACCAAAGAACAAACGGTCACATTGAATGGTTCCGGTAAAATGTATCATTTTACTAAAGGAGAAAAAATACACACCGAAATTTCAAGAAAATACAATGATGAAATTATAAACACTATTATACATGATACCGATTTTCAAATCACAAATAAAATGACGGATAGTAATGATTATTTTGCGGATTATATACTTAAACGGAGTTGAATAGTTTGAAAGAAAAGGAATTACATATTGGGGTTTTAGGATTAGGAAGTAGATCTACTATTTTTTATATAGAGGAATTAAATAGAAAATACAACGATTTAAATGGTGGATATAGTACTTGTCCTTTCATTCTATTAAATACAAACTTTAATGAAATAAATCCATTTCTTCCTGATAATTTGGATGAGTTGAAAATAAACTTACTTCCCTATCTCAATCAAATTCAAATACTCAACATTAATGCTTTACTAATTCCAAACATAACACTTCATGAAACTACCGATCTAATGGATATTCAATTGAAATTCAATATTTCAGTAATTCATCCAATTGCTAATACGGTTAAATTACTAAAGGAAAAAAAGCAAAATAAAGTTGTGTTATTTGGCTCCTTATACAGCATGAGATCATCATACATCACAGGCCACTTTTTAGAAAATGATATAAAGGTTATCTTACCAAAAGAAAAAGAGATGAGATTTATTGATGATTTGCGACAAAAGGTATATGAAAATAAAGAATCATCAGACGAATTAATTCAATACCAACAACTGGTGAAATCGTATTCGGCTAACAAAAGTGTTGTAATTGCATGTACCGAATTGTCATTGATTTTAGATGTAATAAATGAGAATGTTTACGATATGGCTCGAATACAAATAAATAAAGCTTTAAAATAAAATAATTAAAAAATGGAAAATCCAGTAAACAGACATTATGCAGTAGCTGATGTATTTAATAGAAAATTAACACTGAAGTTCAATAATGAAATTATCGCTTTCAGTGAACGCGCAATAATACTTAAAGAGGTAGGTAAAAGTGTTTACAACCCGGTATTCTATATTCCAAAAGAGGATATTAAAATAGAATTGGTAAGAGAAACACAACGAAAAAGTCATTGTCCGATAAAAGGCGACGCAACTTATTGGAATCTTAAGAAAAATCCAACGGAAGATTATTTTGCCTGGAGTTATGAAGAACCTTTACCACGTGCCAGGAAGATTGAGGGATATATAGCTTTCAATTCAGATTATATTACTTTTATCTCCGAACCCATTTAAGCATTTAAAGCCTTAATCTACCATATTATTCTTTCCTAATAATATTTAACATCAATGCTTTATACTTTTGATTTATTAAAATTATTTTTAAAAATCAAAAAATACACAAATCTAAAACTCTGTATTACAGCGATAAAGAACTTATAAATTTAAATATTCTTTTTTTTTGTGATTTTTATTATGCTTCTTATACTAATTTAGTGTAATTAATTATTCGATGCATAAAAAGGAGGATTTTATCCGAAACATAAAAGAGAACGAAGGTATCATATATAAGATCACTCGAATTTATTCAAATAATACGGAAGATCAAAAAGACCTGTATCAAGAAATTGTATATCAATTGTGGAGATCCTATGAATCCTTTAAGGGTAAATCAAAAATTAGCACATGGATTTATCGTATTGCATTGAATACTTCCATTACACATTTAAAAAAGGAAAAAAGAAAGGTTGAAAAAGTGTCATTTGAAAAGGTTCTATTTGAGCGAATGGAACAAATGGATACGGTGATGGAAGAACGAATTAGCCTTTTATATGCACATATAAAAAACCTCAATATTGTTGAAAAAGGGATTATTCTTCTACATTTAGAAGGTAAAAATTATGATGAAATTGCCAGTATTACTGGGTTTACTGCCACTAATGTTGGAACAAGGTTGGGTAGAATCAAGCAAAAATTAAAGTCTAAAATTAAAAAATAGCCTATTATGGAAATTGAAGAAATGAAAACCCTTTGGGAAGAGATGAGTCAAAAAGTAGACGAACAAAAAATATTAACAGATAAATTAATTATCAATATGACCCAAGAGCGATATACCAATCGATTCAATAAGATCTTAATATATGAAAGTATAGGAGCTGTGGTATGTTTTGCCAGTGCAATATTCTTAATCTTCAATTTGGGAAAACTAGACACTTGGTATTTATTGACCAGCGGAATTATCACCTTAATTTCTTTACTGGTATTACCGGTACTTGTATTACGATCGATTAAAAGAATAAAACATCTTGACATTGCTAAGAACAATTTTAAGGAGACTATAATCGACTTTTACAGATCTAAAAAAGAATTATTATTTACACAGCGAATATCAATTTATTTAAGCTTTGTTTTGGTGCTCGTAATTTTACCTGTTACTTCAAAAATACTTAAAAATAAAGACCTTTTTGCTAAGGAAAATAATGACAAACTTTTGATCTATATACCAATACTATTTATCTTTTTAATATTCTTTTCAAGATGGGCTTATAAAAGTTATAAAAATGTCACAACTTCTGCAGAGAAGGTATTAAAGGAGTTAGAAAACTAATTCTTTTAATAACAGTATTTAAGTGCCTATAATAATTCCATATTTCTAGGATGCCTTAGGGCCTTAGACTTTGTAATTTCTTTAATAAAATTTTGACTAGCTTTGACATGGTATTCTTACTCTCTTTAATTATTAATTTTATTTTATCTATTGTTTTATTTCTAAGAGGAAATTAAAAAATATAATTTTATCCATTTTTGATTTATAAATACCTGATTTTTTTATATGCCTTGTATAAACAAAAATAAATTTCTATTCAAGATATTGGCTGTTGTATTATTGCTGTTAAATAATTCATGTGTTTCATTTAGAGAAAGTGATAAACGTGTTTATAAAGAATTCAAAAAAGAGAATAAATCTGTTCAAATTTATCATGAGGATTATATGGATAAAACGATCAGATATATTACTGCAACTCCCGTAGATGCTAATCTGCCAACACTTCTGTTAATACACGGCGCACCCGGGGCAAGTGATAATTTCTTTAATGTTTTAAAAGATGATACTTTAAGCAGCAAGGCGAATCTTATTGCTGTTGACAGATTGGGTTACGGTTATTCAGACTACGGAAATGCGGTAACTTCGATTGAAAAACAAGCTGAAAGTATTTATTCCGTCATACAAAAACATAAGTTAAAAGATGTGATTATAGTAGGATGGTCTTACGGTGTGCCAATAGCCGCTAAAATGGCTTATAAATACAGTGAAATTAAGTACCTGGTATTAATTGCAGGTGCTGTTTCACCGGAAGATGAAAAATTTTTTGGAATTGCTAAAGTAGTTCGATGGGATCTAACAAAATGGATGTTCCCGGCTGCGTTAAAAGTAGCGGATGATGAAAAAATGGCCCATGTTTCCGAATTGAACAAAATGTTATACGATTGGGAATCGATTAAAATACCTATGACCTATTATCATGGGACTAAAGACAAAATTGTACCTTACATAAATATGGACTTTATGACAAGTAAAGTGAATGACAGTTTGCTCAATGCGGTAACAGTTAAGGATGCAGATCATTTTATCATGTTCAAACAATATAATATGGTAAGAGATGAATTACTTGAAGCATTAGAGTATCTAAAAAAATAAATTCTCAAAAGACCGATAAATTTCAACAATTATACAGGGATATCATTATTCTTTTTTTGAATTGATTCAGACCATAAAACAACGAAAAAACAAATTCATTTAAGTAAATTTACACAGTTTAAAATATTTATTATGTATATAGAAAAATCCAGAATTTTGATAACCGGAGGTAGTTTAGGCATAGGAAAAGAAACTGCAAAACAACTTGTTGATCAAGGTGCAAAAGTTATTATTACCGGTAGAGATAAAAACAGGTTAGATCAAGCGGCAAAAGAAACCGGTGCTATACCGTATGTTTTTGATATTGCTGATTTTCAATCCATTGATCAGCATGCCGAAAAATGCATTTCTTTGCTGGATGGAAAAATTGATGCTATTATAAACAATGCAGGGATTGGAGTCTTTCCAAAAATCGGAGAAATCAAAATAGAAGATTTTCAGCAAGTATATGCTACCAATGTTTTCGGTTTGGCTTTATTAACACAGGAAGTAGTTAAAATTTTTAAAGCCCAAAATTATGGAAACATAATTAATATTGGTTCTACGGCTAGTCAAAAAGGTTTTGTTGGTGGTACTGTATATGCTTCGTCAAAATTTGCTTTAAGAGGCATGACCCAATCCTGGCAGGCTGAATTAAGAAAATATAATATAAGGGTATTCCTCGTGAACCCAAGTGAAGTTACTACAGCATTCGCCGATGAAAAAAGAATTGAAAAAGAAGAATTATCCAACAAATTGAATTCACAAGAAATAGCACATACTATCATATCGGTTTTAAAAATGAGAGATAAAGGATTTATTCCTGAAGTAACCGTTTGGGCAACAAACCCTTTCTGATTTTTATAGTAGAAAAAAGCCTTAATTTTCATCATATTATAATTTTCACAGCTTGCCTTCTACTATTTTCTAATCCCTAAAAAAATAAAAATTTGGTCTTCTAAATAAAAGTTATACATTTGCAGACGACCGGTCTAATAATAAACAAATGAAAACTGAAGTAAGAGATAACATTCTGGATATTGGAGTTGACATTATTATCAATAAAGGATATCACAATGTTGGTATACAAGAAATTTTAAATAAAGCCAATATTCCAAAGGGGTCATTTTATCATTATTTTAAAAATAAAGAGGATTTTGGCACGCAGATCATTAAACATTACAGCAAAAGTGCCTTGGCAATACTCAAAAGTTATGTTGACGATGAAAGTAAATCTCCTAAAGAACGACTGATAGCATTCTTTAAAGATATGACGGATTCTTTTGTTTCGAAAGAGTATCGGGAAGGTTGTCTTATTGGGAATTGCAGTATAGAACTTTCTGATAATTCAGAAGTGTTTATGGAAGCTGTGGCAAATGAATTTGATAAATGGCATACACAGTTTGAAAAGTGTGTTTTGGAAGCACAAAAAATAAATGAAATAAAATCGGATAAATCTGCTTCAGATATCGCTGATTTTATTTTGAACAGTTGGGAAGGGGCTTTGCTTAGAATGAAATCATCTAAAAGCACTAAACCACTCGATTTATTTTTAGAATTTTTAACAACATATATCATCTAAAAAAATTTAAATTAAAATTAGACGACTAGTCTAATAATAGTAAATAACCATAAAATAATTAAAAAATGAAAATCTTTAGTACCCACCAAATTGGAAATATTGAATTAAAAAACCGAATTGTTATGGCACCTATGACGCGCTCCAGGGCCTTAAATAATATTCCGAATGACAACATGGTTGAATATTATGAAAAAAGAGCAGATGCCGGACTAATCATTACAGAGGGTACAGCACCTTCTGCTAATGGATTAGGATATCCACGTATTCCGGGAATATACAATGAGCATCAAATAGAAGGTTGGAAAAAAATAACTACCGCTGTACATGCCAAAGGCGGAAAAATATTTTTGCAAATTATGCATACAGGACGTGTTTCTCATGCATTGAACATGGAAGAAGGTACTCAGATATTGGCACCCTCATCGGTAGCTTTAAGTGGAGAAATGTACACAGATATTGATGGAATGCAATCTTATCCTGTACCTAAAGAAATGACTTTGAGTGATATTGAACAAGTACAACAAGAATATGTTCAGGCAGCAATCAATGCTATCAAAGCTGGATTTGATGGTGTTGAAGTACACGGTGCAAATGGCTACCTTATTGATCAATTTATTAATACAGCTTCTAACAAACGCAAAGATACTTACGGAGGATCCCTTGAAAACCGAAGCAGGTTTGCAATAGAAGTATCAAAAAAAGTTGCAGATGCCATAGGAGCTGATAGAACAGGGATTCGCTTATCACCTTATGGAGTTTTTAATGATATGGAAATCTTTGAAATGATAGATGAAACTTTTGAATATTTAGCAACAGAATTAAGAAAATTAAACCTTGCTTATATACATATTGTAGACCACTCTTCTCAAGGTGCTCCTGAAGTACCCCAAAACATTAAAGATACGATCAGGGCAGCATTTAAAGGAAATTTTATTGCAAGTGGAGGTTTAAATCTGGATAAAGCTGAAACCGTATTAAGTGAAGGCAAAGGAGATTTAGTTGCTTTTGGAGTACCATTTATATCAAACCCTGATCTTGTTTATAGAATGAAAAATAACATAGTACTAAATACACCAGATCCGCATACCTTTTTCACTGCTGGTATTGAAGGGTATTTAGATTATCCAATAGCAAATTAAGAATTTAAATAATTAGTAAATAAAAATTGAAATTATGAGTACAATAACGAAAATGGCATTAACGCCAAAGACAATTGAAACCGCTGATCCAATATCTAAAAATATATTGGAAGCAGCACAAAAAGGAATGGGAATGATTCCAAATATGTACGGCGGAATGGCTAATAATCCTGCACTTTTAGATGCCTATAGCCATGCCTATAAAAGTTTTAGAGAAAATGCTGGATTCACATCTCAGGAACAAGAAATTATATTCTTATCTGTGGCTTATGAAAACGACTGTGATTACTGTATGGCTGCACATAGTTTTGTTGCAGATATGATGAGTAAAGTCCCGACAGAGGTTACCGATGCTATTAGAAATAATACGGAAATAAAAGATCCAAAATACAGGGCCTTAAGTTTGTTCACTAGAGCAATGACCGTAAAGAGAGGGAATCCATCTCAGGAAGACATCGCTTTATTTTTAAATGCCGGTTATACTGAAAATCATATTCTTGGTGTTATTACAGGAATAGGCGTAAAAACAATGAGCAACTATTTTAATCATGTTTTCAATACACCTGTTGATGATGCTTTTAAAGGGAGAACCTGGATAAAACCTGAGTAAATTTATTTTAGTTTAAATAAAGTACTGACCTTACAAGTCAGTACTTTATTTATTTTTATTAAACACAAAACTTTTTTTAACTTTAGCATATCCCAAATTACTATTTAAACAAAATGAAATTTATAGGAAACACAAAAGAGTATATTCAACTACAAACGCTTGAAAAAGAAAGTTGTGTTGATTTTAATGAAGTTATAGAAAGCAGCTTGAGTATTTTGTGGTTTGAATCGGACAAGAATGAACTTATAATAGATGGAAAAGAGTATGTTTTTGAAAAGAATCAAATTATTTTCTTAACCGAGTTTCATCAGGTAAAGGTTAAAAGCATTGAAAAAATACGTTTTTTAAGATTTAACCGATCCTTTTACTGTATCCTTGATCATGATAATGAAGTTGGATGCAAAGGCTTACTTTTCTTTGGAGCATCCCAATTACCGATCATTCAGATTCCTCATAATGAATTAGAACAGTTTGATATTCTATGGAAAATGTTTGGTATTGAAATGCAGTCAAGTGATAATTTACAAATCGATATGCTGCAAATGATGCTGAAACGCTATTTAATTTTGTGTACGCGCTTATTTAAAGCACAGGAACAGTATCCGACAGAAAAAGTAGAATCAGATCTTGTGAGAGAATTTAATTTTTTAGTTGAAAAACATTTTAAATCCAAGCATACTGTTGCTGAATATGCCGAACTATTGTTTAAATCGCCAAAAACACTCTCCAATATTTTTTCTAAGATCGGATCAAAAACTCCATTGCAATATATTCATGAACGAAAAATGCTCGAAGCAAGGAGACTCCTCAGATATACCGACAAACAAATTCAGGAAATTGCTTATGAAATTGGTTATGAAGATATTCAAACCTTTAGTCGATTTTTTAAAAAACAGGAAGGCATTTCACCATCAGAATTTAAAGATGTAGCTTTAATTAGCTGAATCGGGAGAAACAAATTTGTTATTTTAAAAAATATTACTACTATCCATCTGCATCATACGGGTAATATCTCATTCAAATCTGCTCGGCCAGCGAGATAAAGAGAAGTAAATACCCTTAGAAAGTATCCTTTTGGGAATAATTGCCAACTCATAGGGAATCCTCGCCTACCCTGCACTTCACTTCTTATCGGACCTTTGTACTATCAAAACAATCAATAACCTTTAAAAGCAAAAAAATGAAACTTAATCTACAAACTGTTTTTATGTATATAGCGATTTTATTGTCTGTAAATACAATAGCCCAAAAGGAAATTCAAGAACTTACATTTTCTTCTTTAGAAAAGAAATATGATTCTTATTTGGATATTGATGAAAATGTTGTAGTAATAAGCATTTTAGATCCAAAATATCCGAACAAACTTAAAAAGCTTGATCAATTGGCAGAAAAGTATAAAAACACCAAAGTTACGTTTATTGCTATTACTGATGAAATTAATGATAGTATATCAAACTCGTTTAAACATCAGCTTGTACATTATCAACATAAAACAAAAAAGGAAAATGAAATAATCTTCAACAGGTTTCAAACAGGTATGTTCAAAGTTTTTCCGATGCAAATTATTCTTAATAAAGAAGGAAAAATAATATACAAAAAGAAAGGACCAACAAACAATATTGAAGATAAATTAACCAAAAGAATTGATAAATTATTAAGCCCTAATTCTTTTAAATTTAAAAATCTAGAACCTCAATATACTTTAAAATAAATTTTTGATTAAGAAAAAGAGACAAATAATCCTTGTTAAGTGATGGAGAGGAATAATTGCCAAGTCATTGGGAATCTTTACCTAACAGATAATTCAGTTCTTGACGGACCTTTGCATCAACTAATAACAATCTTAAAAATAAAATTATGAAAACAATAATCACAAAAATCAAAAAAACAAATCATTCAACTTATGAAATGATCACTGATACAGCTCGCATTAACTGGAACAACAAAAGGCGTTATTCGTTTCAAACCCAGTTCAAATTAGTATAACAATTAAATATATATAGATGAAAACAATTAAAAACAACGAAGATTATACAGATCTACTAAATCAAAACAAACCAATATTATTAGATTTTTATGCAGATTGGTGTGGGCCATGTCAATCTCTTTTACCAACTGTAGAGAAATTATCAAAAGATTACGAAGGTAAAATTGAAATTCAAAAAGTGAATGTTGATCAGAATAGTGAACTCGCAGCAGAATTTGAAGTACGAAGTATTCCGGCGCTTTTCTTTATCAAAGATTCTAAAGTTATTGATAAAGTTAATGGTTTACAGTCTGAAGCAGTTTTAAGAGAAAAACTGGAAGCAATGCTAAATTAAACCGTTCATATTCGAAATAATTTTTATAAAATACTGGTCTTATGGCTGGTATTTTTTTATGCTTTGTAATGAATTTATTTAACTTTCAAAATGCTGTCTGATTGAAATTACTTCCTTCTTCCTCTTTTCATTATATTTGTTTTACAATGCGATTTTAGTATGATACATTTAATAGTTGGTAATACCGGTTCGGGTAAAACAACCTATGCTCAAAAATTAAAACTTCAAAACAATGGGCTAATATTTTCCATTGACAAATGGAATAATACCTTATTTCTTCCGGATAAGAAAAATAAGGATGGGCTTGAATGGTTTCTTGAAAGAATTGAGAGAATTGAGACATTAATATCAAGCTTAATATTGCAACTGGAATCTGTTGAAATCGATTCAATCCTCGATTTGGGACTTTCAAAGTTTGAGCATAGAGAAAAATTCAGAAGCTTTGCAAAAACTAATAATATTGAGTTTAAAATACATTATTTAGATATTTCTAAAGAGACCAGAAGAAATAGAATCCGTCGACGAAATCTGGAAAAAGGAGAAACTTTTGAATTTGAAGTTACCGATGAGAATTTTGAATTTATGGAAGGCTGGTTTGAAAAACCTACGGAGAAAGAATTAAAAAAGGGATTAATAATTAAGGATTAAATAAATACTAATTTCATATGTCAGTTTACTCTGTAGTTTGGAAATATAAAATTAAACCTGAAAACAAAGAGGTTTTTGAATTTGAATATGGGATAGATGGTTCCTGGAGTTTGCTATTCAATACATCAAAAAATTATAAAGGTTCTATTTTACATATAAGTGAAGATAAAGCAGATACTTATTTACTTATTGATACATGGACCAATAAATCCCATTATGAAAAATTTATAGAATTGAATAAAAAAGTTTATACTGAATTAAGTTCAAAATTTAATTATCTCTATCAAACAGAAGATAAAATAGGTACATTTAACAGTCTTCATTAAGTTTATAATCGTATACCAATTTGATACTTAAGCATCATACCATTAATTTATTTGGAAAAAAAAATTAATCTTACCATTTTATATACAACCTAAAGTAATATCATGAAAACATGAAATTAAACCCAGGTTATGCGTTAGAGTTTTGTAATGAAGGTTTAACCTGGATTAAAGTACTAATCATAAGGTTAGTACTTTTTTCATATCATAAATTACCCTTTATTCTTATTTTTTATAGAAACTCTATTAAATCTGAATTAGAAAATAATACAGGTTTAATTTTATATATTTGATAGACTCAATTTTATTGGTCACAAGGTTTTTTAATTTAAATCCGGTTTATATGGAGGCACTAGCAAAACAACGAAAAGTAAAAAATTTTATAGATGGTAAATTTACCCAAAACGGTCATAAGGTCATGGATGTTATCAGTCCGCTTGACGGAAGTATAATTTCAACTCTTCCACTTTCCACTTATGATGATGTTGATATGGCGGTTAAAGCTGCTGATCTGGCATTTAAAAAATGGTCGGCCAAAACGTTGAAAGATAGAGTACAAGTATTTTTTAACTACCGTACCTTGCTTGAAAACAACATGGACGAATTAACAAAATTAGTTCAATTGGAAAATGGGAAAACCTATGGTGAAGCGAAAGCAGAAGTTGAAAAGAGTATGGAACTATGTGAATTCGCTGTTTCTATGCCTCAAATTGTCGTTAATGAAATTCAAGAAGTAAGTAAAGGTGTTGAATGTAGAATAGAAAGAAAACCATTAGGTGTGGTAGCTTCGATTGCACCATTCAATTTCCCGAATATGGTACCGCATTGGACTATGCCAAATGCATTGGTTCTTGGAAATACAATGGTTATGAAGCCTTCTGAATTAGTTCCCCTAAGTACAATGCGGATGGCCGAATTATTGAAAGAGGCCGGACTCCCGGATGGAGTTTTCAACATAGTAAACGGAGGTAAAGAAGTGGTAGAAGCTATTTGTGATCATCCCCACATTAAAGCAGTATCATTTGTTGGTTCTACTAAAGTTGCTAAAATTGTATATAAACGTGCTACTTCAACATTAAAAAGATGTGTTGCTTTGGGAGGAGCGAAAAATCATTTACTGGTCTTACCGGATGCTAATCCTGAGATGACCGCTTCTAATGTAGTAGCATCAATGTCTGGCTGCGCAGGTCAGCGTTGTATGGCAGCATCAGTTATGGTGGGTGTTGATAAAATTGAACACATTATTGATAGAATGGTAGATGAGGCTAAAAATATTATTCCGGGAGAAAATCTAGGCTCAGTTATTAGTTCTGCTGCAAAAAATCGTATTGAAGGGTATATCGCTGAAGCGGAAAAAAATGGTGCTAAAATTTTACTGGATGGTAGAAACACAACGGTTTCCGGAAAAGAAGGCGGATATTATGTTGGCCCAACAATAATAGATTATGTAACAACAGATATGTCAGTTGCCCGAGAAGAAATTTTTGGCCCGGTAATATCTATCATCAGAGCTAAGGATTTAGACGAGGCACTTGAAATTGAAAATGGATCAAATTATGGTAATGCCGCAGCTGTTTTTACCCAAAGCGGAGGATTGGCAAAACAAGTAATGGAGAGAGCAAGTGCAGGAATGATAGGTGTTAATATAGGTGTACCGGTACCCCGTGAACCCTTCTCTTTTGGAGGTTGGAACGAATCTAAATTTGGAGTTGGTGATATAACAGGAAGAAGTTCTATTGAATTCTGGACTCAAAATAAAAAAACCACCACGAAATGGAATCCTGAAGCACAAACCAATTGGATGAGTTAACTAATGGTAATTGGTAATTGGTAATTGGTAATTGGTAAAATTATAAGTTTTGAAATACAAGATACTAATTACCATAAATAATAAACAAACCGTCATTGCGAATGTAGTGAAACGAAATGAAGCAATCTTAAATTATGTACAGATTGCTTCCTTCCTCTCAATGACGAAAACACTAATATTAAATGGAAAAAGAAAACAACAAAATCCTAAAAAATAATCTTGAACACACCCTATTTTCATGGACCAAACAAGGCGGATTAAACCCAATCAATGCCTCTTATGCCAAAGGATCATACATTTATGACAGGGATGGAAAAAAATATTTAGATTTTTCGTCACAATTAATGAATGTTAATATTGGGCATGGAAATCAACGTATTACCGATGCTGTGGTAAAACAAATGAAAGAAGTAAGTTATGTATACCCCGGAATGGCAACCGACGTAAGGGGAAAACTTGGTAAGAAAATAGCCGAGATCACACCGGGAAATCTGACCAAGACCTTCTTTACACTTGGTGGAGCCGAAGCAATTGAAAATGCCATTAAACTGGCAAGAATTTATACAGGGCGTCATAAAATTATTACACATTACAGATCGTATCACGGTGGTACCTATGGCGCAATAAGTGCCGGAGGTGATCCAAGAAAATTTCCTGTTGACAGCCAAGCTGTACCCAATATAATTCATGTGGAAAACCCTTATGCGTACAGATGCCCGTGGAACTCAACAACAGTTGAACAATGCGGTGAACTTGCTTTGGCACATTTAGAACGAGTAATAAAATTTGAGAATCCCCAAAGTATTGCTGCTATACTTTTTGAAGGTGAATCAGGTTCTTCGGGATGTATAAAATATCCACCAATGTATTTAAAATATGTACGAGATATATGTGATAAATATGGTATTTTATTAATTGACGATGAAGTGATGAGCGGATTCGGCAGAACCGGAAAGATGTTCGGTATTGATCACCATAACGTTGTGCCTGATATAATGTGTTTGGCTAAAGGTTTAACCTCTGGTTATCTTCCTCTTGGTGGAACTGTAGTTAGCGATAAAATTGCAAATTATTTTAATGATATTCCAATGGCGATAGGATTGACCTATTCGGCACATCCAACATTATGCGCAGCTGCTTTAGAAAATTTAAAAATTATCGAAGAAGAAAATTTAGTTGAGCGCGCTGCTATTATGGGAAAATATCTGGAGGATGAAATGGAAAAATTAAAAGAAATTCATCCCTCCATAGGCGATTTTAGAAATACCGGATTATTAGGTTGCATTGAACTGGTAAAAAATAGGGAAACGAAAGAACCTGTAACTCCCTGGAATGCTTCACCCGCTGAAATGGAAGTAACCAACAAAATGGCTGCCAAAATTAGGGAAATGGGTATGTTCACTTTTGTACGATGGAACTGGATATTTATAGCGCCTCCTTTAAATATAAGCAAAGAAGAAGTTGATGAAGGATTAAAAATCATTTCTGAGGCTATTGCTATTGCAGATAAGTATTGTAATTAAATCTTAAAAAAATCGGCGTCATCAGCGTTCTAAAACAGACTTGATAAAACAATGACAGAAAAAAATAAAATGCTATCCGGTCAATTATATAATTCCATGGACCGTACCCTATCAGAAGAAAGGCACAGAGCAAAAATTCTGTTTCAAAGAATTAATAGTTTAAATGAAGATCAGAAAAAAGAAAGAAAAAAGTTGATCTATGAATTATTAACAAATGCAAATAAAGGTTTGTGGATCGAGCCTCCTTTTTACTGCGACTACGGTTATAATATCAAAACCGGCAAAAATGTTTTTATGAATTTCAATTGCTGTATTTTAGATGTTATGGAGGTCAAAATTGGTAATAACGTTCTGTTTGGTCCTAATGTACAGATCTATACCGCAACCCATCCTATTGACGTTAAAACCAGAAATACCTGGTTGGAATATGCAAAACCCGTTACTATTGGCAATGATGTTTGGTTAGGAGGTGGGGTTATTATTTGTCCTGGTGCAACAATAGGTGATGGTACTGTTATTGGTGCCGGATCAGTAGTTACAAAAAATATCCCCAGTAACGTTTTTGCTGCTGGTAATCCTGCCCGAGTAATAAAGAAAATTGATAATTCCGATAGTATTGAAGAAACACTATCGTAACACTTTTATATCATGAAAGAAGAAATAGTCGAATTACATGAAGATGTATCCAACTCTCCATTGTACAGTGATGATCTGGCTCCTGTTCCTCCAGCCAAGAGGTCATGGAATAAATGGAATCTTGCTGCAATTTGGGTTGGGATGGCTGTTTGTATTCCTACCTATTTATTAGCTTCTTATATGATAAAAACAGGACTGAATTGGACTGAGGCACTGATCATCATAGGCCTGGCAAATTTGATTATTACCATACCAATGATATTAAACGGTCATGCAGGTGTAAAATATGGTATTCCATTCCCGGTTATTGGGCGTGCAGCTTTTGGAACAAAAGGAATTCATGTAGCTTCTATTGCAAGAGGAATTATTGCTTGTGGTTGGTTTGGTGTTCAAACATGGATAGGAGGCCTGGCAATTTACGCAATCTTTAATGCGGCAACAGGAACTCAGGGTGAACTGGGATTATCTATTGGAAAATTTATCAGTTTCGCTATTTTTTGGATTATAAATATATACTTTATCTGGAAAGGAACGGAAAGTATCAAATGGTTAGAAACCTATTCTGCTCCGATTCTAATCGTAATGGGATTGGCATTGATTTGGTGGGGTTACGCCAAAGCGGATGGATTTTCGATTGTTTTAAAACAAAGTCAACAATTAGGAAAAACAGCGGCAACATTAGTTGATAAAAACAATATGCTTTTTTTAAACTTAAATCCTTTAAAGGATAAGGAAGGCAAATTGAAAGCTAATGAATATCAGGTTTCTATTTCTGATAATAAAAATGAATGGTTACCAATAACCAATGAATCTATTGATCTGTCAAATTATGCATCGATAAATGAAATAACAAATGGAGATAAGACTATTGGGGTACAATTTCGTTATGTTACCACCGACATTACTTATGAATCAAGTTTGGTAACAGCTTCAATGATCAACCCAAACGGAAATAGCACAAACTCAAAACTATGGGCTTATTTACTCTGGCTTACGGCAATGGTAGGATTTTGGGCAACAATGTCAATAAGTATAGCCGATATTACAAGATTTGCCTCCACACAAAAGGATCAGGTTGCCGGTCAATTTATTGGTTTACCCGGAACTATGATGCTATATTCCTTTGTAGGCATTTTTGTGACTTGTGCTAGTGTGATAAATTTTAACGATATACTTATAGCCGAAGATGCTCCCTGGGATCCTGTATCGCTCATTGCAAAATTTAAAAACCCTGTAGTGGTAATAATAGCCCAAATATTTATGCTTATTGCCACTTTAAGTACAAATATTGCAGCAAATGTAATAGCTCCGGCGAATGCTTTTTCAAACTTAATCCCAAAAAAGATAAATTTTAAAATGGGAGGTTTCATTACAGGAATTATCGGAATTATAATAGCCCCCTGGTGGTTGTTAAATGAAATTTCAGGTTTCCTGATTTTTGTTAGTGGATTATTGGGCCCGGTTTTAGGCATTTTAATTACCGATTACTTTTTGATCAGAAAAAAACAGGTTGAATTGGCTGAGTTGTATAAAGTTAACGGAATATACTCTTATAAAAATACCGGTTTCAATAGTGCAGCCATGATCGCATTGCTGGTTGGCGTGTTTTTGGCTTTGATCGGATATTGGGTTCCGGAATTAAATTTCTTGTATTCACTCTCCTGGTTTACCGGATTTATAATTTCATCAATGATCTATTTTTTATTGATGAGGAGAAAAGGTTAGAAAACTCTATTTTATTGTATATTTAAAATTGTCATTGTGAAAGTTGTAATTTTTTTTAAAATAATTCTATTCTTATTTTGACAACAAAATACATCATATTATTTCTCTACTTTCTCATTCTATTTTTAATAGGATATTTTGCCTCAAAGCAAATAAAAAATACCAAAGACTATTATGTCGGAGGAAAAAAACTAGGCTTTTGGGTTGTTGCATTTTCCTCCAGGGCAACAGGTGAATCAGCTTGGCTGCTTTTAGGGTTAACGGGTCTGGGAGCTATGGTTGGTGTTTCTGCTTTTTGGGTTGTTTTGGGTGAAGTATTGGGAGTTACAATATCTTGGTTATTTATGGCGGAAAAGTTCAAACTATTAACCGACAAATACCATTCAATAACCATTCCTGATTATCTGGTTAGCCGGTTTAAATCAAAAACACATACTTTAAGAATTATAGCGGCCACAGCATTATCACTATTTGTAATTATATATGTAAGCGCACAAATTGATGCAACAGGAACGGCTTTTGAATCATTTTTGGGGTGGAATTACTTTACCGGTGCAATAATCGGTTTTGTAATTGTATTGTTATATATTTTTACAGGTGGATTTGTAGCTGTTGCCTGGTCAGATCTGTTTCAAGGAACAATAATGCTTCTCGGCCTGATCCTATTACCAGTAGTTGCCTATAACACTATTAGTTCTGAAGTAAATATTTCGCATGAATTAACCAAATTAGATCCCTTCTTTTTAAACATATGGGGGCCTGGAGGATTTAACCTGATTAATCTCTTTACCATATTGGGATTTGCATTTATAGGATTAGGTTTTATGGGTTCGCCCCAATTGTTTATCCGCTTTATGTCAATCAAAGATATTTCAGAAATAAAAAAAGGGCGCTGGGTTGCAATCATTTTTACTGTAATTACTGACTCATGTGCAGTTCTCATCGGAATCTATGGTCGATATCTGCTAACTTCCATCGGTGAGGATCCGGAAGAAATTTTAGGTAACGGGGCTCAAAATATTTTGCCTTTATTGGTTGAATATATAATGCCACTAGCATTAATTGGTGTATATATAGCTGCAGTTCTTTCAGCAATAATGTCGACAATAGATTCACTATTAATTGTAGCTTCAAGCGCAATTTCAAGAGATTTTTATCAACAAATATTTAAACCTAACAAAACGGAAAAAGAGCTTGCTAAAATATCCAAAATAATTACTTTAATTCTTGCAGTATTAGCTCTAATAATTGCTATAATTGTCGCATTAATTTCTCCCACACGAACTATATTTTGGTTTGTTATGTTCGGATGGTCAGGAATAGCTGCAACTTTTTGTCCTACAATAATTTTATCTCTTCTCTGGGATAAATTTAATGAAAAGGGAGCTATAGCATCAATGATTACAGGATTTTTATCGGTACCAATTTTCAAGTTCGGTTTGGGATCTTTAGAGGTATACGGAATTTATTTTCAGAGATTAGGTGAACTGGGTCCTTCCTTTATAATGGCTATTATTGTTGGAATTACTGTAAGTTTAATGTTTACTGATAAGACCATAAAACATCAAGAAATAAAATAATTAAGACTTTAATAATCTAAATAATTTGTAGATTTAAGAAAATTTAAATCTTTTCATATTAACATGTCAATATTAATTAAAAACGGAAGAGTTGTTACAGCCTCAGAAAGCTATATCGCCGATGTATATATGAAAGGTGAAAAAATAATTGCCATTGGTAAAAATTTAGAATACAAAGTTGATACTATTGTTGATGCTACCGATAAACTGGTTTTTCCGGGAGGTATTGACCCTCATGTTCATTTGGATATGCCCTTTATGGGAACCTACTCAAGCGATAATTATGAAACAGGAACAAGAGCCGCATTACATGGAGGAACAACAATGGTTATCGATTTTATTTTGCAAACACAAGGTGACACTTTACATAATGCCTTAAAAACATGGCAAGAAAAATCAAAGGGAAAAGCTATAGGAGATTATTCATATCACATGGCTGTAACTGATTTTAATGATGATGTTGCGAAGGAAGTTGTACAAATGATAGAAGATGAAGGAATTAGTTCTTTCAAAACTTTTATGGCTTATAAAGGCGCTTTGATGATTGATGACGGACAAATGGTTCAGTTGATGAAAGTAGTTAAAAAACATGGAGGTTTGGTTACGGTTCATGCCACTAATGGTGATATGATAGATTCATTAATTGCAAAAAACAAAGCCGAAGGGAATTTATCTCCTTTATATCATTATTTGTCACAGCCCGAAGTAACCGAAGCTGAGGCATCGGGTAGATTTACAGATATGTTAGAATATACGGGTTGCCCTGGTTATATTGTGCATATGACCTGCGAGGGAGCTTTAAATGCTGTTCGAAAAGCTACACAACGTAATCAAAAAGTATTTGTTGAAACCTGTACCCAATACTTAATGCTGGATGCTTCTTTATATGAAAATGATTTTGAAGGTGCTAAATGGGTGATGAGTCCTCCTTTAAGGGAAAAAAAAGACCAAGAAGCACTGTGGTCTGGTATAAATCAAGGTTTGGTACAAGTTGTAGGAACAGATCATTGCCCGTTTATGTGGGAACAAAAAAAAATGGGAATTGATGATTTTTCTAAAATCCCTAACGGGCATCCGGCTATTGAGCATCGAATGGAGTTCTTATATTCGGAAGGAGTTAAAAAAGGCAAAATATCTTTGACCAAGTATGTAGAACTTAGCTCGACAAATGCCGCGAAAATTTTTGGGATGTATCCAAGAAAAGGAACTATTGCTATCGGATCGGATGCTGATATTGTAATTTTTGATCCTAATAAAGAGCATACGATTTCGGTAAATACACACCATATGAATTGTAATTATTCTGCTTATGAGGGTCAGGAAGTTACCGGGAAAACAGAAATAGTTATCTTACGAGGTAAAATAGCAATTGAAAATGAGGAGTGTAAATTAGAAGCAGGTCACGGTCAGTTCATTCATAGAGGTAAAACATCAAAAACAGTAATCTAATTATGCCAAGAAAAATAAAATCAGGATTAATACAAATGAGCCTTCCAATGACAGAAGGAGAAGGAAGCATTCAGGAAATTATGGATGCGATGACGGCAAAACACATTCCATATATTGAAGATGCCGGAAAACAAGGGGTTCAAATTTTATGTTTACAAGAAATTTTTAATACACCTTATTTTTGTCCGGGTCAGGACAATAAATGGTATGCATCGGCCGAAGCAGTTCCCGGACCAACCATTGAAACAATGCAGGCATATGCCAGAAAATATAATATGGTAATTATCGTACCTGTCTATGAAAAAGAACAGGCTGGTATTTTGTACAACACGGCCGCCGTAATTGATGCCGACGGAAAATACTTAGGTAAATATCGTAAAAATCACATCCCCCATACTAATGGTTTTTGGGAAAAATATTTCTTTAAACCGGGTAATTTAGGCTATCCTGTTTTTCAAACTAAATACGCAAAAGTTGGTGTATATATTTGTTATGACAGACATTTTCCTGATGGAGCAAGAGTACTTGGATTGAATGGGGCTGAGATCGTTTATAATCCTTCTGCAACTGTTGCCGGCTTAAGCGAATATCTATGGAAATTAGAACAACCTGCTCATGCAGCAGCCAATGGATATTTTATGGGATGTATTAACCGTGTTGGAGAAGAAAAACCATGGAATCTGGGAAAATTCTATGGCCAATCATATTTTGTTGACCCTCGAGGTCAAATATTTGCAGAAGCTTCCAGAGATGATGATGAATTGTTGGTTGCTGAATTTGATCTGGATCTTATTGATGAGGTTCGCTCCACCTGGCAATTCTATAGAGACAGACGACCTGAAACGTATGGAAAATTAACTGAACTTTAATTTTTAATGATGAATTATGAGTTATAAATTATAACTAACAAAAACTTTCTACTCATAATTTATAACTTATAACTCCTAAAAATGGCAGAATATAAAAAACCCACTACAGAAGCAGAATTTATAATAAATTTCAAGCAAAAAAAAACATTGATGAATGCTTCAGAAGCACATTATGAAAGCTCAAGATGTTTATTTTGTTACGATGCTCCTTGTATTCATGCCTGCCCAACACATATCGATATCCCGTTATTTATCAAGCAGATAAATACCCAAAACACCATAGGCTCAGCCAAAACGATATTTGATTCAAATTGGTTGGGGAATGCTTGCGGTATAGTTTGCCCTACAGGAGTTTTATGCGAAGGTGCCTGTGTTTTCAATCATCAGGATATTCCTCCAATTCAAATTGGAAGATTGCAGAATTTTGCAACTAGATCAGTGATTGATGCAAATAAACAGATTTTTAAAACAGGAAAAGGTAATCATAAAAAAATTGCAGTAATTGGTGCCGGTCCCGCCGGAATTGCTTGTGCCTGTGAATTGCAAACATTAGGATATGAAGTAACTATTTTTGAAGCTAAAGAAAAACCTTCAGGTTTAATGCTGCACGGAGTTGCTCCGTACAAAATTACGAATGAAGAAGTTCTACAAGAAATTGAATATTTAAAAAACCAATTAGGGTTTAAAATTAAATACAATTCTGCAATATCATCTAAAGAGCAAATTTCAGAAATTGAAAAAAAATATGACGCTGTTTTTTTAGGTGTGGGTTTAGGCAATACAGCAATATTAAAACTAGAAGGAGAAGATAAAGAAGGTGTAATTGGAGCAGTGGAATTTATTGAAGAATTGCGCATGAAACATCACAAATTAAAGGTGCCAAAAAAAGTGGTAATTGTCGGAGGAGGAAATACTGCAATGGATGCAGCATCTGAAGCTGCCCGGATGGGTGCCAGAAAAACTGTATTAGCTTACAGGAATTCTAAAGAATATATGAACGCCTATGGTTTTGAATACGATTTAGCCATAAGTGCGGGTGTTGATAGTTTGTTTAATGTTACTCCACTGGCCATTGTGGGAAATGGTAAGGTGGAAGGGGTAAAATTTGCCAAAACAGAAATTGTTGATGGCAAACTCCGCATCAAAGAAAATAACGTGTTTATTGTAAGATGTGATATGGTAATTAAAGCTACCGGACAGGCCAAGCAGGGTTCCTTTTATCAATTAATCAATGATCTCAAAATTGATAATAAAATAAAAATTGTTGTAAATAAAGAATCTTTCCAAACATCAAACCCTATTTATTTTGCTGGGGGTGACGCGATCAACGGCGGGGCGGAAGTAGTAAATGCAGCATATGATGGGAAAATGGCTGCTCAGGGAATACACAAATGGTTAAACAATAATTAAGAATTATGAATTAATAATGAAAGTCAATATTTTCATACTTATAATTCAAAATTAATAACTTATAACTTAAAGAATATGGCTGATTTATCAATAAACTTCGCAGGAATAAAGGCTCCAAACCCATTTTGGTTAGCTTCTGCTCCACCTACAAATTCGGGATATCAAATTATGAAAGCCTTTGAAGCTGGCTGGGGTGGTGCTGTATGGAAAACTCTTGGTGTTCCTGTAGTTAATGTATCGAGCAGATATGGTTCAATTAATTACAGAGATACCCGTATGATGGGATTTAATAATATTGAATTGATCACTGACAGACCTTTAGTAGATAACCTTAGAGAAATTGAAGAAGTAAAAAAGTATTTCCCTGATCATGCCGTTATTGCTTCAATTATGGTTGAAAGCAAAAAAGAATGGCATCAAATAGTAAAAGATTGCGAAAACGCCGGTGCAGATGGGTTTGAATTAAATTTTGGTTGTCCGCATGGTATGTGCGAGCGTGGAATGGGCTCTGCCGTAGGACAAGAACCGGAAGTTTTAAAAACCATAGTTGGTTGGGTAAAAGAAGTAGCCAGTAAACCTGTTATTACTAAACTTTCACCAAATATCTCACATATTACCGATCCGGGAATTGCAGCAGTTCAAGGTGGAACAGATGCTATTTCATTGATAAACACAATTAAAAGTATTATTGGCATAGATCTAGACACTTACGCACCATTTCCAGTAGTTGATGGCAAAAGTACTAATGGAGGTTATTGCGGGCCGGCAGTTAAACCAATAGCAATGCATTTGCTTAAGGATCTTGCTCAACACCCTGATATCAGTAAAACTCCAATTTCTGGTATTGGCGGTATTGAAACCTGGCGCGATGTAGTAGAGTTTATTTTATTGGGAGCGACTTCTGTACAAGTTTGTACTGCAGTGATGCACTATGGTTTTGGAATTATTCGTGAAATGGATTCCGGTTTGCGACAATTTATGGATGATAAAGGATATAAAACCATCTATGATTTTGCGGGTAAAGCTTTGCCTAATATTACAGAATGGAAACATCTGAATTTAAAATATAAGGTAATTGCCGAGATTAATGAAAAATCCTGTATTGGTTGTGATCTTTGTTATATTGCCTGTGAAGATGGTGCACATCAGGCTATTTCAATTCCAAATGGAACAACGGATAGAATACCTAAAATTATTGAAGAGAATTGTGTAGGCTGTAATTTATGTGCTTTGGTTTGTCCGGTTGAGAATTGTATCACCATGATCAAAATGGATGATGGATCAGAACATATTACCTGGGAAGAGCGTACTCTTGCAGATGATGTTCCCGTAACATTTAATGATGATAGAGCCGGAGGCAAAGGTCATTATGTGCCAAAACCAACCGATGCTTTAAAAACAAAATCAAAAATATAACTTTTATAAATCCTTAATTTGTAGATCCAAACCTATTGATAATTAAATTTTATTATTTGGTGTTTGATTTTTGTGATTTGTGATTTTAAATTTATTCTCCGATATCTTCATTCCATAATTCGGGGTTATTTTGAATAAAATTTGTCATCATATCTATGCATTCATTATTGTTTAATACAACTACTTCTATTCCATTTTCCCTTAATAGCGACTCAGAACCTAAAAAGGTCTTGTTTTCACCAATAATTACTTTTTTTATTCCGTAAAGAAGTATAGCTCCGGTACACATTGGGCATGGTGATAAAGTAGTATACAAAGTACATTTTTTGTAATCAGAAGCCGGAAGTCTTCCTGCATTTTCAAGAGCATCCATTTCTCCATGTAATACAACGCTTCCCAATTGTATTCTTTTATTGTGGCCTCTGCCAATGATTTTATTTTCCATAACAATAACAGATCCTATAGGAATTCCACCCTCTTTTAATCCGGATTTTGCCTCATTAATTGCTTCTTTAATAAATTTATCCATATCGAATGATTTTAATATTGAATTCTATGGTATTACCAGGTATATTCAGGAGGTTGAATATTATTCAATCTGATGTACAGATTTGCTTTAGCTCTATGATTTGCCATATGATCTTGAACATAAAAAAAAGCAAAGGCTCTGCTAACCGTATTCCCACTATGATACATTACACAGGTTTCATCTAATTGTCTTTGTTCAATTGTGTAAATCACATTGGTAGTATAATCAAACCCATCTTCCAGTAATTTAATAATTTCTGCTTTAGTCAATTTTGATGCATCAGGTGTATTTGGTTTTACGTCCATCCCCTGTACATACCGTTGGGTAAGTAATTCTATGGTGTGAGCAATATGCACCATTTGCTCGGCAAAGGTTTTACTGACATCGGTCGGTTTGTACGAATACAATTCTTCAGGCATTGCCTTGGCAACATCTATACAATGCTCACTGGCTTCAATCCATACGGGTAAATACATTTGGGTAAATGAAGTTTTGGGAGCTGTTTCACCTTGTGCAAATATTGAATTAGCGAAAAGATAAATGGTAATAAAATAAATAATTTTTTTCATAATAGTGTTAATTATAATGTGTTACAATATAAAAATTTTAACTGATTATAGGTGCTTAACTGGATTCAGACTATTCGAGAAATTTTAAAGTAATTATTTATTTTATTACTTTACCTGTCAATAATTTTTACGCATCTAAACTATTGCTTTAAGAAACAATAAAATTAATTTACTCAAAAGTATTGAAAAAATAATTAGCTTAGAGAAAATTTTTCTCTATGTCAATAGACATCAAGCTTATACTTTTAATCATTTTTGGAATAATTGTTTTCGTACTCTTATTTGTCTATTTTTTTCAGGAAAGATTTATTTTCCATCCTGAAAAACTTTCCCAAGATTTTCAATTCAAATATAAAGATCAGGAGGTTGAAGAATATAATATTGAGATTAAAAAAGGAGTAAAAATAAATGGTTTACACTTTAAAACAAAAAACCCTAAAGGAGTTGTTTATTACCTTAAAGGAAACACGAGAAGCATAAAAGGCTGGGGTAAGTTTGCAGTTGATTTTACTTATCACGGATGGGATGTGATCATGATTGATTACAGAGGTTTTGGCAAAAGTACCGGGAGGTGGAGATTAAAGGGTATGCACAACGATGTTCAAAAAGTATATGATGAGATTAAAAAGAAAGTAGAAGAAAAATATATCATTATTTATGGGCGTTCGCTGGGAACAGGGTTTGCAACAAAATTGGCGTCATTAAACAATCCAAGGTTATTAATTTTAGTTTGCCCTTATTATAGTATATTAAAAAACATACAAAGGTATATCCCGCTAAAATCTCTATCACTTGTAGTAAAATACCCCATGCCTACTTTTAAATGGTTAAAATATGTTACCTGCCCGATAAAGATCATTCACGGAACCAATGATAAAATAATTCCATTCAATACAAGTTTAAAACTTTCAAAAATTAAGCCTAAGCTTACCAGATTATACCCGGTAATTGATGGGGGTCATAAAAACATACATAATTTTGAATCATACCACAGGGCTTTAAAAGAGATTTTGAATTCTAAATTACCAGAATCTATTGATAAAGAAAAAACAAGTTTGGGTTATCAAAGAAGTAAAAAAACTCAATAAAATTAATAGATTATAACTTATGAAGTTATTTATTAAAATTGCATTATCTACTTTAATTCTATATATTCTTTCTATGATATTTTTTTATTTCTTCCAGGAAAAATTCATTTTTCAAAATGAAAAATTAGATCATAATTACAACTTTTCATTTCAACAGAATTTTGAAGAAATAAATTTAAACACAAATGATAATCAAACTATAAATGCTATTTTGTTCAAAGTTCCTAAGCCGCAAGGTGTATTACTTTATTTTCATGGAAATAAAGGTAATTTGACAAGATGGGGTGAAATAACTTCTTTTTTTACAAAATTTAATTATGATGTTTTTGTAATGGATTATCGTTCTTATGGCAAAAGTACCGGTAAATTTAACGAAATACAGATGTATAATGATGCTGGTATATGTTTTGACTATTTAAAAAAAGCATATGGGGAAGATAAAATTACCATTTACGGCCGATCATTGGGTTGTACCTTTGCCATTAAAACTGCCGCACAAAATAGCCCAAAACAATTGATCCTGGAATCTCCATTTTATAATTTAAAGGATGTTGTAAAATATCATTACCCCTTATTACCTTTTAAATTTTTATTGAAATATCACTTTAAATCGCATGAGATTATTACCCAGGTTAAATGTAAAACTACTATATTTCATGGTACAGCAGATAAGGTGGTACCGTTAAGTTCAGGTGAAAAATTATTTGGTGTATCAAATATTGATCGAACTAAATTCATTTCTATAGCGAATGGAACACATCATGATTTATTTGATTATAACATTTATCAAGAAACCATTTCCAGATTATTAAATTTTAATTGAGTTTTTTATTCAAAAAAAGTTCCTAAGAAAATAATGTAAAAGGTAATTAATCAAACTTATCTTTTTACCAATTTTTTGGTGATGGAAACATTATCTGCATGAATTTTAATCATATAGATACCGTGATTTAAATCACTTAGTTGAATTCTTTTGAAGTTATTGTCCTTTTCTTTAACAAGTTGTCCCAACAGGCTGTAAATTTGGACTTTTGTAATAGGTATTTTCGAATCAATAGTTAATATACTGCCCACTGGATTGGGATACATCCGTATCGAATTATTTAAAACGAAAATATCAACCTTGGCTTGTTCGTTTTTTGATCCATTTTCTAAACGGGATTGACCATACATATCTCCCAAAGAAAAGAATAAAAAGAAAAGAATAAATGAAATGTATTTTTTCATCATATAAAGGATCCTTAAAGCATCAGACTTCAAAATTACTGCAAACACGGTTCATTGGCAATGTTTATTTGTTTTACTTATCAACCAACAAAATTACAGCACTACAAATTTGATGATCATTTAAAACAATTTGAGTATACTTTTTACAATTTAATAAATCAAAAATATTTTATTTATCTATGCTAACCTTTACATTTTAATTTCACTAAGATAAAAAAAATTGATATGAATATCTTAGATTTACCTACCGAGCAAATAAAATGGCTATTGTCAGAATTTCAAGACATTGAAAGAAAAGCCTTAGAAATGGGGTATACAGAAATCTCATCACTTCTGGAAAAAGGAGAGCTTGTAAGGAATTTATTGCAAGTTTAAAATTGTAAAAGATTGGGCCCAACAAAAAAAGAGAAGCAAGGCTTCTCTTTTTATATCAATAAATTTTAGTTATTTCTATCTATTATTAAAATTCAGTTAAACCGGAACAGGGCAAATAGTCAGATCATCCAAATTGTCTGATGTTTTTTGTAAAATAAATAAATCTTCGTCTTCGAGTACACCATCTTCAAAATCTTGGCTTTTTACTGTGAGAATATCTCCGTTAACTGTAAAGGTTATAATTGAGTGTTCTGCTGGGTTACCATCATCAACTACTTTTATAATCAATTTATTTGCAGAATTTTCAAGAATCTCTACATTTCCGTCATCATTAATACTTTCATGTATAAAACAAGTCTCTTCCAATATAGAAAACCAAAATTCAAATGGGTTTGCCTGATTATTATTTATGGCAACATATAATATTGCTCCCAAATTTGGTTCACTGAATTTCCAGTCGGTATTTGCTTGTTTCTCCAAAAAAGATTTTATCGTTTCATCGTCACTACATCCATTTATTGAAATTGACAAAACCAATAGAATTAAAATGGATAAAATTCTGCTCTTTAAGAATAATGTTTTCATTTTGTGTTTTTTAATTAATGTTTATGTCTGTTTCAAACGAATTTCAGAGCATAAAATTGTATTTACTAAAAATCACAAACTAAAATGTTTTTAATCAATCACCATTTCAATTGTTGGTCAATACCTTTGGTAATTTCTGATTGTACTTCACCGGTATGTGCAGTAGTTTTATTTTCAATGAGCATTATTTTACATTCTTCCTGAGAGGAAACCCGGTGATTGATTCCCTTTTTAACAATAAAGATATCGCCTTTTTTCATGACAAAACTATCTTTTTTTTCAATTTCAAATAACAGACTCCCTTCTATTATATAAAACAATTCATCTTCATTTTTGTGGTTATGCCAAGGAATTTTATCTCCTTTGATAATGGCTACTTTGATGTATACATCATTTACTTCTCCAATTATTTTTGGTGAAAAATAGCTTTTAATATTCTTAAAATAATCTTCTATATTCATTCTTATATTTTTATACTTGATAATAATATGGCAAAAATAAGCAAAAGTTGACTTAGTTCAAATTACTGACTTATTGTCACTTAATAAATTTTGGCTTGATATTAGACAATAAAAAATTATGACTAAAAATAAAGTATCATTCTCGTGGGCCTTTAAGGAATTTATTTGGCCAAGAAAAAAAATCGTTTTATTGGGTTTAGTTTTAATTATATTTAGAAGTCTTGCCGGACTTGTACTTCCATATGCCACTAAAAATTTAATCGATGATATCATTCCATCAAAGGATATGCAGGCCTTAACTGTTTTATTAATAATTGTAAGTGTTTCTATTATTATCCAATCTGTGAGTTCCTTTTCATTAACTCGTTTACTTAGTGTCGAAGCTCAGCATTTAATTTCCCTGTTAAGGGCTAAAGTGCAAAGAAAATTACTCACTTTACCCATAAGTTTTTTTGATAACAATAAATCCGGAGCTCTTGTTTCAAGAGTTATGACCGATGTTGAGGGAGTGCGTAATCTGGTTGGCACCGGGTTAGTACAGTTAATTGGCGGAACCTTAACTGCGATAATATCATTGGTTATTTTAATAAAAATTAATGCCACCATGACCTTTTTCGTATTGTTGCCAGTCGCGATATTTGCTTTTATTGCACTGAAGGCTTTTGGTTATATACGTCCTATATTTAGAGCTCGAGGTCAAATAAATGCAGAAGTAACCGGTAGATTAACGGAAACACTAAACGGTGTACGTGTGATCAAAGGGTTTAATGCTGAAGAACAAGAGAATAAAAGTTTTGAAAAAGGAGTTGAGCGCTTATTTCTTAATGTTAAAAAAAGTTTGACGGCCACTGCACTAATGACCAGCTCATCAACTTTACTCCTAGGGTTAGCATCAGCGGGTATAATGGGAATGGGAGGATATTTTATTATGAACGGGAGTATGACCTATGGTGAATTCGTATCCTTCACCTTATTTTTAGGTTTTATGATAGCACCCATCGTACAGATGAGCAATATTGGAAGTCAGTTAACGGAGGCCATGGCTGGTTTGGACAGGACCCAGGAATTAATGAATATGCCCGAAGAAGATGATAATGAAGTCCGTACAATCCAACTGGATAAAATTAACGGAGACATAAAATTTGAAGATGTATCATTTAGTTATGAAGAAAACAAAGAAGTTTTACATAACATTAACTTTGATGCGCCAAAAGGAAGTGTAACGGCCTTGGTTGGATCATCCGGTTCCGGGAAATCGACTATCGCCGGACTGGCAGCTACTTTTTTAAATCCAAGTGGAGGTAAAGTTATTTTAGATGGAATTGATCTGTCAACAGTGAATTTGAGTAGTTACAGAAGTAATCTTGGTGTTGTTCTTCAGGATGACTTCCTTTATGAAGGTACAATTCGTGAAAATATATTATTCCCCAGACCAAATGCAAACGAAAAGCAGTTATTAGATGCAGTCAAAGGTGCCTATGTTAATGAATTCACAGATAGATTTGAAAACGGATTAGATACGGTTATTGGTGAAAGGGGAGTTAAACTATCTGGTGGGCAACGTCAAAGAATATCTATAGCAAGAGCATTATTGGCAGATCCTAAAATTATTATTTTAGACGAGGCTACTTCTAATTTGGATACAGAAAGTGAATCATATATCCAAAAGAGTTTACACATACTAATGAAAGACAGAACTACATTTGTGATCGCGCATAGATTAAGTACCATTCAACAAGCCGATCAAATATTGGTTATTGAAGATGGAAAAATCGTTGAACGTGGCAAACACAATGAATTATTAGAAAATAAAGGAAGGTACTACGACCTTTATACATACCAAAGCAGAATATAAAATATAAATTACTGTAAATAATTTTAAATACTGAAGTTAAGATATTTGTGTTAATTTTACGTTAAAAGTAATCATTGTGATCAATCTTTAAACTTTCTTCAGAATCGAAGTTTAAATTCGCATTATAATTTAATTTTTACATTAATAAAATAATGCAATGATACTTAAGCATAAAACAACTTCAGAAATGGTAAATAAATTTTTGGGGATCATAAAAAAAAGAGTGGCCAAAAGTGATAATGCTAAAATATGGCAGCGAAGAAATTTGGAATCTACTTTGTAGAGCGATAAATTCTGATATTCAATATCTTAACGAATCATTTTGTGAAATTTGGTTGGAAGGAAATTGAATTAAATCCCTACAATATCAAAACGAAGCTTCTCTTCTTTATTACTATTTTAAAAGTGTATCATACTAAATTAATTTTACTCTCGTTATAATCAAAATTGCTATTCTTATTAATCTTAGGGGATAAATATCATTACCGTAAAGAAACATTATAATATCTATGAAAAAGAAAAAAAATAAAACCTTATTGATACATTCTTTGGAACTAAATATATTCCTGTTGGAATTAGAAAAAACTTTACTAAAAATGAATATTGAAAAAGATGAAAATTGAAAATATTTTCATCTTTTTCCTTTCTATAGTTAAACAAAAATGTGTTTTTAAAGAACATTATAATCTATAAAAAGAAAAAACCTGAACAAAAGTCATCCAGGTTTTATTCGGTTTCAATTTTTTTCCCCCGAATAAATTGAAACTATGCCAATATACATTATTTTTCAAATAATTAAAATACCTATTGTTAATTGCGGTAATTATTTTTTAAAATTATCTATAATATTCAAAGACAGATACTTGCATTTTCAAAAAGATTGTTTTTATAATAGAATAAAATTTATTTAACGAATAAAACTAACCTGTTAAACAAAAGAACCACCCCGAAAGGTGGTTCATAACAAATTCATAGTAAATTAATACCAGGAAAATATTATTGTTATGCCTTAGTGTATTTGAAAAAAAAAGGTTAACATAAAATTATAATTATTTTTTTAGCCTAAGAATTTACAACAAAATGTAAAAATTAAAATACCCTCTTCAACAATAAAATGATTGGGCTGGAAACTGCAAATATTATATTATTTAATAATATTTATTTTTTTAAATGGCAAATGGAAATATTTAATAGAATGTATTAAAAATCAAAAACCCAAATGAAAATCATTCAGGTTTGATCTTGGTTCAAATTTTCCCCTCATAATATTTGAACAGTCCCAAAAGTACTTTAAAATATTCGAATAAAATATGACATCCATCATATAATCGTAATCCTACCAGCTTATAAATCAAATACATATAATTAACTTATCTATTGAAGCTCTTCATTAAAACAACAGTAGAAAAATAAATGGGGTTTTTTATTTATCTTTACATGTGTTGGTCATAAATCCCCTCGATATGATGAAGCTCTTTATTTTGATTTTATGTTTAGTATTATCCCCACTCACGATTTCAGCTCAGGGTGATAAAATCACAAATAAAAAAGTTAAAGAAGTTCTACATAAATTCGAACGGTATTCAGTAGATTTAATTGAAGTGAAAACCTTAAAGAAGTGGAGAGCATTGGAATTGAGCCGTGCAATGAAATCACACATGAACTACAATGTTGTACGCGTGAAATATAAAACTATGAGCCGTATTAAAACCGTAATCATAGATATGCATCTGGTACCCATACATTACGCTTCTGAAAAAGTGATAGACAAAAAAGAAAGAAAAAATAATTATGCAACAATGTCCTATGCAGATCATTATTGAATATTCTATCTTATCCTTTGATTATCCCATTATTTAGGTTGTGAATCGATGTTTAATTTCTATATCAATATTCAATCTAAAGGAAGACTTTACTCCCTTTAGACCGAAATTTTGAAAGGTTCTCCGGATAATTATTCTTAATCACATTTTTAATCCTGGCATCAAGGATTACA
>PVMK01123397.1_pt1 | contig 54372 bp, 58 predicted proteins | sample 1853481 | NCBI WGS metagenome assembly PVMK01 (sample SAMN08533507, study PRJNA380276) | Marine sediment metagenome, whole genome shotgun sequencing project.
ATTTCTCGAATTCTCAATCTGGTTCTCAGCAGCCGCCTTTTTCCCCTGGGCAAGGGATGGGTTTGAGGGCCCTTGAAGAACGTGGTCAAAATTTTCCGGCACCGGCCCTTCAGCGGCTGCAAATGGATGTTCAACTATCTGAAAGCCAGCGGGTGCAGATTGATGTGGGAGTGCAGAACAGACAGGTCTATACCGGCTTGGTCATGGATCATTCGGTCTTACGAAATCTTGCCACCCAATTCGTACCACAACTGGAAAATCAATTAGCCGAAGTTGATTTGGAACTACAAGAGTTTTCTGCCGAGGTTCGTGAAGAACGAGAACAAGAGGCAGGCCGCCTGTTTGATGATTCTCGATCTCACAATGCACAAAAATCCGGACGACACGCACAAGGTGAATTGCTCTCGAAACAGAACCCTGTGGGTCGACAGAAAGAGCCAGGGTTACATTTGGTGGCATGAGACGACTGGTAACATTATGAATGACAGAAGAAGGAGTATGAAGATATGAATGCGATAACGCCGATAACATCGACTTCGACTTTGACTGGAGAAGCAAATGTGCAGGGGGCGGTGTCGGAACTCGGTGCCGATGTCTTTCTCCGATTGCTGGTTACCCAGTTGCAAAGTCAGGACCCGACGAATCCGACTGAAAACCAGGACTTTGTCGCGCAGTTGGCCCAGTTTACGACTTTGCAAGAAACGACGAATACGAATGCACTCTTAGAACAACTGATCGGGCAAGATGAACAGCGCACACAATTTGATCTTATCAATTTCATCGGCCGAACCGTCGTAACGGAAGGTGACACCATCAGCCTTGGGGAAATCAATCAGCCTATTCTGACATATGCACTCAATGATACGGCGATCAGTGTCATCATCGAAATTCTAGGAGAGGATGGGCAAGTCCTCCGGAGCATTCAATCGGGATCTCCCGGCACCGCTGGGGCGCATGAGGTGCAATGGGATGGATTGGATGAAGGTGGAGACCGGCTGCTGGAAGGGGTGTATCAGTTCAGGGTGAATGCCATTAATGCGAATGGAACACCTGTTTCGAATTTTACCTTTGCTAGTGAGCGTGTCTCGAATATCGTGTTGGGGGCCGAAAATCCCATTGTTGTTCAAAGTGGGAAAACACTGAATACTCAGGACATTATTTCGATTCAATAAACCTGGTAGCATGCCGAACATGGATGTGCGAGATGCTCGTAACAAAGGAGTAACTACCGATGGGAATTACATCAGCGTTCTTTTCTGCAACGAGCGGAATTACTGCCACGAGTCGAGCCCTCAATGAAATCGGGAACAATATTGCCAATGCCCAAACTACAGGATTCAAGACTCGAACCGTATCCTTCGGTGATTTGTTTGGGGCGACTATCGGTGCTGGAGGGGCAACGAGTGCATTAGTGGAAGGGCGAGGTGTGCAGGTCTTGGGTGTTGATCCCAGCTTTACTCAGGGGTCGCTTCAGACAACCTCGAATCCTTTAGATTTGGCTATCGATGGTGATGGGTTTTTTCAGGTTACTGATGCTTCGGGCAATCCATTTTTCTCGCGTGCAGGGCAATTTAATATTGACGATTCTGGGAATATTGTGAATCCGTCAGGATTTCGTCTTCAGGATTCCAGGTAGATTCTAGTGGAAATGTGACGGGTACCATTGGGGACATGGTTTTAACGACACTCCAACAAGTTGGGACAGCCACCACCGATGTGAGCATGAGTGGAAATTTAAATGCAACGGAACCAATTATTGCACCCACAATCGCACAACTCTTGGCTGATCCGTCAAATTCTTCAAATTCTCAGTTCAGCACTGGGGTTCGAGTGTATGATTCACTTGGTGTGGGGCATGATGTGACCGTGTATTTTGCTAAAACAGCTAATAATACGTGGCAATATAACGTAATCGCACCCAATACTGAAGTCACAGTTCCTCCAGCGAATGAAAATACAACGACTGGCAATGCCTTGGTGGCGCAAGGAACTCTGAGCTTTAACTCGAGTGGTTTATTGTTGACAGAAAGTGATCCCGCTGGTCATGCGATTTCATTTAACAATGGATCCACTGCGCCGCAGACAATGATTTTCGATTTTGGAACAAGTATTACAACCGACGGTGGAACGGGAACTGATGGGATGTTGCAGCAAGGAGCTGCCTCCGTACTCTTAACCTTGGCACAAGATGGTTTTGCCAATGGTACTCTAACGAACACGTCAATTGATGAAGATGGATTGATTACGGGGCGGTTTTCAAATGGAACCACCCAGAGTCTTGGACAGGTGATCCTGGCACGCTTCATCAACCCTGATGGATTGCAACCCCTCGGACGGAATTTGTTTATTGAGTCCGGGGGCTCGGGGACCCCGTTGATTGGGGTGCCGGGTTCCGGAACGTTTGGAAAAGTGATTGCGAGTACGTTAGAAGCCTCTAATGTCGATTTAGGGGATGAGCTGGTGAACATGATTATCATGCAGCGGGGATTCCAAGCCAATTCCCGGATTATCACGACTACCAATGATTTATTAGGAGAACTGGTGAATCTAGCTCGATAGTTTTTCTGTCGTGGCATAGTAAAAGCCCTCAGTCACCGTTTGGTGATTGGGGGCTTTTTTGTGCACGAGAATTTCTTCGTGTATGAGCACAAACCTTGTGGTGTTCGAACAACGTATGGGGGAAAACCGTAAAATTTTTTTTGGCAAATATGAAGAGAAAAAAGTTAAGTGATATAGCCACCAATTTCTAAGCGAAGACCTTCCCCAAAATTGAGGGGGTGGTGTTTATTGGAGGCAAAAGCAGGATTTTCCGCGAAGGGCGAGTAACCTCTTCAGAGATCAAAATGTCCGAGAAGCCGATGTCTGTGAGGAAGTGGGGTGAGGACGTTCTGGCGGATGACTCATGTTCGATGATCCAACTGCGGTTTCTAGGATGATGGCAGCAAGGAAGGTATTGGAGGCTTCCATGCCGTTCTGTTTTTCTCCTCGTCTCGGAGCGAGTGCGTTTGAAAAAACCTTATGAGTTATTTGGGATGTTTTCAAGAGATCAAAAAGAGAATGGGGAAATTATTTCCCAGTGATAAATATTGGGACCATCAATAGCTAAGCGTCAAATATTCCAGCGCAACGCCAGGAAAATGACAAATATACTAAATAATTTTTGTATGAGTGATGAGGGTATCGTGGCGAGCCGTATGACGAAACAACCTGTTTTTTCTGGAGTTTTCCCCCAGAAAAATTACCTATATCTAGAAACATGGAGTGGCATAAAGGTTGCTGACTTTGAAAGAGGAAGTTAAGACCCGACAAAATTTTTGAATGTGAGGTTATGGTATGGCTGAGGAATCTGCCACGGAAGAGGCGTCGGTAAAAGTAGGATCAGGGAAAAAAATGATGGTGTTAGGACTCGTGGGAGTTCTACTTCTTGTGGGAGGCGGGGGTGCAGCATGGTTTTTTATGGGTGGGGAAAATGATGAAGAAGGAAAGCACGCAAAAAGTTCTTATGGAGAGGAATATGCAGAAGAAACCGGACCAGTCATGGAGCTGGATCCCTTTCTTCTCAATTTAGCAGATCGAGATGAGATTCGGTTTTTAAAAGTCAGTATTAAATTAGAGTTAGATCGACCGGAAGAAAAAACCGATTTTCAGAATAAAGTCCCAGCTATCCGTGACGCGTTGCTTGTCCTCTTAAGTAGCAAAGAATCGCAATTATTGCGAACGGTGAACGGGAAACGGAGGATTCGCGAAGAAATTATGACGCGGGTCAATGGGGTCATGAACAAGGGGAAGATCTCGAATGTGTTCTTTACGGACTTTATCATTCAGTGAAAGGGGGAAAAAGGGGAAATAAAAGTATGAAACCTCGCTCTTTTTTCTTTTGGTTTCTCAACTTTTTCTAGTTTATTTATATGGAAAAGATTCTTAGTCAAGAGGAAGTGGATGCTTTGCTCCGTGGAGTGACGGATGGAGATATTGAAACCGAAGCTCCAGAAGTTGAGGAACCACAAGATGGGCCTGTTCCCTATGATCTAGGGAACCAGGAATGGGTCGTCCGGGGCCGCATGCCCACTCTGGATGTAATCCATCAGCAGTTTTCCCGAGGCTTTCGTCTCGCCCTAGGTGACATCCTTCGAAAGGCGGTTGAATTAACGGTAACCAACCAATCCGTCATGAAATTTAGTGAATTCACCAAACGGCTTACCGCTCCTACTTATCTTCAAATTATTTCCATGGAGCCTCTTCGTGGCACGGCAATGATGGCTACCGATGCGGCAACCGTCTATCTACTCGTCGACCATTTTTTTGGCGGAGCTGGTCAAACCCAAGTGAAACCAGATGGCCAGGACTTTACGCTGATTGAACAGCGTGTCATGCGTAAAGTGATGTCGATGGGGTTGAGGAATTTACAGAAAGCCTGGGATTCAGTTCAAAGCTTAACGATCAAACCCATACGGGCAGAAATGAATCCTCAATTGGCTTCCATTGTGCTGCCGGCGGATATCGTCATAGTGGTGACCTTAGGCATTGAACTGGGCAATTCGGTTGGAGATATTCACCTCTGTCTTCCCTATGCCATGTTGGAACCGATCCGAAATCGGCTGCAGGTCAGTTTTCAAAATGACTCTAATGGAGTGGACCATGAGTGGATTAAGCGATTTTCGAACAGACTCAAAGACGCTCCCGTCAACATCTCCGTAACCTTGGGAGAAGCGGAATTATCGGTTGCTGAGTTTATGCACTTTGCTCCGGGAGATGTCATTACCTTAAATAAATCCACCACGCAGCCCTTAATCGCGACTGTGGAAGGTATGCCAAAATTTTCAGGATTTCCAGGGACGACTAAGGGCATGCAATCGTTTCAAATTCAGGACATCCTGATTATGCCCGAGTAAGGTGCCAACACAAAAAATGATCGTATGGCGAGTGGGAAACTCGAGAAGCTTGGAGAACACCTATGAGTGAAGAAGACAGCGTAGACTTGGAGACATTTGACGCCGAGAAGGAGATGATGGAGCCCTTAACAGAGGAAGCTGCTACGAAGAGTGAGGGTTCGCCGCAGACTTCCGCTCCTTCAGCCGTTCCGGAGCTAAATGGCTCTCAAGATTCAAATCTTGATCGAATATTAGATATTCCTCTTGTGTTATCTGCGCAATTGGGCAATACGCGGATGTTGATAAAAGATCTGCTGCAACTAGGACCGGGGTCTATCGTGGAATTAGATAAATTGGCTGGCGAACCGTTAGAGGTTCTGGTCAATGAGCGGCTCGTGGCTCGGGGGGAAGTGGTCATGGTAAACGAAAAATTTGGTATTCGTCTGACCGATGTCATCAGTCCGACGGATCGGGTGAATAAACTTCGTTAAGGAAACAAGGAGTTAGGAGTAAGGCGTGAAACGTGAAATGAAAGAGCAAGAGATTTGGATGTTTTTTCTTGCCTCTTAGCTCCTCACTATTCACTCCTCACTGCTTACTGAGAAATTATGGATTTGACACATGAAGCCCTCAAAATGGCTGGAGTCTTGGCTCTGGTCATACTTGCCCTCTTGTGCGGGCTGGCCTTGGTCCGACGCACATTTGGGGAAAGTCCTGGAAAGGGTGGAGAGCCTCTAATGCGTGTGTTGGGTGGTCTGCGAGTAGGGACAGGAAAGCAAATCATGTTGGTTGACGTGGCGGGAGAAGTCTTAGTGTTAGGAACCACGGCCAGAGAAATGACCTTATTAACAAAAATTACTGATGAAGATCGAACGAGTCGGGTACGGTCCCTGGCTAATCCCGTCGTTGGCCGTATAGGGGCGTGGGTCGGTCAATGGTCACAATCGAGTTCAGAGAAGAACGAGACTGACTCTTTATCTCACGCGTCTTCCGTAAGGATGCCCAAATGTTCATGAGCGGTCCTAGGAAAAATGAGGGTGCTAGGGCATTCAGATGGTCTCGGTGCCTTGGCATTTTGTGTTTTTCAGTAGTGAGTCATCTCATTGGTAGACCCGTCAGTGCGTTGGCTCAAGCCACAAAGGACCCGACCATCAGTCTACAAATTTCAGGATTAGACGCGACTGAACCATGGACATTTGGCCTTCGCATTCTCTTTATGCTGACGGTCCTTACATTGGCGCCGGCCTTGTTAATGCTGGTGACGTCTTTTACCCGTGTCGTGATTGTCCTAGGTCTTTTACGGCAAGCCTTGGGAACCCTCCATGCTCCTCCCAACCAAGTCATGATCGGCTTAGCGTTATTTTTGACCCTTTTTATCATGATGCCAGTGTGGGAGCAAATTCGAACGGAGGCGCTGAATCCCTTCCTGGAGAATCAGATGACACAAGAGGTGGCGATGCAGCGGGCCATCGAACCCATTCGAGAGTTTATGTTGAAACAAGTCCGGGAAAAAGATTTAGCCTTATTTATGAGTATGGGGAAAATCCCTGATCCTCAAACCGCAAAGGATGTCCCGATACATGTTTTAGTGCCGGCGTTTGTGACAAGTGAATTGCGGACTGCGTTTCAAATTGGCTTTTTGATTTATGTGCCGTTTCTGGTGATTGATATGATTGTGGCAAGTACGTTGATGTCGATGGGTATGATGATGTTGCCGCCGATCATGATTTCGTTGCCGTTTAAACTCGTGTTGTTTGTGCTGGCCGACGGGTGGTTTTTAGTGGTGGGCTCCCTCATGAACAGTTTTCAATAACGACAAACCCTAAGGCATGAAAGTTAAGGCGAAATGAACATACGGTTTATCGCCTTACACCTCACGTTTTACGAAAAAGAAAAGCATGAGACCAAATAACGATGTATAGCCAAAGAGGACGAAAACTGTGACTCCGGAAGGCGTGCTGGAAGTTGGGCAGGAAGCGATTAAAACAATTTTATTGGTGGCAGGTCCCATGTTGGGGTTGAGCTGGATTGTGGGATTAATGGTCAGCGCCTTTCAAGCCATGACCCAAAATTAACGAAATGACGCTGACGTTTTTGCCAAAAATTATCACGATGTTCATCGTGCTTCTGGTCATGTTTCCGTGGATGCTCCAAATTCTTGTAGGATTTATGACCGGTGTATATGGTCAAATTCCTGAAATGTCACAGTAGGAGCTGAAAGGAAATACGAGCAGTATGTAGTAAGGAGTCAATAGCGAAGAATGAGAAGAGCAGCTGTCTCTCCCTTTCATCCCGTTCATTACGCTAACTCTTAACTTCATGCTATTTACTCCTTTTTCTCAAAGAAGAAAATGACGTAAACGGTGTTGCAATGGGATTTCGCGATTCAACAGGTCTGGCAATTTGTGGTGGTCTTGGTGCGAACGGCGGTGATTTTGTCAGCCTTGCCCTTGCTCGGAGGCCGAATCGTTCCCAAACGCATCAAAATTGGCTTGGCTGCCGCCATCTCGGTCATTCTGACTCCGGTCGTCACTTTTTCACTGCCGCCTAATTGGTTAGAGCCTGGGCATTTGGTCATGGCCTTAGCCGCCGAAATATTCGTCGGACTCGTTCTTGGCTTTTGCGATGCGATTAGTCATGGCAGCGGTCGAATTGGCCGGGAATGTTTTGGGATTTCAAGTAGGGGTTTGCCATGGCCAATGTGCTCGACCCGGTGTCACAAGTGCAAACCCCGGTGTTCGGCCAATTGATGACGGTTCTTGCCACCCTTTTGTATTTTCAAGTGGACGGGCATCTGTTGGTGTTATTGGCTTTAGGCAGTAGTTTTCAGTTGATTCCTCCGTTTGGAGCGCATTTATCTGCAACGCTTCTTCCCGATGTGACAGGCCTGATTCAAGGGACCTATGAGACCGGAATGAAGTTGGCGTTTCCGGTGATGGCCGCCACGTTTCTTGTGCATGTGACGATGGGTTTGCTGGGACGGCTTGTCCCGCAAATGAATATTTTACTCACCAGTTTTCCTATTACGATTTCTGTGGGGCTCATTGTATTGGGGTTGGGGCTACCGTTTATTGCCCTGGTCTTTCAGCAGTCAGTATTAGGAATGGAAGCCGTTCTTTGGGAACTCCTGCAGGAATTAGGGCATGGCTGAAAATAAAGACGGCGGAGAAAAATCAGAACAACCCACGGGGAAAAAATTAGCGGATGCGCGTCGTAAAGGGCAAGTGCCCCTCACGCGGGAACTGCCGCCATTGTTCGTTTTGTTGGGGGGTGTCGGGGTGATTACTCTGTGGGCTCCACAGATGCTTCGACAGTTCTATGAAGACTATCGTCATTGGTTGGCACAGGCTGGAACGCTGCAGCTCGATACGAACTCGCTCTATACCTTGCTCCTGAACATTACCAATCAAGCCTTTGTTCCTCTTATCCCGTTCGGACTGATTGTTGGGGCCTTAGCCTTGGCGGCGATTTTGATGCAAATAGGACCGTTATGGATTGAGGATGGCTTGCAGCCCAAGCCATCGAAAATGAATCCCAAAAACGGTCTCAAGCGCTTGTTCTCGTGGAAAGGGGTGGTCGATCTTTTAAAGTCTTTGCTCAAGGTTGCCATGGTTGCCGGGATACTCTATTTCCGTGCTTTCTGAAGGAATGGTGCAACTTGTTCAATTTCCCATTTCTAGGTCTATCCGTGGCGATTACTGAAACCTGGGACATTGGTGCAAAACATCGTGTGGGCAGTGGGTGGTGCCCTGTTAATTTTGGCCATCGCCGATTTTTTCTATCAACGGTGGCAGCATAACGAAGATTTAAAAATGACCAAACAGGAAGTGAAGGATGAGTCAAAAGATGTGGAAGGGGATCCACAGATACGCTCTCGCCGCCTCAGCCTACAACGGGAACGGTCACGGCAGCGCATGTTACAAGCTGTCCCCAAAGCAGATGTGGTGATTACCAATCCGACCCACGTGGCGGTGGCCCTCCGGTATGACACGGGTAGCATGGATGCGCCGGTGATCCTGGCCAAGGGTGCCGGGTTCATGGCCGAAAAAATCAAGCAAATTGCCCGCCATGCCAACGTGCCGATTTTAGAAAACCGAAGTCTGGCCCGTGCGTTATTTAAAGGGGCGAAGGTTGGTCAGGAAATTCCGGCGGCCTTGTATCAAGCTGCGGCAGAATTGCTGGCCTATATCTATCGTTTGCGAAACACACATGAACAGGCGAGTTAGGTTGTCCCATGGCTTTTGATAGCGAACGACTCAGACAGGCACTGACTCCCGCGCATTATGGAGATGTCCTTCTGCCGATTGGCGTCGTGGGCCTGTTATTGCTCATGCTGCTGCCACTGCCGCCCTTTATGCTGGATCTGCTCCTGTCCTTTAGCATCACTCTGGCGATCTTGATTTTGCTGGTCACGATGCATTCGGGACGTCCTGCGGAGTTTTCTGTCTTCCCTACGGTCGTCTTGCTGACCACACTGTTTCCGTTTGGCGTTGAATATCGCCTCAACACGAGCCATTTTATTGCATGGGAATGAAGGGCCGGCAGCGGCGGGGGAGGTGATTCGTGTTTTTGGCGAATTTGTTGTCGGAGGTAATTTTGCCGTTGGAATCGTGGTCTTTTCTATTCTCGTGATTATTAATTTTGTTGTCATTACGAAGGGAGCCACCCGCATCGCTGAAGTCGCGGCCCGGTTTACCTTGGATGCGATGCCGGGGCGACAGATGAGTATTGATGCAGATTTAAACGCCGGGATCATAGACGAAAGACAAGCCAGGGAACGTCGGGAAATGATCGCACAAGAAGCCGATTTTTATGGCTCGATGGATGGTGCCAGTAAATTTGTCCGTGGTGATGCCATCGCAGCGCTATTGATTATTTTTATTAATGTGCTGGGCGGATTAGGGATCGGGGTGTTGGATCATGGGATGTCGGTTGTGGCAGCCGCCAAACGGTTTACTTTGTTGACTGTGGGCGATGCCATCATCGCACAAATTCCCGCGCTTATCATGTCCACTGCAGCCGGTATTATTATTACACGGGTCTCAACGGCTACCAGCCTGGGCAAGGACTTAACTGAACAAATCTTTTTCAACCCGCAATTGGTCGCGGCTGTTGCATCCATGTTGATCTTTTTAGGATTGATGCCGGGATTGCCCCATGTGGCTTTCTTGCTTCTTGGAGCGATAATGGCAGGTGTGGCTTATTTTCTTTGGCAACGGAAACAAGAGGCTGCTGCTGTTGCCTCACAAAACACAAAAGGGACAGCGTCAGGGGAAGATAAAGCCGAAGCGGCTCCTACTGAATCAGTCGATACCGTTGCACCTCCCGATCTCTTGGAATTACATGTAGGCTATGGCTTAGTGCCTTTTGTGGACCACGCGCAAGGCGGAGAACTCTTGGAGCGAATTCGGGCCATTCGTAAACAGACGGCCCTGGATATGGGATTTGTCGTGCCCGCCGTCCACATTCGGGATAACCTACAGCTCAAGCCACACGAATATAGTATTTTGCTCAAAGGTATTTCTGTGGCCAAGGGTGAACTGGTGCCTCGGCATTTATTGGCCATCAATCCGGGGCATGCCAGAAAGGGCTTGGAGGGTAAACCCGGCCAAGATCCATGTTTTGGTTTGCCGGCCGTCTGGATTGCGCCCGCCGAAAAAGAACGCGCACAAATGGAAGGCTATACCGTCGTCGACGGTCCGGCCATTATCGCCACGCATTTAACTGAATTGATAAAAACCAATGGGCATGAATTGCTGGGTCGACAAGAGGCCCAGAATTTGCTGGATAACCTTGCTAAGACGTATCCCAAGGTGGTGGATGAGCTCATTCCCACTCAATTATCTCTAGGAGTCGTGGTGAGAATTTTACGGAATCTTCTACGTGAACGGGTTTCTATTCGGGATCTACGGACCATTCTCGAGACTGTTGCCGATTACACTACTGTGAGTAAAGATCCTGACACCCTGACTGAATATGCCCGGCAAAATCTATCCAGAACCATTTCCACGCAATATGCCAATGCCGATGGGTTTGTGCACGTCGTGAGTTTAGACCCCATGTTAGATCGACGGTTGACGGAGGTGATCAAGCCCAGCGGTGGCAATCTTGAGGGCTTATCCCCGGGCCTCTTTAATCAGGTGATTGCTGCTGTGCGCCAAGCGGTGGAACGAGTGGTCGGACAAGGGTACCAACCGATTGTTCTCTGTTCCCAGTCAATCAGATCTCAACTCTATCGTTTAGTATCGCCGGGCGTTCATGCATTGGCGGTTCTTTCGCCGAATGAATTGGACCCCAAAACTAAAATTCAAGCTATTGAAGTTGTGAGGTTACCACATGAAGCTGAAACGGTTTGAAGCTCTCTCGTTACAAGAAGCTCTCCAAGCGGTAAAAGCCGAACTGGGTCCGGAGGCTGTTATTGTCTCCTCCCGCCGCATACAGAAAGCTGGGGGCCTGTTTGGGCTACTCAGTCAATCAGTGATTGAAGTCACGGCAGCGGTTGATCGATCGGCACAAACTGAGGAAGCACAGCCGGCGGTGACCTTAGATCGATCACTTCAAGCCTTGATAAAAAAACAAATTCCTGCTGCTCGTCATTCCGTTGAACAGCCAAAGACCAAGAAGGAACCCACATTTTCGGAGCAGTTACAAGTGGCCACCGTGTTAGATCCCGTCACGCAACATTTGCATGAGATGAAAGAAGAAATTCAACGCTTGAGAGAATCGCAGAAAGATCCGGAGCAGGCCTTGGGCCCCTTGAGACAAGAGTTGGAAGGTCTACGCATTGTGGTCGGTGAAGTACTGGAAAGTCAGATGTATAAACGAATTGAAGGGCCTGCCGGGCGATTTGCTTGAGGACTATCAAACGCTAGTGGGCCACGGTGTGGATGCTCAATTGGCGCATCATGTGCTGCGTTCGGTGGTTGAGACGTTAGGGACGGCAGGGCTCGGAAACCGTGAGGCGGTGAATGAGCTATTGCGGGAACGAATGGAAGAAGGCCTGGTTGTTTCAAATTCCTCTGTCTCACGACAATATGGACAAAAAATTATGATGTTGGTAGGGCCAACCGGAGTCGGCAAGACGACGACCATTGCCAAACTTGCCGGCCTAGCTCGGCAACAAGATGAACATCAGAGAACTGTTTTGATTACGTTAGATACATATCGAGTAGCTGCTGTGGAACAACTTCGGGTCTTCGCCAAAATTCTTAAGATTCCTTTAGAAGTTGCTGTCTCGCAGCAAGATTTTTTGTCGTGTTTAGGGCGTCATCAGCAAGCGGACTTGATTCTTATCGATACGGCGGGCCGAAGCCCGAAGGATCGAATCGGGCATGAGGAATTGGTGGCGATGACACGCGGATCGTTAAAAATTGAAACGCATCTGGTCCTTGCGGCACCGGTTGCCGAGTCGGTACAAATGGACACGATTCGCCGATATCAATCTCTTCCCATTCACAAAATCATTACAACCAAACTTGATGAAACTTCGCGGTACGGGAGCATGTACAACGTCTTATCTCAAGCAGGAATTCCCGTGTCCTATTTATCGGCGGGGCAGCGCGTACCAGAAGACTTAGAGGCGGCAACCCGGCAACGTCTTGTAGAATTAGTCTTGGGCGAGCAACCGACAGTGTTGGGTGCCCAGCCGCATTTTTTGGCAGAGGTGGCTCACTAATGCCCGTATCCACGACTTCGTCAGCCATAAGATCGGGAGTGGCAAGACCCCGACGACTGGATCAAGCCAGCGGATTACGGGCTGCGATGAATCCGACTCCGTCGATTCGGCCACAGGTTCAAGTCATTGCCGTGAGTTCTGGAAAAGGCGGAGTGGGAAAAACAAATGTGGTGGTCAACTTAGCTGTGGCCTCGGCACGGCGAGGTCGGAAGGTCATGGTGATGGATGCGGATCTGGCTCTTGGAAATGTAGATATTCTCTTGGGACTCACCCCGCAATATACGATTGAAGATGTGCTCTCGGGGCAGCGTCGGTTGGAAGAGGTGCTGGTCACCGGTCCCGAAGGCATTCAACTCCTTCCTGCGACATCCGGATGTCAGGCCTTTACGCAACTCACGTATGAGCAACAGCTTCTGCTGCAAACGGCATTTCTGGAATTACCGAGTATCCCGGATCTCTTGCTCATCGATTGTGCCGCAGGAATTTCTTCTAATGTGCTGTATTTTAGTTTAGTGGCACACGAAACTCTCGTTCTGGTCTCTCCCGATCCCACTTCGCTCACGGATGCCTATGCATTGATAAAAATTCTTTCAACGCGCTATCACCTGAGGACATTTCGATTGCTCGTCAACAAAGTCAAAAATAGCCAGGAAGGTAAAGAGGTGTTTCGCAAATTTGGTTTAGTGACTGATCGGTTTTTGTCGGTCACATTGGATTATATGGGGTGCATCCCATCAGATGACTACGTCACGATGGCAGTGGCCCAACAACGGGCGGTGTGCGATCTTTATCCCCGTTCGCCGGCTAGTCGAGCGTTGACTTCACTGGTCTCCTCACTTTACGACTGGAAAGGGGATCGTTCTTGGCAAGGTGGCTTTCAATTGTTCGGACCTACGGCCTTAGCGGCGACTCAAACTGTGACGGAAGGATAACGCATGAAACGTGGTGCTGTAACAGCGACTCCTGAGGAACCCAAAACCTCGCTTCCGACAAAACTTTCGTTGAATACACAGGAACGCGAAAATTTGATTAAAGAGTTTTTGCCGGTGATCAAATATATGGCCATGCGGCTGGCTATGCGGGTTTCCAGTGGACTCAACGTCGAAGATCTTATGAGTGCGGGAATGGTGGGTTTGTTGGATGCCTTAACAAAATTCGATCCTTCTAGAGAAATTAAATTTCGTACCTATGCGGAATTTCGCATTCGTGGGGCCATGCTTGATGAAATTCGGGCTATGGATTGGGTGCCACGGTCTCTTCGGGAACGTATTGGCAAAATCCATCATGCGACCAACGAATGGACCAAACGAAAAGGTCGTCCACCGACCGAAGCTGAATTAGCTGAAGCGTTAGGGATGGAAACACAAGAAGTTGATGCGACGCTTCTTCAAGCCAAAGGAGCGGTCGTGTTGAGCTTGGATGACTTAGGCAGTAACGAAGAAGATGCGCATCCCATCTTAGATGCCCTGGCCGATCGTGATCAGCCGAGTCCGTTGGAGTCACTGGTCTCAGAGGACGCACGCAAGGCATTAGTCGATGCCATTGAGCGGTTGCCCGAACGCCAACGGTTGGTCCTGACGCTCTACTATTTTGAAGAATTGACGATGAAAGAAATTGGGGTGATTCTTCATGTCACTGAATCCCGCATCTGTCAACTTCATGCCCAATCCATGATCCGACTGAAAGCGCTTCTTCATACCCGCCTTTCCAGGTGAATGAAAAATACGGAGTAAATAGTAAGGACCAAGTAGTGAGGAGGAAAACAGTCTGTACTTCTATTCCCGCGCTTTGCTCATAACGTTTCACGCTTTACTCCTCACTCCTCATCCTCACTTCCCACTTTTACCAATCCTGCTGCTTGATTTATGATATGAGGGCACCGAAGAAAACAGAAGCATCTTCATGCCCACAAAGAGTCTTATTATGAATGTGTTGGAATCAGGTAAGACAAGTAAAGCCGTGTGTGATAATTTTTCCCCAAGTGGAAAGGCCTATACGATTTTACTCGTGGATGATGAGAAGTTGGTGCGGATGATTGTCAAACGACGACTCAAGAAACTTGATTATCGAATATTTGAGGCAGAGAATGGCCGTGAAGCTCTTGAGATCCTGCAACGGGAAAAAGTGGATTTGGTGCTATCCGATTGGATGATGCCAGAGCTTGATGGACCCGGTCTTTGTCAGGCTATCAAACAGGACAAAAAATTTCGGTCAATCCATTTTATCCTCATGACCGCCTTGGACCAGCCAGCGCAAATTGCCGAAGGGCTGACCCGAGGTGCAGATGATTTTATGCTGAAATCAGCGTCCGATCAAGAAATCCTTGCTCGGGTGGGGGCAGGACTCCGCGCCAGGCAATTATTGTTAGACCTTGAAGAATCCTATCGCGTGATCACAGAAAAACAAGCCCAGCTTGATGCCGAATTGTATTCGGCTTCGGAATTTGTGCGATCGTTGTTGCCCGTGCAAGGAGTGGTGGTTCCAGGAATACAGTTGGCATGGGAATTTCTCCCGTCTTCACAATTAGGCGGTGATTTGTTTCAAGTTGCGAAATGGGGTGATGATCATCTGGGTATCATGGTGTTAGATATGTCTGGGCATGGCACGGGACCGGCCTTGCGGGCCGTCTCCTTGGCCATGTGGTTTAAGGGAGCACACATCGCACGATCCTTTCCCGGGTATGATCCTGGCGAGATTGTGACTCGTCTCAATGCGGAGAATCCGATGACGGACCAGGGAGACTATTTCACGGTTTGGGTGGGCGTCCTTCAGCTATCGACACGTGTTCTGTGCTTTGCCAGTGCCGGCCATCCTGGTTCAATTTTGGTCAGGAGCGATGCGGGCTCTGTGGTCTTAGGAGGAAAAACGTGGCCAACAGGATTTTCACCTGATGAAATCTATCATACCGAATCCATCACCCTGGCTGATAAAGATCGGCTCTATTTATACAGCGATGGAATTTACGAAGTCGCCAATGGCGAAGACGAAATTTGGGGGAGACATCGGTTGCAAAAGGCTTTGGAAGGCGTCTACAAACGTTCCTTGAAATTGGGGATCAAAAGCCTCATCCATTCTAGTCGGTCGTGGCAAGTCGATGGCATTTTTAGAGATGACGTGGCCTTAATCGGGTTAGAATTGAATGAGGAATCCAAAAAGATGGATGAGTAACGAGCAACCACGTATTCTGATCGTCGATGATGATGATCTGAATCTTGATGTATTGATCGAATGCCTGAAGGATGAGCCCTATGAATTGGTCCAGGCACACGATGGTGTTCAAGCCTTAGATCTTTTACGCCATGATCGTAAAGGGTTTGAGGCCATGGTTCTGGATCGCATGATGCCCGGAATGAACGGCCTCGAAGTGATGACTCAATTGAAGGCCGATGAAAACTTTAAATGGATACCGGTGGTGATGCAGACCTCTGCGGCCTCGCCCAGCGAAATATGCGAGGGCATGGAAGCCGGAGTCTTTTTTTATCTGACAAAGCCGTTTGATCAAAATGTCTTAATACGCATGGTGAGTGCGGCAGTGGGGGAAGGGCTAAAATGGCAGAGCCTCGCGCTAAATTTGCGGGTTCAGGTCAAGACCATCGGCTGTTTGCAGCAAGGACGGTTTCGAGTTCAAACGATTGAGGAGGCCTATGATCTGGCTCTTTTGATAGCGCAAGCCTGTCCGAATCCTGAAAAAGTAGCTTTTGGCCTCAACGAATTGATCGTGAATGGCGTTGAGCATGGTAATTTACAAATTGGTTACGAAGAAAAAACCAAGCTTCAAGAAACCGATCAGTGGGAAGATGAAATTGTCCGTCGTCAAATGGCGCCTGAGCATTCCCACAAATTTGTGGAAGTCACATTTGAGCGTCATCCCGATCGGATTCACATGACCGTGACCGATCAGGGTCTAGGATTTGATTGGAGTGACTATCAAGAAATTAAGCCGGAGCGACTCTTAGAAAGTCATGGGCGGGGGATCGCCATGGCTAAAGCCCTGAGTTTTGATCATTTAGAGTATGTAGGGACTGGAAACCGGGTATTCTGTGTTGTGAAGCTGGCCGCAGGGGAAGAGTCAAAGATTCCCGTGGTTGTTGAGTCTTTCAACATGGACAATCTTTAAGCCCAACTTCCTCATTGAGTACACAATGCCATCTAGTTGAGACGTATTGTCCACACAAACGTAACCAGGCCCAGGGAAGGAATTCTACCTCCTTTCCGTGGTCCTCCTGGCGTATCAATTTGTGCTTGTCCCGTCTTCATGTTCTGACATGACTGAGAGGTATTGGGAGTAGGGATGTGAGTCATGCCTTTGAGGGGCGTTAATGGAGAGTTAACCATGGAAGTAAGGGTTAACTACGCTCAATTGCGAGTCATGAGGGGAAAATAGATAACACTCACCCAAAGCTTCTCATACTTTGGTAATGGAACAAGGAAAGCAAGAAATTAAATAAAGAACTAAGCAAAAAAATAGCGTGGACGGTTTTCGAACCATCCACGCCATCAATAAAACGTGTGACCCTCAATGGAAGAGTTATTTCATTCTGACAACAATAGCGCCCATGAAATCGCCCTTTTTCCAATCTTTCTTAGTAGTTTTTGGATGCTTGTTATGGCAATCTGCACAACCTTGAACAATGGCAAAATCCGCAGACATGCCAATGGTCTTGCCCCCATCTTCTCCAGTCACCACTTTTTTCTTCCCACTAGCGAGCACAGCTAACATTTCCTTTTCTTTTGGACTTTTGGCGGCATTGGAAGCATAGAGTGGATGGGTCCCAACTAACGCAAGTTCAAAATCTTTGATCTTCGCACCTAACTCTTTGATAAACTGGGCGGGAAGCATAATCGCATGATCATCTTTCACCCAATCTTCACTTAATTTCACACCTGCCTTCTTGGCATCAGCAATTACCCCTTTTACATACACAGTCCGAGCAGCTTTTGCCGTGGCCAAAACGTACTCTGCGGCTTTAGCCTTGGTCATGTCTGCAGCTTGGCCGGCTGGCAGGACCATCAATAGTCCAATCACAAAGACCCCAAACATTGTCGAGATTGCAGGCCACCTTCTCATAGAGCCCTCCCTCTGGTAAGTGTTTAAAAACATGATGAAAACTACGATCTTAGTTCTGGGGGACGGTAACCCTAGCCGACATTACCTGGAACAGTCAACTCAATGCACTTTTCTACAGTTTTCCGGTTAGGTTAATGGGAAGAAGTGAAAAGGGAAAAGCGAGAAGTCAGGAGTGGGAAGAAAAAGACTGACGGTATCACTCCTCCTCACTTTTTGTTTCTTCCCTTAACTCTTGTTGAACAACAACCGATACGAAGGACAAGACTTTTATGGTTATACAATCTGTGAGTCATAGCTGCGACTGGAGTGTCCTGCTATGAATGAATGAAGGGGGAGGTGTATGAATATCACACAAGACGCAGTTGATGGCAACACAATTCTTCATTTGGAAGGCCGGTTTGATTTTGGCGTACGAAAAACATTTAAAGAAGCGGTGGATGGAGTTTCTGTAGAGGGAAGTTCTGTTGTTTTGGATTTGGAGAAGGTGGCGTTTGTGGATAGTTCGGCCTTAGGCCTTTTGGTGATTTGTCATCAAAATCTCAAGAATAAAAATGTTTCGTTCTGCTTGGTGAATCCGCAAACCTATGTGAAGCAGGTGTTGGATTTGGCAAATATAGGGAAAATGATTCCCATTTATCAGACACTGGCAGAGGTTCCGAAGAGAATCCAAGTCCCCACTGGCGCGCCAGCCTAATATCCTCTTCCTGGCAGGTGTCCGTGCACAGGTAGTGTTGTTTGGTATGTGGTACCCCACTCCCGGCCAGGATCCATTTTCCCAGTCCATCTCTCAGGAATAGGGAGGGGCCCGGTTCTCTGACGTTAACCCTGAATTGGTGATGTGATATGCCTAGTCTGTCCAGGCCAACTTCTGTTACTTCGACCAGCACCCTTCAACGTATTCCGACTAGCCAATTACGCCCAGGTATGTTTCTGGTCCGTATTCTTGACTCTTGGTGGAAGTCTCCCTTCTTTGTCCATCGACGTTTGCTGAAATCCCCCATTGACGTCCAACAATTAATGAGTTCGGGTATTCGAGAAGTGGAAATCGATACCTCCTTAGGCGTGGAAGTTTCTTCAGGGGTTGAATCAGACTTTGATCAAACCGCGTCCACATCAGAAGTGACCGACATGCCCATCATCCCCTGTGAGCATGATGAATCAGGGAAAAAGGAACAGGCGCCTGGTTCTTTAGGTCCGAATTTGTCCTCCGATCCTGAACTCGAAGCACGCTTAGAGGAATCGAAGAATCGAGAAGAAATCGTCCAGTTGCGTGAGGCGGCAGTGTCGGCGGTAGAAGGAGCCTTTGAGGGTGTGAAGACGGGGCAACCCATTTCCCAGCCGGCCGTCCATGGCGCGGCGCAGGCCTTAATTCAAAAATCCCTAGCGCATCCCGGCATCGTCGCAGAAATCTTACTGATCGATTCACTGAAACAATTTGATAAAACGCTGTATGCCCATGTCGTGGATACGGCGGTATACTCCATTCTGGTTGGGCTGCAATTAGGCTGGGATGAGGGAAAACTCGAAAGGGTTGGGGTTGCCGGATTATTGCACGATGTTGGATACATGCGCTTACCTCAGAATTTGGTGAAAGCTCATTGGGAGGGAAGAAATGATGCGGTGTTGTTACAGAAGCATGTTGTGATGGGAGAGGCGTTGATCAAACGGCAGGCAGAATTTTCTGAGGATATTGTGCAGATGGTGAGAGAGCATCATGTCTATCAAGATGGCTCCGGGTATCCTGAGGGACAGGGTGGTGCCTTGCTTTCGGAGTCGGGACAGCTCTTAGGGATCGTGGATTACTTTGATGAATTGATCACGGTCGGTGGACCTTCGGGAGCGTTACCTGCGGCTTTAGCCATTCGGCGGCTATATCAGGAAGCCCAGAAGGGGAAGTTTTCTACACCCTGTATTGAAGCCATGATTCGAATCTTGGGTGTGTTTCCTGTTGGCACGGTGGTACAACTTTCTACCGGGGAGCAAGCGGTCGTCATGAAGCAACATCCAGAAATGGGCTTGAAACCTCGGGTGAAAATCTTTCGCGGTTCTGATGGAAAGATTCTTGATGTGCTGCAGGAATGTGATTTATCCAAAGATACCAGCCTGGGGCATGATATGAGTATAGCCAAAGTGTTGGATCCGGCAGAGTATTCTCTGGATCTTCAGGAGTATTTTCATTCGTGATGTGGAGTACCCCCGCGCTTTTTCAATATTTATGGGATGGCCTGATGGTCGGCGTGTGCTTGGTTGATCATGAAGGGGCTATTACACACATGAATGTGTCTGGCTCTCGCTTATTGGGTTGGGGGGCGGTCTGTCCAACCAATTTTTCTTTTGATGAGGTTTTTGACGGTTCAGGCCTTGACGGGGAGGAATTAGCGAAGGGTCAATCTCTCTTGGATAGGCTCAAGGAAAAAAAGATTGTCTGGCTTCCTCGTGCTCGTCTGCGCTGTCGCCAAGGAACGGGGTGTTGGGTGGAGCTGAAAGGTGTAGCTGTCGAAGATGGTGGAACGACTCAATTCCTTTTGATGTTTCGTGATTTAAGCTCGGAGACACAATTAGCAGAAGATTATAGTCGTTTGGCCGCCATTCCCGAAGAAAGTCCCTTTCCCATTATTGAGGTCGATGCGGCAGGCTATCTGTTGTATGCCAACCCTTCCATGGTGCGTTTAATGGAAGACGCCCATATCGGACAGGATGGGTTTACGACTGCCTTGCCGGATCAGTTTCCAGACCTGGCGGCTCGTTGTTTCGTCCAAGGGCACCTTGAGTCCAATATTGAAGTGGAAGTGGGAGAGAAACATTATGCCTGGTCCTTTTCGTCTCATCCGGAGCTGGGACGACTTCGCGGATATGGAATGGATATTACCGATTCGAAACGGGCAACGGTTGAGTTGTCGGAATTTGCAGAGACGCTGGAAACGAAAAACCAGGAATTAGATCAGGCGTTGGTGAAGGCTGAAGCGGCCACTCTTGCGAAGGCGGCTTTCCTCGCCACCATGAGTCATGAAATTCGTACACCTTTAAATGGTGTAATTGGGATGGCGGAGTTGCTGTTGAATTCGACATTGGATGTGGAGCAACAGGAATGTACCAAAATCATTCGAAAATCGGGTGAAGGGTTGCTTGCTATCATTAATGACATTTTAGATTTTTCGAAAATCGAGTCCGGCCATATGGCGTTGGAAAGCATAGGCTTCAATCCCCTGGTGTTAGTCGAAGAGGTACTGGATCTATTTTCCCAACGGGCGTATCACAAGGGATTGGATTTGACCGCCTATGTCGCGCCAGATATCCCTCGGCATCTTTTGGGTGATCCACATCGGTTGCGACAAATTTTGTGTAATTTTATTTCGAATGCCCTCAAATTTACCAACCATGGATCGGTATTGATGGAGGTGGGGTGGCTTCCTGTCGATCGTACCGAAATGTCTGCTGGTTCCAGCGATGGCACAGCGGTTTTCGAACCAGTCTCGGAAGACTCCGTAGGGTGCGTGCGGTTTGCCGTGAAGGATACGGGGATTGGGATTTCTGAGTCCGTTCAACAAAAAATCTTTCAGGTGTTTATGCAAGCTGATAGCTCCATGAGTCGCAAATTTGGAGGATCGGGCTTGGGGTTAGCGATTTGTAAACAGCTGGGTGAGCTGATGAATGGAAGAGTAGGAGTCAAAAGCCAGATTGGTGAGGGGGCAACGTTTTGGTGTGATCTTCCTTTTCATCTTCCTGTTTTGGCGAAAAGTACTTCGGTCGAGGCTAGGATTGGGGTCACAAAAGACATTCTGGTGTGCTCTTCGTTGAGTGTGTCTATAGAGGTGTTGTCTCGCTATTTGAACGATAGAGGCGTCAGGGTGGTGGGAGTGGAAGGAGTGCATGACGCCATGGCTTTTCTGGAAAACAAGGGAGCCTGTTCTTCTGATGTATTGGGAATCATTATGGGAAGCGAGGCAAAGTACGAGGAGTGGAAGCCATGGCTTCAGACCCTTCGATCGTCCTCGTTCTCAACGTTGAAACTCTTGAGCCTGTCCCCTTTTTGGTTGCGTAAGGAAAATGATGATTTTCCTGTGACGTTTGATGGCATGATTACCATGCCTATTCATCGAGACCAATTGTATCGCTGTGTGTTCGGCGAGCCTGATGTTTCTGGTGTGCTAGTTGAAAGCCATGAAGGAGAATCTCAAGAGACTAAGGAATGTGTTCCAGAGGAAGACCATGAAGGCAATTGGCCTATTGAAGAAAACATCACAGAACAAGAGAGACGGATCCCTTCTGTTCTGATCGTCGAAGATAATCCTGTCAATCAAAAAGTTGCTGCTGGCCTTTTCAATAAACTTGGTTGTCATGTACATATTGCGGAATCTGGGGACCAGGCGTTGCTCCTTGTTCAGGAATATGATCTAGACGTCATTATGATGGATTGGGAATTGCCTGGGATGGATGGCTTTGAAACCGCGCATGCAATTCGTGAATTGGAGAAAACCAATTGTCTTGAGGGACGTCGTCCATTGAGTAAGACTCGATACCTATCAGGCTCCATGCCTTGCTCGCATATCCCTATTGTGGGGATGACGGCTCATGGGCTTTCCGAACACGACCGGCATCGTTGGATAGGTGCGATGGATGATTGCTTGTCAAAACCAGTTCATTTCAGAGATTTGGCAAACATACTTGAACGATGGGTAGGGTTCAGGGTACAGGCCAGGGACTATCAATACTCTCCGAGCGATGTTCGTTTGCAGGCTAATCCGACAAGAGCTGGTATCGTTGACCCTCCTCATGTAGCGAGGAAACCGGTGGATGAGCAGAAATCATACGAACGATACGATCTTTCTGGGGCCATAGAGGCTATGGAGGGTGATAAAGTATTGTTGTACTCGCTTTTCAAGATATTTCTTGAAACTAAGGCAAATCTGATTCATGGGATGAAGGAAGGAATTGCCACCGAAGATCGGCCGCATTTCCAACGGAAAGCACATCAATTGAAAGGCGCCTTATACGCCCTGAACGCAACCCATCAGGCCAAAATAGTTGAAAATCTCGAAATCATAGCGTTGGTGTGCCCATTGTCTCAACTGGAAAACCAGGTGAAAGAGGTGGAAAAGGAGGTGGAGGCTTTAATTCCCGTCTTCAGAGACGCACTTCGATCTTCAGCAGGGGGCGGAGCACCCAAGTCTGAAGCTATTATCAGCGATGGTTGAGAGGAGTTCAGAAAGGGGGTTTCTGAGAATTTGAAGGAAAAACTTCCTATTATCTTGCACCAAGTCTCAAGTTTTTCAAAAATCAGTCCGATACGAGAAACATTATTGGCCAAATTCTAACGAGGGTATTACAATGAAAGATTTGCTGACATTAAGTGAAGTTTCGACTTTTTTGAAAGTTCCGAAGTCGACTATCTACAAACTGGCACGAGAACGCCGTCTTCCCGGTCATAAGGTTGGAAAGCACTGGCGGTTCGTCCGAGAAGAAATTGAAGCCTGGGTTCAAAGCGCTGGGAGTGGTGAAACAATGGTGGGGGCCGCTTCCGGAAATGGAAGTTCTGACCGGTTTAGTTTGAATTAAACGTCTTTTTCCTTACCTGTTAAGTCTTCCATTCGTCATAGACGCTTGGATGAGATCACCAAACGAGCATGATCGACGGCTCCGATTCTGAGGAGAGGAGGCCTCAGGATGGGTCGCCGATACGGGTGAAATCCAGACGTTCTCTCCTTTGTTCTGGCCTAACACATCAGGGTCTTGTGGGGTTTAAGAGCCACAAATTTGATTTCCCCTGTTTCTACATTCCTTATTTCCTCCACTTTATTCCATATATCGGTCGGCTGAGTGAAACTCTCCCCAGAAAGCTGAGGGGTATCCTGCGCTGCTTTTATGAAAAAATTGCCAGTGTCTTCTTGAGGCTATCTAATGAGAGAGTCAGGGTTTTTCAACAAGATTATTTTGTGACATGCGTTACTAGAAGATTCATGAGCAAAAACTTTTTGAAAGGACATATCAAGAATACGGATAAAATGACCGATTTTCACTTTACTGCATGTATCAATTACCTATGGGTTGTTATTAATTGATCGTACACCCGTTTATAATTATTTTGGGACATTTCACTTGGGGGAATAGCCCCGAGTGGTAAGGAGTTCAGCATGATTGATACTAGTATTAAAGTGTTAGTCGTGGATGATATGTCCACCATGCGCCGAATCGTGAAAAATGTCTTAAAGCAAATTGGTTTTTCGGATATGGTCGAAGCGGAAAATGGGCAGGATGCCTTGAATAAATTAAAATCCAAGGATATTGGCTTAATTGTGTCAGATTGGAATATGCCGGTCATGCAAGGCATTGAATTGTTGCGGGCAGTCCGAGCCGATGCTGAATTGAAGCATCTTCCGTTTCTGATGGTGACCGCAGAAGCTCAAAAAGAAAACATTATCGAAGCGGTTCAAGCCGGGGTGAGTAATTATGTGGTGAAACCATTTTCGGCTGAAGCACTTCAAGAAAAATTAGAGAAGATTTTTGCTAAAGCGCAGCCGGCTAAAGCTTGAGAATAATTTAGATTCATTCCTCATTATTTAAACGGAAAAAAGGTGAAGCCAATGTTGGTGGATTGTGATATCGAAGCCGACGAAGCAGATACGGCGGAAGATGAAGGTTCAATTAATAATGAATTATCTGAATTAACGAAATATGTGGAAGTGATTGCCAGAACGATTCATGATATGGAGTCGCCGGTAACCACGACGTTTGCTCAACTCCCTCAGGCCACCGCGCATTTGAATGATTTAGCGAAGATGACAAAAGAGGGTACGCATCGTGTACTGGCCTTAACAGAGGACATTGAAGCGAATCGAGGAGCGATTAAAACGGCGTTAGAACACTTGCGGAAAAAATTGGGCGGAGAGAATGCCACTGATATGGAAAGTTTGGTGGAACTGGTGAAAGCTGATGAACGTCGTCTCATGGATATTCATGTGGCCTTGTCGTTTCAAGATCTTGTGGTGCAACGGGTAGCCAAACTCGTGGCGATTCTCAACGGCGTTAAGCATAAATTGCTCAAGCTAGTGGTGATCTTCGGCGTCAAACAAAAGAAGGATCGGCCCTCCACAAAAAACGGGAGACGTGTCAATGAGATGCTTCGCCAACTGGAAGTTTCTCAAGCCACGGCGCTTGAACAAGACCTCGCGGATGATATTTATCTGAATTTTGATGTTCGTGAGAGAGCGGTCTCATACGTGCAAGATGGATGAATGCGTGATGCCTATTGTGTTGAAGAAGGTGATCTATGAACGATGAAATGCAAGATATATTAAGCGATTTTCTTGCGGAAAGCTCGGAAATGTTAGAAGCGCTTGACCAACATTTTGTCAAGCTGGAAACCGAGCCCACAAATGCCGAACTATTGAATGAAATATTCCGGTGCATGCATAGCATGAAGGGATCAGCAGGATTCCTAGGTTTTACGCATCTGGTTGAAGTCGTGCATCAAGGCGAAAGCTTATTGAATAATTTGCGACAAGGGGAAATGAGTGTCTCGCCCTTTATTATCGATATCATTCTCGAAGCCGTGGATGTCGTCAAACTCTTGCTTGCTGATATTCGGGAGACCGGAGAAGATTCGCATGTCGAAACGGCGTTGATCGTGAATAAATTGACGCTCACGATGGATAGTGCTGCTGATCTCAAGGATATCATGCCTGCGGCTCCAGTCGTAGCAAGTGCCTCTTTTGTTGCTACAGAGCCATCTGAAGAAACCACGGTATCGCTGGGGGGTGTGGCCACTGAAACAGCTGGAGTGGATGCGCCAAAACCGGAAAAACAAGAAGTGCAGGTTGATCCTCCTTCGGCCACGGAGGCTTCTGCTGTTGTGCTAGATAGCACGCCGGACCTTTCCGAGGTGTTGGCTGAGTTGCAGGAGGGGGCTTCACACACCGTCCAGGCGACCTCGTTCGACCCGACAAAAGCCTCGGGGAAAGAAGAATACTCGACCGGTTGTGTAGGAAAAAATCCTGAAGGCTTGGTGCACGCACCCTTAGGTCAGGAAGAAAATAGTATCGTTATCCGTATCGAAGGCGATGGGCGAGGGTTTGCGGTCGTGGCTGACGAAATTTACAAATTGGTTGAACAGACGACCACGGCAACCAAAGAGATGGGTGCTATGGTTCGACAAATTCAGCAGGATATCAAGAATGTGGTGTCTTCCAGGGATCAAGGCACCAACCAGGTTTGCCAAGGTGTGGAACCGGCGAATAAGACTGGAGAGGCCATTTCAAAAATTCAAGCTATGGCCAATGAAATGGTTGTGATGATCCAACAAATCGCCGGTGCGGCTGAAGAGCAGTCGAACGCCACACAGCAAATAGCAGGGGACTTGGAGGCCATGACGCAAACGACTCGACGAACGATCAGCGGCGTTGCTGACTCGGCCCAATCCTGTCATCAACTCATTACTTTAGCGAATGATCTACGGAAAACGGTTAGCGCGTTTAAAGTGTGACGGGATGAGGCTAAGGATAACCCCATCCGTATACCTTGAATTTCCTGGCATCTTCTAAATCATGAGAAACATGAGTCAGATTCCTAAAGAGATGGCGGAGTTTCAGACGGAGTAGATGAAGGAGGGAAAAGTTGATTTTTTTGATTCACGGCCTTTTCCAGCAATCCGACCGAATCTTTCAACAAATCCGCTGCACAAGTCAATGTGACATGCAGTTGTTTCCATGCGTCATCCCAACGTTCTTCGCGTTGAAGGTCCTGGAAACGTTGATGCTGTTCTTGGAGAATCGCTTTTTTTGCATCAAGCATCAATCGATCAGCTTGGGCACTGGCTGGTCTGTCCATAATAAGTATCCTTTATGAAGATAAAAATACGAATAATATTTTTACCCTATCAGAGTGGAGATTGGGGTCACAAGAATTCAAAGTGTGGATTTGATCGGGAATCAGTGAGGTTTTGTGAGGTTGGTGCCATTTTGTGCGGTTCCAACATGGCTTAATAACCATTGATCCACTTCAATGAGCAAAAACGGTCAGCCCATTCGAGTTTTGATGGTTGATGGTTCGACCTTTATGGCCAACAGGCTTTCAATGGTGCTTATGAAATGTTCAGATCTGCAAGTGGTGGGAACGGGCATGAATGGACGCGATGCCATTGAATAAGCCAAACGCACTCAGCCGGATGTGATGACTCTGGATATTGAAATGCTAAGCATGATTGGTTTTGAAAGTATTAGATCATATGACGGACCATCGCCCACTTCTCAACATTATAGTAAGTACCTTTGAGGCGGAAGGATCTGGCGTCATACTTCAAGCGCTTGCACGAGGGGCAGGTGATTTTATTGAATGTGGAATTGTTATTTGGCATTGGGGTCGCTTGTTAAGGAGAGCTGTGTAGAATGGACATTTTATCGATCCTAGGTATTATCATTGCCATTGGGGCAATTGTTGGTGGGCAACATTTAGAGGGCGGCCATATCAGTTCAATTATGCAGGGGACCGCGTTCCTCATTGTGGCGGGAGGAACGCTGGGAGCGGTGATGCTCCAATTTCCTCTCAACATTTTCCTGAAAGCCATGGGTAGTCTTAGGATGGTCTTTGGCAACGTGCATGTGGATATGAAAGGTATTATTACCAAGGTCGTGGAGTTATCCAACGTGAGTCGCAAACAGGGGCTCTTGGCCTTGGAAGGACAGATGAAAAATATTACTGATCCCTTTATGGCCAAAGGGGTCCAACTTGTGGTGGACGGGACTGAACCCCCCAAGATCAGGGAAATTCTGGAAGTTGAAGTGGGCGTGCTGAAGACGAGTACACGACCTCGGCAAAGGTCTGGGAGGCATTTGGGGGCTATGCACCCTGCGTGGGGATCATCGGTGCGGTGCTAGGCCTGATTCATGTGATGGAAAATCTCGCCGATCCCTCTGCCTTAGGCAGTGGCATTGCGGTGGCTTTTGTGGCGACCGTGTATGGGGTCGGGGGGGCCAATCTTTTCTTTCTGCCAATGGGGAGTAAAATCAAAATTAAAGCAAAAGACTTGATTGCCGGCAAACTGATGGTGGTGGAAGGGCTCTTGAGCGTGGCGCAGGGAGAGAATCCTCGGATGATTGAAGAAAAGCTGAGCGGGTTTTTGCCGAGCTCTGAGAGAAAGAATTAGATGGCGATGTCCGGGTCTGTGGACGAGTGAATCCATGAAGAAAAAGCATGAAGAACATGAAAATATGGAACGGTGGTTGGTCTCCTATGCTGATTTTATCACCCTTCTTTTTGCATTTTTTGTGGTGATGTATTCCGTGTCTTCCGTCAATGAGGGAAAATACCGCGTCTTAAGCGATTCCCTTGCCAGTTCTTTCTCAAAGACGAAAGCGGTAGGCGACCTGTCCATTATGAAACTGCCGGTTGCAAAAAGTCAGCAGATTGTGGTGACAGAACGTCAAAAATCCCAAGACAATGCACGGACGTTTCTTAAAGTGGCCAATGCAATTAGCACATCGAAGTGCCCCAAGGCGTAAAGATTACATCGACTGAACGTGGGTTGAGCATTCGGATCAATGATAACGCGTTATTTAGTAGCGGAAACGCTGATATCAATCCACGAATTAAAGAGTTTTTAGATTTGATTGCTGGGTTGGTCAGAGATTTACCGAATCTCATTGTGGTGGAAGGGCATACGGATAATCAACCCATTAAAACGTCGACCTTTCCTTCAAACTGGGATCTTTCCACCGCGCGGGCGAATATGTTAGTTCGGCATTTTACAGAATATCATCATTTACGATCCGATCGTTTTTCCTCAACCGGGTTTGCGGGTACGCGACCCATTGAGTCTAATTCCACCGTAGAGGGACAAGCCTCCAATCGTCGCGTAGAGTTGATTGTTTTGCGTGGCACCAGTCCTCGTGCTTTGGATTCTCATCCATTTCTTCCGTGAATAAGTGAAAAGTTAAAAGGTTAAGGGAAAAGGAGAGAGTTAAGAATTTCTTTCCTGTAATTTCCTTCCCACTTTTTACATTTCCCTCCTTACTTTTCTCATCTTCTTGCTAGGCAGGTTTCTGCGCATATGGAAAGTTCTGCCGGTAGTTTCCTGGCGGATTTGGGAAAATACGAATTCCTTCCCTTTTCAGAAATCACCATCTTCTAGGCAAAAAATGCCAGGACATTCTCTCTTGCCTCCTTTTTTGTTGGGGGAATCAAGGGTGAAGGTGTTCGTACGACGGTCAATAAGAATTTTCTTTATGGGTAATTTCATTGAAGGATCATTGGCACATGCGTTGCAAAAAAGCTGCGTGAACGCTTAGCAAGGAGGCACCTATGAATCGTGGCATTTATCCTCCCCTCGCAGGGGCCATCACGCTTGAACGTCGGCTGGAAATCCTCTCTCATAATATTGGGAATGTTCAGACGACTGGATTTAAGAAGGATAAGCCAATTTTCGCGACGATTCTTGGCCAAACCTCTGGCCCGTCGGTTGCTGGCATTGATTTGTTTCCCTTGATTGACGCCTTGCTTTCAGATCGCTCGCAGGGCGTTCTCTCTCATACCGGCGAAACTTTAGATGTGGCATTACAAGGTGAGGGGTTTCTCGTAGCGCAAACTCCTGAAGGGCTTCGCTATTATCGTGGGGGAAAGCTGCAGCGCAATTCCGATGGGAATCTCGTGACCCATAATGGAGATCCCTTAATGGGGAAAAAGAAGCCGATTAAATTGCCGCCTGGGGAAATTGTCATTGATAACGCCGGAAACATCAGCGTGAAAAATGTCGTGGTGGGCACCTTGCGTCTTGATGTGATTGCCAAAGGAGAAAATACTTCCAAAGTAGGCGATTTATACTGGACGGTTCCTGAAAATCCGACCCGCGCGCGTGAGACAACTGTCCATCAAGGCATGTTGGAAAAATCCAATGTGAATCCTTCGTTGGCTATGGTGGAGCTCATTAAAGTCACTCGGGAATATGAGCAAATGCAAAAAGCGATTCAGGCTATGGATGAAATGGCGAGTCAAGCCATACAAGCTGGTCGAGTCCAAGGGTAAGGCATAAGACGTGAAGAAGTAAGGAGTGCAAAAGCAGCAGGTGGGGAAAAAGAAATCTTTGGCGTCACGCGAGAAATAAGAAGTTAGTTGTGAGAATGAAGGGAGAGAAACATTTATGATCCGAGCGATGCACACAGCTTCTACAGGCATGTTTGCCCAACAGCTCAATATCGACACCATTGCCCATAATTTAGCCAATGTGAATACCACGGGCTTTAAGCGCAGTCGTGCGGAATTTGCCGATTTGATGTACCAAATTTCGCGCTTACCCGGGGCAAGTGCCTCTAATGTTGGAGAGTTTCCGGTCGGGATGCAGATTGGGTTGGGTGTTCGTCCGGTCACCGTGTCAAAAGAATATGTTCAGGGAAGTTTAAAGCAAACCACTAATGAATTGGATATGGCCATTGACGGGGCCGGTTTCTTTCAAGTGTCCCGTCCCGATGGCACAACCATGTATACCCGGGCTGGATCATTTAAGCACGACAGTACCGGCAATGTGGTGACAGGCGACGGGGATCCGCTCATTCCCAGTATTACCATCCCTTCCGGAGCCTTGAAAGTGGATATTGCACAAGACGGTACGGTCTCTGCGCTCTTGCCGGGTGTGTCTCAGGCCACACAAGTGGGTCAAATTCAATTAGTTCGGTTTGATAATCCCGCCGGGTTAATTGCTCAAGGGAATAATTTGTTTACGGAGAGCTCGTCCTCCGGTCCTGCCCAACAGGGTACGCCTGGATTTTCAACAGGATTTGGGCTCATTCAACAAGGATTTTTAGAAATCTCTAACGTCAATATTGCTGATGAAATGGTGAATATGATTGTGGCGCAACGAGCCTATGAACTGAATGCCAAAGCTATTCAAGCTTCGGATGACATGTTGCAGGTGGTGAATACACTGAAACGGTAGGTCATGGTTATTCTGTTACTAATCGGACTTGTGTTTGGGGGGTCTGGCCCGTTGGCTGGAGGCGGGTCTGCCTGGGCTGCCAAGGCCCTACCCGGTCGCGCCGTTGAGCAATCAATTAGCGCTCAAGACTTTGAGCGGGCCATTTTTTCCGCACTCACCCGCCAATATGGGCGGCCTCATCATCGTATGAAGGTGCGAATTTTATTTCCCAAAAAACCGTTAACCGTTCCAGCTGGGAAAATTCATCTGGAGGTTGGGAAATTGGCCGGTGGGGCTCGAACGGGACGCCGATCTTTTCGCGTCGGATTGTTCATAAATGGGCAATTTTTCAAGACCATCAATGTTGTGGGAGAGGTGAAGGTGCAGGTAATCGTGACCACCCCAGTGCGATTTATCAAGCCCAAAGAAGTTGTGATGGCAAAAGATGTTATGACCATGATGGTGGATGTGCCATCCCTCACGCATGATTTTATTCTTAATCAGGATGATGTGATCGGGAAACAGGTTCTTCGACCTCTTCCTCCACGACAACCCATTCGGAAGATCATGTTAGACGATCCTCCAATAATCCATAAAGGTGATCGGGTCATAATTGAAATCCGGCGGGGAGGATTGTTGGTTCAGACCGTAGGCTTGGCAAAAGCTGCTGGAAAATCTGGGGATACGATTCCTGTTCAGAATAAAAGCTCAGGCCGGGAAGTGATAGGGACAATTCTGGGTGCTGGTTTGGTTGAGGTTGGATTTTGAACGACAAGTCAGGTCACGCCAAATTTCTGCTATGGGGGCTTGTTGCGAGCGTGGGACTTCTTGCATTCATGGGCTGTGCGAAAATGCAAAAGCCTCCAAAAATTGAAACCGAATCGCATATTATTTCAGAGCCACAGACAGAGTCATTGGGTTCCTTATGGGATGAGGACAATGGTCGGGCATATATGTTTGAGGACCGTCGGGCCGGTCGCGTTGGGGATATTGTCGTTGTCCAAATTGTGGAACAACATCGCGGTTCTAAGAAAGCCAATACCAAACAAAATAGAGAAGCTTCTTACAGTGCCTCGATGAGTGGAGGCCTTTTTGGTCTGATCAGATCCTGGCTACTCTGGCTGAAGTGTTTGATGCTGAGGCTTCCACAGAAAATGATTTTGAGGGGGAGGGTCCACGAGTCGGGAAGATACGTTAACTGGGACCATTGCTGCCACAGTGGTCGAAGTGTTTCCCAATGGCGATCTTCGCATCGAGGGAAAACGTGAGGTGACCGTGAATAGTGAGAAACAGACTATGACGATTAAAGGAATTGTTCGGCGGATCGATCTAGATACTCAAAATACGGTCTTATCAATAGCGGTAGCCGATGCCGTTATCTCCTATACAGGCTTAGGCGTTGTCGATGATGTTCAGCGGCCAGGGTGGGCAACACGAATTTTCAATTGGTTAACGCCTTTTTAAGAGTTAGACGGAAAACCGTGAATCGTAAAATATTTGATTTTGAGTGTAAGGAGCGAGGCTTGCACGCCAAGCAGACAAGATTGGGGCAATCTTTATGTTGGCTTGTGGTTATCTCACTGACGGTTTCCTGGTTGTTTCCGCTGGGGTTTGGTTTTGGAGGTCCTGATTTATCTGAGGCGGCCCGAATCAAAGATATCGCTTCAATCGAGGGCGTGCGTGAAAATCAGTTAATTGGATATGGCTTGATTGTGGGTTTGGATCGAACCGGTGATTCAGTAGTCGGGGGGCAATTTACCGCGCAGGCTATTATTTCGATGTTAAATACCATGGGGATCAATCTTAAGATTGATCCTATTCAGTTACTTACTCGGAATACGGCCTCGGTGATGGTGACGGCTAAGCTTCCTCCGTTTGCGAGGCCCGGCATGAAATTAGATGTCCAAGTGTCATCGATGGCTAATGCCAAAAGCTTAAAAGGAGGAACCCTCTTACTGACACCGCTGAAAGCGGCGAATCAACAGGTGTATGCCGTCGCACAAGGTCCGATTTCCACATCGGGGTTCACAGCGGGAGGTGGTGGGACTTCGGTGACAAAAAATCAACAATCTGGTGGCATTGTTCCTGGCGGGGCCATTGTGGAACGGGCTGTTCCCATCGATATGAATACGTGGGACACATTTTCTTTGACCATGCACCAAGCCGATTTTACGACGGCCTTGCGCGTCTCGGAAGTTATTAATAGACATCTGGGTGACGGATTGGCGTCGGCGGTCAGTTCCGGACAAGTTCAAGTGGCGGTGCCGGACCGGTTTCAAGGGAAAATTGTGCAAATGATTGCGGCGGTGGAAGGGCTGAATGTCGCTGTGGATGTGAGTGCCAAGGTGGTGGTGAATGAACGTACCGGCACGATTGTCATGGGCGAACATGTTCGGCTGGCGAGTATGGCCATTTCTCATGGCGATCTGACCATCAATATTCAAACGCGGTTTAATGTCTCTCAACCGGAGGCCCCCGTCTTCATTGGGCGGGGCGGGCTTGGACCCGGTAGACCCGTGGTGACCCCGGATGTTGAAACTGACATTGGGCGGGGCGGGCGTGGACCCAGTAGACCCGTGGTGACCCCGGGTGTTGGGCGGGGCGGGCGTGGACCCGGCAGAACCGTGGTGACCCCGGATGTTGATACTGAGGTCAAGGAAGGGGATGGTCGTGTGATCCAAATCGATGGATCCGTGACACTTGGTGATTTGGTGAAGGCTCTGAATTCATTGGGTGTCACTCCTCTTGATTTGGTCGCTGTCCTAACTGCGGCGAAAGCCGCAGGTGCCCTGCAAGCTGACTTAGAACTGATTTAGTCACTCCCATTCCCCAAAGGTTGCTGTAGGAAACTATATTAATAAGGGTTAACAAGTGTGCTATCTGGAAAATCGTATTATGGGAGATATTGAATGATAAGCGGAATTGGACCACTTGAGACCTCGCATGTCACGGAGGCCCTAGCTGGAAGCAAATTAGATCAGATCGAGCAATTGGCCCGACGAGGGGAATTGTTACGGGCGAGCCAAGAGTTCGAATCTTATTTTGTGGCCTATATGTTAAAGGTGATGCGCGAAACCGTTCCTCAAGGTGAATTGACCGCGAATAAGATGGGGGAAATGTTCTATTCATTTTACGATGAAGAAATAGGCAAGCTAGCTGCTCAGTCTGGTGGCATAGGACTTTCGGACTATATTTTAGCGGCCGTAGCCCGCAATGAAGATCTAGCTCGTTCCCCCTCCAATCCTTCGACTTCTGTGAAATCTTAATCCGTTCAGTAAAGTTTTATGGTGTTGCCTCCGATAGATAAAGATAAGGAGGCATGATGCCATGACAATACCGGGCCTTGATCCCAGCGGAGAACTGGGAAGACTGTTCTTTCAGATCCAATCCAAATCCAGTCATGAGAAGGATCTCCGCCAGCCACAGTCGGTTCCTCAAGGATCAACTGATGCCGTGGATCTTTCTCGGTTGGCGCAGGACATTCGCACGCATTCTGCCCGTGCGACCCAACTGCCTGATGTTCGAACGGACAGAATTCAACAGATCCAACAGGCGTTGGCTGAAGGGAGAGAGTTGGCGACGCCAGGTCAGCTGGCTGACGCGATTGTTCGGGAGACGATTCTCAACGCCTTGGGTTCCTAAACTTCTTGAGTGAAAAGGGAGATTGATCGTTTGTTGAATTGTCCTTATAAGACGTGGGATCACTTGCTAACGCTCTTAGGGGAGATGCAGGGGGTCTTTCAAGAACTTCTTTCTCTGCTTCCTGAGGAGGAACGGCTGCTGCTTGGTATGGATCGGCAAGGGGTGGCCGATATTACGGAAAAGAAAGAGCAAGTTTTAGAAGCGATGTGTCGATACGAACAGCAAGTGATGGCTGTGATGCATGAACTTGCGGGCCCTAAAAACCAGGAATCGCTTGGCGGCTGGCTGAAGAAGTCGCGACAACCTCAAGCACCATTGGCCAATACGATATTCCATGAATTATTTGGATTGGCCCGGAAGATACAAGAGCAAGGCAAAAAGAACGAAGCACTCATCCGTCGAACGCAACATGTTGTTCGTGAAGCCATTAATCTTATTTACACGGGCTTAGGAACCGGTCCGGTCTATCAAGGATCCGGGGCCTTACAGTTTTCCTCGGTTCCCAGCTCGGTGAATATCCAAGGATAGGATAGTTATGGCGGGCATCAGTGACATCTTTAATATTGCCCGATCCGGGGATTCGGGTTCATCAACAAGGGCTGGCCACGACTTCCCATAACATTGCCAATATCAATACCAAAGGGTTTTCTCGGCAGGAAGTGGTCTTGGAAAATGCCCGACCGACAGAGGGCATCATTGGGAGTGGGGTGCAGGTCGGGCAGATCCGACGGACGGTCGATACATTTTTGGAAAACCGATTGACAGCGGAGTATGAAGATTTAGGATTTATTGCCGCCCGGTATGGGTTGTTGGTGCAAGCGGATGGGATCGTAAGCGAAACGGATGATTCTGGGCTGTCCAATAGTGTGACGGAATTTTTTAATGCGTTACGTGATGTCGCCACGAATCCGGAAAGTCCGATCCAACGAACCGTGCTGCTGGCCAATGGGCAAACCCTGAGTGCGGCATTTGTCAATCAAGCGCAGGCATTAAATCAAATACGATCGGATGCTGACCAAGAAATTCTCCGTCATGTTGAAACCGTGAATGGGTTGGCAGTCCGCATTGCGTCCTTAAATGATGACATTTTTAAAGCAGAATCAAGTGGCCGGGAAGCGTCGGATTTGCGCGATCAGCGGGCGGTAATAATTAATGATCTAGCAGAATTGGTTGATATTGAACAGGTCCAACTTCGGGATGGTATTGGCATCAATGTGGGTGGTCAATTGCTCGTGAGCGGGAACCATGCCAATGCGTTGTCCACGATTCCTGATGCTGATAATCCACCCATGCATGATGTGGCCTTTCGTCCGGAGCGATGGGAGTACATTTGCGATATCTTCGAAGCTCCAAGGTGGGAAAATTGGGGGATTGCTTCAGGTGCGGGATGTTGATGTAGTGGGTTTTCAGGATCGTGTCGATCGGTTGGCGGCATCTCTCATCAATGAATTTAATCAACAGCATCAGGCCGGATTTGCATTAGATAGTACGACAAATAATCTCTTCTTTTCAGCATTAACCCCGCCAGCTCCCGTGGCAAGCGATACCAATAGTGGAACAGCTGTGGGAACCTCTGTTGTGATTACCGACCCCACGATGCTGACGTTTCAGAATTATGAAGTGCAGTTTTCTAGCGCCTCAGCTTTTTCCATTGTGAATACGGCCAGTGGGGCAACGGTTATCACTGGTTCCTACACCTCCGGAGTGGCCATTAATTTTGATGGAATCGATGTGGTGTTATCAGGAGCGGCTGCGGCAGGCGATGTCTATACGGTGAGCGTCCAACAGGGCGCGGCTCAGAGAATTGGTCTGGCCATAACGGATGGTGACAAAGTAGCGGCATCTTCAACTCTTCTCGGTGTCCCTGGAAACAACGTCAACGCCTTGGCTTTGGTGAATCTGCACACGAGTCAGCAAGCTACGCTTGGGAATTTGACCCTGAATGATTATCAGGCGATTACTATTGGCAATGTGGGTAGTGCCACACGAGAAGCAGGATTACTCTTAAATACGACGACATTGGAATTTGAGCAATTGAAAGGGCTTCGGGAAAGTGTGTCCGGAGTCTCGTTGGACGAAGAGCTGACGAACTTATTGAGTTTCCAACGTTCATTTGAGGCTTCTGCCCGAATGATTACGGTGGCAGATGAACTATTTCAAACCATCCTCACCATGGGTCGATAAGACAATCGTCAATGAGAGATTGCGCAATGACAAGAATTCAAAAACCTGGGCAAAGACCAGCGATGGGCGAGAGGCGATGATATGCGAGTGACGGAACGTCAACAAGTCGATGCTCTGCTCACGGCTATCGGGAATCTTCGGAGTGGTATTTCTACTGTGAGCGAGCAAATTTCATCGGGCAAACGAGTCAATCGGCCCTCCGATGATCCGGCAGCAGCTGAACGTATTAGTCAATTTCGTAATGTCTTGCGAACGACCGAACGCCGTTTGCAAACTGTGAATGAGGGAGTTGGACGTCTGAATTTATCGGACAGTGTTTTAGATCAAGCCGGGAATACGTTTCAGCGGGCGAAGGAACTGGCCGTTCAGATGCGGAATGATACCAATACGGCCGTTGAGCGGCGCAATGCTGCCCAAGAAGTTCAACAGCTGATTTTAGGATTGGCCAGTATCGGAAACACCCAACTGAATGGACGATTCGTATTTGCTGGAAATGAAACACAAACCGAGCCCTATGTGCCGGGAACAGTCACTGGTTCGGCCAGCACGACGAATACAGGCAGTGCCTCCATTGCGGCGGTGGTGACTACCCCTTCGGCCTTAAAGCCTGATGGGTACCAAATCCAATTCACTTCACCTACACAGTTTGACATTCTAAATCTGTCCACCAATCAAACAGTGTCCACCGGAAATTCCTATACCTCTGGGGCGGCATTTTCCTTTGATGGGGTGACTGCGACCATTTCAAATGGTGGGGTTCCGCCAGCCACGGGAGATCAGTTTTATGTCCGAGTGGGGTATGTTTATCAAGGCGATAATGCCGTCATTGATCTGGAAGTAGGAGATGGCCAGACGGTTCAATCCAATATTCCAGGAAGCCAGGTATTTACGGGGCCGACGACGGATGTATTTCAGGACCTCCAAAACTTTTATCAAGCGTTAGTAACCAATGATGTGAATGGAATTGAAACGGCGATTGGACAATTTGATCAATCCCTGTCTCAAGTGACCAATGCACGTACCACGATCGGAGCGAGTGTCAATCGTTTAGATACGATTCGAGATAGCTTGGAGTTGTTGACTGTCAATACCCAAGAACTTCGTTCGAATTTTGAAGACGCCGATTTTGCCAAAGTGGCCTCGGACTTGGTGTCGTTACAAGTCACGTTGGAAGCTTCCATGGCCACGCTGACTCGCCAATTTGAGACCAGTTTGCTGAACTTTATCCGGTAAGGTTTTTGCCGGGGTTTTCGTGAAGAATATTTGTCCTGGGTAATGATTAAAACAGAATTCTTTGGATTAATATGAAAATTCTTGTTGTTGATGATGATCCGTTAACCCTGCATATGGTGGTCTACCGATTGCGCCAATGGGGGCATGAGGTCATTTCTTGTACAGACGGGGAATCGGCCTGGAAAGTCCTGGCAGACGGCATGGTGCCGAATGTCGCCATTTTAGATTGGATGATGCCGGGCATGAATGGGCCCGAACTCTGTCAAAAAATCCGTTCAAAAACGGACTGCCCGTATGTCTATATTGTCTTGTTGACTGGAAAAAATAACCAAGAAGATTTGATTGCTGGCTTAGATGCAGGAGCCGATGACTATCTGACCAAGCCCTTTCATTTAGGCGAATTGGAAGCACGGTTGCGAGCGGGGAAACGTATTGTGGATTTGCAGAACGAGCTGATTGCGGCTCGAGAAACGCTGCGTATTCAAGCGATGCAAGACTCGTTAACTCAAATTCTTAATCATGGAGCGATTCTTGATGCCTTATTAAGCGAAATTAATCGGTCCCACCGTGAATACCAATCGTTGAGCCTAATCATGGCGGACCTCGATGGGTTTAAAAAAGTGAATGATTCGTATGGCCATGTTATGGGTGATCAGGTTCTTATTGAAGTTGCGAGGCGCATGCGCAATTGTTTGCGGTCGTATGATGCTATTGGCCGGTATGGTGGGGAAGAGTTTTTGATAGTTCTACCCAATAGCGATGATTTGCAGGCCCTTCGATTAGCTGAGCGGATCCGCTTGGCCGTCTCCTCTGAGCCGTTTCGGTTTCACAATATTGATTTGACTGTCACGGTCAGTCAAGGGGTTACGACGTGGAATGAACCCCATCCAATTCCTGTGGAACTGCTGATTCAGGCCGCAGATCGTGGTTTATATATCGTGAAAAATGGTGGACGGAATGGTGTGGAACATGTGCCGTTTACTCATCAAGTTGATGAAGCCGGCTCCTCAAAGCTTGTATCGCCAATTGCCTGCGAATCATAAGTATGGCTACGTTGCTTGTCATTAATGACGATCCGGTTCAACTGCATCTTTTAGCAAGCTTGCTTGAACAAGACCATGATCAAGTCGTTCGCTTTTCCTGTTCAGAATCAGCCTGGAAGTGGCTCCAAGAAGGACATGCTCCTGATGGCATTGTGTTGGATCTTCATATGCCGGGCATCAACGGATGGCGATTTTTAGAGTTACTTCATACGCAGGGTATATTAGGTCAACCAGTGCCTCCGGTTCTCATTGTCTCTGCAACATACTCTGGGATGGATGCCGAAGAGTTGTTGGCCGATATAGGGGCGTCCGCTTTTTTGCCCTTGCCTGCCAACCCGGCGAGGATTCGAGAACAAGTTCGGCAACTTCTTGAAGAACCTTCTGTTCCTATGGGCTTTCACGTCTGGATGGTTTCCTCCAATAATTCGGAAATTGACCGCATCCGTTCTGTCTTTGTCGAACGAGGTTGGCAGGTTCATGAATGGCACAGTGGTGCAGAGATGCGGGCGGCATCAGGGTTTACGACACCAGATATCATCATTGTTGATAAGCCTCTTGCGGACATGACGACCGATGATCTTCTGGCATGGTGCAAGCGTGAATGTCAGGATGCCATGTGTATCGTGATGGGTCCTCAAGGCGATGCGCAAGGGCCATCTCCCTATACGGATCAGTCTGTTGTGTGTCTTTCCGAGGGCTGTGATCCGCATTATCTGATGACTCTTTGTGAAAAATGGCGCTGGGAACGTGCGTTATCTCGTGTTGAACATCTTCTCGAAGTGCGGACGAGTGATTTAAACGAATCGGAAGCCCAATTTAGAGAATTGTTTGAAATGCTTCCAGATGTTTTGGTGATTTATGACGAACAAGGTGTGATCCGACATATTAATGCCCAAGGCACACAACAGCTTGGGTATGATGCCGGGGCCCTGTTAGGTATTCCCGTGAGTCACCTATCTGAGGAACAATTTGTCTTGCCACGCGCCCAGGCCAACTGGGAATCAAATGGGAAACGACTGCAATGGACCGATGCTGGTCTGCGACGAAAAGACGGAACGGAGCTTCCCGTTGAAATGATGACACGCCCGGTTCGGTTTCACGGACAGTCGCAAACTCTCTTGATTGCGCGAGATATGACAGCTCGTCAACAAATGGCCTGTGAAAACGCCATCTTGGAACAGCAACTCCGGCAAGTGCACAAAATGGAAGCCGTGGGTCGGTTGGCTTCTGGCATTGCGCACGACATGAATAATATTCTGACAGCAATTTTAGCGCATGCCGGATTGTTGAAAGCCCGGGTCGATGAAAGTAATCCGTCCTGGAACGCCGGAGAAGTGATTGAAAAAGCCGTCCATCGTGGCAAGGAGCTCACGTCTCAACTGTTAGGCTTTGCTCGCCAGGGTAAGCATCATCATGTTCCTGTGGATATTCATAGCGTGATTCAAGAAGTGACTGGGCTGCTTGGTCGGACGGTGGATAAGACGATTACGCTGCAAACGGATCTCTTGGCTGAGGAGCCATGGGTGGTGGGTGATCCTAATCAGATATATCAGGTACTGATGAACTTAGCGGTGAATGCCACGAATGCTATGCGCCACAAAGGAGAAATCATTTTTCAAACGAGCAATGAATTGGTTTCTTCCGCGCAGGCCTTGCATATTCCTGGTCTGGCAGCTGGCGATTATGTGGTCATACGTGTGACGGATACCGGAGATGGGATGTCCCAAGACGTTCAGGCGCACATTTTCGAGCCATTTTTTACGACAAAGGAGCACGGCCAGGGTTCCGGGATGGGTTTGGCCATGGTGTATGGCATTGTCAAAAATCACCATGGCTATATTGGGGTGACAAGTACACAGGGTGTGGGAACGACCATGCATGTGTATCTTCCTTCTGTTCTGTGTGATGAGCCTCAGACGAAGGCAGCGCCAGCGGCGACGCGTTCTGCGGGGACGGGCCATGTCTTGATTATTGACGATGAGAAAGCGGTGGCTGAGGCAGCCCAAGCTATTCTGGAGTTTTTGGGTTACGCCACCACCATTCGGTTGAGTGGACTAGAGGCGGTGGCGTTTTTCCAAAATTCCAAGCACCATGTGGATTTGGTGTTGTTGGATATGGTGATGCCGGATATGAGCGGCTCGGAGTGTTTTGCGGAATTACGTCGTATCCGTCCGGAAAGTAAAATCCTCTTGTGTACAGGGTATGATCGGAATCATGCGGTGCAAGAATTGATGAATCAAGGGAGTGGTAGGTTTTATTCAAAAGCCGTATGACTTAGATGAATTGGCGCAGGTGTGTGCCGATGCGTTGAAGCAGCATGCGCCAGCAGAAGCCTGTTTATCTGGCAGCCAGGCGTAACCCAACCTTGAAGAGGATGGTGCAGACGATGGCCAGTGGCGAAGGTTCAGAAACTGTTAGGAGTACAACACATGATGACTATTCAAACCGGTAGATTTGGTGAGATTGAGGTGTCGGAAGATACCTTGCTGACGTTTCCCACCGGACTCGTGGGGTTTCCAGCTGTTAAAGAATTTGTGGTTCTGGATGTGGCGGAGGATTGTCAGTATCAATGGTTTCAAGCCGTCAAAGAACCTGATTTAGCCTTAGTCATCATTGATGTTCATTTATTAGATCCAGAATTTCAAGCCCAAGTCTCAGATGAAGGATTAGCAGAATTGGGTATTACCCAAACAGATCCCGTCCTCATTATGGCCGTGGTGACCATCCCCTCTGGGGAACCTGAACATGCCACGGCCAATCTACGAGCTCCCCTTGTGGTGAATTTGCGAACACGGAAAGGTAAGCAGCTTATCTTGCATGAATCCATTCCCTTACGATTTCCTCTGATGCCGGAAGAAGAGGCGGTCCAGCCGGAGTTGACTGTTGTGAACGAAACAGCATCGGTATAAATGTACTCATGACATAATCTCATCTTGCGTTTACAACCCCTCAGTCAAGGAAGGCATCATGCTTATACTGACCAGAAAAAAAGATGAAGCCATACGTCTCGGCGAAGATATCCGAATCGTCCTTGTGCAAATCAAGGGCGGGCAAGTCCGCCTCGGCATTGAATGCCCCTCTCATATGCGTGTTCTTCGGGAAGAACTCTATGAAGCCGTCCGTAAAGAAAATATGAATGCGGTATCGGTTGCCCCCAAAGACCTTTCTTTGCTACCCCGGCATAAAAAATCTAGTCCAGATCCTCTAGCTTCTCCCTGAATTTTGACCATATGTATTTTTGGAATAGCACGCATTTTTCTGATTGGCCGCACTAAGATTGGTCCTGAAATCCAAAGTTCCTTCTGACCCTCTAAAGCTTTCTTACCTTTTCAAGAAGAAGATTCCAAACCTGTGGATTCTATTGTATTGAAGTGTGTATAGGCCCTAGCTTGGGAATGAGAAAAATCTATCAGAATGGGTGTGTAGGCATGGAACTTGAGATATATTTGAAGATAATGAAATGTTGGATTATTAAGCCTAAGGTGTTTTCGTCTGTTGTGGAATGGAGACATCGTAAGGGCAAGATACGATTGCAGTTTTTCGGCTAGTTTGGCAAGGAAACCGGAGTAGCCCTGATGTTTATCTGCTCCCATGAAGATCTCCTTTTGAGACTGTGAAGAAGAAAACACTTGGGATTAAACACGTGCTAGGCAGTACGCATGATGTATTTAAGGAAAGCGTTTGACAAGATTCGCGAGGGAAGCAAAGCAGCATACTTGATAGGGAGTAAGACCTGGTGTAACAGAAAGGAAATCTGAAACCTTTTCTGCCACAAATTAAAGAGGAAAAAACATGTTTGATAATGATTTAAGTGACTTAGGCCCCTTGTACCATACGTATAGTCTGTTTGGTGTTAAGAACGAACAGCTCCCTGGAGTGTATGCTTTGAATCAGGCAGCGAAGGAACCAATTATTCTTGCTTATATAATGTTGGCCTTAGCAAAGTGCCAAATCCATAATAGCGATTCTGTTTCATTTGCAGAACTTTTTTGTGCGGATGGTTATTATGCCATGGTTGCCAGGAAATTTGGGGCTGTTGATTCGATTGGTATCGACAATAATCGCGATGGTCATCTTAACCATGCAGAGAAAATTTCTTCCCGTCTTGGAATAGATCGGGTTCAGTTTTTGACAATGGATGTCAATGCGATTGAACATTTGAAGCCAGTTGATATTGTTGCGAATGTAGGTGGGCTTTACCATGTTTCAAATCCTATGGAAATACTAAATAAGTCCTATGTTTTTGCCAAGCGATATCTAATTGTTCAAACGGTAGTGTCTCTTGCCACGCGGGATGAAGATTACTATGAAAGTCCGGCTCCAGGTTGGGATTGGGGTAATCGATTTAGTCGGACTTCCTTTGAAAAATACATCCATAGTAAAAACTGGGAAATTTTGGACAGCCATTTTAACGAGTTAGAGGGAAATGATCGGCTCGAGGATAGGGGGAGTGTTTATTTTCTTATCAAAAAAAATGATTAACGGAACATTCTTGTAACCTTTTTTTGGAATGCCATTGAAGTTGATTCTCTAGGAGTAAGGTATAGATAATTGATTGAACAATCCTCTGGTGGAAAGCGCTCCAATTCTTCAGGGTGAGTCGTTATGATTTGCTACTCTACTTAGTACCCACTCCCATATTTTTCTTTCCCCAGAATAGCCTGAATTCTTTCGGAGCCAGGTTAATCTTGCCTACCTAAGTGGGAAAAAGTTCCCGGCATGAGTTTCCCTCTGGTTTCCGTGTGCGAGGCTCAGTAAAGAGAAGAAAACTGGCTGTTGGAACGAAAGTCATTGGCATAAGACTTGAATAAATTTCATATTTGATCAACGAGAAATTTTTCTCGTATGAACGCATGGTTCTTATTTCGAACTTGCATTAGGGCACCTTTAAAAACTGATGTTTTTCAAAACTTCGCATTTGTAAGCTATTGAAATAATTGACATCAAACTTCAGAGGTTGGAGTTTTTAGAGGGGTCCATTAGTAAATGGGGGCTGGTAAGACATACTCGATATGCTCTATGTCCCTGTGTTCCTCATTCATTCAGGAGTAATTACTAAAAAATAGCTTGTACTACTTCAATTATTTCAATCCAATGTGTCTGGTTGTATGGAACAGATAAGTGCACAGTTCTAGAAAAAAAGGGGTACTAAATGATACGAGAAGTACTTGAAGGCTATACGCGAGACCTGCGCACGAATGTTTGGCAGCGGCAAGAATATAAGGGCATTGCCTATAGTGACGGAGATGAAATTGAACGTCGCTTGAAAAAAATTATTCAGGGTGCTGTCGATGTGAGTGTGACGTCGGTTGAATTGATAGGACATTGCACCGATTGGCCGACGCGGTACCATTTGTCCAATCAACGTGCCAATCTTTTGCGACCATTTGAAGAGCAGCTTGTAGGAAAACAGATCCTCGAAGTCGGCGCTGGCTGTGGAGCAATCACACGGTATCTCGGTGAGATAGGTGCCGAAGTGCTGGCTCTGGAGGGTAGTCCCCGTCGTGCTTCCATTGCGGCATTACGTTGCCGCGAACAAACGAATGTGACGATTGTTGCTGAGGCGATTCATGAATTTCAGTGCGTTCCACAATTTGATGTCGTCACTCTCATTGGCGTTTTGGAATATGCCAGAAAATTTTTCCCTGGCGCGGGAAGAGATCCTGTTGATGCCATGTTGAAATATGTCACGGGATTGTTGAAACCTGGTGGAAGATTGATTATTGCAATAGAAAATCAATTGGGCTTGAAATACTTTGCGGGTTTTCCTGAAGACCACATGGCCCAGCCCATGTTTGGGATTGAAGAACATTATGATTGCAGCAATGTCGTGACATTTGGACGGAAAGATCTCGGTGATCGCGTGCGGAAGGCCGGACTAACCAAGAGTCAATGGTGGTACCCATTTCCGGATTATAAGCTCCCAAGCCTTATGGTGTCCGAACTGGGCGCTTTTCCTGCGGATGACATGGATCTTTTTCCGCTCGTGCGGCATGCCTGTTCTCAAGACCCACAATATCCTTCAAAAGCGAGTTTTAACCAGGGGAGAGCGTGGCGACCCATTATGCGCAATGGGCTTCTGAAGGATATGGCGAACTCCTTCGTATTAGTCGCGTCTGATACTGAAATTCCGGAAACACCCGATAGGCCGGTGGCTTTACACTACGCGACGAATAGACGACCTGAATTTGCTAAAAAAGTACTCTTTTCGCGTACGCAAGATGGCGTGGCGATGACTTATCCGATTGCACTACACCCTCAAGTCGTGCCCAGTGAAAATTCTATGGTGAAACTACGTCTTGAACAACAAGTCTTTATTCAAGGCCAGCTTTGGCAGGATCGTCTTGTAGACATTATGACGAGACCTGGGTGGACTTTGGACCGTATACAACAATGGTTTCAGGTTTGGCTAGAGAACTTTTATTCTGCTGCCAGTTTGCAGGGCACCACCAATTTAATGTATGAAAAAATTTCTGGTAGTTATGTTGATATGACTCCAAGAAATTTAATTGTTGATAAAAATGGGGTAGGAAAATTCTTCGATCAAGAATGGGAATATGTTGAGGCAATCCAGGTTGGGTATATGGTCTTTCGAGCATTGATGACTTCTATCGGGGAAATGAAAAATGTTGCTCACCCTTTGGATCAAGCGAATAGTCAGGCTTTGCCCCTTATCATGAAAATTGCAGAAAGCGTAGGTTTTTCTTTTTCCGCCCAACAAATCAAAGATTATATGGCATTCGAGCGTACCTTCCAGAAATGTGTAGTGGGGGAAGATTTATTAAGCTATGAGGCTTTGTATTCAGCAGAGGAAAAAGAAGTAGGGATAACTTTGCCAAAGGCGAGTCCTGAAAAATCGAATTCCAAGCCAACTGTCTTTGACTGTTCCATTATAATTCCTGTTTTCAATAAAGTAGAGCTTACTCAGCAATGTCTAACGCACCTTGCCAATGTAACGGAAGGGATCTCATATGAAGTGATCATTGTTGATAATAATTCATTGGACAGTACAGGCGAATTCTTACAGTCGCTTGATGGGGATGTTCAAATCATTCGCAATTCCACCAATCTAGGTTTTGCGAAGGGTTGTAACCAGGGGGCGGATGCGGCACGAAGTCGCTATGTCGTATTCCTCAACAACGATACTATTCCAAAGAAAGGCTGGCTCAAATCACTAGTCGATGAGGTTGCAGAAGACCCTGATGTTGCGGTGGTAGGGAGCAAACTTCTCTATCCTGATGAGACAATTCAACATGCGGGAGTTGTATTTTCACGACAATTACAGATGCCGTATCACTTATATAAAGGTGTTCCTGAGAGTTTGCCAGCTGTGAACAAACGACAAGAATTTCAGGTCGTGACGGCTGCATGTATGTTAGTGCGAAAAGAAACCTTTGAACAAGTCGGAGGATTTGATGAAGGTTTTGTGAATGGATTTGAAGATGTCGACTTGTGTTTGAGAATTCGTCAGATGGGAAAGAAGGTGGTGTATCAGCCGAAGAGTTGCTTGTATCATTTAGAAAGCCAATCTCCAGGAAGAAATGCAAATGACGATGCAAATGCAAGACGGTTATTGGCTCGCTGGGAACATCAATGGTTGGTTGATGAAGATCTTGTGGCCTATCAAGATGGATACGTATTTCAACAATATTTTTCTGAAAAAAAATTATGGTCTCGTCTGGTTCCCCTGAATGATATATCTCATTCTGCTGGCTGGCAGCGGGTTGTGGCCCTGCAACAGCTTTTATTGGGACAGGAATGCCAACCATTGTCACAGATGCCTAATAGTCAAAAGATTTACGATCTATTGGCTGATGTTGAAGGTTGGCCATCTGATATTGGAATTCTTGAGTGGGTGTGCAGTGTTTGTGAAATATTGCACTGTGAGAAAGAAGCCGTACAATTTTGGGAGAAATTCCTCGCCATTGGTGATCATCCCAAGGCGAGATTGAGCTTGGCCCGTGCCATGCTCAAGAAGGGAAATCTTGATGAGGCACAAAGACATCTAGATGAATTGAAACGTGTTTTCACCCCAGGAGAAGAAGGATGGTCATTACAAGGTATTCTTTCCATACAGAGGCAGGAATTTTTTGAGGCGAAACATGCATTTGAGGAGTCTTTGGCCATTGAGGGGACGAATAGAAGGGCCCGGATGGGGTTGGGAATGGCATGTATGGGACTCGGTGAGACTGCCGAAGCATGGAGTATGTTTGAGCAAGTGGTGTCTGTGGATCCAGATGACATTGAAGCTATGCGTTCTTTGATACAAGCTGGGACGGTGTTGCAGCGATGGGAAGATCTCGCAATCCATCTCTCTCGATTCATTGAACGGAATCCTGCAGATTGCGCTATGCGGTTTGCGTTGGCCGGAGTGAAATTCCGGGCCGGACATTCTCAAGAGGCTATGGAGCAGCTAACTTGGCTGCGACTCATGATGCCAGACTATGAAGGATTGGAAGATTTAGAAGGTCTGTTGCATGCCGCGCAGTCTCAAGACAATTTGGTGTCGACGCGTTAGGAGGAAGTTATTGCCGGGTCAAAACAGACGATGTCTCAAGCTCTGATCCTACAGTTAGCGCGATTGGGTGATGCCATCCAATCCCTCCCAGTTATTACTTCCCTACATACTCATTTCCCAGAACAACAGTTAGATCTTTTGTGTGCGGCACCGTTAGTAACGCTGGGGCAACTTTTCCCAGGTATTCATGGTGTTTATCCCTGGGAAGGGGAGAAATGGCATTCTTTTTCTGCTATGTCGAACCCAGATGGCGAGCAACAATTGGAAGCGGCAGGGCGGTACCTGACTGATTTGGCATTTCCCGATTATTCCCTGGCCTATAACTTGAATAATCATCCTCGAAGTATTTTGGCGTCCCACGTGTTAAGTGAACGAGTGATTGGGGCAGGGGATCAGGGCCCCTTGAATCCGAGCTGTCCGCCATGGGTGGGATATTTGCAAAAGGTGGCTCGTGAGCGTGGTAACAATCGCATTCATTTGGCCGATGCCTTTTGTGGGTTAAGTGGCGTGAAGCCACCGGTGGTGGTCCCAACCATTCAAGCTTGTGATAGTGGGTTGCCGTCTGATCTTGTACAGATAGCGAACGACTCTTCATTGGTCAGAATTGGAATTGTGCTTGGGGCTGGAGACGTCGATCGCCGTGTTCCCCTTGCGACGTGGCGCCGATTGATTGAAGCCTGTGTTCACCATCTCCCCCATTGTCTGTGTGTTCTCATTGGAGGGGCTGGGGAACGAGAAGCGGCTTTGGCATTGGAGGATCAATTTTCTCCTCTATACCTGTCTCGTATCCTTAACTGCGTGGGGAGGACGACTTTGCCTCAATTGGCACAAGTGTTCAATCGGTGTCAGTGGGTGATTGGATCGGATACTGGTCCCTTGCATCTTGGGGTCGCATGTGGTGCTCGAGCTATTGGCTGGTATTTTTCTCGAGCCCGCGTGCACGAAACCGGACCATATGGCGTGGGGCATTATGTTTGGCAGCACCGGAACAGTGCAATTTTCAAAAATATAGAAGTACAAGGTTTGCGCCAGAAACAGGAACTTCCTTATTCATGGCCTGTCATGGAAACGATTCAACTTATGCTAGACGAGCGGGTCGGGGAATGTTCATCGGAATGGAATCTGTGGACCAGTCATCGCGATGAATGGGGCGTGTTTTATACGAATGGGGGAAAATCAGACGACATGGTGTTGCAGCGAAAAGAGACATGGGAACGCTTGTCAGCCCTGGGGTCTCATCAAGATGCGTTCTTGATGCCTCGAGAAATGATAGCAGGATAATCATCATGAATCTGTTTCAGCGTAATGTTGAAATTCTGCGGCGGCAAGATCCGGCGCTTGCGGCGCAGGTTTCGGAATCCTCAGGAGGGACGTTATCAATTCAGTCGGCCAAGTCGGGTGTGCCGACGGCAATGGTGAAGAATCGATTCCTCCATAGTGCCTATGATCCTATTCGTGAAGCTGAGCGATGGGCTGAACATCAAGCCAAAGACTGTCAGTCAGGAGAGACCCTGGTCGTGTTGGGTTTGGGATTGTTGTATCACGTGGAAGCTTTGCGAGAGAAGTTGCCGCAAGAATATTCCATCATGGTTGTGGTTCCGGATGTATCGGAACTTGTCGATGGGTTGTTGGTTCGATCTTTGGATGGATGGGGAGACCGAGTGAGATGGGTGTGTGGTACTCCTGAAAAGATGGCCTTGCAGGTAGTTCAACAGGATCAACGTGTTCGACTTCTTACCTATGAACCCGCGTTGAGCCTCCATCAGGACTCGTTTGATACCTTTCGTTCCCTTCTTCGTGAACAGTTAGCAAAGCGAGTCAGTGGGACCTTGCATATCATGGTAATCGGTCCGATTTATGGAGGCTCCCTCCCTATCACTAGTTATGTGGTGAGAGCTTTGGAATCCTTGGGTCACCGAGTGAGTTGGGTTGACCATAGCCTTCATTACCCTGGTTATCGGAATTTGGAGACGATCCGTGATGATCGCCTTCGCCTAACGGTGCAGCAACGGTTTAGTGATACGTTAGGGGTTATTAGTCTGGCCCATGTCGCGGAAGATCCTCCAGATTTTGTTCTTGCCATGTCCCAGGCGCCCTTGTCGATGGCTGTGCTGGAACAAATGCGTCGCAAAAAAGTCTTGACGGCCATGTGGTTTATGGAGAATTTCCGCCATTTGACCTATTGGCAACAGATGATTGGGGGCTACGACTTTTGGTTTGTCATGCAGCAAGCCGCTTGTTTGGAAGCTTTTAAGAACGCGGGAGCTTCGCAAGTTTTCTATTTGCCGCTAGCAGCCGATCCGACCATTCATCAGGCTGTCGCCTTAACTGACCAGGAACGGCAGGAGTTGGGGGCAGATGTCTCTTTTCTTGGAGCTGGCTATCGCAATCGACGAGAAATCTTGCCAGCCTTGTTGGGACAAGAGTGGATTTTTAAGTTGTGGGGCAATGAATGGGAGCACGCGGGAGTGTTAGAAACGGTACTTCAGAGAAATGGTGCACGAATTGATACGCCAACCAGCGTGAAAATTTTCAACGCCACAGCTGTGAATGTGAATCTCCATTCGTATACCAACCAGGGCTTTGATCCCGATGGTGATAGTGTGAATCCACGGACTTTCGAACTGGCGAGTTGTGGTGCCTTTCAGGTGATTGACCATCGCACGTTATTGCCTGAGTTATTTGATGAATCAATGATGGGGCTCGTGAAGTCCCCAGAAGACTTGGTGCCCGTCGTAAGAAAGTATCTACATGAACCAGAGCAACGTCGGGAAATGGCTGAACAATCCAAAAAGCAAGTGGCCTTGTCTCATACCTATGCCCATCGTATGCAAACGCTGTTAAGTACCATGGGCCTGGCTTGTCCGGATCGGATTGGGGCCATCCTGCAAGGTGAGCGTCAGGCTGAATCTTTGCTGGCACGCAGCCGTGAGTGTCCTGAATTGGTTTCGCTACTGAAACCGTTTCCAAAAAACGATCGGGTGGAGCTTGTAGATGTTGCAAGGGCCATTCGCAAGAAAGGTCCTGAGGCCAAGCTGAACCGGGAAGAATTGCTGATTCTGATGATGGACGAATACCGCCAGGAAAAACGCGACTTTCTATGAAGCAAGTCTTAATTATCAACATTACCCGGATGGGAGATCTGATTCAGATGATCCCCTTGTTGGCGCGCTTGGAAGAAGAATGGCCTGGTGTGGCTATTGATTTGATTGTCGATCAAGAATTTACCCATGTGGCCATGATGATTCCAGGTATTCGGCATGTGTTGGCCTTTGATTTCCAAGAATTGATGGATGAAAGCCGTGTGTGTGCTCGTGATGTTGTGTCGCTTTACCAGGATCTTTCAAAATGGGCGAAACCCTTATTGCAGGTTGGGTATGACCGCGTGGTCAATTTGACCTTTAATCGGCGCAGTGCCTTTCTGGTGAAGTTTTTTGGCTGTGCCGATGAGCGTGGTATGACCACAGCGCATGATGGTAGTTTTCTTGTCAAAAATCCCTGGATGAAATATTTTCTGGATTTTCATGTGTATCGCCATGTGAACCGCTTCAATATTGTCGATCTTTACGCGCTCGGAGGAAGTGGCCCGGGCAGTTTCCATCCGATTCGGTTAATGGTGACGAATGAACTGCATGATTGGGCCCGAACTTTCCTACGTCATTCTGGAACGCCAGATACTTGGGTGGCCGTACAAGTTGGTGCTAGTGATCCGATGAAGGCCTGGCGCCCTGAATATTTCGGTCAATTGATGGCGCATCTGAGTCATGATCGAAATATAGGCTTTGTTCTGATTGGAACCAAGAAAGAGGAGCCTGCTGTGAAAGAGGCCGTACATGTGTACCAACAAGCCGGTGGGCAGGGGACACTTTGCGAAGCCGTTGGAAAAACATCGGTGCCGGAGCTTGTGGCGCTCTTGCAGCAATGCCAATTGATGGTGACCAACGACACAGGGCCTATGCACATGGCTGTGGGTGTGAATACACCGGTTCTGAATGTGTCGGTCGGACATGTGGACTTTTGGGAAACGGGACCATTCGGGTCAGGGCATTGGGTGGTACAGCCCGATATTGTGTGCGGCCCATGTGGATTCGACAAAGTTTGTCCTCATCATGCCTGTAAAGACCAGATCATTCCGCAGGAAATCGCTGAATTGTGTTTGCATCTGTTAGGTGACGGTGCATTGCCGACTTTTGCATCTAAAATTCGAGTGTATGAAGGAGGAGTGAACGAGGATCAGTTGGGCACGTTTGTTTTACGAGCCGGCTATGAACCAGCCCTCGCATCTTGGTATGGAGCCTATTGGCGGCGCTATTGGTATGAATCGTTTACGGGGCAGAGCAGCCAGAGTTCCATTCTGTCACATCCTCCTCCTGATCTATCAAAGAGCCGGGTTATGTGGAAGCGGTTAGCTCCACAGCTGGAGACGTTGTGCGAACAAGCCGATGAGGTGCTTCAGTTTTGCAAACAACGTCCGGTGCCAGTGCTGCAATTGAAGGAAGCCCAACACCAATTAAAATGCGGAACATCGGCTATGAAAGAATTCGCCAGTCCCTCATTGGCGTTTGGTCCTCTTGCGGTCGCGTTTATTCGGGAGACGTTTAACTTAGAGGGGCATACGTTAATCAGCATGGCCGAGGAATATGCCACGGCCTATCAGGTCATGCGAACTCGAGCCAGGCTCACCTTTGAGCAGCTCACTCAGTACTCACCTGAACCTGCAAGGAGGAATCTGTATGCTGGTGCAATTGGATGAAGAAACTTGGGAAGTCAGCGATATGGTTCGTTTAGAAGAAGTCCTAGCCAATTTAAGCGATCGGGCTGAGGCTCAGGGACGGTTGGTGACGCAACTTATTGTCGACAATCAGCCGATGACCGATCGGGAATTGGTGCCTCCGACACTGGCTAGAATAGCCAGTTCCTTTGGAACGATTGCCGCTAAAAGTGAACAAATGGACAGTATTATCAAACATTCAGGAGAAACGGGAAAGAAATTTGGACAACAGATATGTTTGTGTGCGCAACAGCTAGTTGAGGATTTTCGCCACGGAAGAGGTGTCATGCGGCAATTGGATCAATGGTTTGGACAAATGGCCGATTATTTAGAATGGGCACAGATTCAGCAATCAATTAAGGGATCTCAACCGAATGAGCAACAAGATTTATCCTATTGGGTCAATGAATTAATGAATGCCAGACAAAGCTTGGACGATGTCCGAATGGCTGACATGTTGGAATATGAGGTGATTCCTCGGTTGCCACAATGATATCTGTGATTTCAAAACCCACAAGCACCAAGACTTATCCTTCCCGGTTTTTGTGAAAGTCATGCGATGAAGAAAAAAAGAGAATTGTACTTGGTTTAACTTAGAGGGGCATACGTTAATCAGCATGGCCGAGGAATATGCCACGGCCTATCAGGTCATGCGAACTCGAGCCAGGCTCACCTTTGAGCAGCTCACTCAGTACTCACCTGAACCTGCAAGGAGGAATCTGTATGCTGGTGCAATTGGATGAAGAAACTTGGGAAGTCAGCGATATGGTTCGGTTAGAAGAAGTCCTAGCCAATTTAAGCGATCGGGCTGAGGCTCAGGGCCGGTTGGTGACGCAACTTATTGTCGACAATCAGCCGATGACCGATCGGGAATTGGTGCCTCCTACACTGGCTAGAGTAGCCAGCTCCTTTGGATCGATTGCCGCTAAAAGTGAACAATTGGACAGTATTATCGAACATTCAGGGGAAACAGCGAAGAAATTTGGTCAACAGATATGTTTGCATGCGCAACAGTTAGTTGAGGATTTTCGCCACGGAAGAGGTGTCATGCGGCAATTGGATCAATGGTTTGGACAAATGGCCGATTATCTAGAATGTACACAGATTCAGCAATCAATTAAGGGATCTCAAGCGAATGAGCAACAAGATTTGTCCTTTTGGGTCAATGAATTAATGAATGCCAGACAAAACATGGATGATGTCCGAATGGCTGACATGTTGGAATATGAGGTGATTCCTCGGTTGCCACAATGAAATCTGCGATTTCAAAACCCATAAGCACCAGGACTTACCCTTCTCGGTTTTTTGTGAAAGTCCTGCGATGAAGAAAAAAAGAGAATTGTGCGTGATGCGCTCCTTAAGTTTTCCTCCTGAAAGACGATAAGTAAGGCCAGACGACGAAATTGGTTATTTTTACCAATCTCCTAGGAGGCCTTTCGGCTTATCTAATTCACAATCTCCTCAAGGGATGGATCCTTTGAGGTCAAGCCATCAAGGAGGAATTTATGGCACTTATCGTTAATCACAACATTGCGTCCATTACTGCCCAACGGAACTTGGGCGTGAACACTGCCAAATTACAAGGGTCGATTGCGCGTCTCTCCTCGGGGTTGCGGATTACACGAGCCGCAGATGATGCTGCCGGTCTCGGTATTTCAGAAACTCTTCGAGCTCAAATTCGAAGTATCAACCAAGCCGTTCGAAATTCCAATGACGGGGTTAGTTTGTTACAGATTGCGGACGGTGGTGCAGCGAATATTGGTGGCCTCTTATCCCGACTTCGGGAGTTAGCCTCACAATCCGCTAGCGGCATTTTGGGTTCCAATGAACGATCCTTCTTAGATCAAGAATTTGTGGCCCTCCGGTCAGAAATTGATCGTATCTCTAACGTGACCGAATTTAACGGTACGAAGTTATTGAGTGGTACAGGGAATGATAGTTTGTCCATTCAAATTGGTTTTCGTAGTTCGGCCAATGATACGCTAGCATTGTCCTTGAATGATTTAAATACAGGCGCATTGAATCTAACCTCAACCAACGTTTCAACTTCCCAGGCGGCACTGGCGGCGTTGTCCAATATTGACAGCGCGATTAGTGCTGTGGCATCTGCCCGGGCCAATATCGGGTCGTTGCAAAACCGGCTCGATGCTGCGGTCGCAAATCTGGAAGTGGCTGGCGAAAACCTCACGGCTGCGGAATCTCGTATTCGGGATGCCGATATTGCGTTTGAAACTTCCCTATTTGTCCGAAACCAAATTTTGGTGTCGGCAGGGGTGGCGATTTTGGCTCAGGCTAATACCTTACCTCAGCAGGCCCTGACCTTGCTGCAGTAAATTCGATTTAGGAGAGGTCAGGTCTTAGACCTGGCCTCCATCCTGAATATGGGGTGACCCATTATGATTCCAAGCATTTCACATAGCTCTCCTATTATTACCGTTTCAGTTGGACAAGAAATTCGAGTGCGCGAAG